>Ga0272441_10006760_pt1 | contig 19012 bp, 14 predicted proteins | sample SSMProp6N_FD_193582 | JGI IMG/M metagenome (GOLD analysis project Ga0272441, IMG submission 193582) | Marine sediment archaeal communities from Little Sippewissett salt marsh, Falmouth, MA, United States - SSM-Prop-6N | ecosystem: Environmental > Aquatic > Marine > Wetlands > Sediment ... | reverse complement strand
TCTTCACTCAAACCGTAGCTATGGCTACGCTTTTCGCTCCAGAGCGGCGCTTACGAACACGAATCCTGCGCCTGCTCCCGTGATCCTGGTGAGAAATGCGGGCTAGCCGTGGCTATGGCCGCGCTTTTCGCTCCAGAGCGGGCTTACTCCCGCGCCTGCTCCCGTGATCTTGGTAGAAAATGCGGGCCAATCGCGGTGAAGTCATCGTCGCGGTCGATGTTGTCCAGGAGTCTGATCAAGGCCTGTCGTCGTCACCCGAGTTATCGGGTGATTGGCTTGGTGTGCGATCATGCGGTTTTTCAGTCGAAGTCTGCACGTCCGTGTCGTCGTGCTGCTGCGGTCTTTGTTCGCGTCGACTGAGCCAGTAACCGGCGAGGACGAAGAGAATGATCAGGCAAACCAGCAGCATCGGTGCCCAGGGTGCCAGCAGTGCAGCCCGACCGTGCAGGCCGTGGATCAGATAGGCCCACGCCCCCATCGCGACGTAGGTGCCGGCAAGCACGACCGACACCGTCAACCAGGCCGGAAAGCCCAGCAGATAGCCGATGGCGCTGCCAACGACCGGCCCGGTCATCCAGAACGGAAACCATACGAAAACGAACAGACCGAGGACCCCGTAACGGCGCACTTTGTCGTGATGGCGTACGGCGGCTGCACGGGTTCGATCCAGAAACCGCTTCAGTCTCTGGAATTCGACCAGCTTGCGCATGCTGAAGACGAATAACGGATAGAACAACAACACAAGGACCGTCTCTACCCACGCATTCACCGCTATGACCAACAGGTGACCAAAGCCGCCGGCGTAGCCGACTGACATCGACACGACGCGGCCGAAGACAATGTTGAAAAATGCCATGGCACCGATCATGTGCGAGGTTTGCAAAGACCAGAAAGCGGTCAGTCCCATCAGAATCAGACCTGCGAAAGCAATTCCGATACCGAGCGCCAGGATTCGACCTTCTGTCGTCCTGAAAAGCTGGCGCCAGAGGATCCATCGCCGCCGTTTGACCGGGCGTGTGGATTTTTGCTGCTCAGGGATCACAAAGAAAGTATAGTGAAAGCGACTGGTCGGTGATAGCGTCGCGTCGGCGTATCGTCGCCATACGGTCCGCGGATTGTATTAGGGAAGCTCTGAATTAATCAGAGTTTCCTAAAAAGAGTCAAATTCAATCGGCATCGGGGGCGACAGTGCTTAAAAGTCATCCTTGTGCTTGTTGATGTGGTCGATGAAGTAACGGTTTTTTATCTTGTGCCCGCATTGGCTGCAATAGTGCGCATCGAGACTGTGGTGATCATGGCCGCAGTGCGAACAGATGGTGTAGAGCTGGTGGGGCACAAAAATGCTTTTGATCAGGCGAAAAAAAAGTGTCACGCCGAGAATCATGATGATGATCGAAAGCAGTTTGCCGCCGGTGCCGACCACGGTGATATCACCAAAACCGGTTGTGGTTACCGTGGCGATGGTGTAATAAAGCGCGTCCAGATAAGAGCTGACACTATCATTGATCGGTCTTTGTTGGATGAAAACCAGGGTGGACATGACGAACAGGAAGACGATGATGTTCACTGAAGCTGTGATGATCTCAAGATTCCGGTAGATGAATTCATTGTGGTGATCGAAGCGCTTGCCGTAGAACTTGTAGGCACGCAGAATCTGCAATGTGCGGAGTATTCGCAATACCGCCAGATTGGGCACGAATACGGTGGTCAGCAACGATCCGATGACCAGGATGTCGAGCACATTAACGAGTCTGAAGAAAAACTGGACTTTGTGCCGGGATACCCAGAATCGCAACGCATATTCGATTGCAAAGAAGGCGCCGAATCCGAACTCAACATACTGAAATGCGCGCCCAGTTTCCAGAAACAGGGAAGTGATCGACATCATGACTACCGCGAGATTGGCAATCAGCAGGATGTCATTGACATAAGTGGTTCCAATGGAACGCCCGTAAAAAATCCGCCGCAGCGATTTTTTTATTTCGACAGAATTACTCGATATCATGACCTGGAGTTTAGCAATAATAGCGCGCATTTCTCATCAGGCATTTCGGTCTCGCCAGCGTCGCGCATCCGCGCCTTGATGCAAACTGGATCTTATCCGAGAATCAGTGGATCGCAACGGTTCGCATGAACGGGCTTGCACAGAAAATGCGAAAGCATCAGCATTTAGTCATTGCTTCGTATGGGAGTCGTCACGATTCAATGGTAAATGCGGCGCCTGGTTTGACTGTCGAGCGGCACTGTCGATGGTTTGCTGGTCAGGCTCGGGGTCAATCGCTTCATCTTTCTCCCAATCATAATGTTTCTCCGGCAGGGAGGGATCATGGTTTTTGAGCACCACAGCCAGCGTCAGCCCGATAATGGCGCCGAATAGATGGCTCTCGAACGACACTGAGGATGCGCTCGGGAAGACGCCCCAGATCATACTGCCGTAAAGGAAAAAGACGATCATGGACAAAGCGATAGCCAGCCGGTCCCGGCGCAGGACACCAACCGTGAACACAAAGAACATAAACCCGAAACTGAGGCCACTTGCACCGATGTGATAGGCTTCGCGGGCAAACAGCCAAACACCCAGTCCGCTACCTACATAGACAGCGGGTATTACGATCCTGGCGGATCGCGGGTAGCCGTACAGCAGCGCTGTCCCTAGGATCAACAGCGGTGCAGTGTTAGCCATCAGATGCAAGAATGAGCTATGAATCATCGGCGACAGCAAAATCCCGATCAGGCCGCTCAGCTGACCCGGGTAGACGCCATATTGGCCAAGGCTGGCGCCGACGGCGTATTCGACTGTTTTTATGAACCACAATAACAGGGTGAAGGAGGCAGCAATTTTGAAGGACCGCTTGAGATGATGCGCGTCCAGCTCGGGATTCTTGTTTGCCATGATCGGGTCAATAATCAGCTCGTCTATGATCTTAATATGGGCGGGATCAACAAATACCATGGCTGCCGTATCGCTTCCTCAGGAACTGCTGCCTTGGCACTCGCAGTCGTCGTTGATACGGCGTTGATTGATCAGGCTCTGTCTTTGGTCTCGGGTTAGCCCGCAGTGGATGACAGGGGCTCCCAGCTGGAATAATCGATCAAGTAGCGTTGTATGACTTTGCCCTCGATGTCGTGCAGCGTTAGCTCCACAGTCGGGGGTTCACCCTGGATGAAACGAACGCTGCCAAAGTGGTCGACCCGAACATTGTCCGTCGTGACCCGGTAGGGATTATGCTCGCCTTTGCCAGCGCCGGCCGAATTCAGGCCGCTGGCTGTGACCTCGTAAAGTGGGAAGCTTTTACCGACACTGGGTAGCCTGGAAATCTCGCCCAGGTGGCGGTCCCCGCTGATGATGATGGTATGTTTCGCACCCGAATCACGAATAAGTTGGATCAAGCGCTGACGTTCGTGCGGGAAGTTACCCCATTTTTCGTAACAATGGCCGTCAGGGATCAGCTGGATGCTGGAGACGATCAACCGCAGTGCAGCCGGTTGCTTGAGCTGGTCCGACAGCCATCGCCACTGCGCGTCGCCCAACACGGTAGTGGAGCCATCCTGGGTGGCTACCAGGCGGCTGCGCGGGCACTGCTGATCCGGTTCGCCATACTCCAACGGGCTGCGAAAAGTCCGCGTATCGAGCAGCAGGATCTGGATGCGCTGATCGTCGTCGCCGAGGTAATGGGCCGCGTATATGCCAGGCCTTCGCCGCACAGGTGAATCCTCGGGAATATCAAAAAAACGCATGAACTGCTGCTTGGCCTCCTCCTTCCATTGATATTCGGCACCGGCATTGTTGCGGCCATAATCATGGTCATCCCAAGTCGCGAACAGTTGTGTCGAATCTTTCAGGGCGCGATAGTCGGAAGACTCGGCCAGCTGCTGATAGGCTTTAGCGATACGCTCAGGCTCGCGTTTGAAACGAAACAGACCTGTGTCTGTGTAGACATTGTCACCGGCGAAGATGAAAGCATCGGGTGCCAGCGAACGCACGCTGTCGAGGATCGGTGCTGGCTTCCATTGGCGCAGGCAGCTGCCGAAGGCAACGGTAGTGCTATCGACGGCGTTCGCCTGTCCGGCAAATAACAATAGAACGAGCAAGATCTTACAAGTGTGCATATCTATGACCCAGGGCAAGCGTCTGCTTTGAATGTATCGGCACAACGACCCATCCTCGTTGCTGTCACCGAGCTGTGTCAGTTTGCCCAGACATCCTATCATAGCGAAACTGGAATTGGTCCATATCGACAGGCCGCTCCGTGCCGCGGCTTAACGTACCGTTCGGTTTAATTGCGGCGCCAGCTCCTGGCGAGAGAAGCAGGCTGGCAGAGTGATGTGGTGCCAGATATGAAGATTTGGTTACGCCCGCTGTATCTGAAATTGAACGCGTTTATACTTCCGAAACTTTGGAGCACGAAGCATTCATATTAACCGTGATGGCGGTGGTCGCATTATTGTTCGTTGCGGCCATCTCCGCGGTGGTGACTCGGCGTATCCGCTTTCCATACACCGTCGGCCTGGTCGTGATTGGTGTTGCGGTTGCTTTCATCGCCGACGACTTTCCGGTCCTGGCGCATGCGCTGGATCAGCTCAAGCTGAAGCCGGTGATGATCATGTTTCTGTTCATTCCGATCCTGATCTTCGAATCGGCCTTCAACATGGATGTGCCGGTGTTGATGCGTAACCTCGTGCCATCGTTGATCCTGGCTGGACCGGGCCTGTTGATTTCGACTGCGTTGATCGGCGGTCTGATTTACTTGCTGACGCCTCTGCCGCTGGAATCCGCGTTGATATTCGGCTGTTTGATTTCGGCGACAGATCCTGTTGCGGTCATCGCACTGATCAGGGAAGTCGGCGCACCCAAGCGCTTGAGTCTTCTGATGGAGGGCGAAAGTGTATTCAACGATGCCACCGCGATCGTTACTTTCCAGATTATTCTGGTCGTGATCGCCAGCGGCATCCTCGATGCCCAGACCATCACCGCGGGTGTGATCGACTTTTTCACGGTTTTTTTTGGCGGCTTGCTGGTTGGTCTGCTGTTCGGCGGCATGATGGTCCGAGCCATTCCGCTGGTAGGTAACCAACCGCTGGTGCATATTACGCTGACCCTGGTCACCGCCTACGGTGCTTTCATTGTCGCCGATCATTTTCTGGAAGCATCTGGCATTATGGCGGTTTTGAGCGCCGGATTGACCATCGGATATTACGGGCCGACGATGTACAAGAAGAGGGTTCGCGAATACCTCGAAATGTTCTGGGAAGATGCGGCGTTTGTTGCCAATTCATTGATCTTTTTGATGCTCGGCCTTTCGGAAAAGATCTTTCTCGCCCATACGCAGAGCAATCCACAAGGTTTGCTGTATCCCGTGCTGATCGCGATCGCCGTTGTCCTGTTCGCGCGCTTTGTGGTTGTTTATACTGTAGTGCCCGCACTAAACCGCATCCCGGGGACACGCCCTATCGATCATCGCTACCGTCTGGTGCTTGCCTGGGGCGGTCTGCGCGGTGCCGTTGCCATCGCGCTTGCGATGAGCCTGCCCAAGCATTTTCCCTATCGCTGGCAGATCATCGATTTCGCATTCGGTGTGACCCTGTTCATGCTGCTGGTCAATGGCACTACGATGAGTTGGTTGATTCGCCGACTGGGATTGAATACCCCAAGTCCGCTCAAGCAATACCTGCGCTGCTATGCCCAGCGAGAATCTGTCCGCGGTGTGCTCAAACGCCTGCACGCATTCAAGCCGGTGATAAGCCTGACCGATCAGCAACGCGAGCAGATCGCTGAACCCTATCGCCAGGAACTACAGCAGACTGAAACGCAACTGCAGCAGCTGCGCGAGAATCTTGCCGAAAATCGCGTCAAGCGTCGCAAGCTATTGTGGCTGCAAGCTTTTGCGATGCAACGGCGTACCTACATGCAGCGCTTCAAGGATGGTGTACTGTCGCGACACCAGCTGCAGCTGCTCGAGCTGGACCTCAAAAGAAGAAACATTTCGACCGACATCAGGCGCGATCCAGTCATCGAGGACGATCGTTTGCCTTCGGAAAGACGCGGGGGGATCGGTATTGCACGCGCGTTGCAGCAGGTTTTACCCGAGATACGGTTATTCGGTCATTACCAGGCACGGCGCATTCAGGCACTGACGGAGGAAACGACCGCGGTCATCGCTGCGTCGAGCGTCGTACAGAAGAACATGCAACACCTGGCTGACTTTTCCGGTGCAGATACCGAGGATGTCGACCACTGTCTGCGGTACTACCAGCGCCTGGAAGCCATGAGCCGTGCACGCCTCGACATGTTGGCTGAATCCTGGGGTGGGTCGAGCGATGCCATGCGTGAACGCATGTTGGGCCGACTGGCATACAGTGCCCGTGTTGATGTCTTAGAGGATCTGGAACGCAGCGGTGAGCTGCCACCAACGCTCGCCGGCCAGCTCCGCGAGGAGTACGAGCAGCAGCTGAGTAGGGGGTCAGACACATGATAGCGCTGGTGAGAAATGCGGGCTAGCCATCGGGCAGTCTGGCGCCTGGTGCTGGTCACAGCCGTTCTGTTGTTGCCGGCTTGCATTGGTGACCAGATCGAGCTGCAGGGAGCCGGTGCGACCTTTCCGGCGCCTATTTATGCGCGCTGGCAGGCCTTGTACCATCGTACCCACCCCGGTATTGCGATTCACTACCGTGCTGTTGGCTCGGGCCAGGGCATCAGGGCGATCACAGCCCGGGACGTCGATTTCGGCGCTTCTGACGCGCTATTAAAGAAAAGCGAGATGCGCGCCTTGCCAGCACCACTGCTGTCGATACCCACTGTGCTGGGTCCTGTCGTGATTGCGTATAACTTGCCGGATTTAGAGGGTGAGCTGACGTTGTCCGGAGAAACGATTGCTGCAATTTACCTGGGTGCAATCACACACTGGAACGACGCGCGCATCTCTGAACTGAATCCCGATGTCGAGCTGCCACCGCTGCCCATCCGAGTGGCCCACAGAAGCGACTCATCGGGCACGACATACATTTTCACCGACTATCTGAGTGCGGTCAGTGAAGAATGGCGCGAGGACATCGGCAAGGGCAAGCGGGTTTTCTGGCCAACCGGCAATGAATGGGCCGGGGAGGGCAATGACGGGGTGGCACATCGAATCCTGCTCGAGCCCGGCGGTATCGGTTACCTGGAACTCAAATACGCGCAGAATGCCGGGTTGCGCTATGCCGCCGTGCTGAATCGAGCGGGAAAGCGTGTTTATCCGTCGGTCGAAAGCGTGCAGCAGGCGGAGCGCAATACCCCGGCTACAGCGGGTACGCATCTCAAGGCGTCGATTGTCAATGCGCCGGGGGAACATTCCTACCCTATTGCAGGATTCACTTACCTGTTGGTATATCGGGATCTGAGCTATATGGAGCCACGCAGGGCGCACGCATTGGTCGAGTATCTGCGCTGGATTCTCGGTGAAGGTCAGTCGGAAGCACCGAAGTTGCACTATACCCCGATCCCGCTATCGGTTCGGCAAGTCGTACTGAAGCAGATTGACGGCATTACGCTGCCAGCCTTTGCCGAACAGGAGACTGCGCGATAGTGGCAAGGCAACAAAGTTGCTCGCCCGCCGTATTTGCGTGGCTGAGAATTCACATTTCAGTTAAGGAAACTCTGATTAATCCAGAGTTTCCGCGGCGCACGGGCGCGTCGCCATTGTTAATCGCCTTAAGCGATTGAAAGTGAGAGGGAACAGAGAATCGCATTTTATGTCCCCCGTGCTCTGATAATTCTGGGATGAATTATTCAGAGCTTCCTTAGTCACTTTCACAGTTAGTGCCTACCAACACGCCACCAAAATCTTCAATTCTGGATTTCAGGGCTGATTCAGGAGATTGCCACGCCGCTGTCGCGGCTCGTAATGACGAGCAAGTGGGAAAGCAGTGAGTCTGATCCCACTGTGCGAAGTCTCGGCGAATTCGGGTGTTTCTTGTGCAAAAAAGTATTTAGTTTCTATACTTGGTGTATAGGCTAGGTGCACTCGCCATGTGGAAACACAAAACAATAACAAAACTCCAACAGGCACCCCATAGTGAGCTACTGAGGTCACTGTACCCGTTTCGTCATTGCGATGACCGCGCGCTCGGGCTGCTGGCGCAACAATCAGAACTGTTACAGGCGCCCAGCGATTGTGTGATATTCGAGCGCAGAAAGGAGGCCGGCGATCTTTACTTTGTTGTCGACGGAACGGTCAAGCTCGTCGATGCGACTGGTGAAAGCCGACTCATCGCCGGCGGTTCGATCCTGTCACACCTGCCTTTGAATCCCGCCGCTCACTGTTCAGATCAGGCCATCGTAACGGATACCGCCACGATGATTCGTCTGGATCGGAAGGAGGCTGAAAGGATTGCCGGTCGTATCCTCACGAGCACGGCGGGTGAAGAGTCACCAGCGCCACAAGAAAAGCTCGGCGAGGAAATCTATCTGGCTGTCTATCAAGCCTTGCAGGCAGGCAGTCTCGAGTTACCCAGCATGCCATCAACGGGCGTCCGTATCGCCAGACATCTCGAGGACCCATCAGCAGACAGCGATAGCATTGCGCGAATCGTTCAGATGGATCCGGCATTGACAGCCCGGTTGATTCAGGTGGCCAACAGTCCTGCGTTCAAGGGCCGGTCACGTATCGAGTCGTGCAGGCATGCGATCACACGCCTGGGCCAGTCGACGACGCGCGATCTGGTGATCAGTTTCGTGCTCAAGGGCATATTCCGCAGCCGCGAACCAGATTTACAAAAGCGGATGGAAGCCGTGTGGCGACACAGCACCAAGGTCGCGGCGATCAGTTTTGCTTTGGCCCGCAGGATCCCTGACCTGGATGCAGGGCAGGCGATGTTGGCTGGGTTGATGCATGACATTGGTGTTATCCCGGTATTGATCGGTGCGGAGCGGCATCCCGCTCTGGCTCAAAATCGGGTAATGCTGGACCAGCTGGTCAAAATGCTTCGCGCTGATTGTGGCGCGATGATGCTCCAGAAGTGGGGATTCGGTGAAGAATTCATCGATGTCGCACGACATGCGGATGATTGGCAGTATGATAGCGGCGGTGAACCCGGCTACAGCGATGTTGTGATTATCGCGCAGATGCACAGTCATATCGGCACTCCCCAGATGGCTGAAATTCCACGTATCGATACGGTTCCTGCGTTTCGGAAAATGATGCTGGGCGAGGTCGGTCCGAGCTTGTCGCTACAGGTCATTGAAGAGGCGAGAGAGGAAATCGGCGCAATGCAGCAGCTACTGCAATGAGCCGATTAGTGAGCATGTACCCGGATAGAACGGCGAGGCACGTATTGGCGCCACAGAAGTCTGATCGATGGACTGGTTTGCTCCGATGCAAATGATAAGCGATCTCACCAAAAGTGAGGCACTCGTGCAATCGGGTGTCGAAATATTGGAATCGTGTTAGGGGATTTTGACACATGCACGACTTGCTGAGTGTGGTCTGTGACACAAGTCATTGAATGTAGATCGCCGAGCAAGAACTGGCATGAAGTTCGCAGAAGTTTTAGAAAAGGCGCGGCCGATCGAGAGAAGTGATTAGAGTAATGGGTAACGTTGTCAGTTCGTACAGTGTTTGCGTAGAGGGGGTGATTGCATATGCCCTGCAGTAATCCTGGATGTATCAGGCAGTATGATTTCGACAAAATAGCGTTCTATGCGCGCAAGCGATATCTTGAAGGCGTAAGCACGATTGTGTTGCTGTGCTCTGCGAAATCAGAAAGCGAGAAAACACTCATTGTGCTGGCTTCGATGCTGGATCTCGAAGACGAAAACATCAGGGAGTTGAAACCTTACTGCGGAAGCGAGTGCCAGGCCCTGATGTTCGACTTACGAGAACGGCTCAAACAGATGATACAGCACGAGCGCGCCTGCTGACGTAAAAACGCCGCAGCCCCGCGGAGCGCCAGAGGCGCATCCGTGCGCCGCTGAAACTCTGAATAAATCAGAGTTCCCTTAAGCAGATACGGGTTGCTTCTGGAGGAAATGTCGGCGGCAGGGATGCCGCCGTCGAGCCTACACGGACGTATCCACGGCGTTTTCCGGAAGAAGTAACCCGTGTCGGCGGATCGATTGCGCGACTATAGCTGTTCATTGAGCGCCATTCCGGTCAGACCCCAGAGATCTGGGTCGCGCGCTTCAGCAAGATTGCCACGTCGCTGTCGCTCCTCGCAATGACGCTATTCCGATGGATTTAGGCTTTAGTAAGTGTCATTAGGGTTAGACCCTAAAAGCATATACTAAGGCGTGAAACCGCCGCAGCCGCGCGGCTCGCCAGCGGCGTGGCAATCTCTATCGACACCCGTTGTATTCTACCCCCCAATCCGAAACGGTTTGCCAATCCTTAGACCACAGAACCTCAACTTCAAATCGCTGTCACACCAGCATGCGAAAAATGCGTACTGTGATCTCTCTTCTGTTCCTGGGTGTCTGGCTGCCATGGACCGTCCGTGCGGAGCTACATCACGATCTGCAAGTCAGTCTTGAGCTCGAGACCAACAGCATCGAGGTAATCGACACGCTGACACTGCCAGAGGGCCACGCTGGGCCGCTGACCTTCCAGTTGCACCCAGCAATGCAGATTGAGGTGCTGAGCGAGCATGCAACTTTGGTCGAATTGACGCCATCAGCACAGCGACAATCCAACCGGGTGGCGCAATCCCATACGATAATTCCACGCGTTTATCGTGCCAGTCTGGCTAAGGGTGAACACAGTTTCACCATCCGTTACCGAGGGTCAATCGCACACCCGCTGCAGTCCTATGGCGAGGAATATGCCCGGAGTTTCCAACAGACTCGGGGGATGGTCGCGCAGCAGGGCGTGTTCCTGTCCGGTGCGAGCCTTTGGTACCCGCAGGTCGATGGCGAGCTGATCAACTTCGACCTGAGGGTGCAGTTGCCAAAAACCTGGAAAACCATCAGCCAAGGTGAGTCCGTCGAAACCGAAAAGGGCTCATCAGAGGAACACTGGCGAGCACGCACGCCACAGGAGGAGATCTACCTGATTGCGGGCCCGTTCGCGGCCTACTCGAGTGTAGCGCAAGGTGTCACCGCTATGGTTTTGCTGCGCGAAGCCGACGAACCGCTCGCCCAGAAGTATCTTGAGCATACGCACCAATATATCGCGCTCTACAACGATTTGATTGGTCCTTACCCGTTCAAAAAGTTTGCCATGGTCGAAAACTTCTGGGAGACAGGCTACGGCATGCCCTCATTCACGTTGTTGGGATCGCGGGTGATACGGCTGCCGTTCATCCTGTATTCGTCTTATCCGCACGAAATATTGCATAACTGGTGGGGTAACAGTGTCTATATCGACTACGCCACCGGCAACTGGGCTGAAGGGCTCACCAGTTACCTTGCTGACCATCTGATCAAGGAGCAACGTGGCAGCGCTGACGCCTACCGGCGTGATACTTTGCAGAAGTACGCAGACTATGTCAGCAAAGCGGAGGATTTTCCGCTCAGCGACTTTCGGGGCCGGCACAGTGCGCGAACTGAAGCCGTCGGCTACGGTAAGACACTGATGCTGTTTCATATGCTCCGCCTTATGGTGGGTGACGACCTGTTCAAACAGGGTTTGCAACAACTGTATCGGCAACAACGGTTCAAGCTCACCAGTTTCGAGGATGTGGAGGCCAGCTTCGCTGCCGTCACCGATCAGCCCGTCGATGGGTTTTTTCAGCAGTGGGTTCAGCGCAGCGGTGCACCAGAGCTGCGCGTTCGTCGCGCTGAAGTCGAAGCTGATGGCGACCGCTACCGTCTGACCGCGATGATCGAGCAGATCCAGGAAGGTCCGGCCTATGACCTGAACGTTCCGCTCGCCGTGCATCTGGATGGTGTCGATCAGGCCTACCAGACGACGGTCAAACTTTCTGAAAAAAAGAACACCATTACCCTGGATCTCGCGGAGCCGCCGCTGCGCCTCGATGTCGATCCGGAGTTCGATGTCTTCCGGCGTCTGCACCGAAACGAAATCCCACCGGCTATCAGCCAGGCGATGGGTGCTGAGGACGTCACGATAGTACTGCCCGCCGAGTCTTCTGCGGATAAGCTCGAGGCTTATCGCGTACTCGCCGCGCGCTGGCAGCAAGCCCGGCCCGGGCAGGTGGCTGTTGTCAACGATGACGAGTTGCAGTCTTTGCCCGCCGATACAGCCGTCTGGCTGTTTGGCTGGGACAACCGATTCAAGGACTCAATGAGCGATGCCCTCAAGGATTACGATTTCGGCACGACAGGCGATGGCGTGATGATTGCGGGCACAGAGCTGAGCGTGCGTAGCCATTCAATGGTGGTGCTTGGGCGTCAGGCGGAACAAGCGGACCTGGCGATCGGTTGGCTGGCAGCCGACAGCGCAGCTGCTATCAGTGGTCTCGGTCGCAAGTTGCCGCATTATGGTCGCTACAGTTATCTGGGCTTCAGCGGCACCGCACCCGACAACGTGTTGAAAGGACAGTGGCCCGTCGTGGCCTCGCCATTGACGGTCTTTATTGACCAGCGCGATTCGGACAAGGTCGGTCCAGCGTCAGCCTCGTTGGCACCGCGGCCCGCGCTGGCAGCCACGGCTGAGCGCTTTTCGGTCGAGCGTATGCGCAGCGATATCGAATACCTTGCCGATCGCCGTATGGCCGGGCGAGGAATCGGATCGGCAGAGTTGGACCTGGCCGCCGACTACATTGCCCAGCAATTCCGTGCGATCGGTCTCGAGCCAGCCGGTGACAATGGTAGCTTTTTTCAAGTCTGGGAACAGCCGGTCGCTGGGCTCGGTCGCAGCGTAGCTATGCGAAATGTGATCGCGAAGTTGCCCGGCCAGGACGCCCAACTCGACGGGCAGAGTCTGGTCATCGGTGCGCATTACGACCATCTCGGCCTGGGTGAGCTCAGCGAACGCAAAGCGGCGCGAGGCAGTATTCATCCCGGCGCCGATGACAATGCCAGTGGTGTCGCTGTGATGCTTGAAATTGCGCGCGGCCTGGCAGCGAAACCGTTACCGAGGAGCGTGATATTCGTCGCGTTTACCGGTGAAGAGACGGGGCTGCTGGGTTCCCGTCATTTCATCGCGACAAGGCCATCCTCGGGCGCCGATAGTATTTTTGCAATGTTGAACGTCGATACGGTCGGGCGTCTGAACAATCGGCCACTGACCCTGTTTGGTGCCGGCACCGCCGATGAATGGGCACACATTTTCCGTGGCGTCGGCTATGTGACCGGCGTCGCCGTGAAACCGGTAGCCGCGGAATTTGGCTCGAGCGACCAGGCCGCCTTCATCGAAGCCGGGGTGCCTGCGGTGCAGTTCTTTGGCGGTCATCATCCGGATTTTCATGGCCCGGGCGATACCCCGGAAAAGATCGATTACGCGGGGTTGAACAAGGCTGCGAAGGTTCTCGACGAGACTGTACGATATCTGGGTGCGCGTTCGGCGCCGTTGCAGTCGACGCTAAGTGAACGTGTGCCCGAGCAGACGCCGCAGGGCTCAACACGACGGGTCAGTTTTGGTACAGTACCCGACTTCGCCTACACCGGCGACGGCGTCCGTCTCGACGACGTGCGCGAGGACACGCCGGCGGGACGGGCGGGGCTGCGCCGGGGCGATATCATCACTGCAGTGAATGCGGTGCCTGTGAACGGATTGCGGGAATACTCAGACGCACTGAAGAAACTGGCGCCCGGCGATGAGATTCAGGTGCGCTACCAACGCGATGGCGTTGAAAAAAGCTTGAAGACTCGAGTGACCGAACGTTGAATTGAATCAGCTAACCGAAAAAGAGAGACGATGAGAACCAAAATCTGCCTGACCTTACTGACTTGCGCCGCGCTTCTGATGAGCAGACCGGGACTGGCTGCCGATCAGGATCCGGAAACGCGCGTGTCGGTGAAGCCATTAAAGGGGGAAACGCACTTCAAGAGTCTGCACCAATTGACCTTCGGTGGGCAGAACGCCGAGGCCTATTTTTCTTATGACGGCACCGAGCTGATTTTTCAGTCGACGCGCGATGAGCTGCAATGCGACGCGATCTTTCGGATGAATGCCGATGGCAGCAATGTTCGTCAGGTCTCGTCGGGGCAGGGTGTCACCACCTGTGCGTTTATTGCGCCTGACGACAGCGCGATCATCTACGCATCTACGCATCTGCAGCACAGGCAATGTCCGCCAAAGCCGGACTTTTCAAAAGGTTACGTCTGGCCGCTGTATCCCGAATACGAAATCTTCAAAGCCGGGCCTGAAGGTGAAGAACCGCAACGGCTTACAAATAACCCCGGTTACGATGCCGAGGCCGTGTTTTCACCGCAAGGCGATCGCATCGTCTTCACCTCGTTGCGCAGCGGCGACCTCGAGCTCTACCTGATGAATCCCGACGGCAGTGTCGTCGAACAAATCACCGATATGCCCGGCTACGACGGCGGGGCATTTTTCTCACTCGACGGTCAGTGGATCGTCTGGCGCGCTTCGCGACCGCAAGGCCAGGAACTGGAGGATTACCAATCTCTATTGACAGAAAACCTGATCCGGCCGGGCAAGCTCGAGCTGTTCATAATGAATCTCGAGGATCGCAAACCGATTCAGTTGACCGACAATGGCGCTGCCAATTTTGGCCCTTACTGGCACCCGGATGGCAAGCACATCATTTTCTCCTCGAATATGCACGACCCAGACGGTCGTAATTTTGATCTTTATATGATCAATATCGATACCCGCAAAACCGAGCGCATTACCCACTACGATGGCTTTGACGGCTTCCCGATGTTCTCGCACGACGGCAGCAAGCTGGTGTTTGCGTCGAACCGCGGCGGCAAGGTCGAAGGCGAGACCAACGTCTTCATCGCGGAGTTTGTTCGCTAGCCCGCATGTTGCACGAAGTGCAATATGCGGGCTAGCAGGTCTCTACGACCTGCGTGCTACGGTTGAAGACGGTTTGTCCGAACACCTTCGCGAGCCTGTGCGCGATCTGCGTTGCATTGCTGTGCACGCTGTTGGTCATCAGCACGATGCCAAGACGCTCGGCTGAATTCGGATACAGAACCAGCAACGCCCGGCTGGTGTCGTTCTTGCCCTTGTGCCAGACTTCGTTTTTGTCGAGCGTGAACATCATTCCGAAGCCATAACCGAAATTTCGATTCTCGGATATATTACCGGCCACGGTCGTCCACAGCCGGCGAGTGTTCTTGAGCAAGTCATCTCGAAGCAGTGCTCGGGCAAACTTCGCCAGATCGACAATGTTCGACTCCCATCCGCCGCCGGGCAGCTTCCAGGCGTCATTGCCTCTGACCACTTCGTGCCAAGCATGGCATCGTCGCTCGAACCCGGTCCGGGTACCGGCGGCCTGTCGCAACGAGAACATGCCTAGTGGTTTCTTGATTTGATCTTCAATCCAGGCCGCGTAACCAGTACCGGCGCCGCCCTCGATTGCTGAAGCGAGCAGATTGTAGCCGAACGTTGAGTATTTATAGCTGCTGCCCGGTTCGAAGCAGAGCGGCTGGTTGATGAAGACTTCGACGCCCTGCCTTGCGTTGAAAAGCGGGCTGATATGCTTGCTGCGGTCATAATCGGGCGCACGGTTTTCGGGGCAGTTCTTGCGTTTTCTGTAATGGGTGATGCCGGCTCGGTGCGACAGCAAATGCCAGATCCGCACCCGGCTTTTTCGGCCGAAATTTGGCCAGTAACTGACATGTTTAGCGACTTTGTCGTCGATATCGAAGGATGGGTTCTGCTCATCGAGCATCAGCGCGGCAGTGGCCGTCAATGTCTTGGAGACCGAGGCCCAGCTAAAAATCGTATCGGTCGTGACCGGCTGCGTTCGCGGCAGATCGTTATGGCCGTAGCCCCTGGCGTAATAGATGTATCCGTCTTTGACGATGCCGACGGCCATGCCGACGATGTTCTGCTTGGCCATCTCATCCAGCACTACCGCGTCGATCATCTCAGCCGATTCAGCCAGCACTCGAAAACTGGCGAACACCGCCAGTGTCAGGCAGGCTCCGATATAAAGAAAGCCAAGACCGTGGCGGCCAGCGGGCTGCAGAATGTTAATGGATCTGAATTTCAGTATGGCCTTGAATCTCTTTTCTTGAGTGTCGCCCTCATGTTATCGCAATATCCTGCCTTCACCCCAATACTGACAAAAGGCGCATGCTTCCGGCCAATATCAGCCCGCATTTCTCACCAGGCTCACGGGAGCAGGCGGGCTGGTGTTCGTAAGCGCCGCTCTGGAGCGAAAAGCGTAGCCATAGCTACGGTTTGAGTGAGGAGACCGTAGGGTGCGCCATGCGCACCGCGCATCTTCAGTTCGGTGGCCGGTTCTGGTGCGCACGGCGCACCCTACGATCCTGGGCAGGCGAAGACCAGCCTGAGCCGTGATAGGCACTGTTGAAAAACACGCTGTATCTTCGATCATTCGAGTTTTCTCATAAGAGCCAATGGCTTATCAGTTCTCTATGCCGCCTGGTGAGAAATGCGGGCTTGTGTATTAAAGTTCACTTTCCTCAGCCTGGTGTTCGCCATTCGCCGTAGCGGAGACGATGTAACTGGTCGCAACGCCAGGCATGACCAATCGAACACTGAATTCGGGTGTGATCTCGCCGCTGGAGAGCAGGAACACCTGTGGCCGCGCGGCCTCCTGATCCTTACCCGCATCATCCTTGTCGTCGTCATCTTCCATTAGAACATCGATCTGCTCGATTTCGAGCTCGAATTCCATGGGTTCGGGCAACGCACGTTCGCGTAACAGCCTGTCGGCTTCCAGCGGTTGCCAGCGGTTCTCGGCGAAAAGCAGGAAGCGGTAACTGTTGGGTTTGAATTCGAGACCATATTCCATTCCTTTGAGGATAGCCTCTTCCAGTGCCAGCTGCAGCAGCCGGTCCAGCCGTTGCGCTTCGGTTTGAAGCAGTTCTTCGGGCGAGGTACCGCGAATCGCCAGCGTCGTGAACGTGAACAGAATGGCCATGATCACGATCACCACGAGCAGCTCCATCAGGGTGAAGCCATGATTGCTCCCGGTGATCCGCGGCAGTCGCACGGCAGTTCGGCGCGAGTCAGATTCAACCCGCATTTCTCACCGGGGCCATGGTCGCAGGTGCAGAAGTAAGCCCGCCTGGTGAGAAATGCGGGTTAGTTGGTATCCCAGTTGCCGATATCCGCATTGATGCCGTCACCACCCGGGGCGCCATCTGCACCTAGCGAGTAAATATCGATCTCGCCTTTCTGCCCGGGGCTGAGATAGAGGTAGTCGTTACCCCATGGGTCCTTGTTCAGGCGCTTGACGTAACCGCCCTGTTTCCAGTTCGGCGGCTCGGGCGCCGTGGTCGGCTCTGCAACCAGTGCTTCCAGGCCCTGGTCGGTCGTCGGGTAGACGAAGTTATCGAGGCGGTAGACATCCAGCGCGCTCTCCAGGGCATTGATATCGGTCTTGGCCTTGGATACACGGGCCTTATCCGGATTGTCCATGATTCTGGGAGCAATGACACTGGCGAGTATGCCCAGTATCACGACCACAACCATGATTTCGATCAGGGTGAAACCCTGTTGATGAAAACGCTTTTTGTTCAACATACAACTCCAGTGTTTAAGACAGCTCCACTACTTTACGGTACTGCGGTTGACAGGGTAGAGTGGCAGTAACGCGGAAAATTCAATTTCTGTGTCTGGAATAATAACAAATGCGCATAAGAGTGCCTATCAAAAAGAGGATTTCAGCGCAATCGACACGTGTTCTCTGGCTGTTCCTGTTCGTGCTCTGTTTCAGTCTGCAATCGGCCGATATGAGCAGTGTGTTGCAGTTCGACAGACAGCTTATTGATCAGGGCGATTACTGGCTGTTGCTGACGGGCCATCTGGTCCACCTGAACTGGACGCACTGGCTTCTGAACATGGTTGGATTGGCCATTGTCGCGGTATTTTTCAGCCTTTACGGGAGCCTTTTCGATTGGCTGTTCGTGTTGCTGTTCAGCGCGCTGGTGACCGGTCTTGGCCTGTACTGGTTCCATCCCGAGCTGATCTGGTATGTCGGGCTGTCGGGCGTGTTGCACGGCCTGTTCATCTATGGCGCTGTGCGTGAGATCCGCTTCTATCCGTTCAGTGGCTACCTGTTGCTGGCGTTGTTGTGCGCGAAGCTGTTTTGGGAATACACCAGTGGTCCCCTGCCTGGCTCCGAGGCGCTGACCGGCGGGCGGATTGTGGTGGAGGCGCATCTCTACGGGGCGATAGCGGGTATCGTGGCGGTATTTCTGACCTGGGCGCTGCAGCTATTTTACAAGCTGGTTCAGGTCAAAAATCGGCAGCAGGATGCCGAGGACGATCATTAGCACCAGTATGCCCATGGTCAGGATGATCGCCGGCTCGAATATGCCGACGATATAGGCGATCAGCGTGACCTGTTCCCGTTCCTGCTGCGTCGCGGCGCGATCGAGCATCTCCTCCAGATTGCCGCTGTTCTCGCCACTGGCGATCAGCTGTAATGTCATCGGCGGGAACAGTTTGCTGTAATCGAGCGATTTCTTGATACCGCTGCCCTCGCGGACGCGGTCGGTTGCCTCCAGGATCGCATTGCGCATCGGCAGGTTGGTGACAACCATTGCGGCAATACGCATGGACTCCAGCACCGTCACGCCGCTGCCGGTCAAGATGCTGAAAGTGCGGGTGAACAGGGCCGTGTTCAGACCGCGCACCAGCCTTTGGATCAACGGGATTTTGAGCAACCAGCGTTGATACAGTTCGAGGTACTTTGGTCGTTTCAGCAGCGTTTTGATGCTGATGACCGCGACGATCAGGAGGATCAGTAAGTAAATGCCGTAGGCGATGATAAAGTCGCTGATTGCGATCAGTGTCCGGGTCAGCCCTGGCAGATCCTGACCGATATCCTCAAATACCGAAACGACCTGCGGCACGATATTGGTCATCAGGAAAATCACGATCGCAATCGCGAAAACGGTCAGGAATGCCGGGTAGATCAGCGCTTGCCTGACCTTGCCCTGTATCTCCTGCTGATTCTCGGTGTAGTC
>Ga0272441_10006759_pt1 | contig 19014 bp, 18 predicted proteins | sample SSMProp6N_FD_193582 | JGI IMG/M metagenome (GOLD analysis project Ga0272441, IMG submission 193582) | Marine sediment archaeal communities from Little Sippewissett salt marsh, Falmouth, MA, United States - SSM-Prop-6N | ecosystem: Environmental > Aquatic > Marine > Wetlands > Sediment ... | reverse complement strand
GAAACTATTGAGTTCAAGAAATCCTTTGACAGGGAAACCATTGAAACATTAGTTGCCTTTGCCAATACCCGGGGAGGTTCTGTGCTTGTTGGTGTTGCCGACAATGGGTCCATAAGTGGAGTAACTCTGGGAAAGGAGACTCTCAATGATTGGCTGGGACAAATAAAATCAACAACAAGCCCTTCCATTATTCCTGACATCGACGCTTATCAGATAAAAGGAAGAACTGTTGTGGTTATAAAAGTAGGCGAATACCCGGTTAAGCCTATCAGTACCAGAGGGCGCTATTTAAAACGTATTGCTTCCTCAAACCACCAACTACGTCTCAGAGAGATCACTGAACTTTATATGCAGTCTCTCCAGTTATCGTGGGATGCATATGAGGCTCAAGGAGAATCAATTGATGCCCTTTCTATTAATAAGATTGAGCGGTTTATCGATCAAGTAAATCAGTCGGGGCGATTCACTCTCGACAAACCCCCCTTGCTTGCCCTTGAAAAGCTCAAGTATATCACAGGCGGGCGACCTACCTGGGCAGCGTTGTTGCTTTTTTCAGAAAATCCCGTGCGGCAACACATTCATATCGGTCGTTTCAAGACCCCGGCTGTGATTATCGATGACCACCAGATCACTGACACACTTTTCGATGCGGTTGAGCAAGCGATGAAGCTGATAGTTTCGCACATCAGTGTGGCCTTTGAATTCGATGGCGGATTGCAGCGCAAGGAACGCTTTGCTTACCCATTGACGGCACTTCGGGAAGCACTCCTCAATGCAGTCGTGCATCGAGATTATACCAACCCATCTGATATTCAGATCAAGATTTTTGATGACCAGATAACGTTCTTCAGTCCAGGTAAACTCTATGGAGGGCTTACAATAGAAGATCTCAAGACCGACCATTATCAGTCACACTTACGCAATAAGCTGATCGCTGAGGCCTTTTATTTGACAAAGAACATAGAGAAATACGGTAGTGGTTTCATACGTATCCGTAAGGAGCTGGAATCCTATCCGGAGCTGGATTTCAATGTTGAAGAAATAGGTGATGGTTTTTTGTTAACGTTTCGTTTAACAGCCCTTAATCGTGAGGGAGTAAGAGAGGGAGTAAGAGAGGGAGTAAGTGAGGGAGTAAAGAGGCTTCTTGTATGTATCAAAGAAAATCCAGGTCTTAGAATTCCTGAGCTTTCCGAAAAGTTACAGGTGCCTCCCAAGTCTATAGAAAGGTGGATTAAGAACCTCCGGGATGAAAATCATGTAGTGTTCAAGGGCGCACCAAAAACCGGAGGCTATTTTCTCGTCAGCCATGATTCAAATTAATTTCGGCGAGAGTGTAAAAATAAAACGCAAGATTTTAGATGCCAATCACACATTTTCTCAGATCAAATCAATCCGTAAAGATAAAACAGTGTAATCCGTGAAAATGAGGGACCCACGAAGTGGGAGCGTGAGCGAAGTGAACAAATCCGTGCCAAAAAAATTTTGTGTTTTTAAACCAGTAGTCCGATGAAGAGTGATCGATCATCATTGCTGCTATATTGATCAGATGGACCAGGTAAACAGAATAAACCTGCTTTTTTTAACCGGACAGACCGGATGATCCCTGCAAGAACCAAATCCATAGACCTGCAGCCGGGCGACCGCCTGATCGTCATGTCCGACATGCATCGCGGCGACGGGACTGGCGCGGACGATTTTGCCCACAACTCCCTTATCTACAAATGTGCACTGAAATATTATCTCGGGGAGGGATTCACCTATATAGAACTTGGCGACGCCGAGGAACTCTGGGAAAACAAGTCCTTTGAACAGATATACATCACCCACACCTCCATCTACGACAAGCTTATGCAATTCCACGACCCCGACCCGCAAAAGACCCGCTACATCAAGATCTGGGGCAATCACGACATCCAGTGGAAAGAAAACCCGGATATCCTGCGCGATATCTTCCCCGGCATCAGCATTTTTGAAGCCGCGCTTTTGAAGAGCCCCTCATCAACGGGAAAGAGTATGCTTCTGTGGCACGGCCACCAGGTAGACCCCAAGTGCAGCGGCCAGGGGGCGGTATTGAGTAAATTTATTGTGCGCAACTTCTGGCCGCGCCTGCAGAGATACGGCATCAAAGACCCCACCAGGGCCGTTGCCAATCCCGGTATGTGCAACCAGATAGACGAAAGGCTTTACCAGCTGGCCATGAACAACAATGAGAATATCGCTCTAATCATGGCCGGGCACACCCACCGCCCGGTGTACGATAACCTCTCCCTGACCGAACGCAGATCCATGGAAATGAAAAAAGCACCCGTTTCTGGGATCAGAAGAAAGCTCAAGCCCGAGCCGGTTTACTACAACACCGGCTCTTGCGTGCACCCGCGATGCATCACAGGCATAGAGATAACAATGGAAGGCAGCACCCCCGGTCTCAAGCTCGTAAAATGGAGCTATGATGCAACGCCCTGTTCAGATGCGGAAGAATATGCCGTATCCATAAAACGCACAGTCCTTGAATCAACAACCTGAAACATTGACCATGACTATGGAACCCGGGACCGGCCAAGTCAGAAAACAGTTATTCAACAAAGCCGAATATGTTCCCAAGAATTCATGCGCGGATAACGGCTGCCATGGTCAGTTGAAACGGGAGCTTTTGCATATCAACGACATGTAGGACTGGATCATGCGCAAGGATAAGCAGAACGCGAAGGTTTCGAAGATGGAGATAACGAGGAACAAGATGATCTCGAAGGCGAGATACAAGATTGAGCAGTATTTCATATTGAGTACGCCACCAAAAAAAGACCAAGGATTGATTAGTTATTGATGTCGGTGGTGACAAATTGAGCAGGAAGAAAGTCGCGATCCTACAATCCAATTATATTCCATGGAAAGGTTATTTTGACTTAATAAACATGGTGGATGAATTCATTTTTTACGATGATGTACAATATACCAGGCGGGACTGGAGAAACAGAAATAAAATCAAGACACCATCCGGAAGTAACTGGCTGACCATAGCAGTGGATACCAAAGAGAAGTATTGTCAATTAATAAAGGATACAAGAGTTAGTAATCTAAATTGGAATCATAAGCACTGGAGAAGTATTGTTCATAATTACTCAAGGGCAAAGTATTTTGATCACTACCGGGATCTGTTCGAAGAGCTGTACCTTGATTGCAATGAGAGCCTGCTGAGCATGATCAACTATCGATTTATTATTGCGATATGTAAAATGCTGGGAATAAAGACCAAGATAACAAATTCAACGGATTACACCCTGGTGAATGGCAAAACCCAAAGACTGGTTGATCTGTGTCAACAGGCAGGTGCCACGGATTATTTTTCCGGTCCGGCAGCGAAAGGATATCTTGAAGAGGATTTGTTTAAAGAATCGGGTGTTAATTTGCATTACATGGATTACTCAGGCTATCCTGAATACAATCAGCTTTACCCGCCCTTTGATCATGCAGTTAGCATCATTGACCTTATATTTAACGAAGGTCCTGACACTCAGAAATATATGAAGAGTTTTTGAAATGAAACTGTCAATTGTTACTACAATGTATTGTTCGGCTCCTTATTTAAACGAATTTTATGAACGAATTTGCGCTACTGCAGAAAAGATCACCAGTGAGTATGAGATAATTTTCGTAAATGACGGCTCACCAGATGATTCGCTTGATATTGCCGTGGCTCTGTATGAAAAAGACCCAAGGGTAAGGGTCATCGATTTTTCAAGAAATTTCGGCCACCACAAAGCCATGATGACAGGGCTTATGCACGCTAAAGGAGAGCTTGTTTTTCTTATAGATTGCGATTTGGAAGAAGAACCGGAGTTTTTGGAAAAATTTTATGCTGAACACAGGAAAAATGATGATGTGGATGTTGTCTATGGTGTGCAAAAGGCGCGCAAAGGAGGGTTTGTTGAGAAGATATCGGGGAATATCTTCTACTGGGCGTTTAATCTTTTTTCAAGTTATCCCGTGCCGCCAAACATCGTAACAGCGCGGTTGATGAGTAAAAGATATGTTGACAGCCTGGTAAAACATAAAGACCGGGAGGTTTTTATGGCGGGCCTTTGGGCTATTACCGGGTTTAAACAGGTTTCTCTAATGGTTACCAAAATCAACAAGGGTAACTCCAGCTATGACCTGAAGAGAAAGATTTCCATATTGCTAAATTCCATTACGTCATTCAGCAACAAACCTCTTTTATTTATTTTCTATCTGGGCAGCATGATCCTTTTCATATCCAGCATGGCCGCACTGTATCTGGTCATAAGGAAGGTGTTCTTCGGCGTATTACTTGCAGGCTGGCCGTCCCTGATGGTGAGTATATGGCTTTTGGGGGGCTTAACGATCTTTTGTGTGGGAGTAATCGGAATCTACCTTTCAAGGGTTTTCATGGAAACCAAGGAAAGGCCTTACACCATAATAAGGCAGATTTATGAAAGGGTCAAAACTGACATTTGACGCCATCTTGGATCAAACGAGGCAGTATTATGACAAAAAGCTTGGCGCCCATGGCCCGTCCCCCAAGGGTGTCGATTGGAATTCAGCGGTATCTCAGGAGTTAAGATTCGAACAACTCCTCAAGGGTTGCAATACGAACAACCCTTTTACACTGAACGACTATGGTTGTGGTTATGGTGCTCTGGCAGAGTATATGACAAGACAGGGCTACAGATTTGAATACAGGGGATTCGATCTGTCTCAAAAGATGATTGAATCTGCGAGAGAAAAATACGGTGCTTTAAGTCATTGTGAGTTTTTTTCGGATCAAGAGCGCCTTGATATTGCCGATTTCACAATTACAAGCGGCATATTTAATGTCAAGCTGCAGACGAGTGATGAAGAGTGGAAGGCTTATATGCTGCATACTCTCGGCAAGATTGCGGGACTGAGTAAAAAAGGGTTCGCTTTTAATGTGCTAAGCAAATACTCGGATCCGCAGTTTATGCGCGATGATCTCTTTTATGCAGATCCGCTTTTTTTGTTTGACTATTGTAAAAGGAACTTCTCAAGGTTTGTAGCCGTATTGCATGATTATCCGTTATATGAGTTCACTGTTCTGGTGAAGAAAGAAGCAGAATAATGGACAAACTAGTTATCTTTGGCACAGGGGATATTGCAAAACTTGCCCACTATTATTTTTCTCGTGACAGCGAGTATGAAGTGACGGGTTTTACTGTGGACAAGGCGTATATGACCTGCGATGTTTTTCTTGGCTTGCCGGTTGTTGATTTTGAAGAGATTATGAACTGTTGTCCCCCTGAAACCCATAAAATGTTTATAGCGCTCAGCTATGCCAAAATGAACAGAGTTAGAGCGCAGAAGTATTTCAAAGCAAAGGAAATGGGATATGAATTGGCAACATACGTTAGCAGCAGATGCACTTTTTTGACCGATAGGCCTGTGGGCGATAATTGCTTTATCCTGGAAGATAACACAATCCAGCCTTTTGTAGAGATCGGGAATAATGTGACACTTTGGAGCGGGAACCACATCGGCCACGATTCAGTCATTGAAGATCACTGCTTTATTACATCACATGTTGTTGTGTCAGGACATGTTCATATCAATAAGTACTGCTTTATTGGCGTCAACGCTACTTTGCGCAGCTCAATCGCGATCGCGCGCGAGACATTAGTAGGAGCAGGGACGATCATTATGAAAGACACCGTTGAGAAAGGTGTATATGTCCCGCAAAGGGCTGGCCTTTTTCAAAAGAAAAGCGATGAAATCGAACTGTAGGACGCAAGGGCGTATGTATGAAGTAGACAGGTCTTATTTTTGGGCCGCCAAAGAATCTGAAGTGGATGGTTTCGCACGCAGATGTGTCTTTTCCGGGAAAGAAAGGCGTGGTTAAACCATGAGACAATACAGCTTGCCAAAATTAAGATGCCCAGCTTGTAAACAAGGGCTGAATCTCGAAACACTTAATAAAGTGGGCTCCGAAATAATCGAAGGGAGATTAATTTGTCAATGTGGGCAAAGTTATCCTATTCAAGACGGCACTCCCAATTTTATTTATCCTGACAATCTTTTGCCTTCAGACGAGGAGTTTTTGCAAAAATATAACAAGAGTGCTGAACAATATGACAAAGGAATTGACTGGCTTTTCAAGAGTTTTTATGAAGATGAGAATTCTGTTCGTAGTCAGATGGTCGAATTATTGGGAGTACAGCCGGGTTCTTGTGTGTTGGAAGTTGCCTGTGGCACCGGCAGAGACACTCTCCATATTGCTCGCCATATTGGATCAGAAGGCGAACTATATGTGCAAGATATTTCATCGGATATGATAAAGATATCAAAGCGCAAACTTGCAAATCTGCAAACTCCCGTTGAATACTTTCTCAGTAATGCCGCCTACATGCCATTTGCTGATGGTGTTTTTGATGCAGTATTTCATTTTGGTGCACTCAATACTTTCAGTGAGATAGGCAGAGCGTTGGCAGAGATGACACGTGTAGTATGCACTGGCGGGAAGGTTGTAGTTGGTGATGAAAGTGTGCCTCCATGGCTCCGCAAAAGGTTATTTGGACGGATACTTATGAAAGCCAATCCTTTGTATAAAAACAAACCTCCCCTTGATCGTTTGCCAGAAAATGTTCAAAACGTTTGTTTACGCTGGATTCTTGGGAATGCTTTCTATGTGATTGACTATCGGGTTGGAAGTATGCCTCCAAAGCTTGATCTGGATTTGCCAATTCCCGGCAAAAGAGGGGGTACGTTGCGTTCAAGGTATTATGGCACTAAATCTCACAAAAAAGATAAATCACATGAAGTGGATTAAAAGAGGCTTAATATTTGAGCCAAAAGGTAATTTTGAATGGGTGCATACTTATGCCATGCTTCCTTTTGCTGTTAGATTAGATCGAGATGTGTACCGTATCTATTTTACAGGTCGTGATAACCTCAATAGGGCACAGCTTGGATTTATCGAGACTGATATAAAAAAGCCCAATAATATTCTCCGGAAAACAAACGAACCGGTATTGAAGATCGGCGGGTGCGGCACTTTTGATGAATCCGGGGCACTATTATCATGGTTGGTTGATTACGACAACTTATTGTACTTGTATTACACAGGCTGGAATGTTGGCGGAACAGTTCCTTTCAGAACAGCAATAGGGCTGGCGATTAGCTGCGATGGAGGCAGGACGTTTGAGAAATATGGCAGCGGCCCTATCATGGATAGAGGTATTTACGATGCTTGTTTAGTGGCAAGCCCATGCGTATTGTTTGAAAGTGGTATTTGGAGGATGTGGTATGTCTCCGGAACAAAATGGATAATGGAGAATGACGAACCAAAACACTACTACCACATCAAATATGCAGAGTCGCAGGACGGAATCATGTGGGATCGAAAAGGCATTGTTTGTATAGATTTCAAATCACCAGACGAGTACGCGATTGCCCGTCCCTGCGTCCTCAAGGAAGATGGCATCTACAAGATGTGGTACTCCTCTCGTGGTGAGAGTTACAGAATCGGGTACGCGGAATCAACGGATGGGTTGCAATGGGAGCGCAAGGATGAAGAGGCCGGCATCGATGTATCCGAGACAGGCTGGGATTCCGAAATGATCTGCTACCCTTATGTCTTTGAACATAATGGTGAAAAATACATGCTTTACAACGGTAACAGCTATGGCAAATCCGGTATAGGGCTGGCTGTCTTAGCAAGATAATAGCAGAGGGTTAAAGGCAATCAAGCAGGGATTACAAGTAGGATATCTCTATATTCTCGGCACCATTGTGTTCACGTTGTATGGCCAGATAATCATCAAATGGCAGGTTAGCAATGCAGGAGCCTTCCCGGAAGATACGGCCGGGAAGATCTGGTTTTTACTGCGGCTGACCCTCAATCCGTGGGTGATCAGTAGTCTGGTCTGCGCATTTCTGGCCTTTATCTGCTGGATAGTTGCCATGACCAAATTTGATCTGAGTTATGCCTATCCTTTCATGAGTCTCTCCTTTGTGTTTATTCTGGTTTTTAGCGCCATATTGTTTCACGAACCACTCACGGTACCAAAGGTGCTGGGAGTAATCCTGATTATGGCCGGAATTATGATCGGGGGAACCGGTTGAAGATATGCCCTGCCTGCTGGCAGGGATTTGAGGCGGATGATTTTTCCTGCCCAGTGTGCGGATATTCACCAATACTGCTTGACGGGTATCCGGCATTTGCGCCGGAGCTTGAGGTCGGCTATGATGGATTTGAGGCTGATTTTTTTGCCACGCTTGCTGATTCGGAAGAAGGAAATTTTTGGTTCGAATCAAGGAACAGTCTTTTGACCTGGGCGCTGGGCCAGTATTTTCCCAAGGCGGATACTTTGCTTGAGATTGGCTGCGGCACTGGTTTTGTCCTGTCCGGAATTAAGAGAGAATTTCAAAACATAAAGCTTTTCGGGAGCGATATTTTCAGCAAATGCTTTGCGTATTCAAAAAATCGTCTGCCGGGAACAGTCTTTTTCCAGATGGATGCCCGCAATATTCCCTTTAAGAATGAGTTTGACGTGATCGGGGCATTCGACGTGCTTGAACATATAGAAGAGGACGAGATCGTCCTTTCCCAGATTTTCAACGCTCTGAAATCAGGGGGAGGAGTAATTCTGACTGTGCCTCAACATCGTTGGCTTTGGAGCAAAAACGATGAGATTGCCTGCCACAAACGGCGTTATTTAAAAAAAGAGCTTGCTGAAAAGGTGGCAATGGCCGGATTTCAAATATTGCATATGACCTCTTTTGTTTCACTTTTACTTCCTTTGATGGCCGCATCAAGGCTACTGGGTGTGAGCAATCATAAAGACAGAAAAGGTGAGTTGCAGCAGCCTCATTTGTTAAATGAGCTTTTGAAAGGGATATGCAGCATTGAAAGAAGACTTATCGCAAACGGCGTATCGTTTCCTGCCGGCGGGTCTCTGCTTTGTGTGGGTCAGAAGAGATTATAGCTAAGGGTCAAATGAGAAAAATCCCGTTTAACAAGCCGTTTATCGTCGGAAAAGAACTTGGGAATATTGCAACGGCCGTAGATGAAGCTCATCTTTCAGGCAATGGGCCGTTTACCGAGCGTTGCCATCGATGGCTTGAGCAGCGGCTTGGCTGCACAAAGGCTCTGCTGACCCATTCCTGCACGGGCGCGCTTGAAATGGCTGCAATGTTGTGCGGCATAGAACCGGGTGATGAGATTGTCATGCCGTCCTTTACATTTGTATCCACGGCCAATGCATTTGTGCTGCGAGGGGGCGTACCGGTCTTTGTCGATATCAGAAAAGACACGTTGAACATTGATGAAACGCTGATTGAACAGGCAATTACCCCCCGGACAAAAGCTATCGTGCCGGTGCATTATGCCGGGGCAGCCTGCGCAATGGACGAGATTATAGAGATCGCAGAGAGCTGTGGTCTTTTTGTGGTGGAGGACGCAGCCCAGGCATTGCTTTCCGTATATAAAAATCGGAATCTTGGATCCATAGGCCATCTCGGGTGCCTGAGCTTTCACGAGACTAAAAATATCATCAGCGGCGAAGGCGGAGCCTTGCTCATAAATGACGAAAAGTTTGTCGAACGTGGCGAGATCTTGTGGGAAAAAGGTACAAACCGAAAACAGTTATTTCGTGGCGAATTGGATCAATATACTTGGGTCGATATCGGCTCGTCCTTTCTACCCAGCGAACTGGTGGGTGCGTTTCTGTATGCCCAGTTGGAGCAGGCCGATAAAATTATAGACGCCAGGATCCGTATATTTGAACAATACTTCCGCCTTCTTCGTCCTCTTGAGGAAAAAGGCGTGATTCGACTGCCGAACGTGGAATCGATCAACAACAACGGACATATGTTTTACATCATCACACGCTCGCAAAAAGAGCGCTCCCGGCTGATAGCGTATTTGAAACAAAATGGTATCTGGGCGGTTTTCCATTATGTGCCGCTGCATTCCTCGCCGGCCGGCCTCAAGTATGGCCGGACAATCGGGAATATGTGCGTTACAGATGGTTTAAGCTCCCGGGTGCTCAGACTGCCGATTTATTATGAAATGAGGAAAGAGGATGTTGATACGGTGGCCGAGCATATCCGGCGGTTTTATGGAGAATGAGTGGCTGTGTCTTGCCGAACAGATCACAAAAGTGATTGGCTGCGGATGAAAGCAGACAAGATCGAGAGCATCCTGAAGCCGGATGAAAAATATACCGTTCAAAACCGGGCGCTGTGTTTTTTGCCGGGAGATCGTCTGCCTCGGCTCTCGGCTGGGCAAGGATTCCTGGGGAAAATACAGGATGTGATGAAACGACATGGCAGGATCTACTACACCCTTGTATATTTGTTCGGTCCCGTACTTAGCAGCCGTCGCCATCGTAAACGATTAAAAAAATTGCTGGCAGGTTATGATGTAAAAGATATTATTCTTAATCTTGGAAGCGGACCGACCTATCTTCTCAACAGAAAAGACGTTATTAATGTGGATATCTTTGCCTTTGACGAAGTTGATATCGTGGTGGATGCCACAAATTTACAGATCAAAGATGAGTCCGTTGATTGCATCATAAATATAGCAATGATGGAGCATGTGCCTTATCCTGAAAAGGTTTTCAGCGAGATGCGCCGAATATTGCGAGAAGGAGGCCAAATATTCTGTTATCTTCCATTCATGGCGCCGTTTCACGCTGCGCCGGATGATTTCTACAGATGGTCACACTCAGGGGCAAGGGCAGTTTTCTCGGATTTTAAGGAGGTAGATGTTTTTATGGGGAGCGGTCCTGCATCCGGTTTTCTGTGGGTATTTCAGGAATGGCTTTCTGTTCTGTTGTCATTTGGCAGCAAAACGCTTCATGATATCTTATTCTTGACACTCATGTTGTTGACATGGCCGATAAAGCTTCTTGATTTTTTCATGGTCAAATTGCCGTGTGCCGTAAATATTGCAAGTGGTTTTTGCGTGGTCGTAAGAAAGTAAAAGACTGCAAAGGTTCATTTTGAGAATCGAAAAAGAAACTGCTATCCGCCGCTTAACTGACCATGCTTTTTTACTGATAACGCTTGCAGGGTTTATCTACATATTTTTTTTATTGGCTTTAAACACAGGCCGCGGCTTTGATATCACGGATGAGAGTTTTTATATCCTCTCGGCCAGCAACCCCGGGGACATATTAGCGTCGACTACACAATTCGGATACTACACAGGGATTCTGTATTCGCTTGCAGATGGGAATTTGGTTGTTTTTCGTTTGTTGGGATTGCTTGTATTGCTGATAACGGCAGGACTTTTTTCATATTCATTGGAGCGATACTGGCGTCATTTATCAGGTGTCTCGATTTCTGATTATTCAGGCTGGCTTTCTCTAGGCGTAATTCTTGCTGGCACGGCCGTTTATTATAAAACATGGTTATTAACCCCTTCCTATAATTGGCTGGCGCTAATAGGCGTTCTTATTGTTGCATCCGGCTTGTTAAATGCTGCGGTAAATGCCACAGGCAGGGATGTTGACTCGCATGGCAATTCGGGCCTGATCGGATACGGCCTGGTAGCTGGTTTTGGCGGCAGCCTTTCTTTCATGGCCAAGCCGACGACTGCGGCGGTTCTTGCAATCATTTTCTTATATTTTACTGCAGTTACATCCCTACGTCACAGGTGGAAGGTCTTTGTTGCAGTTTCGCTACTTTCTTCAGCCATGTTTATTTTCATTCATGCGATTATCTTCGAAAACGGCCTGATTCCGTTCTATGTTAAATTGCATGATGGATCTGAATTAGGTAAACTTTTGGCCGGTGGGCATACTATCGGAAATATTTCCCTTCAGGCTTATGAAGATCTCAAACAGATTCCGAATCGGCTGGTACAAGTTTTTCCTATAGTTTATGCAGGACTGGCATTCCTGCTTTTGTTTTTTGTATCCATGATTACACGTTATAGAAAAATCCCCAAAAAAGTTAGCGGAGCCATATTCATCGTCATTTTGATATTGATGAGTTTGTATGCTTGGATTTTGCTGCAGAAAGCAGGGTTATGGGTCGGGGGACGAGGTGTCAAAGTACAAATTGGATTTGGGGGATTGGCTTTTTCTTTTGTATTAATTTTTTTTGGTTTGTCTACATTGGCGCTTTGGAAGAAAGAGGAATCAGATTACCATTCGCATAACATTAAATTCAGGCAGATGTTGAAGTTGTACGTATTCCTTCTTGTACTGGCAATGGCATATGCCTTTGGTTCCGCCAATGGCCTTGTCAGACAAATGTCCGGCGGATTTGTCTTTTTGAGTGCGGCATCCCTGTACGCCGCTTTCTGGATCGATCAGCACGTCGAAAAAAAGTATTTGGGATATGCCGTATCTTTATTGTTTGTGCTTTCTGTGTTCCTGATTCTGACACATGCGTACAGAAATCCATACCGTATTGACAAGGTTAAGGATCAGGTTGTACGGGTTTCATTCGTGGGGCATGATGGAGCTATATTTGTCGATGAAGATACGGCTGACTACATAAATAATCTTAAAAAACCAGCGCTTGATGCCGGGTGGAAACCAGGAATGTTTTTGATTGACATGACAGGGGGGAGCCCGGGAGCAACGGTCATACTTGGTGGGAGAGCGCCAGGGACTCCCTGGTTGTTAGGAGGGTATAAGGGATCAGACAACTTTGCCCGGGGTATCTTGGCAAAGGTCTCAGCCCCAATCCTACATACTGCCTGGATATTAACTGCCCCAAAGGGAAAAAGGAAGCTATCAAACGAGGTATTATCAGATTTGGGCCTTGAGTTTCCTCTCAACTATGAGGCTGTGGGAAAAGCCAAAACAGGACATCGCAATGAAGATCAGTTGCTTTGGCGCCCATTGAATGTTATCCCGGTTGAGAATTGAGGCAAAGTTAATCTTAAGGGATATAAGGCAATACCGAAGATCCAAATAAAAATAGTTGGTTAACAATGTTTGGCTTCATACTCGGCATGGGGATACGTATGTAAACTTTGAGAATGGATCGAAAGGCAATCATGAAGAAAACTGAATCAAAAAGCCAGGTTTGTCCTCCATCGGACAAACCTACAGAAAATGATTCGAACGAATCTATAAACTTAATTGAAGATGTAAAAAACTTGCCTCCATGGTTTCAACGAGACTTTAATCTAAGCAAGAAGGATCAGGAGCTTCTTAGAGGATACTTAGATAACCTTGACGATGAAGAGATTATCAATTTGTATTATCAATTGAGAGAAGCAAAGGAAATCCGGAATGACAGATATTTTTATCCCAATATGCAGATACTTTTTGGTACTCCTTTCGAAAGAGAAAAAGACAGGAGGGAGCAACGAATTTGGGCAGAGAAATATGAAGCCGAAAACGAAGTGATTCAGTGGTACAAAGATGCAAGAGAGAAGTCATGTGTATGGTGGGTGGAAAATCACATCATTGCTCGCCACTGTTTAAACAGCTGTATGAGTTGCGGCGCCTGCTCTGCGCTGTGTCCGGCAGCAGAATTTTTTGATTATAATCCCAGGATAATAATGGAGACAGTACAGGAAAAAGATGAACAATTACTGGTCGATCTTCTAAAGTCTGATACCATTTGGTACTGTTACCAATGTGGATCTTGCAAGGCCAAGTGTCCTCGTAAGAATAATCCGTTTGGCATGATAACCTCGTTAAGACAGCTTAGTCAGATTAAGGGATATCATGTACATAGTATAAGAGGCAGACAACAATATGCGGCCAGGCATTTCTGGGGTGGTAATTTGTGGAACAGGGCATGCACTCTGTATTTCAGAAATGTCGAGAGTGAAACCCACAAAGATTTTGGTCCACGATTTGAGGCTTATGACAAAGCACGCGACGACTTTTTTACCAGGGTTGGGGCATGCCCTGATTCAGAAGGTGTTCTCTCCGGAAGGAAAGTTCACCCGGAAACTCTTGACGAGGTGCGAAAACTTTGGCAAATGGGCGGGGCTCTTTATATGTGGGAACTTATTGAAGAAGCTGCAAAAAACCAGGCACAAGAGTGGGGGATGACCATTGATGAGTACCATGACAAGGTAAGCAGAGAGGGATGAATTTACCCATGGATGTATTCAATCACGAACAACGAGAAAGTATCTGGAAAAGATATGTCAAAGAAATTCCTGATAATAATTATTTTCTAACCTTGAGCTGCATTTTAGGCGCCCTCTATCCCGGGTCAGAGAGTATGGTTCCAAAAGTGTATGACCTTCTTGGGCTTGATTGGAATACAAATCCGTCTGCTCGTTCCGGCTGGACATGCTGTTCCGGTATTGCATATCATGGTGATATTATGCCGATTGAGGCTACCTTGCTCACGGTTGCAAGATTGTGGTCGATTGCACAAGAATTGGGGCTTGATTCAGTCACCATGTCCTGTGTCACGTCTTTTGGAATACACTGCGAATGTAAAGACCTGTACGAACAAGAACCGGGGCTGAAAGATAAAGTGGATAGGTTGCTGCGGGATTCGTGCGGTCGTAAATTTGAAATACCAAAATATATCAATCACATAAGCGATATTTACTATCACTATCGTCAAGAATTGAAAAATAATCATATGAAATTTCAGTTGCTAGAGGAAAAAACCGGAAGGCCTTTGAGGGTTGTTGATCATGTCGGATGCCATTACAGCAAACTGTTTCCGGAAGAGCATTCTCTGGGAGGCACGGATTATTGCGAGGTTCTTTCCGGAATGGCACAAGCGTGGGGAGGCTCAAGCATTGATTACCCGGAACGGAGACACTGTTGTGGTATGGGCTTTCGGCAGTGCATGATCAGCCCCAACCGCGGGGGTACCATGTCTAGTGTACTCAAAAAAATGAGGAGCATGGCCCCATTCGAACCTGATTTGATTGTAACCAACTGTCCTGGATGTGAGGTATTTTTGGATAAAGAACAATGGGCAATTTATGAGGTGACAGGAGAAAAATATTTTATTCCAGTGATTACATACCAGGAATTAGCTGGTCTATTACTGGGATGGGATCCATATGAAACTGTCGGCATTCAATTTCATACGGTACCTGTAGAGCCTTTATTGGATAAAATAGGCATACCCTATGACGCGAACAGTCCCTGGGTCAACTGTAGTGTCCCAAGGTAAAAGCATATAAAAAAGGTAAGAAAGAATAGATATGAGCCAACAACGAGTACTAATTGTCGGAGGAGGGGTAACAGGTCTGCGCGCAGCACTTACTCTTGACGATTTTGGAATCAAAACCACTATCCTGGAGAAAACGTCGCAACTCGGCGGAAAAGTAACAGGCTATTCAAAGGTTTTCCCTGATTTCAGAGATGGCAAAAAAATTGTCTGTGACCTTGTCGATGCGGTCTCCAACTCGGCAGGAATTGAAATTATTACCGAATCAACAATAAATGATGTACAAAAAAGGTCCGGTCATTACGCGATGACTTTCACGAATGATGATGTCGTTGATGCAAGTGCCGTTATACTGGCATGCGGATTCGAAACCTTTGATGCAACAAAGCAGGGTGAGTATGGGTATGGTGTGTATCCCAATGTGATTACTTCGGTTGAACTGGAAAATTTCCTGGACCATCAAGGACCTACAAAAGGAAAATTATTACGACCAATTGATGGTAATCCGGCCAAAAGAATTGCAATTATCTTTTGCGTTGGTTCCAGGAATAAGAGAATTGGTAATCCATACTGTTCGAGGATATGCTGTTCTTACAGTACTAAGCAGGCAATTGAAATAAAAGAGCTTGATACAGAAACCAGTGTTACATGCTTTTACATGGATATTCGGACCTATGGCAGAGGCTTTGAAGAAATGTATCAATATGCTCAGGATATTGGTGTAAAGTATATCCGCGGGAGGGTCTCGGAATGCAGTTCTTTGCCCAACGGTGATATCCAAGTAAGAGCGGAGAATACTCTTTTGGGAAGACCTGTACAAGGGACCTTTGATCTGGTGTCTCTCTCTGTTGGTATGACACCGTGCAAGGATGCCGGTAAAATTTCACAACTCTTCGAAATAAAACAAGGCCATGACGGGTTTTTTGTTGCTGCGGATGAAGATATTCACCCGCATTCTACCACTGCGGAGGGTGTATTTATAGCAGGCAGTGTCACCGGGCTGAAGCCAATCAGGGACTGTTTGCTGGATGGTGCTTCCGTCGCTGGGGAAGTGGCCTCGTATTTGAGAAAATTAAACAACAAATAATGAAAAAGAATTAATACATGTCTGAAAAGAATTTGAAAAACACCAAAGAGACAGTAGATTACGGCTGGAGGTTTCAGGGAAAACCAATTTTATGCCATGAAGACCGATCAACCCTTGTAGATGAATCTACGTATCAGATGCACATGGCGTTGTCTCAAATGAGCAGGGAGTTTTACTATCTTGAGAGATGCATGCAATGCGGAATGTGTACCGAGACATGCCCCAATACCAAGTTGGACAGGCAAGACAAATTTTCTCCCCGGGAGTTCATCCAAAAGTTGAGATTGGGTTTATTAGACTTATCCGGTGAAGATCTGTGGTTATGTACAAATTGCGGGAATTGTGAAATGATATGTCCGTTTGAAATACCGTTTGTCGAGGTTATGATCAGTCTCAGGAATCTGGTTGTAGAACAGGGTGCTGGATATCTGCCGGCTACGCTAAAGAATTCGATTTCTTCTATGGCAACTTACCACAATCCCTGGATGGAGAATCCGGATAACCGTAATGCATGGCTTGGCGGTTTTGATCTATCTGAACATGAGGATGAGGATTTGCCCAAGATACTTCTGTTTATGGGCTGTTTTCCCTCATATGACAATGACGCAAAGCGAATAGCAAAATCAGCCCTACAACTTCTGCACAATTCCAGTATTAATTTCGAAACCCTAGGAAATAAGGAAGTTTGTTGTGGCGACAGCTCATTTCGATCGGGTGATTACGAGGGGTTTGAAAAACTGAAAAGGATCAATACAGATAATTTTATTGAAAAGGGTATCAAAGATATTTATACCCTTTCACCACACTGTTTTGATGTCATGAGTAAACGGTATTTTGAAGATGACGAATATTGCGTAAAACCTTTTCTTTTGCTCCTTCATGAGTTGATAATTAATAATAAATTAATTTTTACAAAATCAATAAATAAGCGGATTACTTTTCATGACCCGTGTTTTTTATGCAAGCATAATCAAATAATTGAAGAGCCTCGTAGGATATTGAAAAGCATACCCGGTGCAGAATTCATTGAAATGGAGCATTCTGGACAAAAGAGCATGTGTTGTGGTGGTGGTGGCGGCGGTATTTTTCTCGATAGAAAAAAAGGTGAGAGGTTGTCCGAAATAAGATTGGAGGAAGCAATAGAAATAAAGGCGGATGTGGTTGTAACGGCATGTCCTTTATGTCTGTCAATGCTTGCGGATAGCGCGAAAAATGATGATCGATATAAAAATATCGAGGTAAAGGATATTTGTGAATTTGTGCTGGAAGCTATATGAGCAGCATTTAAACCGTCATTGGTTTCAGATACGGTAGTACTTTTAAAGGGGTGGATTAATGAAGATTATAGACGCTCGAGCAACGTTAAGGACAGAGCAATTATTACAGCCGTGGATTGCTGAAGAGAAGGCCTATGTAAAAGATTATGTTAGATTGTATAAAATGAAATCCAGGCTGAGTGTTATGCCGGTGGATGAATTAATAGATCAGGCTGCCCAATCGAAAATTGAGCGTATGGTAGTTTGCGGAAATTGTCAGGAAGATAATGACCATGTTCTGCAGATTTCAAAAGAAAACGAGGCAATAATACCGGTGGGATATATAAGTGTAGAGCGGGGTGTGCGTTTTGCCCTTCGTGAGGTTGATCGATGTTATAAAGACGGCTTTGCAGCAATCTATCTTGCTTCCTACACTAAAAGGCTCGATGTCAATGACCGTCTGCAATATCCTGTTTACGGCTTTTGTGAACTCATGAGGATACCGGTTATTATCCATGGTTCAATTCATTTTTGGCAAGGATCTTCTATGTGGCATGGTCAGCCACAATATATTGATGAAATTGCTGTTGATTTTCCGGAATTAAAAATAATTGTCTCTCACGGGGGCAATGGGTTCGGCCCGCCGATATTGGCGGTTGCCCAACGGCATCCCAATATATTTTTGGAATTCAGCGCCTTAAACCCAAGATATATGGCGCCGGAATTTTTATATGCGGCCAATTCCTATCTCAAAGAGAGATGCTTGTTCGGGACAGATTATCCTCTTGTTGAATTCGATACGGCAATTCAGAGATGGAAAAAAGTATTGCGGGAAAATGTCTGGGATAGATTTTTTTATCAGAATGTACTCGATGCACTTTATAAAGAACCTGTTTTGTATGAAAATAATAACTAGATGGAGGAAAAAATGGAAATTGGTAAGTATTGCGATATAGCAGATGATTTTAAGCATGGGGAAAATTTCAAGTGTGGATCTTTTGTGAAAATTGCTCCTGATGTAATCGTGGGGGATAATGTCACTATTGAAAATTACGTATTACTCAAATCCGGGACTCGTATCGGGAATAATGTATTTGTAGATAGCTATGTAAGGTCATCGGGCAATAATAAAATAGGTAATGATGTTACATTAAGGTTTGGTTCCACAATCGCACGTGAGGTGATAGTTGAGGATGGGGTTTTTATATCACCGAATGTTATGACCATTTATTCCAGACATACCGGAGAAAAAGTCGGTGGAACAGTAATTGGCGCTAATTCGCATATAGGAACTGCAGCGGTTATCGGAGCAGGGATAAAAATAGCACCGGAAACTGTGATCGGCTCTATGGCGTATGTTTCTAAAGACTGTAAAGAACCGGGAATTTATGTTGGTGTACCTGCAAAAAAGAAATAATGATATTAAGGTGTTCCGACGGCAATGCTATCAATTTTGGGGTGTAAAAATCGGGACCCCCAATGGGGAGATTTGTTTTATTGAGCCCTAAATGCGTCAACTAAAGCTGAGCCCATTTTTAAAAGATATAACTTTCACAACAATCACTTCAATTGTTGTAATTA
>Ga0272441_10006758_pt1 | contig 19028 bp, 12 predicted proteins | sample SSMProp6N_FD_193582 | JGI IMG/M metagenome (GOLD analysis project Ga0272441, IMG submission 193582) | Marine sediment archaeal communities from Little Sippewissett salt marsh, Falmouth, MA, United States - SSM-Prop-6N | ecosystem: Environmental > Aquatic > Marine > Wetlands > Sediment ... | reverse complement strand
AGGCGTTGTCAGTTCCATTAAGGGTTTTCCCCTTTATGTGCTTGCAAGGGACCAGGGCATGAAAAAAGTGAATGAATTGCTGAACGGTATAAGGGAATCCAAGGGGTCAACCGTAGTCCGTAAAGGTATCACAACTAGATATATCGTAAAGGCCCTGCGCGAAGGAAAGATCATAGGGATGGTGGCGGACCAAAATGCCGGGGCGAGCGGGTATCTCACGGACTTTTTTGGAAGGCCCGCGTCAACCGCCCATGGCCCGTACCGGTTTGCCTCGAAAACAGGCGCTGTTATACTGCCGGTTTTTATGGCCAGGATCAAGGGCCCTTATCATAGACTTATACTGGAGAAGCCTATAGAGATCGGCCATAAAGAGGATAGCGTGCCCTATGTCAAGCAATATACAAAAATGTTGGAATCTTATGTGGAAAAATATCCGGACCAATGGTTATGGCTTCACAGGAGATGGAAGGCCTGTCCGATAAAAAGGGTAGTGATCTTGAGTGACGGCAAGGCGGGGCACCTCAACCAATCCCTGGCATTGGCGGATCATTTCAAAAAGTACAGAAAGGCCAAGGATATCAGCGAAAGCCTGACTGAAGTTGAGGTAATTGACGTCAGGTTCAAGAACAGGTTATGGAAGGTCATGTGTAATATAGCCGGAATATTTGCCGGTCCCTATTGCCAGGGGCGACTGGGTTTACTTAAAGCCGCGCTGCAAGAGGCATCTTACGAAGACCTTTCCAGGACTTACGCGGATGTTGTAATATCTACCGGTTTTTCTTTGGCGGCGGTTAATTGCGTATACAAGTACGAAAATAACGCTAAGAATATAGCCTGCATGAGGCCGGGTTTAATAAGTTACCGCAAATTTGATATGGTCGTTCTGCCGAAACATGATGTGCGCGACCATTTGCGTTACGAGAATGTTATCGTTGCCGATACCCCACCGACCTTGGTGGATGATAAGTTTCTCAAGAAAGGGACAGAGGCTATCTCCGGGCATGTAAAGAGGCAGAAGGATCTGGCTATCGGGGTGCTTCTTGGAGGGGAAAACCGTGATTTCACATTCAGCGAAAATTATATCGATGGTATTGTCTCGCAGCTTTTAAAGGCCGCCAGGCAATTGTCGGCGGATCTTCTATTGACCACCTCACGCCGCACATCAAGGAATGTGGAAGATCTCCTGAAAAGGCGTTTGTCACGGGAAGATTCCTGCAAACTGCTCCTGGTTGCCAATGACAATAACATTCCCTATGCTGTCGGCGGGATACTGTCCACCTGTGATTTGCTCGTGGCCTCAGGGGAGAGCATATCCATGGTCTCTGAGGCAGTAGCGTCAGGAAAAAAGACTGTTATCTTTAGGGGTGAGAGGCTCAGTAAAAAGAAAGATTCCAAGCATGATAGGTTCCTGCGCCGTTTGCATGAAAGCGGATGCCTGAAGATAGCCGGACCTGACAGGCTTTCCGATATTATCTGTGCGGAATTTAAAATAAATGATGGAAAGAAAAGATCGGAATCAGAGGATTATGTCTATTTGAACATGTGGAGATTGGGAGCATAATGAATATCCTTCAGATCGTACCAAAATTGGAAATAGGCGGTGTGGAAAGGGGGACAGTTGACCTTGCGCGGTACCTGACCCTTAATGCGCACAAGGCCGTGGTTATTTCAGAAGGAGGCAAGCTCGTTAAAGGGCTGGATGAGGTAGGGGCAAGGCACTATGTTTTACCTATAGGCAGGAAAAATCCCTTCATCATGCTTGTTATGGTTTTCAGTCTGCGCGAGATCATAAGAAGAGAGAATATAGATATTATACATGCCAGAAGCAGGGTGCCGGCCCTTGTATCCTTTCTTGCCTCTAGGCTGACATATACGACTTTTATCACAACCGCCCACGGCCAATACAGGCGCCATTTAATGTCTTATGTCATGGGATGGGGGAAGTATGTTATTGTCGCCAGCTCTGTTATGGCCCGGCACATGATAGAGAATTTCGGGGTAAGGCAGGATAAAATAAGGGTAATTCCCAGGGGGGTCGACACAAAGAAATTCTTTTTTATATCTCCCAGAAGCAAAAAGAATGATGAGTTTACCGTAGGCATGATCTCAAGGATATCGCCGTTAAAGGGGCATATCGATTTCATAAAAGCCGTTTCGATACTTTCCAGGTCCATCCATAAGCTTAAGGTTTATATAGTCGGCAACAAGGATACCGGCAAGGCGGATTATGTAAGACAAATAGATCTTCTGATCAAAAGGCTTGCCCTGAATAATGTTATAGAATTCGTTAATGAGACAAGTGATGTGCCGCAATTTATGTCAAAATTGGACGTGCTGGTATCCGCCAACAGGGAACAAGAGGCCTTTGGCCGTGTCCTGATAGAGGCCGAGAGCTGTGGTGTGCCGACGGTAGCCACAGAGGTGGGCGGGGTTGTGGATATTATAGAGCATCAAAAGACAGGATTATTATGTAAACCGCATGATCCGCATGATATGGCGGAAAAGATCATTACCCTGTACAGGGATATGGGGCTCAGGACAAGACTGGCAAGGAATGCCAGGAAGTCGGTAATGAAGAATTTTACCGTAGAAAAAATGATGAGATCCACACTTGATGTCTATGAGAAGGCAAAGGGGCAGGTGCGCATTTTGATCATTAAGGTCAGCGCCTTAGGCGACGTCATACTCAGTTTGCCATCACTCCGGGCTATAAGAGAAAAATACCCTAAAGCGGTAATAAAAGTCCTGGTCGGTTTGGGGGCAAAGGATATTTTAAAGAACTGTCCGTATATAGATGACATAATAGTGTGCGATTTCGCCAAAAGGGACAGAGGCCTGAGCGGTCTATGGAGGTTGGCCCGCTTGTTGAAGAACGAGGATTTTGATGTTGTTGTGGATTTCCAAAACAACAAAAAAAGCCACCTGTTGGCGTTCTTTTCATGCGCGGCGTTAAGATACGGTTATGACAATGGTAAGTACAGTTTTCTTCTGAACAGAAAGATAAAGGATCCGAAAGATCCGATGGACCCTGTTGAGCATCAGATGAGGGTGTTGGCGCTGATGGGCATATATAATGTCGATAAGAATCTGGCGCTTTTTCCCAATGAGGATGATGCCGTTTGGGTAGAGAAGTTCCTCGGAGACAACTGGATAAAGCCCTCGAGCCCCTTTGTTTGTATTAATTTAGAGTCAAGTCCCAAATGGGTAAGCAAAAGGTGGCCTGTCGATTATTTTGTCGAATTTGCTGAACGCCTGGCTAAAGAAGAATCTATGAGGGTGATCGTTATCGGAAAAGATGCTCAAGACGACTGGAATATTGAGTTTATGGAAGAGGCGAAGTGTAAGCCCATTTCAAGCATTGGCAAGACGAATGTCGGCCAGGTAATGGCCCTTGTCAAGAGATGCAGTGTCCTGGTGACCGCTGACAGTGCCCCGATGCATATGGCCTCCGGTCTGAATACGCCGTTTGTGGCGCTATTCGGTCCGACGGATCCCAAAAGGCATGTCCCCGAGGGCGGCAGGTATAAGGTGTTGTGCAAGAAGACCAAATGCCATCCCTGTTATAAACAAAGCTGCCATAAGAGAAACAGATGTATGGATCAGATATCTCCGGATGAGGTATTCGACGCGGTAAGGGAATTGTTAAGTGAAGGATAAAAGTCGCGGAAAGGATCCAGTGAATATACTGATGCTCACTACACATATTAACCTGGGCGGTGTTGCCAGATATATTTATGACTTGTCTAACGGCTTACGGAAACTTAACATGAATGTCCATGTGGCATCGGCCGGCGGGAATATGAGAAGTGATTTCGAGCATAGCCGGATCCCATTGGTGGATGTTGATGTCCTGACAAAGTTTGAGTTTCATCCGAAGTTGATCGCGGCCGCCAGTGTTTTATCCGGGTTCATAAAGGCAAAGAAGATAGATATTATCCATTGTCATACGAGGGTCGGCCAGGTCCTCGGGTCTATTGTATCGAAGATGTCTAAGACGCCGTTCGTCTCTACCTGTCATGGTTTTTTCAGGGCGGAAAGGATCTCTCGAAAACTCGTGCCTTGCTGGGGAAAAGGCGTAATTGCCATAAGTGATGCTGTCAGCCGGCACCTGCAGGATGATTTTAAACTTTCCAGTGGAAAGATAGCCGTGATATATAATGGGATAAACGCGGAAAATTATCCCTCCGCCGTGCCGATTCAAGAGCGGGAAAGGTTGATGAAGGATTGTGGATTGTCAGACGGGCCTGTTGTTGGATCCATAGGCAGGCTTTCGTCCGTTAAAGGTTATGATCATCTTATTCAGGCCTTTAACAGGGTGAAGGATAATATTCCCGGGGCCAGCTTATGCATAATCGGAAAGGGCCCGGAAGAGGATAGGTTGAAAAGACTTATAAAAGGCCTGAATTTGGAAAACAGGGTTTCTCTTATGAACGCCAGATTCGATGCCCGGACTTATCTGCCTATAATGGATGTTTATGTCTCATCTTCTATTCAAGAGGGGCTTGGATTGGCTCTATTGGAGGCCATGGCAGCCGAAAGACCTTGTGTGGCGACCAACGTAGGGGGTATTCCCACTATCGTTGATGACGGAACGAACGGTATTCTGGTTGATCCCATGGATGATGACTCCCTGGCTATTGGCATACGGGATCTTCTGAAGGATAAGCCCCTGGCCCGGAGATTGGGTAAGGCCGCCAGGGAAACTATTCTGAGTAAGTTTTCTTTTGATGAGATGTTGGACAAGACCGTCAATTTTTATAAGCGTATTATCTCGGGAGGCATTTAATATGGGTAGGGTGAAGAAGATAACATGGTTGATTGTTTTTGCGGTCATTATCATTGCCCTTAAGCTATTCATGTCTTATATCTTTGTCCCGCCGATATTGATGTATCATTCCCTGGACGGCAAGGAGTACCAGACAAAACTCAGCCTTTGTCCCGCGGGATTCAGCAAGCAGATGGAGTTCCTTCATAAGTTCAAATATAACGTAATTTCCCTGGAAGAGATGGTCACACTTATCCGGGATAAGAAGAGGATACCGCATAAGACTGTGGCCATAACCTTTGATGACGGTTATGACAATAATTATTTGTGCGCGTATCCGGTGTTGAAGAAATACGGTTTTCCCGCGACAATATTCGTGATTACGGATTTCATCGGAAAGGAAGGGTTCCTGACATGGGACCAGATCAGACAGATGCAGGACAATAATATTACCATAGGAAGCCATACAAAAAACCATCTATGGCTTCCTGACCAGGATGATCTCATCTTGCATGAACAGGTTTTTGGCTCAAAGGAAGCGCTGGAAAAGAATACAGGCGGGGATATCAAATTTATTTCATATCCTATCGGCGCTCATGATGAAAGGGTAAAGAACGTTGTCAGGGAGGCCGGTTATATGGCTGCCTGCGCTACTAATCCAGGCCCGACAAAACCCTGGGATGATATATATGCCTTGAAGCGTTTAAGGATATCGCGTACATCGAAGAATCTTTTGGTGTTCTTAATAGAGATCAGCGGATATTATACATTTATAAAAGAGATCCGGGACGAAGAGTGAGTGCCGGGATAAGGTAATGTCCTGCCCGGACTAAAGAGGTGTCATATATGAGGTATAAAAGGATACTTATCTGGGAAGTTAATTGGATAGGGGATGTGCTTTTTTCCACGCCCTTCATAAAGGCCATAAGGGATAAATTCCCCAAAGCCCACATAGCTGTTATTACAGTCCCCAGGTGTAAAGAGATATTGGATGTGAACCCGAATGTTGATGAAGTGCTCGTGTATGATGAAAAGAACATTCACAGAAATATAATAGACAAGTGGCGTATTATACATAAGCTGCGGCTGAGGCATTTTGATGTCGTGTTCTTATTGCACAGGTCCCTGACCCGCACGATAATAACTTATTTGAGCGGGATCAAACAAAGGATCGGGTATTCATATAGAAAGAGGGATATCTTTTTGACCCATAGGATAAAGAATCCCATAGCCTCACAGCACAGGATAGAGTATTTCTTAGGTTTGGCCAGGAAGGTAGGGGCGGATGTCGCTTTCAAGGGGCTTGAATTTTATTCGACGAAAGAAGATATATCCAAAATGGAGCAATTTTTGACAATGCACAAGGTCAAGAACGGTGATAAGGTTATTGCGGTCAACCCCGGCGGGAACTGGAATTCCAAGAGATGGCCCGTAAAGAAATTCGCCGGGCTTTGCGACAGGATGATAAAAGAACTCGGGGTTAAAGTTATAGTTACGGGCGCGGAGAAAGATGTGGATATATACCTCGAGATACAGGATATGATGGATGAAAAGCTCATTTCGGCATGTGGAAAAACAACACTGCGCCAGCTTGGGGCCTTATTTTCTAAGTGTGATATTGTTATCAGCGCTGATTCCGGTCCCATGCACGTGGCCCTTGCGGTAGGCGCGAAGGTTATCAGCCTTTTTGGGCCCACTTCTCCGGCTATCACCGGGCCATATGGTAACGGTGAGTATGTTGTCATACAGAAGGATGTCGGATGCAGGATCCCGTGTTATAATCTTAAATGCATGGATCTCCGCTGCATGGATTCAATAGAGGTAGACGATGTTATCCAGGAGGCAAAGCGGATGGCCAGGAAGGCCAAGTCGGTTGACAGGAAATAGAGAGTAGTCATGCGCTGTGTGCCTTGGGCCTTGGGCTGTGTGACAGCTGGCGCATAGTACATGTCTCAAAGCCAACGGCCTACGGCGCACGGTACATTACGCATGGTAGGTTCAGTGTGGAGGTATGACGCGATGAAAATAGATAAAAATAGAATAAAACGGGTGCTTTTCATAACGCTTAGCAATATTGGGGACGCTATTTTAACCACTCCCGTTCTTGAGTCGCTCATGAGTGTATTCCCATGCGCCAGAATAGACGCGCTGGTCGGCCCCGGTGTTTTAGGGGTATTTGAGAAAAATGTAAAGATCTCTAAATGCTTTATCTATGATAAACACTCCAGGCTGTTTGAAAAATACAGGCTAATGAAGAAATTGAGAAAAATAAATTATGATCTTGTGGTTGACCTGAAGAACACCATGATCCCCATAATTATCGGGCCGCGCTACAGGACAGGTTTCTTTAACAGGAAAGGAGTGAAATCGCACAAAAAACAGGAGCATCTGGGGAGGCTGCGTGCCCTGGGATTGCCTGTCCATAACGCCGGGCTGAATATTCCGATAAGCGATGAGGATAAACAGTGTGTCATGGGTATCATTGATGAACGACTGAACAATGAGCGTTTTATTGTTGTATCCGCCGGCGCCAAGAGCCATGTCAAAAGGTGGCCGGCGGATAATTATGCCCGACTGTGCGACCGCATTTCATATGCGTTTGGTTACAGGACAGCCCTCATCGGGCAGGACGGAGGGCTTGATGATTTTGATAGTGACCGGGTCGTTGTCAACCATGTGCTCAAGGCGGCGAGGTCAAAACCGGTAGATCTTGTCGGAAAAACTAATATACGTGAATTGTCATTTCTCATAGAGAAAGCGGATCTATTGGTAACTAATGACAGCGCGCCCCTGCACGTAGCGAGCGCGGTCAATACCCCGTCGGTAGCGGTCTTTGGGCCTACGGATGAGGTAAAATACGGCCCGCTTTCAGAAGGTAGTGTTGTGGTCAGGAAGACCTTAGACTGCGCTCCCTGTGAAAAACCCCGGTGCAGGTACAATTACGAGTGCCTTAGAGGGATAGATGTTGAACGGGTATTTACGCAAGTCAAGAGAGTTTTGAAAAATAATCAACTGATACGAAAGGAAAATACTAAACTCAAAACCCTAAACTCTAAATAAATCCAAAAGCTAAAATTAAAAACTTAAAACGTAATAGTTTGAAATTTTGGGTTTGGTGTTTTAGGTTTGTTTAGAGTTTAGGATTTAGGGTTTAGAGTTTTAATCAATATGCGCATACTAATAACAAGGACAGATAGGATAGGCGATGTTACGCTTTCGACCCCTGTCATAAAGGCTCTCAGGGAAAAATATCCTGACAGCTATATAGCCTTTCTCGTACAGCCCAATGCCGCCGGTATAGTTAACTCGAACCCCCATATCAATGAGGTCCTGATATATGATAAGAAGGGCAGGGAAAAGAATTTCGTTGGCATGCTTCAATTTGCCCGTAGATTGAGGAAGATGAATTTTGATCTTGCGGTCATATTGCATCCCACCAACCGTATGAACCTGACATGTTATCTGGCCGGTATCCCGAGGAGGGTGGGGTATGATAGGAAGCTGGGATTCTTGCTGACCGATAAACTTCGGCATACTAAACATGAAGGCAAAAAGCACGAGGTAGAATATACCCTGGATGTTATACGAAAGCTTGGTATTGAGCCCGCGAGCGCGGATCTTTACATATGTGTGGATAAAAAGACAGATGAACAGGCAAGGCGATTTCTTAATAATAACGGCATACGGGACGGCGAGGCCGCCGTAGCGTTATGTCCCGGCGCCAGCTGCGATTCAAAGAAATGGCCGGCAAGAAATTACGCGAAGGTGGCGGATACCCTGATCAAAGAACTTGGATTAAAGGTAATTATTATCGGGGATGGTTCTGACCGGAAAGTTGCCGGCAAGGTCATAAGTTTTGCCATGGAAAAACCGGTCGATTTGGCAGGTAAAACGAGCGTCGGACTTCTGGCCGGTATATTAAAAAAGTGCAGGCTTCTCATATCAAATGACTCAGGCCCCGTTCATATAGCCTCAAGCGTCGGGACACCGGTTATAGCGATATTTGGGCGCAGTGATAAGGGGCTCTCACCGGATAGATGGGCACCGCGCGGCCTTCGAGATATAATCCTTCATAAGAATGTGGGTTGCGATAAGTGCCTCGCGCATAACTGCGATAAAGGATATAAATGTCTAACTTCGGTCACTGTAGATGAAGTTATAAACGCCTCTAGGAAGATTTTAAATGCCGGTGCTGTTGAAAAATAAAATAACAATGGGTCTCAATATAAAAGATATTGCCATAGTCCTTGTCTTTCTGGGCATGGCTGTAATCGTATTCGCCGTCAATTATCCTATTGGCACATATGATCTTGATAGTGACATATGGTACAGGGGCAATTTCTTAACAGGTTTGATCGATCAATATGATTTCTCTCATGATTACTTCATGTCTAATAAGCAATTCTACCGGTACTACACTGAAATATACTTTCATGTCCCGATGTTCTTGTTATTTGGGGACTACGAATCATATGCGGCATTTTTGCATCCGTTACTATTCTTTTTACAGTTAAGCATTTTATACCTATTATGCCTAAAACTATCAAATAGGCGGCCCGTATCTTTTTTTGCCGCTTTGATTTTCACGGTTTCATCGGTATATTTTAAATATAACGGCGACGCGTTTGGGATATTTCCTGTCTGGGGCGCGACAGGGAAGACAATATCTTTGATCTATCTGTGCTTTCTTCTCATCCTGCTTTTTTCTTTCCGGGCCGCAGTCAAATATTTCCTGATAATTACAGCCCTGACTACTGTGCTTATTTGGGTGCATCCCATAACTTTTATCGGGCCCGGTTTAGCCGTGATCGGGGCCTCATTTTATTTGTTCATATCGTCTGGCGAAATTGCCCGCCATGGAAAAATAAAGGGTTCTATTTTTGGAATGATATTGGCTGTAGTCCCTCTGGGCATATATTACGGGCTGTATAAGGCTAATTTTCTGCCGAATTTAGCATGTATTACTGATCCGGAATATAATGAGGCCATTAGACAGGCCCTTTCAGAGAGGATGTCGAAACCAAGTTTTTATTATCTTTGGCTTGAGTTAAAGGAGCTGATCTTGTTGCCAGGGGGACTATTCATTTTTGTCCCCGCGGCCCTGTCATTGGCCTACATAAGAAGGAACAAGAAGATATCCTTAATATTTATGTCCATGATGATCCTGGCATTATCAAATGCGGCTATCTTTTGCTTTGACCGTTACATGGGATGCCGGTTCCAACTGGAAGATGTCAGGAGGAATATCAAGTGGGTATATTTCTATGCTTTTCTTATGATAGTGGCCTGTTATCCTGAATGGCTAAGAAACATAAAAAGGGCAGGTAGTCGCTATTATGCGGCTATGTTCAATGTCTGTTTTATTGTTATTTCTATGTCAGCATTTTGGCCGCACCTAGCTAGAAGCGCCAAACATAATACTCTATATAACAAGCTCTGCACAAGGGGTATCCTTTCATGCAAAATCAAGGACGATACGGCTATTGACGCTATAAACCGGGATGCTGACGATATAGCGCATTACATGAAGGGCATGCCGGCCTCGTATACGGTTGCCGGGCCTCTTTGGCTTCGATACAAAGCGGGAAGGAATCTTTCTTATTGTTGCGAGGAAAGATACCGCCATTCCGGGATAACATATGACCTCTGGAAAAAGAGAAAAAAAGTGTGTAAGGTCTTAGATATGTTAAGTTTTGACAAGAGGAAGCCTAAAGAGTATTTAAGAATGATGAAATTCATGGGATCGGATGTTTTTTTTCTGGAAAAATTCAAGAAGGTATTTGTGCACGGCTTAAACCAATATATTTTCAGGAAGAGGAATATTGACATAAAAGATTTCCCGGTTATTTATGAGAACGGAAGTTTCGCCCTGATAGACACACGATAAGATAGAAAAACCCGGAGAATGTCATGAACGTATTAGTTACAGGAGGCGCCGGTTACATAGGCAGTGTTGTCACCGAAGAGTTGTTATCTTCAGGACATAGTGTTTACGTCATTGATACCCTTGAAGAGGGGCACAGGGATGCCGTCCATAAAGACGCCGATTTTATAGAGGCTGCTATAGAGGACAAAGAGGCCCTGTCAGATATGTTCGATAAGTCGGGGATAGAGGCCTGTATCCATATGGCTGCCTATGCCTCTGTCCCCGATTCAGTGCTGCGTCCGGAAAGATACTACAAGAACAATGTTACGAACGCCTCGGTTCTTTTGGAGAAGATGATGGAGTTCGGGATCAAAAAAATGATATTTTCTTCGACAGCGGCAGTGTATGGTGAGCCTAAGTACACCCCCATAGACGAGGCCCACCGGAAGCGTCCTATAAATCCCTATGGTGATTCAAAACTGAAGTTTGAGGGGATCCTGAAAAATTATCATGACAAAAAGGGCCTTAATTCCGTATCGCTCAGGTATTTTAACGCTTGCGGCGCCACAGGATCATTCGGTGAACATCATAACCCTGAGGCCCATCTGATACCGTTGATACTTCAAGTTGCCCTCGGCAAAAGGGAATTTATTGAGGTTTTTGGGACTGATTACCGGACAAAAGACGGCACGTGTATGAGGGATTACATTCATGTCAGGGACCTGGCCAAAGCGCATGTCCTGGCTTTGGAAAAATGTGATGCCCTGGGCTGCAGGGCATTCAACTTGGGAAACGGTAATGGTTTCAGCGTGATAGATGTTATAAACGCGGCTGAAAAAGTTACCGGCAAGAAAATAAACAGGATCAATTCTCCGAGAAGGCCCGGGGACCCGGCCGTGCTGATCGCGGGGTCGGAAGGCATAAAAACCGAACTGGGATGGGATCCTGAATATACCGAACTTGAATCAATGATCGAAACGGCCTGGCGGTGGCACAGAGAACATCCGGATGGGTACAAAAAATGAATAATGTTTCAAGGCGATCGGCAAAAGATATGCCATCCATATCCGTTGTTATCCCTGTCAGGGATGCTGAGCGTCTTTTGCCTAATTGTTTAAAAAGCCTGGAGGCCCTGGATTACCCGAAGGATAAGTATGAGGTTATTTTGGCGGACGGGATCTCCAAAGATAGGACCCGGGATATAGCCCTGGAACATGGCATCAGGGTGATCGAGAATCCGAAAAAGACCGTAGTATCGGGCAGAAATATCGGTTTCAAAGAGTCACGCGGTTATCTGGTGGCTTTTTCGGATGTGGATTGTATCATGGATAAGCATTGGCTTAAGAACTGCGTAAAATATTTCGCGGATAATAATGTCGCTTGTGTCGGCGGCCCAAACCTGACCCCGGAAGATGAGACATCGTTCGGCAAGGCCGCTGGTTTTGTTTTTAATCAGAGTTTATTTGCCGCCGGCAGTATACATGCCAGGGTGCTTAAGGACGTTCGGGAGGTAAAAAGCATTCCCGGCTGCAACGCTATTTACAGGAGAGATGTCCTGGAAAAGGTAATGCCTATGAGTGAAGATCTGATCGAGGCTGAAGATGCCCAGATGAACCAGAGGATCAGGCAGCTGGGTTATAGATTATTATATACCCCGGATGTATTTGTATGGCATTACAGAAGACCGACCCCCGGAAAATTGTTGTATCAGATGTATAGGTACGCTATAGGCAGGGTTATTGTCGGCAGGATTGATCCTAATATGTTAAACGCCGCGTATGTGACGGCAGGCTTGGCGATCCCGATATTTGCGATAGTCACGGCTGTTTTGTTGTTGGCGGGGCCGGTATATTTCCATATGTTACTGGCGATCATAGCGGCTTTCATATTATTTTATAGCTTAAGGGCATTGATCCAAACAAGATCAATGAAAGTAGCCCTTTATGTACCGTATGTAATATTTATAATGACGGTAGCGTGGTCATCCGGGTTTATGAGGCAGTTGATATGGCCGGCAAAACCACGTTAAAAAACACATGAGGTGAACGTTGAGAGTCATGTTGCTGAGTCCTCCATACCTGCCGCTTTTTATGCGTAACGCCAGGTGGTATACAAAGGCATTGAGCGGCAGTTTTTGGTTTCCTATTTACCTGGCTTACTGCACCGGGCTTCTTGAAAAATATGGCCATCAGACTTTACTGGTAGACGCGGAGGCCTCCGGTATAGATCATGAAACGACTTATAAAAAAGCCAGAGATTTTAAGCCGGAGTTAGTGGTACTGTATTTTACCGTGGTAACACTTGAAAATGACATGGAAATAGGCAGGAAGATCCGTCAGATCACGGGGGCCAGGGTAGTCCTGGTGGGGCCGTCGGCCTCTATGGATCCAATAGGCACGCTGAAAAAGACGGAAGGCATAGATCTGCTGGCAAGGGGAGAGTTTGATTATACAGTTTTAGAGATCGCCAATGGGGTTTGCCGGGATAACATCCGGGGGCTTTACTGGAAAGGCAAAGATGATTCTATAGTTGAGAACCTGCCGCGTCCCCTGGTTACGGGAAAAGAACTCGATAGCTTTCCTTTCGTGACTGATGTTTACAGAAGGCATCTTGACATAAGGAATTATTGTCAGACCGCTCACCGGCACCCGTTTATTGATCTTTTTACCGGAAGGGGCTGCGCGTGGGGATTATGCACCTTTTGTCTTTGGCCTCATACCCTTAATAAAGAAACTGTTATGGACGATCCGCATGAGCCGCAGAGTAGGGCAAGCGGTAAAACCAATGTCTACAGGGTCAGATCAATGGAAAATGTTATCGATGAGCTCAAATTTATTAAAAAAGAATTACCTTTTGTCAGGGAGGTTTTTATTCAGGATGATGTGCTTCCCGAAGATAGGGCATGTGAATTATCAGATGGGATTATAGGGGCCAGACTGCGCCTGAGATGGAGTTGTTACGCCAGACCGACACTGAAATATGAGACCATGAAATTAATGAAAAGGTCCGGGTGCCGCACAATGCATGTCGGTTATGAGTCAGGCAGCCAGAAAATACTTAATAATATCAGGAAAGGCACCCTGATAAGGGATATGGAGAGATTCACCAGGGATGCCCATAAGGCGGGGCTCTATATCGTGGCGGATTTTATGACGGGACTGCCCGGTGAGACAGAAGAGACGATAAGAGAGACAATTGATTTTGCCGTGAGACTGCCGATGCAGAGATATACAATAACGCCTGCCATGCCCTATCCCGGTACGCCTTTCTATGAACGCCTCAAGCGGGACGGCCATATGAAAGACGGCAGGCCTCATTATCCCCACATGTCTTGGGAAGATATTGTCAGATGGAATAAATGGTCTTATAAAAGAGTATATCTAAACCATAGGTTTTTCCTGCGCATGTTATTGAAACCTGTTGAATGGTACAGGCTGGCCCGCTCAGCGGTCTACGCTGTTCCCTATATGTTTAAATAGGAGATATCCATGAAGGAAAAGAAGTCAAAACAGAAGATCATTGTCGTAGGTATAGATGGAGCCACATTCACACTGCTTAAGCCGTGGATGGATAAAGGGTATCTGCCTAATTTCATGAACATATATGAAAAAGGGGCAAAGGCAATGCTTCGATCCGTGACACCTGCCGTTACTATCCCTGCCTGGACGAGTTTCTCAACCGGTGTTAATCCCGGCAAACACGGCGCGTATGATTTTTTAAAGAAAACAAACGGCGATGGTTTCCGCCCAATAACATCAAAGGATATAGGAAGCAGACATATATGGCAATTGTTAACAGACAACGAAAAAAAAGTCATCGTGATAAACGCGCCTACCAGTTATCCCCCTGAAAGAGTTAACGGGTTCCTTATTTCGGGCATGTTGACTCCCAACCTTGATAGTGAGTTTACTTACCCTAAATCACTCAAGGACGAACTGTTAAAGTGTGGTTATAAGACCACCGCGGTCTTCGGTTCGGGCGGGGATTCAAAACTGGGCGGGGAGGGCACCAGTTTTGCCAGGAGCATCCGTTTCGCGGATAACAAGACGATATTGGAGGTAACAAAGGCCTTTGACGATGTTGAGGAAATTAGGGCGCGGACCGCTTTCCGCCTTATGGACAGGATAAAGCCTGATTTTACATTTGTCCTATTCGACTCAAGTGACAGGTTGGAGCACCAATTCTGGACGGATGACCTATCGCATATTTTGTTAAGGCATTACGGGAAACTTGACAGTATACTGTCGGGATTCTTAAAGAGGATGGATGATAATACGGTCATAATGCTTGTCTCTGACCATGGGATGAAGCCTTTGGAGAAAATAATACATGTAAATAACGTTTTGGAGGACTTAGGGCTATTTGTCCCGAACACATCCAGCCGTATCAAATCCGCGGCGGTCTGTCTCGCCAGGAAGGCAGTGGGATTTTCCAGGAAGATAGGCGTTCCCGTTCACAAAATACTGGCAAAAGAGATAGCGTATAGATGTGTCGAAAAACTTGTAGGGGCAAGTTTCAATAAAGAAAAAACAAAGGCCTGCTTCATAAACGCCTCTTCAAGCGGCATATGGGTGGATGAGAAGGATAGGGATTACGAGAAGACCAGGGATCGTATTGTTGAAAGATTTAACGCTTTAAAGGATCCTGACAAAGGCGATCCGGTCATTAAGGCTTACAGAAGAGAAGATATCTACAAGGGCCCTTATGTGAAAGACGCGCCCGGTATAATGCTGGATTTTGCCGATGGTTATAATCTATCGCCGATCATAGCTTCTGATAGGAGCGCTTTAAGAAAAGTACACTATATGGTCCGGCCATCCGTAGGGGACGCGGCCGGCCAGCACGCCAAAAATGGTATATTCATGGCATATGGTACCGGTATAAAAAACACCAGGCTTGACGGGTTGTCAATAACTGATGCCGCGCCCACTATTATTCATATGATGGGCCTGCCGGTGCCGGAAGATATGGATGGCAGGGTCGCCAGGGAAATATTCGAACCCGGATCCCTGTTCTATGAAAAGAAGATATCCTTCAAAAAGGCTGAAAAAAGAAACGCGCAAAGTGATATTGTTTGGAAAGATAGGGACAGGGAGATCATTGAGGATAGGCTGAGAAGTTTTGGATATCTGTAATGAGGTGTTAAATTGTCAAGAAGAGTGATAGCATTGGGGATTGAATCCCTTACGTTTGATCTGCTAAGGCCCTGGATCGAGGAGGGTAAATTACCGCATTTCGCGAGGGTTTTTAGAAACGGCGCCTCTTCTAACTTAAGGTCCGTTATACCGTGGGAAAATTGTTTTTCCTCATGGACATCATTTTCAACGGGGACTAATCCCGGCAAACACGGGGTGTTCGATATATTCAAGAAGGACGGCCATGATCTGAACGCGGTCAATTCGGGTGATATTAAGAAGGAGCATATCTGGCAGATACTCTCCAGGCATGGAAAGAAAGTAATAGTTGTTAACGCGCCATTGAGTTATCCCCCGGAAGACGTGAATGGTTGCCTCATATCGGGCTTTTCAGTCCCTCATCCGGATAGCGGCTATACTTACCCCGGGGATCTAAAAGATTATCTCAAAAGTATGGGGTACAAAATAGGTGTCGATCTAAAATACGGCAGGCGGGCGAACCTCGCCCGCAGCCTGCGTTTTTCCGGCAAAAGGAATATGCGTAAACTGACAAAGGTTTTTGATGACGTGGAAATGAAAAGGCAGGAGGCGGCGGTCTCGCTCATGGGCCGGCATGATTGGGATTTTCTCTTTGTATTGTTCGAAAGCAGCGATAGGCTTATGCATCACTATTGGGCTGAAGACAGCATGGATATTATATTGCGGCATTTTCAAACGCTGGATAAAATGATAGGCAAGTTCATTGAAAAGATGGATCCGGATACGGTGTTGGTTATTTTTTCCGAGAACGGTATGCATCCCATCAAAAAGATCATACATATTAATAATATCCTTATGGACCATGGTTTGCTTCATGTCAATAAACCGACACAAAGAATAGGGGCGATCCTGGCCGTGGGCAGGAAGATCGCCGGATGGAGCTTGAGGCTTGGCGTACCGATACACAAACTTCTATTGAATGAATCCATATTCAGGGCGGTATCAAGCATGAATATACCTGATATCGATTGGGGGCGGACAAAGGCTTACTTTTTTAATATGACCTCATGCGGCATATGGGTTGAGACAGAAAGAGAGAATTATCCCGCCTTGAGGAATAGGATCGTTAATGCCTTAGATGCCTTGAAGGATCCGGAAGATAATAAGACAGTTTTGAAAGCGTTCCTGAGAGAAGATGTCTTTGATGGGCCAATGGTCAATTCCGCTCCGGATATAATTATAACCACAAAACCGGGATACCGTATAAGTCCGATGGTATCGGATTCGCGTGAGGAAAGCCGCTTAAGGCCGTTAGGACCCGGTGATGCCTTGGCCGAACATACTCAGAACGGGATATTCATGATCTACGGTAATGGGATTAAGGAGGGTAAGGTCATAGATGATGTGTCAGTGACGGACCTGGCCCCAACTATATTAGATATTATGGATGTCGAGGTTCCTAAGGATATGGATGGCAGGGTCTTGGATGAATGCAAAAATGTGCCGGTACAAGATAAAAGGAAGAGAGGCCCGCTAAAAAAGAATAATCTCAAAGTCCTCTTGAGCAGTATACCTACCAGAGGGACTAAACTGGAATTATTAAGTTCTTTTACGGTAGCGCCTTTGGGTATGGCATATATTACAAGTTATGCAAGATCCCGGGGATATGAGGTTGAATTGGTGGACGCGAACGCGTTGGGATGGACATACAACGATCTGGAAGAGAAGATCAGAAAGTATGCTCCGGATGTAATAGGCACTACGTTGCTTACTCCAAGCGCCAAGGAGGGGTTCAATCTTTTTAAGCTCGCCAAAAACATAAATCCCGATATTATAACGGTTGCCGGGGGTCCGCATGCGACAGTTGTGCCTGAAGATGTATTGAAAAGAGGGCCTGTAGATATATGTGTAATGGGTGAGGGCGAAGAGACGATGTACGATATCCTGAAGTCCCTTGAAATGGGGCGTGATCTTGGGGGTGTTATGGGGATCGCTTATAGAACTAACGACGGGCAAGTTAAGGTCAATGGCTGCCGCCCCTGGATAGATGATCTTGATACGCTTCCATTGCCCGCATGGCAGGACCTGCCGATCGATAGATACTGGGAACCGCTGGTTAGCAGAAAGAATTTCACGAGGATATTCGCAAGCCGCGGATGTCCTTACATGTGTACTTTCTGCAGCGCCAGAAACGTGCAGGGCAGGATGATAAGGAGAAGGAGCCCGGCTAATATTGTCAATGAGATAAGGCTTCTCAATACCCGATACGGCGTGCGTGATGTATGCTTCAATGACAGCATGCTGCTTTCTAATGAGATGAATTGGCTTGAGCGTATCTGTCATGTCTTGATAGACAGCAAATTAGATATTGTCTGGAGGGCAAACGCCCGCGCGGATATGATTAATAAGAACGGTCTGGATATACTTAAACTGATGAAAAGAAGCGGCCTGAAATGTATATCCCTTGGTGTTGAATCCGGTGATGATGCCATACTTAAGAAAATGAGAAAGGGAGAGGATGTGCGCCAGATGAAAGAAGCGGTTAAACTGCTTAGAAAGGCGGGGATAAAGATAGACGCCAGCTTTATGATAGGTATGCCGGGGGAGACGAAAGAGACTATAGAGAATACCATCAAATTAGCCAAAGAACTTGATCCAGACACAGCCGGTTTTTCCATTGCGACGCCATTCCCGGGAACAGAGTTTTTTAATACTGCCCATGATGAGGGATTCATGCGGGATATGGATTGGGATAAACTGCATTTTTATTCTGATAAACCGGCATACCACCCGCAGGGATTAACGCCGGAATACGTCAGAAGGATGTATTCAAAGGCAAATAAGATGTTCTATCTCAGAGGGCCGTTTCTGCTCAGGCAGATGTATAAGGCATTATCCCCGGTTGAGGTTATGGCAAAGATGAATATAGCGATGAAGCTTTTTAAAAGGCTTGATTGGAAAAGAAAAAAGAAAAAAGTATTTTAATGAAAATATGTTTTTTAGGGCATACCCTGAATGATACTGTAGGCGGATCGGTTTCATACACGGAGGCGATAGCCGGCGCTTTAGCCCGGGCCGGGAATTCTGTGACTATAGTAGGCAAGATGAGCCCTGCAAGGGACGTGAAATCCACCATAGGAAGCCATATCAAATATGCGCATATCTGTGTTTCGGGAAAATACGCCTTTTTTTCCTGGTATATTATTTTTTCATTAAAGGTTATTTGGTTCTTTATAAGGTCCGGAGGCTTTGATGTTATACACGGTATTGCCAGCCGCTCTTT
>Ga0272441_10006757_pt1 | contig 19028 bp, 11 predicted proteins | sample SSMProp6N_FD_193582 | JGI IMG/M metagenome (GOLD analysis project Ga0272441, IMG submission 193582) | Marine sediment archaeal communities from Little Sippewissett salt marsh, Falmouth, MA, United States - SSM-Prop-6N | ecosystem: Environmental > Aquatic > Marine > Wetlands > Sediment ... | reverse complement strand
AAAAGAGTATTTGATGGTTTTTTAGTTGTAGCCTCCTATTTTTAGGCTTGGGTCTCCAAATAGCTCCCATTGTTGTACCATTTTTACATCCATACTTGATTCGTCACCAAGGAACTTGTTAAGATATTCAGTTATTGTTTGTGCATGGTTTTCACCTAGTATATCCTTGTGTTCTGTTCCATATAGTTCTAAGAATCTTATCTCTAACCATCCATCAAGTACTTCAAGGTAGTCAACAATGGAGTTGTTGTCCTGGTCTCCATCTCCATGTGTCCCCAGTCCTGTGTTTGCTATGCAGGCGATTGCTCCACCGTTGGGTTTACTGGTTAGCCACCATGCCCAGCAGTTTGGTATCCAGCCGTCAAACCAGAATCTTGAACTTGGTTTGAAGTATTCTAATCCTTTCTTTTTTATTCCTTTTAGTATGTTGTAGAGTATTGATATATCAAATTCTCCGTTGTGACATCCTCCGACCACAGTAATTGGGAGTTTTTCTTTATTTCTTAGTAGTATCATGTCATCAACCTGGTATCCTGTTGTCCAGTTGCTACCCTGGTCTGTTGCTGGTGGAAAATGGGTGCCCCATGATGCTTTACTGCCATGACCACAGAAATAAGCAAAACCAGCACCCTTGTTAAGCTTGTTATTCACTGTTTGTCTGTTTATGTCTTTTTCAGAGGCGTATACTTTTAAGGGATTGAAGCCTGGCATTTTGCCAAGGGCCGCTTCACATGCTAATTCACCTTCTATTACTACTGTTCCTTCTGGCCATTGGTCATGTGTTACATATGAGTCTCCTCCGATTAGTAGAAGGTTTTTAAACCAGTTTTTATCAGCATTTCTTTCATTTTCGTATTTTATTATTTTATTTACCATTGTTTTGACTTCATAGATGTTTCTACATGGGATTCTGCCAAGGTAGACATCTGGGTAGAGATCCATGTCATCCTTGTAAGTATCATTCCAGAAAGCAAACTTATTGTCATGGTTTGAATCCCAGCTTGAAAAATGTCCTTCTCCATCATATATATCAGCATAGTATAGATCGCTGATGAAGTCTGGCTCTGGGTATTCTTGTTCCTCTGGCGGGACAACATGGCTATAACGAACTGGTAAACTCCAGGTTAGGCCCTGCCCTTTGACGCCTCCTACTAGTAGTACATGTTTAACACCCCAGTTTTCAACAGCCTCTTTTATGTAATATTTTATTTTCTCCTGAAGGTCTCTACCTTCGAAATACATCTTATGATAAACCTCGTTTAGGGTTACCATTTTGGTTTTAACACCATGATGGTTCTTATGACAGACAAGGGGCTGAAGATGTTTTTTAAACTCTGATGGAGTGATAATCAGTAGATCATACACGTTAACCCCGGTTAGTACAGGTTGTTCAGGTTCACAATAAGTAACATTGATAGTTATGGATGAAATAAACTCAATGTAATCCTCTAAGGGGAAATATCTCACAGGGTAAACTCTGAGAACAAGAAACGTGGTATGTTCATCATCTGATAAACCGCCGCCTGTATTATATGAGACCCAGTCACCTGGGTAGGGGTCATTGTTTTCATAGATACTTTTGTCCATAGAGTCTATTGAGATATCAGATGTGATGCTGTCAATTTTTGCTCTGCCAAATGCTAATTTAGTTGGTATATCAATAGTCAGGGGTGATGCATAGTTATATTCAACGTTTAAAATCTTGCTTCCAAATGGTAATTCAAATACTGAAATGTTCACAGGTAAAACAGGTTTACCTGGGTCATAGTTAAATAGTATCATTTGATTATGGTTTGTTTCTTTAACTCTTACTACTGAATAATTTCCATATGGTACAATTTCAGGTGTTGAAAATGAGAGTTGTATCTCGATGTGTTTATTTTCTGATTCGTTTTGTATAGTCGAGTTTTTATATGTTTGAGATCCAAAAACAGGCACGCAGTTTGATGTTATTAGGCATATTATAATTGTTAAAATTATTGTTCTTCCAATTATTTGTTTTTTCATCCTTATTTTCCCCCTTATAATATTTATTATCGTCAATATATTATTAATTTTTTTCTAAAAATTTGGTTATTTATTGTACAATAACGCTTATATACCGATAAATATAATTAGATTTATAGAAGTAACTCAGTGTCCATATATGAATCATAAAACCATGAAGCTAGTAATAATTGGGGTTATACTGCTATTTGTTTTAAGTACATTCACCACATCGACGGGTTCTAAATCTAGTTTTTTTAAAAGAAACACTACTGATGAATCCATGATTCCTGATTATACTGAAGATAAACCCTTGTTTGAAAGAAATTTTTTAGATTTGAATTTTATTACTAACGAGTTTATTGTCAAATTCAAAGAGGATATAGGTTTAGAGTCCAGCTCGGAGGATACAAGAATAAGGATTTTTTCTGGTTATTTTTTAGATAAAATACCTGGTGTAAATGCTATAAAGAATGTTTTTAAAAACAGGGGTAAGCCTTTTTTGGATTCGCTTGGTTTATCTAATGTTTACAAGGTTATTGTATCTGAAAATTGTGATGTTACCTCCATTATTGAGGATCTTGAAAATGATCCAAATGTTGAATATGTTCAACCAGAGTATATTATGAAAACAAGTTTGTTACCCAATGATCCTTACTATGTTTCTTCTGGTAGCTGGGGTCAAAGTTTCCTTGATCTTTATGGGCTTCATTTGATTAACATGGAGCAAGCCTGGGATTACTCTACTGGTAGTCATGATGTTGTTGTAGCCGTGGTTGACACTGGTGTTGATTATAATCATCCAGAACTTGCTGATAACTATATTGGTGGTTATGATTTTTTTAATGAAGATGATGATCCTATAGATGATAATGGTCATGGGACGCATTGCGCTGGTATTATCGGCGCTGTTGGTAATAACTCAGAAGGGATTGTAGGTGTTAACTGGAAAGTAAAAATCATGGCTTTGAAAGCGTTTGGTAGCTGTGGGATTGGTCTTTCCAGTGATATAGCTGAGGCTATTGTCTGGGCTGCGGATAACAGTGCAAATGTTATCAGTAACAGCTGGGGTCCTGAGTACAGATTACCTACAAACAAGGTTTATGAGGATGCTATTCGTTATGCTTATAACAAGGGCTGTACAGTGGTAAACGCTGCGGGTAACGAAGATGATGATACTCGATATTACAGTCCTGCAAACATGAAGGAAACCATAACTGTTGCTGCTATTAATTATAATGAGGATAAGGCCTATTTCTCAAATTGGGGTAAAAAAGTTGATGTTTGCGCTCCCGGTGTAGATATCCTCTCTCTACGAGCAGATAACACTGATTTATATTCAAGTAATGGTGCAAATTTCGTACCACCTTACGATGATAATGCTATACTTTACAAGGCTAGTGGAACCAGTATGTCATGTCCTTTTGTCTCTGGTTTAGCAGCATTGTTAATAGCTAATAATCCAACTTTAACACCAGATATGGTTAAAACAATAATTCGAGATACAACAGATCCAGTTGATTCCAGTGAATATATCGGAACTGGTAAGATAAACGCGTCGGAGGCGATAAAGAGAACACCTGTGATTTCAAAAATAAACGTATTCCCCAATTATGGTGATGTCCATGGTTCAATTGAAATCATAGGAACCGCTTGGGCTGAAAACTTCCAAAGCTATAAAGTCGAATATGGCAAAGGTAAAAACCCTGGAAGCTGGTCAATAATAGCAAATTCCTTTAACACGGTACAAAACGGAACAATTGGATTTTTAGATACAACGACTCTTGATGAAGGATATTACACTATTAAACTAACTGTAGAAGATGATTATGGTTTTTATTATGATGAAGAAGAAATTGTTGTAAATAATCATTATAATATTTTAACAGTTGATGGTTCTACCTATTCAAAAATACAGGATGCAGTGGACAATGCAGGCTCTGGAGACAAAGTTATCGTTAACAGTGGCACATATTATGAGAACATAGTTATTTTTAGATCTATGGAAATAGAAGGCTATAGCAAAGAGGATACAATATTAGATAGTAATGATGAATCAGGTTTTTTCATATATGTAGATGATGTATCAATTTCTAAGTTTACCATAAAAACAGGTGGAACCTTAAGTTCTAAACCATCTGGGATAAAGATGTACTCAAGTAAAAACATAATCTCCAATGTTATCTTAACACAGGCGTCTTATTATTCTAGAGGATTTACTATTTTTTATGGTCATCAAAATTCAATCACAAATTGCAGTATTAATAATAAACTAATCGGAATAGATTTTATTTACTCAAATAGTAATAACATAATAGATTGTGATTTTCACAATAATTATAAGGGTACAATTCTAAGAGAGTCATCTAATAACACAATTAAAAATTGTAAGATCAACGACAATGAGATAGGTATTGAATGTGAAAATCTATCTGATAGAAACAGTTTTTATAACAATAATTTCATTGGGAATCAACAACACTCTTATGATAATGGTTCAAACTCTTGGGATAACGGCGTGATTGGTAACTACTGGGATGATTACCCTGGTGAAGATATAAATGAAGATGAAATAGGGGATACACCATACAAGATACCAGGGGATAAAAACCAGGATAATTACCCACTTATGAGAGCAATAGGTGAAACAAGTAACCCGCCTAACATACCAGGTAAACCATCTGGTGATGAAACAGGATTACAGGGTGTCCCAAACTATTATACTACAATTACCACAGATCCAGATTCTGATAAGGTTAGATACGGCTGGGATTTCGATGGTGATCTAATCTCAGACGGATGGACCTCGTATCATCCATCTGGTGTATCTGTTAGCTATTCATATGCCTGGTTTGAACCTGGTACGTTCCAGGTTAGGGTTAAAGCACGTGACATATATGGTGAGGAAAGTGGTTGGTCAGAGAATCTTACTGTTACAATTAGTAAAGACGAGGATAAACCAACAGTGAAAATCACAAAACCTGAGAAAGCATTATACATAATGAATATTAGATTACGTAAATATCTGATACGTAACCCGTTTATTATTGGTAAAATAGATGTAAAAGCAAAAGCGAATGATAGCACATCAGGTATTAACCATGTAGAGTTCTACATTGACAATGTTTTAACAGCAAATATTTCTAATGAGCCTTTCCAGTTTACCTGGCAAAAAACCAATGGTCTTAAATTGTTATCATTAAATCCTCTACATAAAATCAAGGTGATAGCTTATGATAATGCTGGAAACTCTGCCAAGGATGAAATAACTGTTTGGAAGTTATTTTAAAAAGATATTGATGATTTTTAAATCAGTTTAACCGTATGTATATTTTATAAATGAATAATCGTTTACCAAAAAAGGAGAGGCGTAAAAAGTGGATATATTTGAGATAGGATCAGCATGTTTTTTAGGCTGGATAATGCCATTGATTTTCTTCATAGTACTCTTTATCGTAGTAGGAATGCGAATCGTGAGACCACTTGAAAAAGGAGTAATAGAACGACTTGGTAAATATAAAAAAGTAGCAGATCAAGGTTTCCATTGGATTATTCCGATAATCGATAAAATGTACCGCGTGAACTTAACCGAGAGAATGATGGATGTTTTACCACAGGAAGTCATCACTGAAGATAACCTTAACGCGAGAGTTGATCTTGTAGTATATTATAAGGTGAAACGTGATGATGAGAATGTCAAAAAATCAATTTATAATGTTGATCGTTTTGAAACACAGATTATTTCTCTTGCTCAGACTACTGCGAGAAATGTCATTGGAACCATGAATTTTAAAAGCGTGAACAGTGAACGTAATAAGATTAATTTTGAACTTGCTAAAACACTGGATAAAGAAAGCAATGCATGGGGTGTACAGATTGTACGTGTTGAAATGAAAGAAATCACACCACCCCCAGATGTTCAGGATACAATGAATAAAGTATTGAAAGCTGAGAATGAAAAAGTCGCAGCTAAAGATTTTGCTACTGCTAAAGAAACCGAAGCGGATGGTATCCGTAGATCAGATATTAAAATAGCTGAAGGGAAAAAACAGGCGGCAATTCTTGAGGCAGAGGGTGAATCTCAGGCTATAGTAAAAGTAGCAGAAGCAGATGCTAGTAGGATACAGAAAGTAAACACAGCTATACAGCAATATTTCAAAAACGAGGCCCAGATGTATAAGAAACTCGAAACAGTTGAAAACTCCTTGAGAGATGGGACCAAGTACGTCATTGATCCTAATTCTTCGATAACTAATGTTATAGCAGAGAGAATGGCTGGAGTAGTACCAATAGAGAAACCAGTAAAGAAAAAAGAGAAAAATAATCAATAAACATTTTTTTCTTTTTTTTCTTATTTTTTTTCGTTAATCTGAAGTAATTATTCAGCTGCATTATTACCTGCATATAAAATATATAAACAGGGAAATATTTTGTTCTGAAAAGCTTGTACCTGGGGAGAGGTCAAGGATAAGGAGTACTAATGGGGAGAGTAATATCTGTAACCATTAGAATGCCACCATAACTTGTGTTTCTTCTTGGGTGTAAAAATGGGAAGGAGGCATAAGATAATAAATGAAAATAAAGTTCAGATTGTCAACGTCTGATGGTAGTACGGTATTACCTGTTAATAGAAACGGGGCTCCTTTTACTAAAAAAGTTAATCGATTAAAATTTAGGTTTAATAAAAAACCACTTGTAAAAAATGATCAATTCTTTGAAAAACCATCTTATAACGAAATAGAAAGGAAAATAGATGAGAAATTGAAGATTTCAAGTTCCAATCCAATGAATGTTGAAGCTCCTTTTGATCAGAATATCGGAATTCCTCCTGAGATAAATGAGGGGTTCAATAATGAGCTATTCCCATCAGGCAGTATCTTACAAAAAGAAGAAAGCAATGTATCTCATCCAGTTAATAATGAGATACCAACAGTTGATGATAATGGTAACGAGATAATTGATGTAAAATCTGGTTTCGGATGGAAAGGACTTGGGAGTAGGAGGCTTGTGTTTGATAACATTAAGAAGGAACATCGGTATGAAATCTTTGAACCACAGTTACTACCCGGGGAGCATGAGATCAAAGATAAATTGATTTATTTGTTTAGAACCTGTGCAGATCTTGATGTTTTTGACATGGGTGAAAATGAAAAAATACAGTATCTTGAAAGAACGTTAGATAAGATCATATCTGAGAATCATATAAAACTAAATCCTGATGCCAGAGATAGGGTTTTTTATCATATTTTCAGGAATTTCCTCGGGTGTGGTAAAATCGATATCTTGATGCATGATGATGAAATTGAGGATATCAGCTGTGATGGTTTTGGTATTCCTATTTTTATTTATCATAAGGATCATGAGTCAATCATTAGTAATATTTTTTATGACAATGCAGATGAGTTGGATTCTTTTGTTGTAAAATTATCTCAGATGTGCGGTAAACAAATATCTGTTTATGAACCAGTGGTTGATGGGAAATTAGGTGATGGTTCCCGTCTTCAAACTACGTATGGCCGTACTATTACTCAGCATTCAACGTTTACAATTAGGAAGTTTAGAGCGGATCCATTGACACCTGTTGATTTGATTTCAAATAACACTATGTCGTTAGATATGGCAGCATATTTCTGGATGGCGATTGAACAGAGCTCCTCGATATTGTTTTGTGGTGGAACCGCTACTGGTAAAACCACTATGCTGAATGCTCTTTCTCTTTTCTTACCATCCTCATATAAAATTGTCTCTATTGAGGATACACGTGAGATTAATTTACCTCATGAAAACTGGATAGCAGGTACAACCCGAACTGGGTTCTCCGCATCTGATGCAGCAAAAACAGCTAAGGATATTGACATGTTCGACCTTGTAAGGGTGGCATTACGTCAACGTCCAAAGGCTATAATCGTTGGAGAGGTCCGTGGTAGGGAAGCATATACGCTTTTCCAGGCTATGACCACAGGGCATCTATCTTATTCAACGGTTCATGCCAGTAACCTACATGCGCTTATACAACGACTTGAGAACCCGCCTATCTCTCTACCAAGAGCGCTTCTGACATCTCTCGATCTTGTAGTGTTTTTGAACTCTGTAACCGTAAAAGGTCAACCTGCAAGACGTGTTACAAATGTCACTGAGATAATAAAACTAGATCCAGAAACCAGCAGACTTGTAACAATGACACCATATCGATGGGTTTCAGAAATTGAAGACCATTTTGAGACAAATGGTGGAAGTAGCGTATTAAACAAGATCAAAAGACAAAACGGTTGGACAGATGAAAAACTAGATCAAGAGCTAAAAAACAGGATGGCAACCCTTGAATGGATGAAAAATAGTAATTTAAGATCCTATGAGGAAGTAGGCAGAATCGTATCAGAATACCGGAAAGACCCAGAAGCAGTACTTAAAAAAGTACGAGAGGACAACACATGAGATCAAACACATATTCAAAGTTCTGCACTAGTCTTTTTGGAAGGTTCTTTTCAAAAAATAAAAAAGAACAAATCAGAGAAAAAAACATATCATTAGCTCAAGCCAACATCTTAATGGATTATGAGACGTACAACTCCATGGCACTTATGAACACAACTATCGGGTTCATCAGTGCACTTATATTTTCTATCATGTTCTACAGTTTTTTTCCTTCACTAATTACAATACTACTGGTCCCCATGATACCAGTCATGGCAGCATTATCATTATGGACAATTTACCGTGTTCTACCATCTTATCTTAAAAAAAGACGAGAGAAAAACATTGACCTGTTTTTACCATATGCTGTGAACTTCATTAGTTCAATGGCTGTAGCAGGTATCTCGCCAGCTGAGATATTTCAATCTATCTCTGCTATAAGCATGTACGGTGAGATCCAGAAAGAAGCCAAGAAAATCACTAATGAAATAATGATCATGGGCGTTGATAGCATCACTGCGCTTAAACATGCAATTGAGATTTCACCATCTAAAAAACTTAGATCATTTCTTCAGGGAATAATTGGTACAATTCAATCTGGTAGTGATCTGCATAGTTATCTTTCCAATGTTGCTGATAAATACATGCAGGAGGACCTTGTTGAAAGGGAAAAAGATCTGGATTTGCTTAGTGTTATTGTTGAGGTTTTTGTCATATCAGTTATTGCATTCCCAATATTTCTAGTAATTATTTTCACAGTAATGGGATTCTTTGGAGGCTCAATGGAAACTTCTTTAGTTTTATTGTTACTCTTTTCGTTTATAATCTTACCTATCGCATATGTGGGATTTTATGCTTTGGTTAGATCAACTAGTCTTGAGGAAATCAATAGGGTTAAATCTCTTGGAAAAAAGAAAATAAGCTTTTTTTATCAGGACAACAAGAAAACATTTATCATTTTGATGTTTTCAATTGTTTTAATCGGGGTTTTCTATGGGGTTATTCAATTATTAGCTCATTTTGGTGTTCTAGACTCTTCTATCTATCTTTATTTTGATAGTGTTTTCCTTGCTTTACTATTAATCATTGGACCTATTGGGTTTTACAATTATATGCAAACTAAAAAGAAAAAAGAAATTCAGAAGAGATTACCTGAGTTTCTTGTTGAAATCGGTGATTCTCTTTCAACAGGTATGACCATTTTTGAGGCTATTAAAGCAGCTGAAAAAGGCCATTATGGCGAGTTAGATCCTAAGATTAAAAAAATGAAAACTCAGCTTTCATGGAATGTCTCTGTTAAGCAGGTTTTTAATGAGTTTGCTGCAAAGATGAAATCTGCTATTATTCATCGGATTGTTATCACAATTAACAGGGGTTTACTAATGGGTGGTAGTACGCCTAAGGTTTTTAAAGCGGCAGCTCGAGAGGTTGATCAGATTAATCAGTTGGAGGATCAAAGGCAGAAGAACATGTCTATTTACACGATTGTTATCATACTTTGTTTCTTTGTTTTTCTAGCGATTATTTTAATTCTTAATAACACTGTTTTTACATCGTTTTATGATTTACAGATGAACCAACAACTTGTCAATATTGGAAGTGCTCTTCCTTCGTTTAATGCGGTTAATCCGATGCATTTGAAATATGTGTTGTTTTCTTTTGTTTTTATTCAGAGTATTGGCGCTGGTGTACTTGCGGGTTTCATGATGGATGGTAAAATATCATCTGGAGTACGGTACAGTTGTGTTCTTGGCCTTACTTCGTTCTGTACTTTTAAATTGTTATTTTAGAAGGTTTTGTGGGGAGGAAAGATGTTTATGAAGTTTAAAAAAATGGATGAAGCGGTTTCGGATATAGTAGGCACTGCTCTACTTCTGGGCATGGCGGTGTTGTTGTTCTCAGTGTTATCCTATGTTGTGTTATCTTATCAATCTACGCCTTCTTCTGCATCTGCGAATCTAGTGGGTATGATAGACGATGATTACTTGTTAATTGAGCATCGAGGTGGAGAGTCTTTAGGTCTTGATACTCAGGTTGTTTTAACGATTTCGGGTAGTATTTCAGAATGTGTTAGCGTTGGTGATAGTGATTATCTGAGTGATGAGGCGAAAATGGATAACCATTGGGGCATAGGTGAATGGTTTGTTTATCAGGATGATGATATGACTGATAAACAGGTTTATATCTCTGTGGTTGACAAAGTTAGCAATTCTGTTATAATGTCAGGATCGCTTAAAAGTACATGATAATGTGGAGGAATAGATATTGATGAAACTTAGGAGTTTAAAGGACCAGGATCATGGCGTTGTTGGAATAGTTGTAGCCTTCTTGATTACTGGTCTTATTGTTATTGTTATTTCAATTGTTCAAACAGTTTATGTACCTAAATGGATGGAACAGACAGAGGCTGATCATATGGAGATAGTAGCTGATCAGTTTTCACAGTTGAAATTTGCTATAGACACTCAGTCTGCTATTCAAAAGCCTGATACGCCGATATCCACATCTATAACACTTGGAAACAAAGAAATACCATTCCTTATGTCATCTAGATCATATGGTTCATTAGAAATCCTCTCTGACGAATGCACAGTGACAATTACAAATGCTACAGATGTTTTTACTTATCCTCTTGGAATTATCAGATATTCATCTGTTAACTCATATTATCTTAATCAAGACTATGTGTATGAAGCAGGTGCAATTATAATTAGTCAATCAGAGGGGGATATCATGTCCATCAAACCAGCGTTCTCCACTGTAAAAGAAGAAGATGTCGATATATCATTTACTATCGTAAACATATCAACAATTGGAGATAAAAGAACAATTAATGGATATGGAACTTACCCGATACAAACAGAATATCCTAACTCTGATCCATCTGATCCTGTTAAAATGGTGAATGTTAATAATTTGACCATTAGAACAAATCATAAGAATGCCTGGAGTAAATTCATCAATAAAACCCTTATAAACGCTGGTCTTGAGTATAGTAAAAATTTTTCCATAGACCTATCAGACAAAGGAGTATCTGTTTTCTTCTTAGAACCTACAGATATTACTCTAGATGTCCTTAAAATAAATGCTCAGATAGCACCAGGATGGATAGAAAACGTTAAAGGAAATTACTGAAAAAAAGGTTAGAAAGGTAGGGATTAAAAGAATGAAAAGATGGAGAAAAAATCTCAGGGCCTTCAAAAATTCAAACGATGTGGTGGCAGAGATTGTAGGCACTGTTTTACTTCTAGCTATTGCAGTAGCTGTCTTTTCAACTATATATGTTACAGTTTTATCTTCTTCATCTCCTCCTTCTTTGATAAATGTCAATCTAGTTGGAACCGTTGAGGGAAGTAACATTATAATTGAGCATCGTGGTGGTGAGTCTTTAGGTCTCGATACAAGGGTTACAGTAACAATTGGTGCCGTAATAGATCCGATTATAGCTGGTGATAGTAACTACATGGATGATGATGCTAAAGAAAATAACCTTTGGGATGTTGGTGAAAAACTTACTTATCCATTCAATTATGATCTTAACATAAAAGAGGCAGGGATAACAGTTACTGATCAAAAAAGTAACTCGATGATTATGTTAGGAGACATTGATATAACACCAGAATGTGACATTGGTCTTAAACATTCAATAAATAACAGATTTCCAGAAATTGGTGATAATGTAAACATTACTCTTAAGGCGACCCTTTACAGAGGGGACCTTAATGCAACTGAAGTTAAAATCAATAATACTTTACCATATGGTTTAACTTACCATGATCATAGCATGAGCACCAGCCTAGGAAGTTATAATCCATCTACAGGTATATGGAGTATCGAAAAAATCAATGTAGGTGAATCTGTTAATTTGTATATAGAAGCAGATGTAACATCAGCTCCAACATCGGAGTTTACACAGCTTGCTATACTGATAGATGGATCGTTTAGTATCAGTGACTCAGATTGGAATAACATGAGAAAAGGTCTTGCAAAGGGTGTAGAAAACGCTTTTTGTTTCCCACATGATAGTTTAATCGAGTTAACAGTTATACAGTTTGGTGGATCTAACCCAGCTGAAGCAATACTAGAGGTAGGACCAGAAATCATAACAAGCAGTAATTATGATTCAATCGCTGAACAGATTAGAACCATGCCTAAACTAGGTGGAGTTACCCCAACTGCCTGCGCTATTAACTTAGCAGCAGATACACTCCGTAACTCTCCAAATTATAACACTGGTGTTAGACAAATAATTAACCTTGTAACGGATGGTAAACCAAATCGTATATGTGACTGTGGAATTAATAACTACACCGGGAAACGTGCAGATGGCGATGACAACGATTTAGACAAAGAATTAGGGGAAAAAAGCGCTGAGGATGCAAGGAACTATCTCCTAAGTGAGCTAGGGATGACATCTGATCAGGATGAATTTGATGCTGAAGCTGTGGGCTCAGGATCTGATGTTAACTGGTTAAGAGATCATATTGTTTGGCCTGGTGGATACGAATGGGAGCAGGGTAGTAAATTACCACCTGGACCGGGATGGGTTAAGCAGACATCAGATTACTCAGAGTTCGCAGATAGTATAATGGAGTTATTCCAAGTCTTATTTGGAGAGATCTACTACAAGGTTGAGATCATATCTGGTACTCCTATTGATATAAACCCTGATAATAACCATGCGAGTATTAGGATAATACCACAGTTACCAGATTAAAAAAATATGTTTTTTTTAGCTACTAAATTGTTCTACTTCAAGATCCTCGATGATATCCTGCTCAGCAAATACCTCTACTCCTTTATCTGTGATCTGCATCGGAACAATTCTTTTCTGGTGTTTTTCACCATGCATTTTCAGAACCTCAATAGCATTCTCTCTGATGTTTTTTCGTCTGATGTTATAGAAGACTATGACACCATCAGCCAGAAACTCCTCGACACCTGTAGGTGAAAAAATCTCCGGCATCTGTTTTGTCTCAGTTATAAGGAAATTTGTGCTTCCTATTTTTTCAAAGAATCTGAATAATCTTTCCACGTAGAACCGGTATGATTGTTCTTTTCCTCGGAATGCTGAAGAAAGTGCTGTTAGGGAGTCAAGGACTATGAAATCTGGTTTTGATTCTATATCTTCAGCGATTGTTAGTGGTTCTAACTCCATCAGAAGGGGGTCTACCTCTTTTGTCATCATAGCTTGTATGTCGCTACCGCTTTTTTTATCGTAGTAATAGATTTCACTTGTGAGAAATCGTTTTATTTTAAGGTTACCCGAGTTGATTAACTTGGTTGGATTCCATCCAAAGTTTTTCATATATTGTTTGAGTTTATTTGCAGGTTCTTTGAATCCCATGTAATAGCATTTTTTTCCTTTTGATGCATGATGTGCTAGTATTTGTAGGCAGAAGTTTGTTTTCCCTGAGCCTGCCCCGCCTGCGACAAGAACAGATGAACCTTTAGGAATCCCGTTCTTAAAGAGTTTATCAAAACCGGTTATCCCTGTTGTAATATACTTTTCATCCTTGTTACTTTTTTCTTTAACCATGATTATTCCATCCAAATATCAATTATATAAATGGTTTATATCTTTTAATATCTATTTATCAGTGTTACACTTTTTTTAGCTCTTGATGAAGTAACCGTTGTTTTTTGGATAAAATAAAGATTATTTTACGTTATAGGATGTTTTTAATGATTTGCTTTAACACACTTTTTTAGTGTCTTTCAAAATAACGATAATCTATTCTATTCCAGTCATCGATATCTGGTTCTTCTCTTGATCCATCAGAGTAATCTACTAGTTTATACATCCAGCAGTAGCTCATGCAGCTTTTATAGGGTCTAACCTCGTCACAATCAGCGTTTATATCATGTCCGGGTATAGGCCAGAAGTTAAAAGTATGACCTAGCTCGTGCATGTAAGCGCTGGCATATATAACGTTTCTGCTATACCACGGGTTTTCTCTTGCTAGTTTTTCATGTCCTCTGCTTGATATCTGAAAAGCATTACTACGGAACATGTATCCTGCTGGTCCAGCAGAACCATAGACTACTACGCCATGGTGGAAGATGCCACGGCGCCATGTTTGATGATCCCCGTGTAAAAAGTAATCCCTGTAAATGTCAATGAACTCATAATAATCTACTTCTTCATCGAAAGGAATTAGTTCATAGCCGCCCATTTCACCCATGTCTATGTGTAATACTATGTTTTGTCTGTTGAAAGCATTGTATATTAGTTCTCTTGATTCCACGGGGAAATAGGTTTTTTCACCGTTTGGGCCATCCTCCATTATATCCATTTCAACGTAAACATCTTTCCTGAAAGGATCAGACAACCATGCAGAGGTTAGATATTCTTCGTAATTATTTAGGCTGTCACCATCGTCATCAATGCTATCATGATCATCTTTTTCAAACGGGTTGTATCCCCATTTCCATTCCCAATCGACTGGTATACCATCGTTATCAGGGTCTCCAATATTCCCAACCTCTGGATCTGTTTGATAATCATTCACCTCAGACCAATATGGGATACCATCCTCATCGTAATCATTCTGTAAAATGTTGAACCATATTTCACAATCCCGATCTATCTGAAAAATTGTGCCATCGTCACATCCGTTAAGTCGACCATAACCACTTTGATCCCCAAGGCTGTCATCACCAGTCCAACGACCATTCTTGATGCTATAAGCTATTTCAGCATCATAAGCATCATTAGTACTACCTGTGTCACCGCTGATGTCACAAATCTTATCATTTTTAGAGTTCCAAACCTGGATTTTAATATCTACAAACTCTTGATCATCAGGGACATCCAACGTTGCAGTCCAACCCGGTTTATACACATAAAAAGTATTCGCCCATACTGAACTAGTAAATTCTTTATCATTGATGAAAACCTTAACATACATACTAGGAGCATCGTTACTTTCAGTTTCAGTTATTTTATTCTTAAATATATTTGCAAACTTATTTGAAAAAAATCTTTCAAAAAACGATATCAATGGTAAAAAACTTAGACGGTTTGTAACAAGCGTTACAGGTTTAGACTTAGCAACCTGCTGCTCATCATTTTCAAGATAACGAATACCCTCAACTACAACACTGACTTCTACATCAACCAATGGATCATAATCTGTTTCAATGTTACTTGTTATCTTCAAAGAATTAACAGATACACACAGTGACAACATCATCAGAACAACAATACCAATACCTATCATTTTTCTCAAATTAACACCCCTTAACTATTGTTAATAAAGGAAGAGTGATATAAAAATCTTGCCCATAAAACATTAAAAAAAAATTTTTATAAATGCTTTGTCTATTTTACTAATGAGGAGAGAACAATGTATATAGAAAGAGATGCGAAAATTGTATTAATTTACGGTTCAGTGATAGGAATCATTTGGTTTGTATCCTTTTATATTCTGCTGATTTTAAACCAAGCAACAATTCCAACTAAAAATTTCAATGCAGTTCAGCTTATGATGCTTGGAATTATAACTATCCTCACGGTTATACTGATCGTTAGTGCCTATTCATTAAAAAAAGAAATTAGCAGCCAGGAAGAATATCTAAAAACCCGGCAAAAAACAATACCTACAGAAGAAAAATATGTACAAATACCATATAACAAAGCAGGGCTCTACTCAATAATTGTATCATCAGCGATTGGTATCATTGTTTTTTTATTACTCTATAACTCTCTTATTATTCAACCACAAGAACTAAACAATATGAATCTTGAAACGTTATCATCGATGATTCTAATATCTATCATACTTCTTAGCATAGTATTACTCATAACTTTCTTTATTCTCATGAGAAGAATACGCACACCTTTGTATTATAATTTCAAAGCATGTCCACAATGTGGTAGTGATGACATCCAAAAAGTAGAATACTCATGGTGGGGTGGATTGATAGGTCCTGCTTTGGTGCATCAGGTCAGATGTAAAAAATGTGGGAAAACATATGGTGGAGTGACTGGTACAAATATTACTAATAAAATAGAAATATTTTTTGTTATCATGATTGTAGTTTTAACTGTTTTGGAGTTATTAGCCTCTATTTTAGAATGGTGAAAGAAAAAAAGTATAACAAAAAGAACTCTATTTTGTTTCAATTTATAACATAACCATTTTATCTTAAAAAATTAGTAAAAATATTATATGTTCCTTAACAGTAACCTTCAAAAACCAGAAGTGTATTTAAGACCCGCTCAACCTGGGCGGATAACAAAGCGGTTATGTGGCGGACTGCAGATCCGCATACGAGGGTTCAAATCCCTCTCCGCCCTCTTACTGTTTTTATTATTTTTTACCCTAATAATGGTTTCTTGCTCTGCAAACCCTGTTATAAACGAAATAATGTATGATCCAACAGAGAATGATAACTACAATGAATGGATAGAACTTTACAACCCAACAAATCAATCAATAAACATAACTGGTTGGACAATAACAGATAACGCTGCGACAGATACCATTGAACCGGATCAGGATCATGGAAACGGGACAACAATAATACAACCCAAGGGTTATGCAATACTAACTGATCATGGAACAAAAATCTATGAAAATTATTCCATCCCATATAATACAATACTCTTGTATATTGATGATAAAAGCATTGGAAACGGACTTGGAAACACTGGTGACAAACTGGTACTAAAAAACAAAAACAATGAAACCATAGACGTTGTAGAATGGATACAAGACGATTGTAACATTACTGGTATGCCAGCCTATGGTGTAAAAGAAGGATGCACACTATCAAGATACAATAACACGGATAACAATGATTCAAAGATTGATTTCATTGAAGGAACACCCACACCAGGATACAAAAACAAAATCAACCCTAGTGTATATAATGTACAGATAAAATCCAGAGAAAAAAAATACCTGATACCCAGAGACGAAACATCAACTATACCATTAATCGTTGAAAATAAAGCAACGATAAATGATAAAATAATACTAGTAATAAAACAAAAAACATATGGATGGAAAGCTAGTTTAACAAATGAAGTAATACAAATGGAACCATTAACATCAGAGGAAACATTTGTTAAAATCATTCCATTTGTTGACTATAAAAATCCTTATGGAAATATAACAATCCTGGCAACTTCAAAAAATAATCCCATGGTTAAAGATGAAATAACAATATCTTTTGAAATCCTTGGACCTGATTTAACCATTAGGAAAATAAAAATTTACAATGAAAACAAACAAGAATCCAACAATGTTGGAGAAGGAGAAATAATAAGAATCAAAGCATTTCTAAAAAACCAGGGGCAAGAAACCGCTTATAATGTTAAAGCTAGTTTTTATTTTAATTTCATAGACAAGGAGCATCTTCTAGGAGTGAAAACCTATGAAAACGTGAGCAAATACCAGAAATACCCCTCAATATTATGGGATACACAGGGTGTAACACCGGGTAATCATTCAATTTTTGTAATAGTCGACATCGAAAGACAGATAGAGGAAACCAATGAGTATAACAACATACTGGCCTTGGATTTCGACATCTTAGAAACATATCCTAATAGAACAAGTTCTCAGGTTTTAATCTCAGAGTTGTATTATCATTCTCGTCCAGGGGTTTACAATGAATACATAGGGATCTTTAATCCAAGCATGGAGGATGTTAACCTTTCAGGTTGGTACATTACCAATGAACCATGTAAAATGAAAACAGAGCAAAAAAGGATTATTTTCCCTGGGAACACAATAATACAAGCAAAAGAAGCATTGATATTATCTGAGAATGCTGAGAAACACCATTGGGAAACAGGTGATCATGCTGATTTTGAGTATAATGTCGACTCAAACAATAGTATTTCTCAGATGAACAGTTCAGGTAAATTCATCATGAGCAATAATGGGATGCTAATTGCTCTGAAGGATGGTTATAATCATACTATTGATCTTGTTGCATATGGAAATACCAGTTTTACTGATGATGATTGGAATGGTTCTACTATACCAAGCTCGGGTAAGGGTGTGGTTCTTAGACGAAAAACATTGAATGATATCCCTTGTGATTCAAACACCTTGTTGGATTGGGATAGCAACCGGAAGTTTAGGATAGGGCAGTCTGATTTTTCTTTTGATAAAACCACTGTATCTGGCATGTTAAGGGTTTTTGTTTCACCGGATAATAGTTACAATGTTATAGTTGATGAAATAAGAAATGCTAAGAATTCTATTTATTTGAATATGTATGAGTTCACAAACCTTTTGCTTTGTGATGAGATTATAAAGGCTTTAACCCGGGGTGTTAACGTTAAGATTTTTATGGAGGGATCGCCTGTTGGTGGTGTTTCGTTGGAGGAGAAATATGTTTTAAAACGGATTAGTAACTATGGCGGAGATATTCGTTTTATTATAAATGATGAGGAAAAAAGGATTCATAAAAGGTATAGTTTTAATCATGGGAAATACCTAGTTATAGACAATGAGACAGTTATTGTGGAAAGCTGCAACTGGGCTGATACCGGTGTTCCAAAGAATCCATGTTTTGGGAACCGGGAATGGGGTGTTGTAATTAAAAACATGAGTGTCGCATGTTGTTTCCTGGATGTTTTTTTTGATGATTATGATCCTTCTCGTTGT
>Ga0272441_10006756_pt1 | contig 19029 bp, 13 predicted proteins | sample SSMProp6N_FD_193582 | JGI IMG/M metagenome (GOLD analysis project Ga0272441, IMG submission 193582) | Marine sediment archaeal communities from Little Sippewissett salt marsh, Falmouth, MA, United States - SSM-Prop-6N | ecosystem: Environmental > Aquatic > Marine > Wetlands > Sediment ... | reverse complement strand
GGAAACTGATTGTCCTTGTCCTGCTTGACCTCGATGATTTCAAGGTAATAAATGATTCACACGGACACGAAATTGGTGATAGATTACTGATCGAGATAGCAAACCGGCTGCGCTCTGCTGTAAGAGAAAGTGATACTGTCGCCCGAATTGGGGGGGATGAATTTGTAATCCTGCTTGAAGGAATCTCAAATTCCGGGGATGCTCTCAAAGTCCTTGAAAAAGCGCTGGATACATTATCAGAACCTGTTTCTTGTGACGAGCTAACTCTTGAAATTTCCGCAAGTGCCGGGCTCAGCATATATCCCTTCGATGGAGACACACTCGCCCGGCTGCTGCGCTCAGCAGATTTTGCCATGTACAATGCCAAGGGAATGGGAAACGGACGGATCGGCCTGCCGGAATTTCCAGGTACCCGTGAGCAGCTGGCCATGTTTAACCTGGACGAACTGGAACTGGAAAAACAAGAGAAGGATCCACCCTCTGAGAACGACAATTCCCATCAAACCAAATAAACAGATCTCCGCGTCACTGAAATAAACACTCAGACGCAGAGATCCATTTGATGTAATCACTACCCCGTTCTTAATATCAGGCCAGGGCTTCAAGTTGTTCGATGATACCTTCCAGAACACCAAATGCGGCTTCCACCGGAGCCGGCGTCAGCAAGTCAACACCAGCCCTTTGAAGTGCCTCTATCGGATACAAAGATCCACCCGCCTTCAGGAAGCCCATGTAGTCTTCTACCGCATGATCCTCGCTGTTCAGTATTCTTGCTGCGAGAGCATGTGCTCCGGAAATGCCCGTTGCGTACTGGTAAACATAGTAATCCTCGTATAGATGGCCAAAAGGTGCCCACAGCATGCCGAGGAGGTCCGGATCATACTCCATTTCACCACCATACCCTTCCTCGAAGAATTCCACAGCACGCTTCATAATACAACCCGCAGTAATTCCCTGTCCGCGTTCCACCCGCCTGTGAAGATCCAGTTCAAGACGTGCCAGGGTGGGCATGATAAAGAAGTATCGATGGAAATTGCTCATCGCTTCCTCGAGCACAGCGATACGAAGCACAGGATCATCTCTCTTCAGTAGATTATCGCGGACAAGCGCCTGGTGAAAGTTCGAGGCAACCTCGGCTGCAAAGAGGGAATAGTCACCATAGAGAACGGGCTGGTTCTGCCATGTGAGATAGGAGTGCATCGAGTGCCCCAGTTCATGCGCCAGTGTGCTCAGGCTGAGGATCGTATCGTTATAACTCATGCAGATGAAGGGATGGGTTCCATGCGTTCCATAGGAAAACGCGCCAGCCCGTTTTCCATCAGTTGGATAAACATCCACCCAGCGGTCTTTCCAAATACCTTGACGGACAGTTTCGACATAATCATCCCCCATCGGGGCCAATCCTTCTGTTATCCACTCCACCGCCTGCTCATATGGAACAGAGGGCCTGTCTTTGGACAGCGGCGCCCAGATATCATACGGCTGCAGTTGATCCACGCCCAGCAGTTTTCGCCGGATTCGCCAATAGCGGTGCCACAGCGGTAAATTCTTCTTGAAAGCTGCTATCAGATTGTGGAAAACTTCGATCGGAATGTTATCTGCTGAAAGCACACCGGTCAGCGAATCAGGGAAACGCCTTACCCTGGCGCTAAAAACGCACTGCTTGATCGAACCAGCGAGGTTCGCAGCAAGGGTATTCCGGTGGGCGTAATACTCACCGAGATAACTCTCCCAGGTGTTTTTTCGAAGCATACGGTCCGGTGAAAAAAGCAGTCTGAGATAGGTCCCCTGTGAAACCGGCTTCTCTGTGCCGTCGGAAGCCGCTGCGGGATGGAAGTCGAAATCAGCATTGGACAGCAGATTATAGGTAACCCCTACAGCACTGAAGGGTTCCATAACCATCCCCAAAACCTGCTCAACTTCTTCAGAGCGAACATGCTCCTTCTTCCGAAACAGATTATCCAGATAATGCGCCAGATAGCCAAGGGACTTGTGCTCTTTGACCCATTTTTTGAGCAGGTTTTCATCGAGTGCCAGCAGCTCCGGCTCCAGGAATGAAAGGACTCCCATACACCGCGCATGCAGTCCCTGCGCCCTGCTGAGCATTTCAGCTGCAGTCTGATCACGGGTATTCACACTTTGCGACATGGAGGCATAAAAGATCACCTTACCCAGATGCCCTACAAAATCTTCTATGGCTGCCATCGCATTCTCTAATGCTTCAGGGCTTTCTCCAAGAGCACCTTTGATCGCTTCAATACGTGGCAAGTCTTCCTCAATCTTTGAAAAAGCTTGCTCCCAGGCATTCCAATCTGAAAAGACACTTTCAGCATTCCATCGAAATGTTTCTGGTACCTCTTCCCGATTTTTTTGATTTAGTTCTGCCACAATGCACTCCTTGCGTAGATATTATCCTTACCATTATATCTTCTGAGAACACAACCTGGCGGAAATATCCCGAAAAGTAAAACAGGCTGCCTGGCTCAGGCAGCCTGTTTCTATCCAGACAAGCAGCTTTCAGGGAATACTCTGGTAGCTGGAAACGATCAGAAGAAGTGTGTCCCGTGTTTTCATCCGGTAATCCTCATACCTTGCATCGTTTCGAGGTACGGATCCATACTGAATGCGAATTCCATTTTCAAGCACCACACTCATGGTTTCGTTATGATTGTCCAGTGTTTCTGATCCGGCGTAGTATTCAAATCCGGAAGCCAGGAACTCCTGGCCATTGATAGTGATCCATTCCTCCACTTCAGTGAGTTCCCCTGCCCCCACACCGGTACGGGCACAGGTGGCATACTCGCCGCCCTGATCCATCGGCGCACCAATCAGCACGCTGCCAAGGCTGTACTGGATTTCGAGGCAGAGCCAGCTGCCGTACTGCTCCTCCAGTATATTGAAGTACTCGTCCGGAGTGGTTCCGTCAGGCAGCTCAGCAGGATCGAAACCCTGCGGACCGATCCATGTCACTTCCGCATTTTCCGGTACTCTTACCTGGTACCCGAACAACTCATTGGTAAGGACCTTCCAATCAGCCGTCGGGTCTATTAGTACTTCAGCCACAGGAGTGGGCACGTCCTGCACAGCAGGCCCGATCACCTTAAGCTCCACAGCCTGTATCCTGGTCCCATTGACATCAGGAATCCCGGTAAGAAGCTCTCCTGACACCTCGACAAGGTTCTGTGTTCCTGCCAGTTCCTCCAGCTTTTGCAGTATTGTCTCATCATTGCTGTGAATGCTGTACCACATCGGGTACTCGCCCTGCAGTATGAAGATATAGCTCTTTCCGGAATTGAAAGTGGAGGTAGTCAGGAAACCGCGCCAGTTTTCTACCGGCTCGGGATCGTACATGATCGAGGCGTAGCGCAAACGATCAACGGTCAGTTGACACCCGCCGTAGTCTTTCCCCTCACACAACAGTGTCCCCCACACCTTGACATATTCCTTTGGTGGTTCCGCATCTCTCAATCCGGCGATTTCTTCCTCCAATTCGGGAGTAGCACCTGCCAGGCCGACTGCGCCCACACCTTCAGGCTGCAGAAGCAGGAAGTCATCGAACTCAGCACCCTCCGGCTGGCCGATGATTCTTCCGGTCCACGCCGTCACTGTAACTGGATGCTGCTGGACATCTTCTTCCGGCACGATGCTTTCCTTGCCCGATAATTCCACATCACTGGTATCAGATTCCGGCAGCGGAATCGTCTCTTCCACCTCCTGGGTTGCTTGCTCAACACCAATTTGCAGCGTTCCGCACGCAGAAATCATCACTGCCGCAAAGATAATAATTATGAATGGGTATCTCTTTTTTATCATTTCTTCCTCCAAACAGGTTGTTAGCACCACGATTACTGTGATGCCCGGGTTTCTATTCAGGAGAATAGCAGCCCGATGTTACCAACCTGTTACAGGGGTAATGCAGTGTAGTTACAAATTGATACACCTGTTCCCTGCTGCTTAAGTCCTATTCATACAGGAAGGCGAATCAAAAAGACTGTTCCGGATCCCTCACGGCTGCGGACAGAGACCGAACCACTGTGCCGCTGGACTACAGCCCGGACCAGGGCCAGGCCCAGGCCGCTTCCGGGGATTCCCCGAACAGCGCGTGCCCGGTAAAGTTCATCCCATACATAAGGAATTTCATCTTCAGCAATACCCGGGCCCGTATCCGCTACTTCAATTGTTACGCTGTTCTGATCTTCAAATGCTCGAAGTTCGATTGCATCGCCAGGTTCACAGAATTTCAATGCGTTTTCCAGCAGATTGAAGACAGCCAGGGAAAGCAGATCCTCATCCCCCCGGACCGTTGGCAGCGGCCATGGCGCATGCGGGATCAATAATTTTAACTCGACATGTTCGGTTTCCGGCTTGTTAAGTACACTTTGATACACGTCCTCAAGCAAGCCTGCTATATCGACTGTATCCAATTCCAGCGGGCGTGTTTCCAGGTCAGAAAGCTTTCGCAGATCTGCAATCAGACGCCGAATCCGCTGCACCTGATCTTCAACGCTTATGAGTGTTTTATCATCAGATGCTGCATGTGCTGCATTGCGGAGGTTGGCCAATCCAGCAAGGACCGCAGTAATCGGATTTTTCAACTCATGATCCAGCCGGCTGAGGAATCGTCTCCTCTCCCGGGCTGTATCATCTAACAGCCGCTCTTCTCTTTGATCCACCCAGAGGAAAAACCCCTGCCCGGCACCAACAAGAATGCTGAGAAAACCTCCGGTCAACAGAAGCAGCGTTCCAAGATCCAGGCGGACATACAAGATCGGATTGGATCCTGCAAAAATATTCAGCCAGGCGCTGGCAAGGATGCCTGCGAACAGAGGAAGAAGAAACAAGAAACGCCGCCAGTTCATGCTTCTCCCTCCACGGGGGCAATAAAACGGTATCCCAACCCTGGCACAGTTTCGATAAAGCGGGGATCGGCTGCATCATCCTTCAACAGCCTCCGCAGTTCGGCAATACGAGTATCGACCGCTCTTGTTCCAACCGGGTAATCCCAGCCCCATACAACATCCAGCAGGCGCTCACGGCTTACCAGCTCGTCGGGATGGGTGATCATATACTCAAGCAGGTGCAGTGCCCGGGGTGTCGGGGTGACCTCCTGGTCGTCAACAAAAACTCTCCGGGCAGATCGGTCAAACCGCAGCCCGGTGCAAATGATCATGGTGGCAGAAACAAGCGGTCTCTCTCCAGGCCGTACCCGGCGCAATACTGCCTTTATCCGGGCGGTCAGCTCCTGAGGATCAAAGGGTTTGTTGAGATAATCATCCGCCCCTTCCTCCAGTGCCATAGCCCGCTCTGTTGATTCCCCGACCTGAGTAAGAAGAATGATCGGGATCCAGTCACCTTCCTGCCTGATCCGCCGAAGTGTTTCCCTGCCATCGAGACGCGGCATCAACACATCCATCACGATCAAATCCGGCCTTGATTGGGTGAGGAAATCCAATGCCTGCTGCCCATCGGAGGCAATGCTTACTTTGAAGCCTGCTCTTGTCAGAAACGGAGCCAGATTTTCCGTTATCGCTGGTTCATCATCGACAAGCAGCACGTGCACACGTTCTTCCATGGATACTCCTGTTTTCCTTCATCAACCCCTTTTGAAAAATTCCTGGTCTTCTTGCGATAGTTCACCGGTAAATCTTACAATCCTGCACGAGAAAACAATTAAAATACCTGGACTTCACCGGAAATGGAGCTGGATCTGAAATACCCGGGTACCTGCTTAGCAGATAGGTGTCGGCTTGATGAATATACGAGGATTTCCGTTCGTTAAAAAACCAGCCGCCAGATCGGGATTGAATATTCATTACTATTGGAGAACAGTAAATGATCTCCCTATTATGAAAGGTGCCTTAACACAGCCAGGAGTTTGTATCAGTAGGAAAACTCAAAGCCTGCCGGCAAGCAAACTCACCCACCATGACCAGCCAGTTCAGCGATTTCACCGATACGTGCGTCCAGCTCCGAACCAAGCCCCTCAATATCCGCATCCAGGAACCCGCGGATAATCATCGAGATAGCCTCGCGTTCTTCGATACCTCTCGATTGCAGGTATTCAACCTGATCCGGGGAAATCTTTCCAATGCTTGCTTCATGACTGAGCATGGCATTGGGATGATGGGCTCTGATGCCGGGTGTAGATTCCACATAGCCATTACCTGCCGAGTCGAGAAGCATCCCTGCACAATCCACATGACCCCGGCAAGGCGCATTCCCGATGATCAAGCCTTCTTGCAGGATTACGCCACCTGTGCTCACACCGCGATGCGCAAGCTCGGCGCTTGAGTCTTCTGCATTCAGATAGACGTTGCCGCCGCTTTCTATCCTTGAATGCTCCGACCCCAGGATAACAGTCTGATACCGGGCAGCCGCCCCTTTACCGTTCAGCCAGGTATTTGGCTTGCTGATAATATCCCCGGCAGGCCGAAGAGAAATGTAGTTATTGATATAGACTCCATTCGTATCCACCACGGTTCCGGAATGCGGACGTACGGTAACTTCCGGGCCCCAGCTGTGTACCATGTTGCTGGTTAAAGTCGCATTTTTACCAATATACTGCTCTGTAATAGCGTGATGTACACCTTTCAAAACCTGCTGGTGAGAAACACAGCCGGTGATTAACTGCAGTTCGGCTCCATCTTCCAGAATAATTACGTTATGCACGAGCTGCGAGAGCCCTGCCTCCTGTATATATAAACCAGCCTGACAGGGAAGTTCTACTTTTGCGCCCTTGAAAACCCTGAGGAAGAAACCATGCGGTTTATCCAATAATGCTGCTTCCCGAGTGATTTTATTTGTATCTTCCGGAACTGCCGAGAAGTAGTGTTTTTCCATCAGATCAGGATACTTCTGCAGCGCCTCAGCAATAGAAATCAGCTCCAACCCATCCACTTCAGACTGAAGGCAGAGCAGTTGATCATTACGCAGGATATACGTGGCAGAGCGCTTTGCTGGATCCGCAAAAACCCCGACTTCAGCCAGCGATTCGGCATCCACAGTCTGAATCCCATCAAGTGGTATCATTTCTGGCTTTCCCGTTTGCTTAACTGCCATCCTTCACTCCTGGTAGAACTGGTGTGTATACATGGGAACAGGACACTGCTGCTTGCCCTTCCCTTACTCTGGCAGATCCTTGACCGATTCAACACATCTGCCCAACTGCACGCATTCAATACAAGCAGAATAACCATGCTGGCTGATCGTATCCAGGATCAGTGTCGGATTACCACAGCTTGCGATACGCCTGTCGATCATAACATGGGCTTTATCGATCTGAACATAGTCGAGCACCTGCGCAGTATGAGTAATGATCAAACCGGTTTTCCTCAATGCGGGACGTTGTGGGTCAAGGGAGTACAGCCTGTTCACCATCCAGCCAACCTTTTCCAATGCTTCGAGATCCACACCGGAATCCGGTTCATCAAGCATGGCGAAACGCGGTCCGGTTGCCAGCAGCTGCAGGAGTTCAGAACGTTTGATTTCACCACCGGACAGGCCTGCGTTGATATCACGGTTTATAAACGCATTCATCTGCAAAGTATCGATAAGTTCATCCAGCTGTTTTCTGCTGGCTTTATCGGCACCGACAGCATAATCCAGTACCTGATGCAGTTGAACCCCGTCAATCGTCGGCGGTCTCTGCTGGCTGACCGCTATTCCCAGGCGGGCACGTTCTGTGAGGTCCAGACCGGAGATGTCCTTGCCGTCGAAAAGAATCTTGCCGGATGTAACCTGATAGCGTGAAAAACCCATTATCGTCATCATCAGAGATGTTTTTCCACTGCCATTAGGGCCCAGCAGAGCGTGCACTTCTCCCTCGGGGATCGTCAGATTGACTCCCTGCAAGACCAACTCTCCGTCTACTTCCACATGAAGGTCCTGAATATCCAATAATATACTCACCGGATTCACCTCACTCCTGGTCTCCAGCGTATTTAAAAACGGTGGATGTTTATAGTTCGCTGTAATTGTACAACACGCACTATCAGATTCGAGGGCAACTCTTCCGCTTTTTCAGGGTCAAACATCTCCCTGTCGGTTTATATTGCTGCTTCTGATAAAACCAGCCCTTCTCGAGGATAACTCACCCGCACGGGACGACGTCTGAACCCTGATCACGCCAGTGGGAACGGGCGAGTCCCAGGAATCGATCTCGCTCCTCTGTAGACATTTGTTCAACACTCACCTCGAGGGAAACACCGACTGATTCAGCCGCCTGGCTTAAAGCATGAACAAGCATGTTCTTTACAACAATCGGTATAGCCAGAACCGGTAAAACGAGCGTCAGCTGTGCCTGCTCCCCGGACGGGGCAAGGGTAACATCACGAATCATTCCTAATTTTTCCAACGAGCATACAATCTCTGGATGTTCAACTTGTGATAGTTTCTCTTTCAGTTCCAGCTCTTTGTTTTTAACCACTTTTCCATCTTCCTTTCTTCCTTTTGGCAAAATCAGTATCTGCAAGAAGTATTGTACATCCTGGCCAGGTATAAAAATACTGCTCATTCCACCACAGAAGGCTGACTTGTGGTAATCTGAAACAAGTACGAGAATAAACCACCTTGTTTGAAAAGGTGCTCCTGCGTATCGAAAAAACCGGGGGCTGCTGAAACACCATGGATCGTACAATTGGCTGGAGGGAAAAGCCAACACGGTCTATTCACATCGATGGATAGCCACATACCAAACGGAAGAGTATACTACCATGGCATTTTATCTGCGTCACGTTCGTAACCTCGCTCGTTTCCGAAAGATTGCAACTACATTTGCAAAGCACGGATTTGGATCGATTATCAAATATCTGGATCTGGATAAATACCTGTCCCTTCCAAGGTCCATTCTGCGGCAGCCCGAACCAGAGCCAGTTTCAGTCCCCACCCATCTCAGGCTTGCACTTGAAGAATTAGGTCCAACCTTTATCAAACTCGGGCAGGTCTTTTCTACAAGGCCTGATATCCTTCCTCCGGATTTCATTATCGAGCTTAATCGTCTCACCGACTCAGTAGCTCCTCTTCCCTGGGATACCATCCGAGCAGAATTTATCGATGAAATGGGTGAAAAACCTGAAGATGTCTTCCAGTCGATCGATCCAACCCCGATAGGTTCTGCTTCCCTGGCTCAGGTACACGCCGCAGAGCTGAAAGGTGGAGAGCAGGTAGTGGTGAAAATCCAGAGGCCCGCGATTGAGGAAATAATCCGAGTCGATCTTGAAATCCTGGAGGATATTGCCCGGCTGGCACAACATACACCAGCAGGCCAAACCTACCAGCCCCTTGAGATTGTAAATGAATTTGCGATTACTCTACGCTCGGAATTGAACTATTTCCGGGAAGCCCGTAATGCCGATCATTTTCGCGAAAATTTTCGGAAAGATGATTTCCTTGTTATCCCTGAAATATTTTGGGAATATAGCTCTCATCGGGTGATTGTTCTTGAAAAAATCGATGGCATCCGGATTGACAATCTTGAGGCGCTGGACGCAGCAGGCTATGACCGCCATCAGATTGCACTGCATGCCACCCGTCTCATAATGAAGGAAGTATTTGAAGATGGATTCTTTCATGCTGATCCACACGCAGGGAATCTTGTTGTTCTGGAAGGGGAGCGCCTGGGTGCCATGGATTTCGGCATGGTTGGCCAACTCTCCCAGCGCGACCGACTGGACCTGTTCAGGCTTTTCACAAGTGCTGTGCAGTTGGATGCGGTGGAGATCGTTGAACAACTGATCAGAATGGATGCAGTCCGGGGTCGAATCAGCCGTAAAGAGCTTACGAATGATATCGACCGTTTGCTGCAATCTTACGGAGGTTTGCCGCTTTCAGATATCCGTGTCCAGGATGTCCTGGCCGATATGATGCCGATCACATTCCGCCATAATCTCTCTCTACCTTCCAACTTCTGGCTGCTGGCTAAATCGCTTTCCATGCTGGAGGGATTGGGAAGCCAGCTCGATCCTGATTTCGATCCTTTCGAAGTCGGTGAACCATACGTACGGCGCATGTCCACGCTTTTGTGGGATCCAAAGACGATCAGCCACAGTTTGCTTTCCAATGCTTCCTCATGGCACCACTTCCTGAGCGAGATTCCTCGAGTCGGTTCTGATTTTCTCCGCGATATTCGCCAGTCGCGCGCGCCATTCATCCTGGATATCGGCGGAGCCCGGTCCACACTGGACCGCCTGGACAGGATGATTACACGGCTCTCTCTCAGCCTTCTGATAGCCGGACTGGTTATAGGCCTGGCCATGATTCTTCCCATTGCTCTCGAGAATACGATATTTCTTATTGTGATTGTTATCGGGTTTATCAGCCTCTTCGCGCTTGCGCTCTGGCTTATTATTTCCATCTTCCGGGGCGGCCGATGAGGCGAAAACACCTGCATCAGTCCTGTCTGCCCGCCGCTATCTACAGATAAACAACTTTCCTGTATAATCATTTCTATACAGTAAGCTGCAATAACATCTACTCAAACGACCAGTAGTAATAAGGAAGCAATTTTGCCCTATGAAGGAGAAAACGGTGGCATTCCCCAAACCTTTTTACCGATGGCGCCCTCACCCATGGCATGGATTGGAAATCGGCCCTAACCCCCCGCATCTTGTGTATGCCTACATCGAATTAACACCGGATGACACGGTCAAATATGAAGTGGATAAAGTAACAGGCTATCTCCACCTTGATCGGCCTCAGCGGACCTCCTCGCAGCCGCCGGCATTGTATGGTTTTATCCCGCGGACATATTGCGGCCGGCGTGTCGGGGCATTATCCCCCAGCGCTGTACGGGGAGATGGTGATCCGCTTGATATCTGTGTGGTTACAGAACGGCCCGTACATCGCAGTGAATTCTTTTTGAATGCTCGCGTGGTTGGCGGCCTTCAGGTATTGGATAACGAAGAAGCGGACGACAAGATCATTGCTGTGCTTGAAAACGATCATTTTTGGGGACATATCCAGGATATTAGCGAACTTCCCGAAAAACTTATCGAACGTCTGAGACATTACTTCCTCACATACAAGTTGGTTCCTGGTGAGGAAGTTCAGATGAAAATCGAAAAAGATATCCACGTCGATGAAGCCGTGAAGATCGTTGAAGCTGCTATAGCGGATTACGAGGAAGAATTCCTCGGTGGGAACTAGAAGCAGAAAGGCTGCTGCCAGGTCGGAAATTCCAGAAACAGCAGCAGCCTCTATTTTCTTAACTGAACCTATACTCTTCTAAACCAGATCCAGAATGCAGCCGCTGCGGCAAGAAGCGCAATGCCCAGCGAGAGCGGACAAAGTGAGCGTGCCCCTTCCTCGAGTGCCTCCGCACCCTGCTCCACAACATCCCCAACAGCTTCTTCCACACCACTTACACTCGGTGCATCAGTGCCGAAGCCCAACTGATCTATCCACATCTGCCCCTGGATTCGGTCAGACTCTCCCCCCTCAAATCCAAACGCTATCCCGGATACCCGGGATGGATCGAACGGTTCATCATCTGCCTCCCATTCAACTCGCTGGATCTGGTCCCAGGAAACACTCATGATTGTCCAATCACCCGGACCATTTCCAGAAAACGGGAATCTATAGACATAGGATGCGCGCGCATCTTCAGGACCGGTGTAAATATCAAGATTTACAAGCGAATCAGCCTGGTCACTTGCCAGTGCGAAACTTACTCCATCAACACTGCTCCAGTCCTGCTCGGCAGGATACATAAGGCTGCAGGTACCCCAACTCTGTGGGCCGATATCATAAGCTATCTTCAGACTCTGCTGCCCTTCGTAAGAAGTGCTCGGGTCTTGCATGCAGGAAAAGGTTGTATCAGCAGCCGGATCGAAGTAAGCCTCCCAACCATAGGAACCATTTGGAGGTTCCCCCTCAAAGGAATCGATAAGGCCTTCCGGCATCTGGCTGATATCAGAAGATCCGGTCCCAGTGTCCTCCTGGGCCTCTTCCCCGGCAGTATCACCGGTTGGCACCTCTCCAATCGGAGCTTCCGCTCCCTGCCAGCGGTTGTAGTAATAATTCAACATTGTGATAAACTCTGCGGTTGCTTTCTGGTTTCCTTCCGGTGCAGGATGTGTATCACCATTATCCGGATAGTAGAGAACATCCCCCCCTGCATCTGTTGTGTAATCGATGACACCATCGATATAGCGGTGATGATTATCCGGATCTGTCAGCACATTATAAAAATCCCATACGACCACATTTGTATAAGGATACTGGTTTTCTTCCAGCCAATCCTTAACAAGCCAGGTATTGAATGCTCGTGCATTGGCTGCATTGGCCCTGTCCTGTACAGGTGGTGCAGTAATGACAACAAAGAGCTTGTCCGGCCTGGTAACAAAATAGGTTAGCAGGTCATTATAGACACGTTTAGCGCTGCCCACAGTAAGCCAGTCGTCATTTGAAGGCGGATCATCGGGAGAGCCTTCCAGGTCTGAATTCGGGAAGCAGGATTTGAACATGATGATCTCGTTCTCCCCACCCGGATCTGACAGACTACGTGTATAGGAAGAGTTCTGGCCGCTTTCGTTATACAGCGCATTCAGAATCTGATCCCGCTGGCCGCCAAGGAACCACTCCGGCCAGTCAAGAATATCTGTCCGGTCACCAATGCCGTGCGGCCCCCATCCATAGTTGGTATCGCTGACGAAATAGTTATTTTCCCCCAGAGTTCGGCCGAGGTTGCCGTGGCCGTCGGTCAACCAGTTCTCGCCGCAGGAGTGGTGTATGAAAACAAGTTTGACAACATGGTCCGGTGGAGGAACCTCGCCCTGTGCAGCAGCTCCTGAACCTGGAATCAACAGCGAAACGAGGAAAATCAGCAATCCAAAGAGAGAAAAACCCCAATACTTGCGTAACCCTTTCATAGGACAAACCTCCCGGGAGTAATAACCGCTCCCCCGTCTTAGCTCTCAGGCAGATATCCGGAAAAAGAAGCCTGGATATTTACTTTAGCATCAGATAAATAAGGAAACAACCCGGGTGATGTGAACAGAAAATATTCAGAAAGAAATCCAAACAGCTTTCCATAAATAGGTATTTGTAAAAAAAAGAAAAGCCGGGGCAATTAATATAAATCGCCCCGGCTCTTGGATCTATATGATTTTTCTTATGGATTGGTTTCCTTAGAACCCTCAGCTGAAGACTGAACATTCACTTTGTGTTCAATTTCAATATTGAACCTCTTGATATGTTCTTGCAGTGCTTTCGCCATTTCTGCGAGGCTGGCTGATGATGCAGTTACTTCTTCAACCTGAGCACTCATCTCTTCCGTTGAAGCACTGACTTCCTCAGTAGCAGCGGAGTTCTCCTCGCTGACTCCAGCGATTGTTTCCATTGCCAGCCCTACTTCATTTGTGACAGCCGACATCTGATTCGAGGCTGCTGTATTCTCCTCAACAACCTCTGATACAACCTTCATGGAGTTCGCAAGTTGATCGGCATTTCCGGAAATTTCTTGAGCAGCTTCGGCAATCTCGGCCATCTGTTTATTGACCTGCTCCACAACATCCTGGATCTCCTGCAAGGCATTCCCGGCATCCGTTGCACTCTGTACACCTTGTGAGACTTCCTTCGTGCTTTCGTCCACCGCTTTTACAGCATCCCCCACTGCCTCCTGTATGCCCTGGATCAGCTCCGAGATTTCCTGGGTAGCCTGAGTGGATTTCTCTGCCAGCTGCCTGACCTGATCTGCTACAACGGCAAACCCCTTGCCGTGTTCACCGGCACGAGCTGCTTCAATTGCCGCATTCAGAGCCAGGAGATTGGTCTGGGAGGCAATTTCATCGATCGTTTCAACAATAGCTCCGATCTCATTCGACCGCTCTCCCATCAACTCGACACGGCTGACGACATCACCCATACCCTGCTGGATGGCTTGAATAACCCGCAGATTTTGCCTTACAGTGTCCGACCCTTCCCCCGCAGATTTCGAGGCTACCCTTGCCCCTTCCGCTCCGGAACGGGCATTCTCAGCAACACGGTAGATGCTTTCAGTTATGTTGGAGGCATATTCAACTGCAGTCGCAACAGCATTGGATTGCCTCTTCGTTCCTTCGGAAACATTTTCAACAACCTTGGCCAGTTCGGACATTGAATTCCCGGTCTTGTTTACACTTGATGTTTGTTCACCAATGCCGACTGCAACCTGCTGGATCGTTTGAGCAATTTGATCTGTAGCGCCTTGTGCCTGTTCAGCGGTTTGAGACAACTGTGCAGCAGCAGCTCCAACCTGGCCTGAGGAGAGGGAAACCTGGCCGATTAGATTGCGAAGACTATCTGTCATCTCGCGATAAGTCACACCAAGTACGTCTTCTTCCGATAAAGGCTTTATTTTCCGGCTGAAATCTCCTTTTGCCAGCTGGTTCGTTACAACAGCCATCTCCTTGAAATACTCGATCATATTCTGGAAGGCTTTTGCAAGTGCACCGACCTCATCTGCCCGTTCAATATCAACCTGCTGATTGATCTCACCAACAGCGATTCTGTCTGCTACACTCACAAGCTTATCCATTGGATTGATAAGAATCCGTTTAATTACGACAAAAATCAAACCAATTAAAGCCACCAGCATGAATCCAATCAGAATTCCTACTTTCTGATACAAAATTCTGGATCCTTCATGTACCTCACTCGAAGCCAGCGAAACCAGCACATACCAATCATTTTCGATATTTTCTGTTGGCAGCATGATCTTCCGGCCTACGTAAAATCGTTCCTCGCCGTTCGCATCCTCTGCGAAGAAAGTCTCTTCCCCTGCAATAATCCTGGATGTTATCGGGTCGAAAACCGAAACACTCTCTTCATTCAGGATATTCTCTGTATTCGGGTGGGCGATAAGCATTCCCCTGTCATCAAAAAAGATCATATAACCAGTCTCGCCAATTTCCTGGTTTTGAACAAAAATCTCCGTAAAATAGTCCATCTGCGGTGCTACGATCACGGAACCGACTACCTCATCTCCAGAGCGGACAGGTTCAGCGATCACAAAAATCGGATTTCCACGCAGAATGCTGGGGTATACAACACTGATAAAATCTTCAGTTCCTGCAAATGTAGCTGCAATGTAACTCTTGTCACTGCCCTTTCCCAGTGTATTACCACCAACAGTATCAACAAAAAAGGATCCGCTGACAATATCTACCATTTCGCCGTTGGCTTCAATTTGGAAGCTCTCGTTCTTTTCAAATTTCGCTGCAAGCGGAAAATTTTCATGGTAGCCATATGCGTTGTAGAAATACCCTACAAACTCAGCTGCCTTCTCCCGCCTGATTTCATCACGAGGATCCAGGCAGGCCTCCACGATATCCTCATTTGCAGCGATCATGCGTGTAATACTGAACTGATCAGTTATCCACGTCACAAGTGCATTGTCAACTTCATCAAGAATTGATTGTCCCAGGTTCGTGGCAGTATCGATCTCCCGCTGTCTCACTTCACGCATGATAAACACCACGGCACCAACACCGATAATCGCAAACAGCAAAACAACAGTCAGAACAATTTTAAAAGCAATCTTTTCTCTGAATACATCAATAACTCTTTTCACCATCTTGGTGTGGACTCCTTAAGACAGGGATAAAATTCATTTGATAACAAGACCCGGACAATTTCCGGATGCCTCCAGGTGCTGCAAAAACCTGTTGTTATTCTGCAGGTTTATAGATCAAGTCTATTCCAACACTTTCTTGTGACAAATTCCCACTAATAACGTATACAGTGTAAAGGCGTACCTCAGGAATCAGTGTAAACGAGTAATTAAATCCAGATAAAACCTGCACAAAAAAATTCGCAATCAATACACACCCGGTCCGAGCATTTGTCTCCCCATCAAGAACAATACTGATTTATTCTTGTTTATTATTATTTATTATCGTATTATTAAGATATAGGACAAGATTCTTGAATATTTGAGCGTTTGTTATGGAAAGGAAACTACGACATGTCCAGATATACAGCTTATGAGGCAGGTAAACGCCCCTTACCGAAAACACACCTGGCCTGGCCTTTATATGGAGCAGGGCTGGGCAATCTCGGGCAAAATGGTATGCCGGTCGAAAGACCGCTTCCTTCGACAGCCCCGGATGAGATGCTGATGCGGATCGATGCCTGCAGCCTGTGCTATACCGACCTCAAACAAATAGGGCTTGGCAGCAGCCATCCCCGTTTGTTGGGCCGCGATCTGGCAAAAGATCCAGTTGTTCCCGGACATGAAGTCAGCCTGACTGTAGTGGCTGTAGGGAAAGAATTGGCGGGGAAGTATCAAATTGGCCAGCGTTTTACGCTGCAGCCGGATATATGGCTCGATGGTAAAAGTGTCCCCTTCTGCTTTGGTATGGATGGCGGCTACAGGCAGTTCACCAGGATTGGCAAGGAAATCCTGGACGCCGATGCAGGGAATCACCTTGTACCGATCCCCGATGCTCTGCCGTATGCTGGAAGCGCCCTTGTTGAACCCTGGGCATGTGTCGAAGCAACCTACCGTATTCAATACAGGTCAAACCTCCAGAATGGCGGCCGGATGTTGATCATGGGTCAAAACAGCCGGGAAAACCTCACCACAGGCAGCTTGATCTCTCCTGATCGGAAACCATCTGAGATTTTTGTCGTCAATCTTCCATCCGGACTGCTTCAGGAAATCCGTCAGATCTGCAGAGCGGAGGGAATCACACTCCGGGAGAAAAACTGGCAAGAAGTACTCGCTTCAGACGTTCAATTCGACGACGTACTTCTCCTTGAAGATGCAATAACATCGCTAAAAGAAGTAAATCCTCTCCTGGCCAAAAACGCTGTAGTTGCGCTCTGCCAATCACTGCACTCAAACCGGACAGCAGATGTAGATCTCGGCCGTATCCATTACGACGCAGTTCAATATATTGGCACAGACAGTACTGACCTGTCAGAAGCCTATACATTCCTTCCCCTGCGTTCAGAAATGAAACCGAAAGGAAGAGCATTCATCCTGGGCGCTGGAGGACCAATGGGGCGCATGAACCTGCAGCGCGCTATTCAGGATCCTGATGGCCCTGGATCTATCTTTGCTTCAGAACGCAACCTACAAAGATACAAACAGCTGGATCCAACTTTTACACATATGGCTGAAAATGAGGGTGTTGATCTAACGATCTTAAACCCCAGGTCTGAGGCCAATCTTCACGAAAAGGAAATGCAGCGGTTCCTCTCCATGGGCGGCTTTGATGATATTCGGTTGATGGTTGTCAGCCCCAAACTGGTAGAAGAGATGGTTAAATTCAGCGCGAACCGGGGAGTCGTCGATATATTTGCCGGCTTAAAGCGAGGCACCACAGCGGCTATTCAAGCTGACATAATAACCGGGCTTTCGCATATAGGCCTGATTGGGCACAGCGGCCTTACTCATACCGACGAGCAGATCGTTCTTAATAAATTCTCAAACCGAACACTTTCACTTGAGCACTCTGTGGCGGCTGTAGGAGGAATGATGCAGATACCAGAGGGGATTGAGGCCCTCGGAGATTCACGTTTTCCAGGAAAAATCGTAATCTACCCCCATATTCGGTCTTTCCCGTTGACAGCGCTTCCGGATTTGCAGGAGATAGCACCGGATGTATACGCCGCCCTGGGCAAAGGGGAAACCTGGACGAGACAGGCTGAGATTGTTTTTCTGGAATCGTATCTGGATGACTAATTATGCTTATATTAACCCAATCACCCACTATCAGATCATTTGAAATACAGATTCGGGTAAAGGGAGGTTAATTTGGAAACCATGTATCGTGAAGAACGCCTAAGGCAGATAATGGATCTATTGCGAACGCAGAAAAAAGTAAGTGTAAAGTATCTTGCCAGTCGTTTTAGTCGCAGCACCTCTTCAATCCGGCTCGACCTGACAGAACTTGAGGATCGCGAACTGGTAATACGCACTCATGGCGGTGCGATTCTGGCAGAAGGTATTGAAAACGATCTGGTATGGGATAAGCAGCTTTTGCAGCAGCGCCTCCTGTACAATGAGAAAGAAAAACAGCGCATTGGTGAAAAAGTTGCAGAACACGTCAAAGAAAATGAATCGGTCATCATCGACGGCGGCAGTACAACATACTATGCAGCCAGAGCTTTGTCCGAGAAATCCGGTTTGACCATCATTACAACCTCCGTCCTGTTGTTTCCGGTTTTGAATTCAAATCCGGATATCCAGGTAATTCTCACCGGGGGAATGTTTCATCCTGAATACATGGACCTGTATGGAAATATCTGCATGGAGTCAATCCGGCGTTTCCAGCCTGACCACACGATCATAGGTATTGACGGCATTTCACTTTCCTCCGGGTTAACCTCAACTGAACCCGCGATTGCACCTCTGAAACGCGAAATGATCAGTCGAAGCAGGAACTTGATCATCACAGCTGACTCATCCAAATTCGGCAAGGTCTGCCTTACGCATGTTGCCGATATCTGTCAAGAAATGACTATCATCACTGACAGCAAATTACCGGATGCAGTTAAGGAAGAATACCAGGAAAAAGGGGCAAAACTTGAGATTGCCTGATGCCACGATATATTAGTGGAGTCTAACGATAAATATCATCACCTCTGTATCATATATAAGAAGGTGAACAATACTGAAAGGAAACCATGAACAAAGACGTTGTAAAACTACTGAAAAATGAAGAGCTGATACGCTCTCAACACCCATACTGGATCTGGGAATCAATACATGAAATTCCTGAAATGCTTTCTGCTTGTATGGCCGAAGACCAAACTGCTGCCGTTCATCAGGCGGCAGCTGCATGTGCAAAAAAGGGATTGGAAACCATTTACCTTCTTGGACGCGGATCCTCTTATTTCCTGACACTGGCCGGGAAACCTCTACTCGAGCATCTCACAGGCATCCCATCCTTCTCTTCTGTTACCAATGTTTTCGCAGCTTATCAAATGGAACTTATCAACAGCAGCAGCCTGGTAATCCTTAATTCCCACTCCGGAAAAACCGGGGAAGACCTGGATATTATCCGTCAGGCAAAAGAGCTCGGTGCCACCACCATGGCTGTTACT
>Ga0272441_10006755_pt1 | contig 19030 bp, 16 predicted proteins | sample SSMProp6N_FD_193582 | JGI IMG/M metagenome (GOLD analysis project Ga0272441, IMG submission 193582) | Marine sediment archaeal communities from Little Sippewissett salt marsh, Falmouth, MA, United States - SSM-Prop-6N | ecosystem: Environmental > Aquatic > Marine > Wetlands > Sediment ... | reverse complement strand
TACTTTTTTGTTACCAAAGAGCAGAACGCCGCAATTAAAGGCGTATTCAAATATTTTGAATTATTAATTGGCTGAATGATATCCATGATCGCATTCAGCACGCTTTAATTTTTACGAAGCCATCAATATGTTGATCTATGATCCGTGAGTTTGAAAAATTCTAAGTGACAGTAATAGTCGTGCGGGCTCGGTTTGGAGGTGCATTATATCATGTCAATATTCAATCCGAAATTTACCATCACCCATCGAATGACGGCTGCGATCACGCAGATCGAACGGGCGCGGGGATTTCTGGAAGCGGCCAGACTTTCTGAAGACTGGGTCCGGGATATGGGTAACCAGGCGCTGATTAAAGAGGCGCATCACACGACCCACATCGAAGGAACCCGGCTGACTCTGGATCAGGCGGAGCGCTTATGGCGAGGAGAAACGGTGCCGGAAGCTGATCCAGACGATACGCGGGAGTTGCTGAACTATCGTTCCGCATTTGAATTCGTCTCTGAATGTCTGGATAGCGGTGATCCGATCCACGAAGGAATGATTCGCGAAATTCACAGTAAACTGGTTGAAGGGGTGCGAGGGGGAAAGGCCGCGCCAGGTGATTACCGGCGCATCCAGAATTATGTCGCCAATGCCGTCACCGGGCAAGTAATTTATACACCCCCATCGGCGGTAGAAGTCCCTTTGATGATGTCGGAACTGGTGAAATGGCTGAACAGTGATCTTGAAATACACCCCGTTCTGGTAAGCGGAATCGCCCAGTTCCAGCTGGTACATATACATCCCTTTCTGGACGGTAATGGACGTACCTCCCGGCTGCTTTCAACCCTCTGTCTCTACAAGGCCGGATACGACTTTAAGCGCCTGTTTACCATCAGCGAATACTACGACCGTGATCGAGTGACTTTTTACCAATCAATCCAGAGCGTGCGTGAAAACGATATGGATATGACAGGTTGGCTCGATTACTTTGTCACCGGCCTGGAAACACAGATGATTGAGGTAAAACAGCGGGGCGAACAGGTGATCCGTCGCGATGTGATGGTGCAGAAGCATAGGCTGAATGAAAGACAAGGCAAGGCATTGGGGTACCTGTTTCAGAATGGAAAGCTGACAATCCATGATTATGAAATGCTTTGCCCCGAAGTAAACCGTCGAAGCTTACAGCGTGATTTGAAAGGTTTACTGGATAAAAAAATAATTTCAGAGATGGGAGCCGGACTCACTGATCCCACTCGCCATTATGTGCTCTCAGAGCTGTGACAAACTGTGATCTGTAGCTGTGACACTGCTATGACAATCACTGTGACATGAGGCTTTTCGGACCTGAGTTGTTAAAAGCCCGGAAATAAATAGTTTCCACAGTCCTGCTTGCCTTTTTGTATGTCTTGTGCGTTGGGGCCTCGGCATAAATTAATTATACCGTATGACGAACAGGTAAGCGAGTATGCGAGACTCCGAAAATTCTGCGCAATTTATGTGGATTTAATTCCTTCCGTGACCCTTAAACGCCATAACGCCAAACAGTGATCATCATATAAAAGGATAGATGAAAATGTCCCCACAAAAAAACCATAAATGGACGTTTCGTGCCCGTTTCCGGCGGCATGCGTTCGGGTGGCGATCCCAGCCGCCCATCAAGCGCATCCGGGAAGCGGTATCGGAAATTAAAAAAGCAGCTCGTAAAGATCCGGTTCTGGGAGCCGAAGGCGCAGTGCTGCTGCTTGAGAAATTATCACCGGCGATAGAGCAGGTGGACAGTTCTTCGGGCGCCATCGGCTCGGCGGTCAACAAAGCGGTTGAAACCCTGGTGCCGATTATCGCCAAAGCGCCGGCCGATGAAACGGTGCAGGATAAATGGCTGGATCGGCTCTGGCAGGCTGTTGAGGATGACCATATCCCGTACATCGAGATGCTTACCGAATTCTGGGGAGAATTGTGCGTAACGCCCGAATGTGCATCGCGCTGGGCCGATACCTTTATTTCCACCGTGCGGGCCATGTGGCAATTGCCCCGGGGAGAACAGGGCTTTTTCAAGGGGACAACCGCCTGCCTGAGCGCGCTGTATACAGCCGGTCGAAATGAAGAAATTCTGGAACTGCTCGAACTCAGCCCCTATAAATTCTGGAGTTATCACCAGTGGGGCGTCCGGGCGCTGGTTGCCATGGGAAAAACGGCAGAGGCCCTGCGCTATGCCGAAGACTGTCGCAGTCCGTATGAAAGCACGTTTCTCATCGCCGAAACGTGCGAGCAGATCCTGCTGGAAAGCGGCATGGTTGAAGAAGCTTACAGGCGGTTTGCGATCGAAGCCAATGAGAAGACAACCTGCCTGGCAACCTTTCGTGCCGTTGCAAAAAAATATCCGGGAAAAGAGGCCGCTGAAATCCTGCGGGATCTTGTCGAAAGCACCCCGGGCAGGGAAGGGAAATGGTTTGCCGCGGCCAAATCCGCCGGATTGTACCGCGAAGCGATCGAACTGGCCAATCGCACTCCCTGCGACATCAGGACTCTCAGTCGGGCGGCCCGGGACATAGCTCAAACCCGGCCGGAATTTGCCGTCGAGGCGGGCATGATCGCACTGCGATGGCTGGTGGAAGGCTATGGGTACGAAATTACGAGTGTCGTTGTGCGTGATGCGTATCAGTACACCATGAATGCGGCTGAATATGCCGGCTCAAGGCCTGGAACCTTCGAACGTATCCGCAAACTGATTGCCGGCGAGGTGTACGGCGAACGGTTTGTCACTCAGGTCCTTGCCAGGGAGCTGGGCCTGGATGGACCGTCAGAGGAAGATGGGTAACACCCCCATGCGCCCCTCTTATCATTTCAAATAGCCGGACAATTTCGGATAGCATGCCGCCGCATCGCGGTAGCCTGCATCATAGCCGGCGTAGAGTTTTTTCTGGTTGCGTTCGGCCCGGGCGATCGGCAGGGCGGCGGCGGGGCGGATCACGAAAATGTCCCGTCGGGCTTCACGCGTGTCGATAAAATCCATGGTGTCGTTATACCGGGCATAGCGGGTTTCAAACGCCCGGCACAGACCGGGGTAACGGGGATACCGGCGACGGATGAGGCCGGCGGCGCGCGACCGGGTTTTGCGGTAGCCTTTGGGGCGGGTGAGGACCAGCACGTTGCGGGTGTTGCCGTCGGCCAGGCTTTTGCGGACCGGCACCGAATCGGCGATGCCGCCGTCCATCAGGACCCGGCCCCTGAAGTGAACGGGCCTGGCAATAAACGGCAGGCTGCTTGATGCCTGAAGGATGGTCATGTATTCTGCGTTATCGAGTTCGTTTTTTTCATGATACAACGGGTTGCCGGTGATGCAGTCCGTTGTGACGGTCAAACATGTCCGGTCGTTTTCCATGAAGGTGGTAAAGTCAAAGGGGACCAGCGACTGCGGAACCGTCTCGAAAATAAACCGCATGCCGAACAGTTCGCCCTTCGTGAACAGGCGGCGGTAGCTGAGGTAGCGGGAATCATTGACGAACCGGATGTTGACGATCCGGTTCCGTTCCGGCTGCCGAGAGACGTAACTGGCGGCATTGCACGCGCCCATCGATGCGCCGATGACATAGGGGAAATGCAGCCCCTTATCCATGAAAAACCTAAGCACCCCGGAGGTATAAACTCCCCGGAGCCCCCCGCCTTCCAGAACCAGTCCGGTATGATTTAATTTCATGGGTATGGTCCGTTGTCGGTTAATCTTTGGTTAAAATGTTTTCCTTGGATTCTTTGGGCGGACACGGGGGTCCGCCCCTGCGCAGGAAAGCATGCACGGGCTTCGCTGCCTACTCCCTACTTCTTACCTTCCGCCAGTCATCAGGCATGAGCCGCCAGCCACCAGCCATCACCAATTTTCCCCGACTGATTAAAGAAACATTTCCGGCTCACGCCGTTCCCTGCATCCCTGATGCAGCTTGTTGGCGATCGATGAGATGAACTCCCCCTGAAATTCTCTGGCTCGGGCCGGGCAGGCTTTGATGCATGCACAGCAGAACAGGCATTTTTTGGCATCTGTTTCGGTCAAACCGTTCTCGCTGACGGCTCCTGTCGGGCAGACGCTTGCACACGTTCCGCAGCTCGTGCACAGGTCGGTATGCGTGACCGGCGCGAGTTCCGGGAAGGGGTTGACCGCTTTATACGGGGTGTTGCCGGGAATGTTCGGTGTGTCCATGGCGTTCACGGTTTCTGCCTGTAGAAATTTGTTGCGGATGTTTTCACCGAATTCGCGGGCTGCGGCAAGGTCCGCTGCATCCGGGCGATCTAAGGCGATCGGCAGGCCCTCGGTTGAAAAGGAATGCTCTCCGATAAAGGCTCCGGCGGCCACCGGAATGCATCCTGCGGATTCGGCGATATCACTCAATTCCAGCAACGCATCGCCATAGGCCCGGTTCCCGTACACAACAACCGGAATCACCGGCGTTTTCCGGGCGGTGAGGGATTTGAACCAGGTCGCGGCAGTCGCTGGAAGCCTTCCGGCATAGACCGGAGCGCCAAGAATGACCAGTTCATTGCCAAAGGCCGGGATATCACCGGACCGTACGTCGGGCCGTGTGCCGTCAATCACCTCCACCTGCTCGGCCTGAAGGCCCTTTGCAATATGTTCCAGGATGCTTTTTGTCGTTTTCGTAGGAGAAAAATAAACGAGTTTTACGGATGCCAGGTTCATCGGGTGCGCCTTTCATAGCTGATTGGAGTTGTTAAAAAAGTGTCGGGGCGAAATTGATTTTGAGCTGGAGCGTGCAGGACTCTGATCAGCCTCGAACATGGAAAACAAAAAAAGCCGACGGCAGATACCATCGGCTTTTTGGAAAATTGGTGGTCGGGAAGACTGGATTTGAACCAGCGACCCCAGCGTCCCGAACGCTGTGCTCTACCAGGCTGAGCCACTTCCCGACACAAAAAATATTAATACAAAATTTCGTTCGCAAAGTCAATGGAAATAATAAACCAAAATAGAACGAACATCTTCAAAGAGCGTTTTTTTAACCGCAGAACGGATTGTTTACCACGATGGTTTCATGCCGACCCGGTCCCACGGAAATGATATCAATCGGAACGCCGCAGAGCTGTTCGATGCGATTCAGGTAATTCCGAACATTTTCAGGCAGTTCGTCCGCGTTGCGGATATCGGTGATATCTTCGGTCCAGCCCGGCAGCGTTTCGTATACGGGTTTGCATTCGTCCAGAATCTTCAGGCCGGCCGGAAAATCCTGCAGGATCTGTCCTCTGTATTCGTAGCCGGTGCAGATGTTGATGGCGTCCAGGCCTCCCAGCACATCCATTTTGGTGATCACCAGGCCCGTCAGGCTGTTCAGGCGCACGGCGTTTCTGAGCTGTACCATATCGAGCCAGCCGCAACGGCGTTTACGGCCGGTGGTGGCCCCGAATTCCGCTCCTTTTTCCTGAATGTAGTCACCGGTTTTGTCGAACAGCTCGGTGGGGAAGGGGCCTTTACCGACACGCGTTGTGTAGGCCTTGACGATTCCGACAACCCCGTCGATGGCTTTCGGACCGATGCCGGCACCGCAGCAGGCGTTTCCGGACACCGTGTTCGATGACGTGACATACGGATAGGTGCCGTGATCAATATCCAGATGGGTCCCCTGGGCACCTTCAAACAGGATCTGTTTTCCGTTTTCTATCGAACGGCCGACCTCAACCGACACATTGACTATATAAGGGGCCAGTTGTTTTGCATAGGCAGTGTACCGGCGGATAATATCATCGGCGATCAGGGGTGTGGCCCCCAGGTATTCTTTAAGGTAGAAGTTTTTTTCTTTCAGAATGGCATTTACCTTCTCGGTGAGAACGTCTATATCCAGCAGATCGATGACCCGTATGCCCCGGCGGGTCGATTTATCCTCATAGGCCGGACCGATGCCTCTGCCGGTGGTTCCGATTTTTTTATCGCCTTTTCGGGCTTCGCGTGCCTTATCGATTTCTTTGTGGTACGGCATGATCAAATGGGCTTTGTCGCTGATTTTCAGCATGTTGGGGCCGATGTTAAAGCCTTTGCCGGTGAGATAGTCGATTTCGGAAATCAAAACCTCGGGATCCACCACCACGCCGTTTCCGATCATGCAGGTTTTTCCCTGAAGGATGCCGGATGGAATCAAATGGCAGATCACCTTCTCATCGTTGACGACCATGGTATGACCGGCGTTGTTGCCGCCTTGAAAACGTACGACCATATCGGCGAATTCCGCCAGCAGGTCCACTATTTTGCCCTTGCCTTCATCTCCCCACTGGGTTCCAACAATGACGATGTTTGACACGTGTTACTCCTTAAATATATAAAAATTAAGAAATGTTTCTGTCCAATACACGGGATCGAGACCCTTGATCCGAAACATTGAGGTCTTTTTTATTGCGTCGGGCGCGGAAAAAGTTCTGAATCAGCGTTCGGCAGTCCTCTTCGCAAATACCGGAAATGATCTCAGGCTGGTGGTTCAGACGAACATCGCCGGCAATATCGTAAAGAGAACCCGCCGCTCCCCATTTGTAATCCGGTGCACCGAATACCACCCGCGCCACCCGGGCATGAACAATGGCACCCATGCACATGACACAGGGCTCGATGGTAGCATACAGGGTTGTGTTTAACAACCGGTAGTTGTCCAGTGCCTGACCGGCCCGGCGCAGTACAAGAATTTCTGCATGAGCCGTTGGATCTGAAAGGGTAATGGTGCTGTTGTGGGCCGCAGATATAACATCACCGGATTCTGAAACCAGTACAGCTCCTACCGGAACTTCCTGACTTTGTCCAGCTTTAATTGCCTGGATGAGCGCCAGTTGCATATAATAGTTATGGTCATGAAACATGGGGTTGGGCTGGTTTCCATCCATAAATGCTTTTTTTACCCTTTTAAAAACTGAATTTACGGATGAGAATAAAATTTGTTTTAAATTAAACAGGCATAGATAAAGCTGAAAGTAAAATCAAAAGCTTAAATCCACAAGTATATGATCCGCCGATCGGAACCTCTGATATCAAACCAATAAATCTTACATTTTCAATAAAATATTGCAACTTAATATTGACATAAGTTTGCCGATAGCTTAATAAAACAATCAAAAACCAAATGCGCCCGTAGCTCAGCTGGATAGAGTGCCGGACTACGAATCCGTAGGTCGCAGGTTCGAATCCTGCCGGGCGCGCCACGAAAGCAAAAGGAAGCCTGGGAGATACTTTGGCTTCCTTTTTTTGTTCTCGGGTCGAAAAAAAGAGCAACGCCTAATTTTAAAGGGTTCCGGTGGGTAGACCGAATCAGGTTCGGCAGACACCCGTATAATAAGATGAGGTAAATTACGACGGGCAAACGCGTCGTCGACATCACCAATGACAAATCGGTCCGGATATTTTATTTCCCCGGACCGGCAACTTAATGGTATAGTACGTTATATGCTTATAAAACGCAGAAAAGCCAAACAACGGGTACTGGACTACGATTACCAGAAAAACAGCCGGTATTTTGCCCAGATTGCCGATGAAATAAAAGAGGCCGGCGTGGAAGAGCTGGCCGAACTCGGGGCTGCGGACATTGTCCCGGCATTTCGAGGGATGTATTTTAAGGCGGACAAAGCAACCCTGTACCGGATTAATTATATGTCACGGCTTGTGTCACGGTGTCTTGCACCGTTGAGGTCATTCGACTGCCCGGATGCCGATGCGTTGTATGCAGGGGCAAAACAGGTCAAATGGGAAAAAATATTTTCAGATACCAGCACTTTTGCCGTGTCGGCCAATGTGTCCGGAAACAGCTGCATTGCGCATTCAAAGTTCGCTTCCCTGCGTCTTAAGGATGCGATTGTGGATTATTTGAGGGAAACCACCGGTCGGCGGCCGAATGTGGACGTCGTCGATCCGGATATCCGGCTCAACCTTCATATCGAAAAGGACCGGGGCGACATCAGTCTCGATACGTCCGGAGAGGCCCTTCATAAACGTGGATACCGCGTGTGCAGTCTGTCGGCGCCGATGCAGGAAACTCTTGCGGCCGCCATTGTCAGGCTTTCCGGATGGGACGGCTCCGTTCCCCTGTATGATCCCATGTGTGGTTCCGGAACCCTTCTGTGTGAAGCGCTGATGCACTACTGCAGAATACCGGCCGGTATTTTCAGGGAAAAATTTGGTTTTGAATGCCTGCCGGATTTTTTTCCCACGGTCTGGAAAAACGTCAAAAAAGAAGCGGACGAAAACATTCGGGAACTGCCCGAGGGCCTGATTGCCGGCAGTGACCTGTCTGAACAGGCGGTCTCGGCCTCCAGAACAAACCTGATGGGACTTCACCACGGAAAAAATGTTACGCTTTGCAAAGCGGATTTTGCAGATCTGCCCGGCATACAAGGGCATGTGATCATTACAAATCCACCGTACGGCATTCGCATGGGAGCGGATCAGGACATGGATGAATTTTATGAAAAATTCGGTGATTTCCTGAAACAAAAATGCAAGGGTTCGACTGCCTATATCTATTTCGGTGATCGTCGGTACATCAAAAAAATCGGTCTGAAGGCCTTATGGAAAAAACCGATCAGCGCCGGTGGGCTTGACGGCCGGTTGGCGAAATACGAGATGTATTGAATGAATTACGATATTGTAATATTTATTACATTTTAGTTATGGTAATTTCTTTCCCGTCAGAGTGATCAACCGGTGCCCATCAAGAAACAGGACCGGTTTCTTGATGGGCATTAGTGAACCATTTGAATATATAATCGAATATATAGTAACGGGCCTTGATAATCTCCCCGTTCACGGCGAATACTTATCCCCCGTAAACCTGTCTGGCATGAAATTTGATACCATTCTCGTTTGAGAAGGAAAAATTCGATATCCGTATGGCGTTTCAGGACGGATATCGGTGTGACGTAAAAAACTGAGAAAAGGCAAAACCGTCGAAAGGCGGTGACGCAAAGCCACGGGTCTAACGTCGAAAGGCCATGACAGCCGGGTTGCCGAAGGTGTGAACATACACAAGCCTTTGGGTATGGGTGCCCGAAGGCTTTTTTTTTTGAAGTCAATCGCGTAAAGCCGGACAGGTTCGGACTGGTAGGGCAGTGGAGAGAACAAGGGGTGAAAGGGTAGAAAATGATGGGAAAAATTATTTTGGCGGTTTTTATGCTGATCACTGTTGCGATGTTCATGCCTGCAGATTCATGGGCGTCCACTCAGGACCGGCAAATAAATTCCATGCGAATTGCTGAAGCATTCACGGAGTCGGCCGACCCCCGGGAAATGAAATCCATAGACGGCGTTCTACTGGATACCGATAATGACGGAATTTTTGAGGCCGGACTGTGTGAAGGGGTATGGGACCGCCCGGAAACAGAACTCGCTACGGGAGACCCTGTAAAGATAAAAACATATTGTCGGCGTCATGGAAGCCAGGTGATGTTCAATATGAGGGAGGTGGTCGCTTATCTCTGGAATGTCGACAACCGCGGAATACAGTATATTCAGGTAAAGTTTCATCCGAATCCGACCGCCGGGTACGAAGTCCAGCTGGAAATGTCGATTCCGTTCCCCTGAAACGCGTCAACCCGCCCGGCAGTATTTGAGTTTCGCGATCAGCCGTTTAGTCGTTCAATATTTATTTTTCCGGGGCTCTAAGATGTGTGCCCCCCATGCTATTTGGCGGTCATGACCCAGACGCCGTTCCAGTCGTCGGCGGGCGGGTCGGCCTTCAGTCGGCGGCATCGCTCAATGTACATTTGTGAAAGGGCGTCTGCCGGATTCAGGTCCAGAGCCGCATGAAACGCGCTGATCGCAGCATCCCACTGCATTTGGCGATACTGTTCGATGCCGAATTTGAAACTGTTGAGCACTTCCATCATATGGGGAAACGAGTTCTCATCGTGGTAGTCGAGCACCTCATGAATCCGCACCGGTTCGGTCTTTCCCTTGACCACGACCCGGTCGATTTCCCTCGCCCGGTAGGTTCCCCGAAGCTTTTTGTATGTAAAATCACTGATCAGAATGGATGCCGCGTACTGCTTGCAGGCACTTTCCAGGCGGGAGGCCAGATTGACCCCGTCACCGATCAGGGTGTAATCCATTCGTTTGGGTGAGCCGATATTTCCGGTCACCACGTGATCTGTGTTGATGCCGATCCCGATATTCACGGTTTTTTTTCCTTCTTCCAGGCGTTGCCGGTTCCATTGTTTTAACCGCCGGATCATGTTCACCGCCGAGCGTACGGCCCGGTCCCCATCGTCGTCGTGAGCGAGGGGGATGCCGAAAGCGGCCATGATCGCATCGCCGATAAATTTGTCCAGCATGCCGCCTTCATGTTGAATGCAATCGACCATCAAAGTGAAATATTCGTTGAGCAGGCTGACCGTGCCCTGCGGGCCGAGTTCCTCGGTCAGGGGGGTAAATCCTCGAATATCCGAAAACAGGACGGTGACCTGGGCGCTTTTCCCGCCGAGAACATCTTCTCCGCTTTCCAGCAGTTGATCGGCGATTTCCGGATCCATATACCGGGACATGGTCGATTTCATGCGTTTTTCACTGGTAATGTCCTCGAAGATGATCATGGCCCCTATCTTTTTCTGCTCCACGCTGATCAACGGCAGGGCCGTCAGGTTGACGGACAGCTTTTCGCCGCCGAATTCAAGGGCCGCGTCCACTGAAATATCCGGGACCTGGGTATCTTCGACCTTTTTGATTTTTTCCGGTACCCAGGCGTTGGGTCCGACAAAAAAACCGGCGGCATTCCGGCCGATGATGTTGTCGGGCACGACCCCCAGCAAGCGGATGCCCGCGTGGTTGCAGGTGACGATCCTGCCGTTTTCATCCATGGTGATGACGCCGTTGGTCATGCTCTCGAGGATGCTTTCGTTGTATTTTTTCATGTTCTGGATATCTTCAAAGAGCTTGGCGTTTTCCAGCGCGATGGACACCTGGGCGGTAAACGCCCTGAGGCGGGATTCGTCTTCGGCGGTAAACGGCCCGCCGCGTTTGTTCAGGGCCTGGGTGACACCGATGGTTTTTCCGGCCTTGTTGACAACGGGGACGCAGAGGATCGACCGGGTAAAAAAACCGGTCTGTCTGTCAAAGGACGGATTGAACCGGAGATCGGCATAGGCGTGGGGAATATTCACGGTTTTTCCGGAGGTAAATACGGTTCCGGCAATCCCGAGATGATTGGGAAATCGGATCTGGGTGGCGCCCAGCCCCTCGCCGACCTGCGAAAAGAGTTCCTGTGTTTTTTCGTCATTTAAAAACAGGGTGGAACGGTCGCAATTGAGCATCCGGGTGGCTTCGCTCATGACCTTCTGCAGCAGCGCGCCCAGGTCTATTTCAGAAATCAGACCGGATACGACATCGACAAATTCCATTTCCTGGGTATGGGATTTCTGCATCCGTTCGACCAGCTGGGTGCTTTGCAGGATGACGGCGGCCTGGGCGGTCATGGCATCCAGAAGTTTCCGATCATCCTCGGTGAACCGGCCTTCCTTTTTATTGAGAATCTGGGCAACGCCGATGATCGTTCCCCGGACCGTCCGGATCGGGTTGCACAGGATGCTCTGTGTGACAAAACCGGTTTTTTTGTCAACCTCACGGTTGAAATGGGGATCATTATAGGCATCGTGTACGATGACCCCCTCACCGGACGAAAATACGTGCCCGGCGACCCCGCTCGTGTTCAGGATCCTGATTTCACGCGGGATGTTGCCGATAGCGACCCGGGAGTAAAGCTCCGAGGTGTCCGGATCATTGAGAAAAATCGTGCCGCGCTCGGCACCCAGTTCTCTGGTCGTCAGTTCCACCAGGGCCATGAGCACCTCATCCAGGGTTTCGAATGCCGCGATCGTCCGGGTGACGTTGAGCAGGATTTCAGCCTGATGCAGCCGGTAGCGCATGTCGGCCGGACCTTCATCATGAACAGCGGTTTTTTCCTGTAAATCTCTGATGCCGTCAGTCAACGCGTTCCTCCAGTCGGGTTCTCAATGCCTGGATCATCTGCTTCAGATGGTCGGCCTCATCCCGGGCATTTCGATCCTGTTCCTGTAATAGTTCCCTGTGAATCGCCGCCTGTTGTTCCAGTTCGTCTCGAAGCGTCGCTATGGCCGCCCGAAGCTGTGTGATCTCATCGTTTGCCCCGGCGACTGCCGTCTGAATGCTTTTTCCCTTTTCAAACGCCGTTCGTTCCAGCTCTTCACGCTGCGCCGTGACAGCGGCCCTGAGCTGCATGATCTCGTCATTGGCCGCAGCTGTCGCATCCTGAATTTTTTCGATGGATTCCGCCTGAAGCCGTTCCATCTGATCCCGCATGGCCGCGATCGTCTCTTTCAGATATCGATTTTCCGCCTGTGTTTGTTTCAATACATCGATCGTCAACTCTTCATCAGGCATAGACAGCCTCCCGGTCTGTTCGATATTTCATAAAGGGGCTCAGCATTCGGGTTTCTATTTATGTTAGTTGTTATGATAATGTCAACGGTTTTGGAATGTGCGTCACGGCGGTGAAACAGTACGGAGAGCCAGGTTCAATGATTGATGAATCCGTGAAATGTAACTCACCGTCCGTCCCGTGCCGGCGAAAGTTTATAAGATGTAAACGGGGAAATTGATATTATCCGGATAAACGCCCGGTAACATGTATGCAGAACCACAGCATACATGTTACCGGCAGCGCATTTAAGAATCGAACATGGACAAGACGAGTCGGGGTAATGTTTCAAGCCTGACATACTGCGCCCACCGGCGCGATTGCCTGCAGGAACGGCAGCAGGCTATTTTTTTTCCAGTTGAAACTGTTGTGTGTCTTTATCGAACCATCCCTCGAATACGACCAGTTCAGGAAATTCGTTCAGGGTGTCATAATTTTTAATGGTAATTCCTTTCTCGTTTGCGGTGCTGTTGTCGAATATACGTATATCATAGGCCGTGGGTGAACCCGCTTTCGGACAAGCAGCACTCTTCAGGCTCCATATCCAGTCCGGCTCGAAGCCTGATTCAACGACGAGATATTTCCCGATTTCGATCGGCAGATCTTTGGGCCTGGGCAGTTTCCGAACCCGGGCACCTGCGAAGGAATCGTCGTTTTTCTTCCAGAATTTCCAGTTCATATTTTACTCCTTTGACATAAAACGGGTGACATGCAATCAACGGCTGTACCTGCCTTGATTTCGGACATGGGGAAACAGAACGGTTTTGCCAAAAACTAAAAATGATGAATTCGTAAAAAATCAAAATCCCGTTACTCCCACTCATGGCGGGAGTCCATAAGCCCTTTCAGTACCGGATTCCCGCATCCGCAGGAATGACAAAAAAGGTCAATCGAAGACTTTTTACGAGTTCATCAAAAATGAAATTAAGAATGACAAGACAAAAGCAAAACGTGTGCCAGTCGAAAAAGCCTTGAATTCAGGGATTCACGGCCGCGAAAATGGGAACCTGCGATTCCGGTAAGTAATCGGTATCCGGATTTTTAATGCGTTTAAAAGTCCAATTAATTGATTTTTAAGTTGATCGCTAATCAGAAATCTGAGTTCCGAAAAAATTCCGGCATTCGACCGGTCACGGGTGCTGTGTAATGGTGGGCCCTGTGATGGATAGTGACAGATTCGTGAATTCGTGACCGTCCGGATTTGTCGGCATGCAAGAAAATTGTTGGCAGGACGGAGGGGTATGTTTTAATATATCGCGACAAAAAGCGGTGAACGGGCGGACGGATTTTTACATAGAGACTTGATTTTCATGCTGAAAAAATCGGATTTGGTATCGGATGCGTGATGATTGTGCTGATGGTCTTTAACACAACACGAAAGACGAATAAAAGACAGGTGAGACGGTGTGTTGCCGTACCCCCTGTTATGGAGGCAGTATGACCGAGATAGCCGGACTCATCGAAGCGGTAAAAAAAGAGGTTCAAACCTACCGGGCCCCTATAGCGGACCTGATCGCGGTGCAGACCCGGGACCCGTTCAAGGTATTGACGGCAACCATTCTGTCGGCCCGAACCAAAGATGAAACCACGGCCGGGGCAGCCGCCCGGCTGTTTGAAAAGGCCCCGGACCCGGCTTCCCTTGCGCGGCTGTCCGAACAGGAAATCCGGCGGTTGATCTACCCGGTGGGCTTCTACAAAAACAAGGCCAGGTATCTTGCCGCCCTTCCGGCCGCCCTGGAACGGTTTTCGGGACAGGTGCCGGACGATATGGATTCTTTGCTCGAACTTCCCGGTGTCGGCAGAAAGACCGCCAATCTGGTACTGTGCGCAGCATTTGACAAACCGGCCATCTGCGTGGATACCCATGTGCATCGGATCATGAATATCTGGGGCTATGTCAAAACCCGGACTCCGCTGGAAACGGAGATGGCCCTGCGGAAGAAATTGCCGGAAACATACTGGAAAGATGTCAATTCCATACTGGTCGCCTTCGGGCAGGGGACCTGCAGGCCTGTGGCCCCCCATTGCGACCGTTGCGTGGTCCGGGATCTCTGCCCGCAGATCGGAGTCACCCCCCGGCAGGTGAAATCCGCTGAAAAAAACTTGAAAACCGAAGGCGTCAGGGTGTTTATTTCCTGGAATGTCAACGGTATTCGGGCCGTTGAAAAAAAAGGCTTTGTCGATATCGTGAGAACGTTGTCCCCGGATATTTTCGCGATTCAGGAAACCCGGATTCAACCGGATCAGGTTCCCGAAGCGCTGCGGGATATCGACGAATACGTTTCCTACTGGCACAGCGCAGAGCGAAAAGGCTATTCCGGTGTTGCCGTGTATGCGAAAAGAGAACCCCTTCAGGTCATCTACGGCCTGGGAAACGATGACTACGATGAGGAAGGGCGGATTTTGACTCTTGAATACGAGGATTTTTATCTGGTTAACGCCTATTTCCCCAATGCCCGTCCCGGCCTGGCGCGGATCGACTTCAAATTGGGATTTAACCGGGCCCTGCATCGGTTTGTCGAAGAGCTGTCTCAAAAAAAATCGACGGTGATCTGCGGCGATTTCAATGTGGCCCATAAGGCCATTGACTTGAAAAATCCGCAAAGCAATGAGAAAAATCCCGGCTATTCGCCTCAAGAACGCGCCTGGATGGACGCCTTTACGGATTCCGGATTTATCGATACATTTCGAAAATTTAATTCCGAACCGGATAACTATACCTGGTGGAGCTACCGGTTCAATGCCCGTGCCCGGAACATCGGGTGGCGGATCGATTATTTCTGTGTGGACCCGAACAGCAATGACCGGGTAACCGGTGCCGGGATTCTCAAGGATATCATGGGATCGGACCACTGCCCGATCCGGCTTGAGTTCAGATAATGCTCTCCGGAAACAGGGAAAAACAGACAGGCAGGAAGGGACATCCGGCAGGGCGGGGATGAAAGGAAAATACGTATGACCACTATTTCAATAGATAAAGAAAAATGCCGTGGCTGCGGCATCTGCATAAACGTCTGTCCGTTGAGAGTCCTGACGACGGATACAGACGGAAAGGCCGCCGTGGTGGAAAATTATGAGCTGCGCTGTATCGGCTGCGGCCACTGCGCGGCGGTTTGTCCGGAGGGGGCTGTGTCCGTGGATGGTATTACGTGTGACCGGATGGAACCGGCTGCTTTGCATCCGGACGAAGGGCGGATTCTCGAACATGTTGTCCGCCGCCGTCGTTCCATTCGAGCCTATAAGCCGGATACCGTTCCGGTTGAAAAGCTCCAGAGGATGATGGATGTGACCCGCTGGACGCCTACGGCCAAAAACACCCAGGCAGTCTGCTGGACCGTGATCCGGAGCCCGGCGCGGGTCCACACACTCGCCGGGATGGTCGTTGACTGGTTCAGGGAAAGCGGAACCATGTCCGGAATTGTCAAGGCTTGGGAAAGTGGAACGGATATCATCCTGCGCGACGCGCCGCATCTGGTTATCGCGCACTCTTCGACCGATGCCTTCATGCCCGAGACCGATTGCGCCATTGCCCTGACGATCCTGGATCTGGCGGCAACCGCGTCCGGTCTCGGTACCTGCTGGGCCGGGTTTTTCATGATGGCCGCCGTCGCCTGGGCGCCGATTGCCCGGGAAATCGATCTGCCTGAAAATCACCGGGTTTACGGCGCCCTGATGATGGGATATCCCGTATATCAGTTCAAGCGGGTCCCGCCCCGAAACGAATGCAATGTTACATGGTTAACTTAACGGCCTTTATCGGGCTACGGCGAAAATCAATCCCTCTGTCGCAATCCTTGGAATTTTATTCCTTAAATATCTTTTGTTTTCTACCGCCCGTTCGCTTCGCTCTCTCAAGGCACAGAGATCGCAGAGACCGAAATAGCCGTTTTGGGGCTCTGCGTTCTTTGCGTTTCGAGCGAAGCGGGCGGTAAATACATCCGAAAAAATTTTTATTTTACAGCCATTAATTAAGGCTAAATTTTCTCATCATGCCTCGGCGGCCGGACAAACCAGACAAAGCAACCGGCCACAATGAAGAACACCCCCAGATACGAAAATACCAGGGTGAAATTGTCTCCGGTTATATCCAGGATTCTGCCGCTCAGCCAGGGCCCCAGAGGGCCGGCGATAAACCCATACGCGGTAAAGATAAGCCCGAAGATGGCTCCGAAATGTGCCATGCCGAAGCAGTCTGACGCCAGAGCTGCGGAAACCGCAAACAGTGTGCCGAATGCATATCCCACCAATGCCGCCATTAAGGCCCAGATAACGACGCCCTGAACATGCGGCATCAGGATGTACGCCAGGCCGCCGAACATAAAGGAGATCGTCAGGGTCATGTTGCGTCCGATATGATCGGAGAGATAGCCGCTGATGATGCGGCTCAATCCATTCGTCAGGCCGTATGCAGCCAGTATCAGGACGGCATTTTTCATGGAAAGACCCATCTTCAGGCCGAACAGCGTTGACAGGGTAACCATGGCAAAACCGGCCCCGCCCGCCAGGGCCCAGCTGCACCACATCAGCCAGAAATTTCGGGTCCTGATGCTTTCTGATACGGTCATGGATCGGCCCATGGTGCTTCTGTTGGCGGTATTGGCACTCTGTTTGCTCAAGTCGATATCCGGCACCTTCATGAAAGGAGCGATAATCAGACCTGAAACCAGTGCCAGTATGCCGATGCCGGTGGTGGTGCCGACCGGCCCCATATTGTCCAGCAATCGATTGAAAATCGGAGACATGGGGCATGCAGAGAGTCCGAACACCATGTTGACCAGGCCGGTAACCAGACCGCGGCGATGGGGATACCAGCGCTGCACCACGGTCAGTGCCGGAATATAGACAAAAGTGGCGGCAACGCCCATGGTAAAGGACCAGAAATAGACCCAGCCGATACTCTGGTAACGGCCCAGCAGGATCGTACTGATACCCATGACCAGAGCGCCGAATGAGGCCATCCGGGCATAACCGATTTTTTCCTGCGTTCTGCCCACCGCATACATCAATATTCCCAATGCCAGCAGTACCCAGAACGGCATCTGAGACACCGCGCCGCGGCCGACGCCAAAGGTGTTCTGCCAGTAGGGCGCCATGACCCCGGGCAGTCCGAAAATAAATGTTCCTATCCAGAACATCGAGGCACAGCTCGAGATGAGTGCGATAATCTTACGGCGTTCATAATTCAGGGCAATGGGGGGCGTGACGGAAGCATTCGTGATTTCAAGTTCTGCTGTCATGTGTACTTTCCTCCGGCTAAGGTGACGGGATTGGATGCCCAGGTGGAAGCAATTAGAAACATCAGACGATTTTGTTATAAGTAAGCAATAAATATACCGATGAAAGATTTTTTAAGTTTTTTGCTGGATATTATAGAATTTTCAATAAGTTGTCGGTCGTGTTTCAGGTGGTTTGCTTCATGAAGTGTCCGGCAGCTCGGTGTTTCGTTGGAACACATGAAACGTATTGTGTTTCATGTGTTCCTTGTTTTGAAAACCGGTTCAGCCTGACGGATGATAAAATTTCATATGGAGAATGATTTTCGGGGCTTGATCATATCCTCTGCCACGTTGTTGCAGGCTCCGTCCCTCCCGTTCCCGGCTTATGACATTGCGTGAACCGGGGAAGGCGGGAACGGACGGGACTCCGCAGTTAAATTTACGAAAATATGGCCGACGTTAGAATTAAGCCTGATTTTTTTTGTGTGGGTGTCGGATTTGGTTTTTGGGGGGAAGCACAAAGGTTTACAAACGGATTTCTTTTGTTTATGTTGCTATTTTATAACAATTTTAGTAAATGAGGAAAGTTTGATAATTCCTTTTTTTGGGCCTTTCAGGTTCGAAAATGCAATCGGACAAAACACAACAAAAATTCGGCAGACAACCGCGAACAAGATCAATAAATGTCATACCAACTCTTGAATTGAACTATGGGACCACGGCAAAAATTTATTTCACCGTCCCGCTTGTTAGTTTTGTTTGACTTTAACATTTTATCAAAGAGTGTATTCAAGGGATACCTGTTTGGTACAAGTTGAAGATGAGCAAAAATTTTTCGCACTCCCTGTGAAATTTATTCTTACCGTAATCCTTAACCTTTGTGATGTGATTCCGTTCTTTAAAACTATAATCATTCCGGGATTGAAATTTTTGGGGAAAAAGCGAATTTTTGACGAATTTTTCATTGGGAACATGGTAGTGGAAGAGAGGTAATAATGCATATTTTCAACAATAGAGTCAAGCCGCTCATGATAACATTTTATACTATCGGCCTGCTGCTGTGCACGGTCGGCGTCTGTTTCCATACGTCCGCACAGGCACAGAACCTGGTGGATATTTACACCCTTTCCAAAGACCATGACCCCCGGTTTCTCAGGGCAAAGCATGAAAATCAGGCGTCAAAGGAAACTCTGAATCAGGCCTGGGCCAACCTTCTTCCGAAAATTTCCTTCAACTACGATTATACAAAAAGTCATCAGGATATCATCAATACGGACAATCAGGTATATGCCAGCGGCAGTGCGACATTCGATACCAATGAATACACACTGATGCTGACCCAGCCGATTTTCGAATATTCTTCGATGGTGCGGGTCCGTCAGGCGAAAGTGGAAGTCAGCCGCGCGGATGTTC
>Ga0272441_10006754_pt1 | contig 19030 bp, 18 predicted proteins | sample SSMProp6N_FD_193582 | JGI IMG/M metagenome (GOLD analysis project Ga0272441, IMG submission 193582) | Marine sediment archaeal communities from Little Sippewissett salt marsh, Falmouth, MA, United States - SSM-Prop-6N | ecosystem: Environmental > Aquatic > Marine > Wetlands > Sediment ... | reverse complement strand
TTATGAAAGCATAAAAAGGATCGTTAAAAGGTGCGGCTTCAAGAATGATCATATCCTTTTAGCTGCTTAATCTTTACTGACATTTTGTTTTTGCCATTAACTGACAATTTGATTTTGTCGCGACATGAATTGGTTGTCACAAGGTTTGGAGCGGCATTCGGGAAAGAACTAACAGGATGCCTTAACAAGGGGTCGGTTGCCTTTTTGTCCCTGTTTTCACATACTCGTATTTGTGATATGCTGACGGTTATGAAATGAATTCGAGTCCGGGAAAATGTTTGGAGAGAACAATGACCGATGCTAAACTGGTTGTGGATATTAAAAAAGAACTGCAGAAAAAGACCACCGCGGATCTTCTCAAGATCTGGAAAGCGAACAAGCGGACCCGCTGGTCGGATACGGCCTTTGAAGCGGTGAAACAGATCCTTGCGGAAAGAGGCGCCGAACTGCCGCAGCAGGATCCGCCCACCACCTTTTCGCCGGAACCGCGGAAAAAAATAAAAGACCTGAAAATGCCCCTCTGGCTGACCGCGCTGTGCATTATCCTGCCCGCCCTGATCATTTTTTTTCTCGGTATGCGCATGATTCTCAAGTTTTTTTAACAAGAAGTTTAATGACTGGAACGATGAAGCGAAAACTCAGAAGCCCCCTGTTTTTGAGGTGCTTAAATTTAAAGTCTGATATGGGCGCCTTTTTTTAACGGTTTGAAGCGGCGGTGGTATTTTGGCGGCATGCTTTCGCACAGGCCCAGAAAGAGGGCGCCGTTTTTTTTGAGCAACTTGTAAAAACAGTCGAACAGATGCTCACGGGTTTCGGCGGTAAAGTAAATAAACACGTTTTTGCAGATAATCATGTCCAGTGGGTTTTTAAAGGAAACCGGTGTCAAATTTATCAGATTAAAATTTTTGAAAGTGACCATGTTTTTGATACAGTCTTTAATCCGGTAGCCGGTTGTTGTTTTTTCCGTGTACCTGGTGATGCAGGACATGTAATCCGGTTCGGTACGGGAAATTTCAGCCTGAGAATAGAGGCCGCTTGCGGCATATTCAAGGACGGTCCGGTTGATGTCGGTGGCCATAATTCGGACATTTGTATATCCCAGGTCACAGGCCAGCATGGCCAGAGAGTACGGTTCCTGTCCTGTAGACGCGGCCACACTCCAGATACGGAAGGGGTCTGTACCGATAGTCTGTGAGAAATATTTTTTAATCAGATCAAACTGGTCGCTGTTTCTGAAAAACAGGGTCTCATTGATGGTGATGGCTTCAATGGCGTAGACCAGTTCTTTTTTATCTTTTTTGAGTCGCTTCAGGTATTCCCGAAGAGATTTGCAGTTGATTCTCACGGCCCTGCGGTTGAGCAGGCGTTCGAGCTTTGCCCGGTCATTAAAATCAATGCCGGTGTGGGCTGCGAACAGGTCGCGCAGATAGTTGAATTCTTGTCGGTTTAGTGTGCTCATGAACAGTCAAAAAAAAGAAACTGATCTGAAATGATCATATTACAGACTAATTTTAAAGATATTTTTTCAGGTATTTTCCGGTAAAGGATTTTTTTTCTTTGATGACTTTTTCGGGCGGGCCGGCGGCAACGACATAACCGCCTTTGTCGCCGCCTTCCGGTCCCAGGTCGATGATGTAGTCCGACGACTTGATGATTTCCATGCTGTGTTCGATGACAATCACCGTGTTCTCCCGGTCCACCAGGGTGTTTATCACATCCAGCAGCTTTTCCACGTCGGCAAAGTGCAGCCCGGTGGTGGGTTCGTCCAGAATGTAAAGGGTATGGCCTTTGCCTTTCTTGCTCAGTTCCCGCGAAAGCTTGATCCGCTGGGCTTCTCCTCCGGACAGGGTGGTGGCCTGCTGGCCCAGGGTGATGTAGTCCAGGCCCACATCGTTTAATACCTGAAGCTTGTTCTTGACGGACGGAATGTTCTCGAAGAAAAGAAGTGCTTCCTTGACGGTCATGTCGAGGATGTCGGCAATGTTTTTCCCCTTGTACTGGATTTCCAGCGTCTCCCGGTTGTAGCGTTTTCCCTGGCACACATCACAGGTTACATAAATGTCCGGAAGAAAGTGCATTTCGATTTTAACCAGGCCGTCGCCCTGGCAGGCCTCACACCGTCCGCCCTTGACGTTAAAACTGAAACGGCCCGGTTTATAACCCCGCATTCGGGATTCCGGTACCCTGGCGAATATTTCCCGGATCGGGGTGAACACACCGGTAAAGGTGGCGGGATTTGAGCGCGGGGTCCGGCCGATGGGAGACTGGTCGACATGGATGATTTTGTCGATATACTCCGTCCCGACGATTTTGTCCAGTTGGGCGGGATGATGCGTGGTCTTGTGCAGACGGGTTGAGAGCGAGTTATACAGCGAGTCGAAGATCAGGGTGCTTTTCCCGGAACCGGATACGCCGGTGACACAGACGAACAGGCCCAGGGGAATACGGACATCAATGTTTTTAAGGTTGTGCTTTGAAGCCCCTTTGAGGGTAATGGATCTGTTCTGCGGCGGTCTTCTTTTTTGGGGCAGCGGAATGATGTTTTTCCCGGACAGGTACTTGCCAGTGATGGAATTCTTATCCCGGGAGATCTGTTTCGGGGTTCCGGCGGCAATGACCCGGCCGCCATCCGTGCCGGCGGCCGGGCCCAGGTCAATAACGTGGTCGGCGGCGCGGACGGTTTCTTCGTCGTGTTCCACCACGATGATGGTGTTTCCGATATCCCGCAGGTCCTTCAGGGTGTCCAGCAGCCGGTTCGTGTCCCGGGAATGGAGGCCGACGCTGGGTTCATCCAGAACATACAGGACGCCGGTCAGTCGGGTGCCCAGCTGGGTGGCCAGGCGGATCCGGTGGGCTTCTCCACCGGACAGCGTGCCGCCGCCCCGGTCCAGGGTCAGGTACCCCAGGCCCAGATAGGATAGAAACCCAAGCCGCTCATTGATTTCCTTGAGCAGGGGATTGGCGATGTTGGCCTTTTTCCCGTTAAAGTCCAGTTCCTTGAAAAATCGAACCGATTTTTCAACCGTCATGCAGGTGACATCATGAATGGATTGATTCTGGATTTTTACAAAAAGGCTTTCCGTGCGGAGGCGTTTGCCGCCGCAGGCCGGGCAGGGCCGCTGGTTCATGTAGCGCGACAGGTAAAACCGGGCCCGTTCGGAGCGGGATTCATGGTAGCGTCGATTCAGGTCGCTGATAATCCCGCCGAAAACCCGGTGCCGTCTGTACTGGCGGTCCTCGTCCTCGAATTCAAACAGGACCTTTTCCTGTCCGGAGCCGTAGAAAATCATGTTCCTGATTTTTTGGGGCAGTTTTTTAAAAGGAATATCGAGTGAAAACCCGTAGTGGTCGGCGAGGGAGTTCAGCAGGTGACTGATATACAGAGATTCCGTGTTGGACCAGGGGGCAATGGCGCCGTCATTGATGGACAGATTTTCATCGGCAATGATCAGTTCCGGGTCAAATTCAATAATGGTTCCCAGGCCCGAGCACGTGCTGCAGGCACCATAGGGGCTGTTGAAAGAGAAGGTCCGCGGACTGATTTCCGGGTAACTGACGCCGCAGTCCGCGCACGACAGGTGCTCGTTGAAAAAGATCTCATCGCCGTCAAGCGGGGCAATGACGGCAGTGCCTTCGCTGCTGGAAAGCGCTGTCTGCAGCGAGTCGGCCAGTCTTTTTTCGATGCCGGGTTTGATGACCAGGCGGTCGACCACAATTTCGATGGTATGTTTTTTGTTCTTGTCAATATCGATTTCTGCGGACAGATCGATCAGGGTATGGTCGAGCCGGGCCCGGACAAAGCCCTCTTTCCGGTACTGCTGCAGTTCCTTTTTAAATTCTCCTTTTTTCCCCCGGATCACCGGTGACAGGACCATGACTCTCGTTCCCTCGGCAAGCGCCATGGTCCGGTCCACCATTTCCTGAACGGTCTGGGAGGAGATCTCTTTTCCGCATTTGTAGCAAAAGGGGGTACCGGTCCGGGCGAAAAGGACTCTCAGGTAATCATAAATTTCGGTAATGGTGGCAACGGTAGACCGGGGGTTCTTGCTGACGGTTTTCTGCTCGATAGCAATGGCCGGTGACAGGCCTTCAATAGCATCCACATCGGGTTTCTGCATTTGTTCGAGGAACTGCCGGGCATATGCGGAAAGGGATTCCACATACCGACGCTGCCCTTCGGCATAAACCGTGTCAAACGCCAGTGAGGATTTACCGGAGCCGCTTTTTCCGGTAATGACCACCAGCCTGTTTTTGGGAATATCCACGCTGATGTTTTTCAGGTTATGGACCCGGGCGCCTTTGACCTGTATTTTGTCCGGTTCACTCATTGCGGGAATTTTTCTATTCGCGTGACGGATAACGGTTGGCAACCATTTCGGCAGCCATTTGGACGGCGCGGATCAGGCTTGACGGATCCGCCTTGTTTCTCCCGGCAATGTCGTAGGCAGTGCCGTGGTCTACAGATGTCCGGATAATGGGGAGTCCCAGCGAGATGTTGACACCGTCTTCAAAGTGCAGCATCTTCAGCGGAATCAGTCCCTGATCATGGTACATGCAGACCACGGCATCAAACGCTCCCTTTGCCGCGCGGTAAAACAGGGTATCGGGCGGGAAGGGCCCCTGAACGTTCATGTTTTTGTTTTCCGCCTGCCGAATTGCCGGAAGAATGTGTTCTGTTTCCTCGCTGCCGAACAGGCCGTTTTCACCGCCATGGGGATTCAGGGCGGCTACCGCGATCCGCGGTTTTTCGATGTTAAAATATTTTTTCAGGTGATCATGGGTGATGGCAATGGTGGTGAATATCTTTTCCGCGCTGATTTGTCCCGGAACCTCCTTCAGCGCACAGTGAATCGTCACCAGGACCACCCGCAGCCGGGTTCCGGCCAGCATCATGACCACTTTCTGGGTATTGGTGAGCTGTGCCAGCATTTCGGTATGGCCGGGAAAGTCGTACCCGGCTGCCCGCAGGGATGCTTTGTTGATCGGTGCAGTGACCAGGGCGTCGATACGGCCGGAAGAGGCGGCGGTGACGGCTTTGGTTATATAATCCGCCATGGCTGTTCCGCTTTCCGGGTCCGGATTTCCGTAACGCGAATTTTCGGGATCCAGGTCGGAAACCGGTATCAGCGGAATCGTGCCGGGTTTTGGGCGGATATTATTTAAATCCCTTTCGGACAGGGTTTCAATGGTCAGTCCACTGCCGCCGGGCTCCCGCGCAAGTATCCGTCGATCACCGAAGACCACCGGGCGGCACATGCTGAGCAGGTGCTTTTCAGAAAGTGCCTTAACGATAATTTCCGGACCGATGCCGACGGGATCACCCATGGTGATACCGATAAGCGGCAGCTGTTTTGGTGCCCTAGTCATTTCTCACCGTATGTGTCGATCCTCTTATTTATAAACCTCTTTTTCGTCAAACACCTTTCGACCGGTTTCGACCAGCCGGCTGTTTTCCCATTTACGGTAAAAACAGGTCCGGTAGCCGGTATGGCAGGCGGCCACATTCTGCCGGACCTTGAAGAGAAGGCAGTCCCCGTCGCAATCGATGAAAAGCTCCTTTATTTCCTGTGTATGGCCGGAGGTTTCTCCTTTCATCCAGAATTTCCGGCGGGACCGGCTCCAAAAATGGGCTTTGCCGGTTTCAAGGGTTGTCTCGAGGGCCGTCCTGTTCATGTAGGCGACCATCAAAACGTCGCCGTTTTCATAGTCCTGCATAACGGCAGGTACCAGTCCGTTGTTGTCGAATTTGATTTTGTCCAGGATTTCCATAACGGTGGTTTTCCTCCTTGTGATGGTTCAGCAGTTTGTCCGGTTATGATTTTGCCGGTTCATCCTTTCGCGAATGCGAAGGGCTGTACCGAGCTACTTCAGGTGTTTTTCAATTTTTTTATTTAAGTCTGCAAACTTGAAGGGCTTGAGAACGAAGTCATTGGCCCCCAGATCCACGCCTTTTAAAATGTTTTCCTTGTTGGTGTCCGCCGTCAAAAGGATAATCGGAATGTCGGCGGTTGCTTTTTCCTTTTTCAGAATGCGGATAAGATCCAGACCGTTCATTTTGGGAAGCGCAAGGTCCATGATGATCATATCCGGTTCTCCCTCGAGTTCGATGAGCTTCAAGGCATCCTTTGCGTTTGCCGCAAGCATGGTGCTGTAGCCGATGTCCCTGAGGCTGAACCGCAGAACGCTTCGGATTTGACTTTTATCGTCAATGACCAGGATTGTTTTTTTGCCGGCACCAGCTGTTTTTTTTGCCGGTTTCTTTTTCCGCGGCACCGGTTCTTCCCGTGCGGCCTTTTCTTCCGTTTGTCCCGGCGGCGAAACGGTTTTGATTTCAATCAGTTTTTCGGTGTGCAGATGGTGAAGGATGGCATAAACCGCGAATTCATCATAACCGGTTTCATTGCCCAGTTGTCGAATGTTACGCGTACCGTTAATCAGCGACAGGAGCCGCCACTCCTTCGCATTCAGTTTTATTTCATCTTTATCCTGCACCTTGTCCGAAATCCGGTAAATGGTTTCGTCATCGGGAATCCCTTCGGTCACCGCCGTCAGTTCGTCCACTCTGCGGGAGGCCTCGAGGATCAGTTCCATGGTGTTCAGTTCAAAATCGATTTTTTCGGGAAGGTCCGGTGTGCAGTCCCTGTACTCAAAGTTGCCGGACGTCCAGAGAAACATGTTGTACAGAATTTCTTCAATCTGGCACTTGTTCAGTTCCTGAAGTTTTTTCTCCGATATGTGTCCTTTATCTACCAGGCTTCTGCCGATGGGCTGCTTTTTTATTTTTGAAAGTTCCAGGCACTCGTCCAGTTCATCATCGCTGATGGTCCCCTGGCTTCTTAACAGATATCCCATGCGGGATTCCTTTTGGGACTGGACCGCATGTGAAATCGTGCCGTCTTCGATGTAAACACTGACCCAGCTTTTATTGGTGGACACCTTTAATACGCCGGTCTTCTTTTCGATGCACAGGAGCTGAAGAATGTTGGCCAGGTGAAAGGTACTTAAGTCGCCGTTGAGAGGCATGGGAACGCTCCATTCAAGGGTGAGCAGTTTTTACCATCTGTGCCGGTATTTCAGTTTTCCGAACCGGTCAGAGGGAAACGCTTTTTATGTTCTGAAATTATACCATAATCGGACGGTCGAGGTTTATACTTTATGCCTGCCCGGTTATCTTTACAGCCGGACGGGTATCTGCCGTTTTTTAAGATATTCCTTGACCGCTTTGACCGATTTTTCCCGGTAGTGGAAAATGGAAGCGGCCAGCGCCGCATCGGCTTCGCCGGCTACCAGACCATCATAAATATGTGCCATGGTGCCGACACCGCCGGATGCGATGACCGGGATGCTGACGGTTCTTGAAATGGTCCGGGTCAGTTCGATATCGTAGCCGTCCCGGGTTCCGTCCCGGTCCATGCTGGTCAAAAGGATTTCGCCGGCACCAAGGGCCTCCATTTGTTTTGCCCAGGCCACGGCATCGATTCCGGTAGGGGTCCGGCCGCCGTGAATGAACACTTCCCATTTGGAGGTATCCGGCGCCGGGGAGGGGCGACGCTTGGCGTCAATGGCCACCACGATACACTGGCTGCCGAATTTTTCTGCGGCCCTTTTTACAAATCGGGGCGCTTTTACAGCGGCCGTATTGATGGATGTTTTGTCCGCGCCGGCATTTAAAAGATTGCGGATATCGTCGATATCGTGAATGCCGCCGCCGACGGTTAAGGGCATAAACACCTCTCCGGCGGTTTTTTCAACCACATCCAGAATAATTTTGCGTTTTTCATGGGAAGCGGTAATGTCCAGAAAGACCAGCTCGTCGGCCCCTTCTCCATCATAAAAGACGGCATTGTCCACGGGATCGCCGGCATCCTGCAAATCGACAAAATTAACACCTTTTACAACCCGGCCGTCTTTGACGTCCAGGCAGGGAATGATTCTTTTGGCTAACATGAGGTTGTTTTTTCCGCTGCTTTTATGCACTGGGCCAGGTTGATGTCCCCGGTATACAGGGCCCGGCCCACAATGACGGCAAAGATACCGCTGTCTTCAACTTTTTTCAAGGCCGCTATATCTTTCATGCCTGAGATGCCGCCGGAAGCCACCACCGGAATGTCGATCTGTTCGGCCAGGGACACCGTGCTTTTGATGTTCGGTCCGGTCAGCATACCGTCGCGGCTGATATCGGTGAATATGATGGCGGACACTTTTTTCGCATCGAGTGTTTTGGCAAAATCAATTGCGCGGGTCCGGGTATCTTCAGTCCAGCCCCGGACAGATATGTTTCCGTCTCTGGCATCGATGCCGATGATGATTTTACCGGAATGTTTTTCGCAGCACTGTTTCAACAGTTCCGGATTCCGGATGGCCGCGGTTCCGAGGATAATGTAGTCGATGCCGGCGGACAAATAGGCCGCCGCTGTTTCCAGATCGCGGATGCCGCCGCCCAGCTCGATTTCCATCTTTACCGCGGACCGGATTTGTTTGATAACAGCCATGTTTTGCGGGACGCCGGAAACAGCACCGTCCAGGTCCACGATATGGAGCCGCCTGGCGCCATGGGCCTCCCATCGGGCAGCGGTCTCGGCCGGGCTGTCCGAATAGATGGTGCTTTCATTCATTTTTCCCTGGGACAGACGGACGCATTTTCCTTCTTTTAAATCAATGGCGGGGATGATCAGCATGATGTTTCAGGAATCCTTTCCATATGATGACCGGCGTTTTTGACCGGTAAAAACGGTGAAATTATCGAGAATCTTCAATCCTGTTTTCTGGCTTTTCTCCGGGTGAAACTGACAGGCAAAGATATTGTCTTTCAAAATACTGGACACAAAGTCAATGCCGTAATCTGTGGTTGTGGCAACGATCCCGTCGTCTTCGGGGACGACATAGTAGGAATGAACAAAATAAACATACGTTCCTTCGTGAATGTCTTTCAGGTGTGGCGACGCTTTTTTAATGGCAATCCTGTTCCAGCCCATATGGGGAATTTTCAGTCCGGGCTTTTTGGCACCGGCCGTACCCGGTTTAAACCGGATCACCTTTCCCTGAAGGATATCCAGCCCCGGGGTACTGCCGAATTCCGTGCTTTCGGAAAAAAGAATTTGCAGGCCGAGGCATATGCCGAGAAAGGGTTTGCCGGCGGCAATGGATTTCTGGACGGGTGTGACCAGGTTCAGGGCGTCCAGATTTTCGAGGCAGTTTTTAAAAGCGCCCACACCGGGCAGGACAATGGCCCGAACATCTTTGACCTGCTGCGGCCGGTGAATAATCTTTGCCTGTGCACCGATCTTTTCGAAACCTTTTTGAACGCTGCGCAGGTTTCCCATGCCATAATCAATAATGCCGATCGTCATGATTTATTACAGGGCCCCTTTGGTTGACGGTACGCCGGATACTCTCGGATCGAACTGGGTGGCCGCGTCCAGTGCCCGGGCAAAGGATTTAAACACAGCTTCGATAATGTGATGGGAATTTTTACCGGACAGCAAATTGATGTGCAGGGTAATGTTGCTGTTGTTGACAAATGCCTGGAAAAATTCTTCCACCAGTTCCGTATCGAATTGACCGACCTTGTTCGCCTTTCGGGGAATATTGCAGGTCAGATGCGGTCGGCCGCTGATGTCCAGGGTCACCTGGGCCAGTGCTTCGTCCATGGGAACTTTTGCTTCACCGTATCTTTTGATGCTTTCCTTTTTGCCGAGCGCCCGGCTGAAGGCCTGTCCCAGACAGATGCCGATATCTTCGACCGTATGGTGAAAATCAACTTCCGTATCGCCGGAAGCATCTATCTCCAGGTTAAACAGGCCGTGCTTTGAAAACAGTTCCAGCATATGGGTCAGGAAGGGAACCGGTGTGTTGATGCGGTACTCTCCGGAACCGTCTATGGCAAGCGTTAAACGTACTTCGGTTTCACTTGTTTTTCGATGAACTTCGGCGGTTCGTGTCATATGGATCCCCTTTTTGGGTGTTGTGGTGCGCCTGGTTACTGCCGATGTCTTGCACTGTTGTTAAAAAAGTGTGAAAGGAAGCCCGGTACCGGATAAAGGCGGTCTGCTGAATATCTTAGATCCGGTCTGCCCTGCTTGTGCCAGTTTATTAAATTAACATATTAGCACCGGTTGCAGGTATATTTCAAGGAATTTCCTTGCGTTGCACGGTCCTTATAGCTTTTATCCGTTCCAGGACCGGCGGGTGGCTGTAGCTTAAAAAAACCTTGAGCGGGTGCGGGGTGAGGTTGGAAAGATTGTCCATGCTCAGTTTTTTCAGTGCCGTGATCATATCTTCCGGCCGGCGATAGGTGGTCACGGCATAGCGATCCGCCTGGTATTCGTTTTTTCGTGAAACGATGTTGCTGAAAATGGAGATGATCATTTCGATCGGTGCGTACAGAAAACCGAAAAAGAACAGGCTGGCGTAAATGGAGGTATGCTCCATTTTGAAGGCGGCAAAAAGACCGGCATTGTTCAGAAAGAAGGAAAGGACGAAAAACATTAAACCGCTGGTCAGGATGGAAATAGTCAGATGGATCAGGATGTGTTTCTTTTTGTAATGGCCGATTTCATGGGCCAGAATGGAGACCAGTTCATCAACGGTATGTTTTTCGATCAGGGTGTCAAAAAGCACCACCCGGCGAAACCGGCCGAAACCGGTAAAGAACGCATTCGATTTTGTGGAGCGTTTGGATCCGTCCATGGTGAAGATCCCCTTCATCTTGAATTTTTGGCCGGCCGCATAATCTTCAAGTTTTGTTTTTAATTCACAGGCTTCAATCGGGGTGAATTTGTTGAACAGCGGCATAATGACCACCGGTGCAATAAACATGACAAATATCTGGAACACGGTCACGGCGGCCCAGCAGTAAAGCCAGGCCAGGCTGCCGGTTTTGGCAAAAAACCAGAGAATGGCCGAGAAAATGATGCTGCCCAGAACAGCGGCCAACAGCCAGCTTTTCAGAATATCCAGGATAAAGGTTTTCAGGGTGGTTTTGTTGAAACCGTATTTTTCCTCGATGTGAAAGGTACTGTAGGCGGAAAGGGGAATATGGATGATCTGGGCGAGAAGCATGAGAACGGCCACAAACAAAAGGCCGGTAATGATTTCGTTGTATCCGAATCCGCGAACAAAAACATCAATAATATTGAATCCGCCGACCAGGATAAAAACGATGATCATAACGGTCATCAGGGTATCCGTGAAAAGACCGAAGCCGGTGGTTTCTTTCAGATACTGTTGCGATTTTTTATATTTGTCCGGGTCGTAAATGCCGAGAAACTCTTTTGGCAGACCGGTTTTCAGATTTCGCAGGTTTATTGTTTCGACGGCCAGATTGAGAAAATATTCACCGACAAGGACCAGCAGGATCACAAAAAGATAGATATTCACGATAGGCCTATTCTATTCTGTAACAGAGTTATAATGGGTGTGCCGTATCCCTGGAATGTTCAGCAGGGCCCGTTTTGTTTTTTTACGGAAAAATTCAGGAATAAAGCTTTTGTTTTTTTCGATTTTGTACTATATAAAAACTAAACCGTAAATTCAATTATCATAATTCAAAAATCAGGATTTGGCAATAGACCGAATTCGGCCGGCGGTCAGCCAAAGGGATAAAACCCGCCCCAATATATAGATGTTCTTGGGCCGATTTTTCCGGAAATATGCAATTTGTGGATGTTGTCGCAGTTTGGCCGGGATTCAATAAATAAAGTTGACAAATATTGACAAATTTTTTAAAAGATGACTATTATCATTAAAATTAATACCGATTTTGTAATTTATGAACAGGCCTTTTCCAGGGGGTAATATGGCTGATAAAATTGATGTGATTTCCAGAGAGATCCTCAGCACGAGGGAGGCTGCTTCCCTGCTGAAGGTGACGACCCAGACAATTAAAAACTATATTTACGCGGGCAAGCTGAAAGCCATTAAAACGCCCGGCGGACATCACCGGATTCGGCGGGTCGATCTGGAGGGACTGGGGTTTGTGGCTCAAGCGGATAAGCCGCAAAAGGATTTTTCCCCGATGGACATGGTGCAGTCGTATGAAACCCTTGTAAAGGCGTTTATTTCCACGATTGAAGCATTTACCAAGGCACTGGATATGCGCGATATTATTTTTGCCGGCCATTCGGAGCGGGTCGAAAAAATGTCTTCCGCGATTGGCAAAGATATGGGGCTGTCCAGCCAGGAACTTTATAACCTGAAACTGGCATCCCTGCTTCACGACGTGGGTAAAATCGGTATCAGTGAGACCATTCTGGGGAAACCCGGTCAGCTGACGGACCAGGAATTTTTTCTGGTCAAACAGCATCCGGAAATCGGGGAAAAGATTGTGCAGGGAATTGAGAAACTCAGGGATGTTGCTTCCACCATCCGTCATCACCATGAGCGGTTTGACGGCCGGGGATATCCCGACGGCATCGGCGGGGCTGAAATTGAGCTTTATGCGAGAATTATTTCGGTCGTCGAGGCCTATGATTTTCTCCGGTCAGACCTGTCTTTCAGAAAAGCCGTAAGTGTGGAGGATACGTTAAAGGAGATCAGGAAAGGCGCCGGATCACAGTTTGATCCTGAAGTTGTCGATCATTTCATTTCCACTTTTGAGAAGAAACAGTATGGTTTGGGAATCCATTAGGATCCGGACGTGGATGATTTAATCGAGGTTCTGGTCAAAGAATCAAAACCTGATTTTACGACCGGCCAGTATAAGGTTGTTCTGAAAGAAAAAAGCTCGGATCTTGTTCTGTCTATCTGGGTTGGATATTTCGAAGGCAATGCCATTGCCATGGCGCTGGAAGATATCTGGTCGCCCCGCCCCATGACCCATGATCTCGTCAAAAATATTTTAAGTGACCTGGAGGTCCGTATTGGAAGAATCATTATTACCGATCTCAGGGAAAACACCTTTTATGCCGTTATCAGTTTGATATTAAAGGGCCGGGAGGTGCTGGTCGATTCCCGGCCCAGTGATGCCATTGCCCTGGCCATCCGGAGCAGTGCCCCGATTTACGTCAGCCGAAAACTGGCCGCGAAAATGTCGGATGAGCTGGATGAAATTTTTGAGCGGCTGGAGCCGGACGATACTGTCCATTGATCCGCGGTAATTAAATAGCCGGTGTTGCCTGCCGGACAGTTGTAAAATGGAGCGTTTCTGGTATAAATGACATAAGCGCCACACCTTTTATCCATGAAAAGGTCCCTTGCATGAAAAAAGTTACCATCCTTGATCTGCAGAAAATGAAGAATGAAGCGGTAAAAATAAGCATGTTGACGGCTTATGATTTCCGCATGGCTTATATTCTGGATACCAGTGGCGTGGATATCCTGCTGGTGGGAGATTCCGTGGGGAATGTGTTTATGGGGGAGGACAATACCCTGTCGGTGACTGTGGATCAGATGATTTACCATACCCGGGCCGTGGTCCGCGGACGGAAACGCTCCCTGGTGGTTACCGACATGCCGTTTATGTCCTACCAGGTCTCTGTTGAGGAGGCCCGGCGGAATGCCGGCCGTATGGTGAAGGAGGGCGGGGCGGAAGCGGTCAAGATTGAAGGCGGCGAAAATGCGGCAGCGGTGATTCAGGCGATTTCCGACATGGATGTTCCCGTCATGGGGCATATCGGTCTCACGCCCCAGTCCATCCACCGGATGGGCGGCTACCGGATTCAGGGCAGGGAGGAACAGCAAAAGCAGAAACTGATGGCCGATGCCGTTGCGGTTGAGCGGGCCGGCGCTTTTGCCGTTGTTCTGGAAGGTATTCCGCAAAAACTGGCGAAAAAAATAACGGAAAAATTAAAAATTCCCACCATCGGCATCGGTGCCGGGCTGGACTGTGACGGCCAGGTGCTGGTCATCAATGACATGCTCGGACTTTCCGGAAAGTTCAGACCCAAGTTTGTCAAACAGTATGTTCAGCTGGAGCGTGTCATTCAAGAGGCGGTTTCAACGTATATTGATGAGGTCAAAGCGCAAAAGTTTCCCCAAGACGAGTTCAGCTTCAGTTGAGCCCCGCCATGAAGATTGTTCGAACAGTCCATGAAATGCATGCGTTTTCGAAGCGGATGCGAAATGCCGCCAAAATTGTTTCCCTGGTTCCCACCATGGGGTTTCTCCATGAAGGGCACCTGAGCCTGATGCGTGAGGCCGAAAAAAGGTCGGATGTTCTGGTGGTCAGCATCTTTGTGAATCCGATCCAGTTCGGCCCGGGAGAGGATTATGAGGCCTATCCCCGTAATTTTGACCGGGACAAAGAGATGGTGGAACGGGCCGGGGGGGACTGTATTTATGCACCGTCGGTTGCCGAGATGTATCCGGAGGGATATCAGACCCGCGTCCAGGTGGCGCAGGTCACCCAAAATCTCTGTGGCCTGACGCGGCCGACCCATTTTGACGGGGTGACCACGGTGGTGGCCAAGCTTTTTAATGCGGTAACCCCCCATGTGGCGGTTTTCGGAGAAAAGGATTTTCAGCAGCTGAGGGTGATCAAGCAAATGGTTCAAGACCTGAATATGGATATCGATGTGGTCGGAATGCCCATTGTGCGCGAAGCGGACGGCCTGGCCATGAGTTCGCGCAACAGGTATCTTTCTCCCGAAGAGCGAAAGGCGGCGCTTTCCCTGTCGCAGTCCTTGTTCGAGGCCCGAGAGATGGTCCTGTCCGGAGAGAAAAACACGGCGGTTTTGGAAAATCATGTGCGCGGCAAAATCGAGTCAACGGGGATGGGCAGAATTGACTATGTGAAGGTGTGTGATACGCTGACGCTGCAGGACTGCAGCCGCATCGAAGATGAAGCGGTCATGGCGCTGGCGGTTTATTTCGGGAAGGCGAGACTGATTGACAACATTGTGCTCCGCACCGGGTAGAGGAATCCTTTATTGTGAAAAAGCATCTCCGGAAATATTTTATCAGCGGGCTTGTCGTGGTGGTTCCGGTTTCTCTGACGATGTATATTCTGTGGGCAATCATCAAGTTTACCGATCGCCTCTATCCTTCCTCTTTTTTCCCTATTTATGTGCCCGGCGCCGGTATCATCATCACTTTCTTCACCATCCTGCTGGTGGGGCTGATTACCACCAATTTTCTGGGGAAAAAGCTGCTGGCCATGGGAGAGCGAATCATCGCCTATGTTCCCCTGGTCAAGGAAATCTACCTTTCCATCAAGCAGATCGCAGAGGCGATTTTTACCCATCGGGACAAGAATTTCAGGCGCGCGGTTCTGATCGAGTATCCGCGAAAAGGAATTTTTACCATGGTTTTTGTCACCGGTGTTTCCCAGGCGAGCATTCGGGAAAAGACCGGGAAAAAACTGCTTAATGTTTTTGTGCCGACCACCCCGAACCCGACGTCGGGTTTTTTTCTGATGGTTCCTGAAGATGACGTCATTGAACTCGACATGAGTCCCGATGAAGCGTTCAAGCTGATTATCTCCGGCGGAATGGCCTCACGCTAGCCGTCCGTCAGCATGTTTCGCCAGCCGGAGTCCGGATCTAGAATTTGGAGCGGTACTGTTTTGGCAGATAAAAAAATGCATCAAGTGACTTTTCTTCCGGAAGGTAAAACTATTGCGGTTGAAGACCGGAAGTCCATTTTTGAAACCATCCTTTTGCATAATCCCCATAATATTGAACTGAAATTTGCCTGTGGTGCCGAAGGCATCTGTCAGAAATGCAAGATCCGTGCTTTTCAGAAGATGGGGCCTGTAACGCCCACGGAAAGAGGCTGTTTGAGCGATGACGAGCTGGGGCGGGGCGTGCGGCTGGCCTGTCAGGCACGGGTTATTCAGGATACCACGGTGGAAATTATATATAAACGGCCCTTTTCCATTGAACTGACCGGCGAAGACCTGGTCGGTGACATTACGCTGGCGCCCCGGGTCCGTAAGCTTTTTTACGCTGATACGTCACAACTTGATTTTGACACACCGGTAAAGGTCGGGGAAAAGGCTGTGCCAAATGAAAACAATGCCGGCCGGACCGCCGTTTTTTCAGAAAAGGAGTTGCTGTGCATTGAAACGGGAGATACCCGCAACCGGTGTTACGGTGCTGCCGTTGATTTGGGGACCAATACCCTGGTGGTTTCCCTGATCGATTTTTTGTCCGGTAAAAAAATTGCCAGTGTCGTTGATACCAATCCCCAGCTGGAGATCGGGGCGGACCTGAAATCACGCATCGGTTTGGTCGGCGAAGATGATATGAACCTTGACATTCTGAATGAGGAGATTCTGCTGCGGCTGGATATCCTCATTACGGAATTATGCCGGGCCTGCGCAGTAGATCCTTTACATGTTTATGAGGTTACGATTGCCGGTTCTACCGGGATGCTGCACCTTATGGTTTCCGGAATAGCGAATATTATGGCGGAAAACAGGGATGCCCCGTCCTTCTTTACCGCTGAACAGCTTGAAATCCGGTCGGCGAGCCATGCGCGGGTCTATCTGCTGCCGTCGGTGTCATCAGCCGTCGGTGCGGACATGGTATCGGATATTCTGGCCACCCGGATTCACGAATCGGATCAAACCGTGCTGCTGCTGGATATCGGATCGGCCATAAAGGCGATTTTGTGTTACCGAAAAAGAATTCTTGCCGCTGCTGTTTATGATACCGGGATTTTTGAATGTATCGGCGTGATGTTCGGCATGCGCCCGGAAACCGGTGCCATTGACCGGGTCAACCGGGACGAAGATCCGCCCTTTGCCGTGATCGGTGAAAGCCTGCCGCGGGGAATCTGCGGCAGCGGATTGATCGAACTGGCGGCATTTCTGAAAAAAGAAGGTATTATAGATGATTGCGGAAAATTTTGTTGCACGGGCGGAAATCCGGAATTGCGGCGCAACGTTTTTGATATTGGTCAAACCAAAGCTTTTTTGCTGTACCGGGATACGGGTGAATTTGATACCGATATTTACGTGACCCAGAGCGATTTTCAGGCGCTGTTTGAAGGGGCGTCCCGGATTGCGGAGCGGATCAAAGCCCTTGAATTACGGGCCGGTATCGGGATAAACGATATTCCGGAAATCATTGTGTGCGGTGCTTTCGGGCATAATGTCGATACCCGGACGTTTAAAGAGATCGGACTTTTACCTGCTGCTTTCAGCGGGAGGATCATTTTTGCGGGCAACAGTTCCAACAAAGGCGCCCAGCTGGCTCTGGTCAATAAAACGGTTCTTCGTCAGGCGGAGACCCTGGTAAAAACCATAGAGCTGGTATCTGCTTGATTTTGTAGATGTTTTTGGCAGATGCCGGCGGGTTTACGGTCTGGTTTGAGCGCCGCCCGATGGTGGCGCGCGGCAGTTTTTTTACCCCTGTCCAGGGATCATCTTTCCATGAAAAAATAAAATCACTTACAATAAGGAACGTTTATTGCAAAAAAAAGACGTGAGTCAAAGAATGTGCCGGAGGTTTGTCGATGAAAAAAAACATTAAGTTCCCGTTTCTGGCGGTCATCGTAATGGTTCTGTTTTCAGGAAATCTATATGCCGGAACCTACTCCATGATGTCCCTGTATTCGAATATTCCTTCACTGGGTGTCCATTGTGACTGTATGGATATGCCGCCGCCCATGTATCTGGCCACCTTTGCCGGCGCCGGAAGTTCGGATAATGAGACCGGAGACGCTTCTTTCGGGACTCTCAGCATGGATGTGGAGGGCCGGACCTTTGATAACGAAACCGGCACATATCGTTCCGGGGGGGCCATTTTTACCGGGTCCTGGACCGCCAGTGAGGACGATACCGAAGCTACCCGTTATTATGGTAAAGATGTTGATATTAATTATACTTTCTTTTTTGCGGGAATATTTCTGTTTAATGACAGCCTGGTGATCGGTTCCTTTTTTACCAGCACCGGCACTACGGTCAGCAGTGAACCGGTGCCCGGATTTTCCCTGTTTCTGGGAATTCTGGTGTCGGATGCCTAGCCTGTATCCGGGATGGATATTGCCTGAATTTTTTGCCAAGAATGACGATAAAAGACCGCAACCCGAACATGCGGTCTTTTTTTGTGTTTTTTTGTAACTCATGAATAAATAATCACAAAAAAGATTGACAAGAAATTGGGAAGGTTATATAATTTGCTATTTTAGCTTTCCCGTATCTTAACGGTTGGCAAGGTCCGGAACAGCTTAACGATTACAGGTCGTATGATCAGATTTAATAGAATTTTTAAGTAATATTCTATTTTTAAATATATACAGCGGGATAAACAGCGGAGCATATTCCAGGCGGAGCTTTTCTTTTTGTGCAAAGTTCAGGCAATGGAACAAGTGTAAAAATTAGAAATTCTAAAAAAAACAGAGAAAATAAGAGTATTTCTGGGATAATTCCGTTTTACTGTATGTGAAAACAAATTAACGGAATTGATATACAAATTTTAAATTACTATATTAATAGATTACGCTGGCGTAGCTCAACGGCAGAGCAGCTGATTTGTAATCAGCAGGTTGCGGGTTCAAATCCCATCGCCAGCTCCATGAATGCTGTGATTGGTGAGGTACCCGAGTGGCCAAAGGGGGCAGACTGTAAATCTGCTGGCGATGCCTTCGAAGGTTCGAATCCTTCCCTCACCACCATAAAAAAATATATTGTTTTCCGCGGGAGTAGCTCAGCTGGCTAGAGCGTCAGCCTTCCAAGCTGAGGGTCGCGGGTTCGAATCCCGTCTCCCGCTTTGAGACAGAAACTGGAGAAGGTTAAATACCGCCCACGTAGCTCAGTTGGTAGAGCGCATCCTTGGTAAGGATGAGGTTCACCGGTTCAATCCCGGTCGTGGGCTTTTAGATATTTAACAGAACGATTCAGTTAAATATAAATTTAAAAAATCAAGTGTCAATATAAATTTAATCTTTTATCTATCGATGATCAGGAGGAAGCGATGGCAAAGCAAAAGTTTGAGAGAACCAAACCCCATGTCAATATAGGAACGATCGGACACGTTGACCACGGAAAGACAACCCTGACCTCTGCAATCACGAGACACCAGGCTCTGATATGGAAAGCGGAGCGGATGGATTTTGACCAGATAGACAAGGCGCCGGAAGAGAAAGA
>Ga0272441_10006753_pt1 | contig 19033 bp, 19 predicted proteins | sample SSMProp6N_FD_193582 | JGI IMG/M metagenome (GOLD analysis project Ga0272441, IMG submission 193582) | Marine sediment archaeal communities from Little Sippewissett salt marsh, Falmouth, MA, United States - SSM-Prop-6N | ecosystem: Environmental > Aquatic > Marine > Wetlands > Sediment ... | reverse complement strand
ATCCTGTTTCGGTGGAACAGATGAAGAACGTGGCTGACCTCGGGCTGATCATGCCGCCAAAAAGCACCTATGTCGAGCCCAAACTGAGAAGCGCCCTTACGATTTTTAATTTAAAGTCATTATTTAAATAGGTTATTCTAAATGTTTATAGATCATAATTATAAGGAGATAATTAATTCGATCCCGCACGAAGTGGTTCTGGTAGCCGTTTCCAAAACGAAGCCCAATGAAGACATCATGGAAGCCTACCGGGCCGGGCATCGTGTTTTTGGAGAGAACAAGGTCCAGGAAATGGTCAATAAATACGAAGCATTGCCCAAGGACATCAATTGGCACATGATCGGACATCTTCAGCGAAACAAGGTCAAATACATGGCCAGTTTCGTGAGCCTTATCCACGGGGTCGATAAAATGAGCACGCTCGTTGAAATAAATAAACAGGCCAAAAAGAATACCCGGGTCATAGATTGCCTTCTGCAGGCGCGAATAGCAAAGGAGGACACCAAATTCGGATTGGAATTCAATGAAATAGAACAGATTCTGTTCTCCTCAGAACTCGAAGCGCTCGAAAATGTCAGGATCAAAGGACTGATGGGCATGGCTACTTTTACGGATGATGAAGAACAGATTGCCTCCGAATTTGCAGATCTTGGTGAGTTCTATCAAAGTCTGCGCTCGAAGGGATGCAAATTGGAGGTGTTGTCCATGGGAATGAGTGGTGACTATAAAATAGCCCTGGATCACGGTAGCAACATGATACGGGTTGGAAGCGCCATCTTTGGAGAGCGCAACTATATTGCAGAACAGTGATCTGAAGAAATCAATGCATGATATTGAAGAGAAGCTGCTTGAGTATGTCTCCCTGGGATAAATTACTCGCCCCCACTCCTTTGCTTTTGAGATCCGCATCCCGAAGATGAGAAATCACCTGGGCCACTTTGCGCATGGGGTAATTCAGTGCAGCTTTCTGATATTCAGGAACGAAATAGGGGTTTATTTTCAACATCTTGGCCGTGTTGATCCTGCCCTTGTCCTTCAGGCCGTGATACAATAGCAGCTGTGTGAAATAATTGTTGAGAAGTGAAATGGTCATCACCAACGGGTGGGTTTTGGGATTCTCAGCAAAGTAATTGATGATCTGATTGGCTCGAACGAATTGCTTCTCACCGATTGCCTTTCGCAACTCAAAATTATTGTAATCCTTGCTGATCCCGATATTCTGCTCGACATCATTGGCATTGATCACGGTTCCCTTTTCCAGGATGAGCGCCAGCTTTTGCAGTTCATTGTCAATCTTGGACAAGTCGTTCCCGAGAAACTCCACGAGCATATGGGCTGCCTTGGGTTCAATGCCATAGCCCCTCTGCTTGAGGTTGGTGCTGATCCAGTCGCCGACCTGATTCTCATAGAGCTTTTTGCTTTCGAAGAGAACCCCTTTTTCAGAGATGACCTTGCCCAGCTTCTTTCTTTTGTCGAGTGACTTGTACTTGTAACAAATTACAAGCACCGTGGTAGGTTGTGGATTTTCGGCATAGGGCAGCAAGCGATCGATGGTTCTGGACAGGTCCTGGGCTTCCTTGACAATAACCACTTGTTTTTCAGCCATCATGGGGTAGCGTTTGGCCTGAGACACAATGTCTTCAACAGAAACGTCCCTGCCGTATAAAACCATTTGATTGAATCCTTTTTCTTCTTCTGTAAGCAAGTTTTTTTCGATGTAATTCGAGATCATATCTATATAATAGGCCTCCTCCCCCATGAGGAAATATATGGGTTTGGTGTTCCCTGTGTTTATATCTTCTACGATCTGTCGAATTCTATTCATAAATAAGGTCAAATACGTATTTTTACTGCATGATACGTTTAAATCTTCCCAGGTATCCGTTTCGAGTCAAAAGTAAAGAAAATAAGCTCTACATCTTTGACCAGAATCGAAAAAAAGAGGTTCTGTTGACAGATGAGGAATGGGTCCGGCAGCACTTCGTCGAATACCTTGTAAAAGGTAAGAACTATCCTCGTTCAAGGGTAGCTGTGGAAAAACAATGCCAGGTGGAACGAATGACCAAAAGGACCGATATAATCGTGTTTGACAGGAAAGGAGAAGTTGAAATCATCGTTGAATGCAAGGCACCCAGCATTGCGATAAATCAGGATACTTTTGATCAGATAGCACGATATAATTTAGAGTTGAAAGCCAATTATCTGATCGTCACCAATGGCCTCGAGCACTTCTTTTGTCAGATGGATCACGAGGCCCGTGAATACAAGTTTTTGAGAGACATTCCAAGCTACGTTTAATATTTGTTTTCGGATGTGGCGCAGGTTCTTTAAATATTCTATGTTTGCAGTGCTTCAATCAAAGGCAGGAGAGCATTGAAAATTGCAATTGTCATCTTGAACTGGAACGGACGGAAACTGTTGGAAAAGTTTCTGCCATCCGTAGTGCAATTTTCTGAGGGTCAAGCGGATATTTATGTGGCAGACAACAACTCCTCCGATGACTCGATAGAGTTCCTGCTCAAGAATTATCCACAAGTCGAAATCGTGCAAAACGAAACAAACGGTGGCTATGCTAAAGGATATAACGACGCATTGGCAAGAATAAATGCCGACGTCTATGCTCTGGTCAATTCTGACATCGAGGTAACCGAGGGTTGGCTCAATCCTGTGATCGAAGAATTCAAAAAAAACAGGAAAACGGGAATAGTTCAACCTAAGCTGCTGGATTTTAAGGACAAGTCGAAGTTCGAATATGCGGGAGCTGGAGGTGGTTTCGTCGATTTTATGGGATACCCCTTTTGTCGGGGCCGCATATTCATGGAGCTTGAGAAAGACAAGGGTCAATACGATGACAGCGCCAATATCTTTTGGGCTTCAGGGGCCTGTTTCTTCATTCGATCCGAAATTTACCATCAGCTCGGAGGCTTTGACGAGGACTACTTTGCGCACCAGGAAGAGATTGATCTGTGCTGGAGAGTTCAGAATGAAGGTCTGCAGGTCAGATATGTCGGGAGCTCATGCGTGTATCACGTAGGGGGAGCAACACTCCGTGAGTCACACCCGCGAAAGACCTTTTTAAACTTTAGAAACTCTCTGTTCACGATTGCCAAGAATGTGCCGAAACGCTATGTTTTTATCGTGGTCCTGTTTCGACTTCTTCTCGACGCAGTTGCCGGCGTAAAGTTCGTCGTCGAGCTGAGACCGATTCACACCTGGTCCATCATTAAGGCCCATCTCAGCTTTTACGCTCATTTGCCCACAATGATGAGAAAGAGAAGGAAGCTCTCCTTCAAACAAACCCGCTACTTCCATTGTTTCAGCATCGTGTGGCAGCATTTCATCTTGAGAAAGAAGAAGTTCTCCGATATCTAGTCTTTTTATAAATTCCTATATTTGATCAGCTTGCTTTTTCAAGTCGACTCAAGCTTTGAAAATGAAATCAACCGCTCTGACTAAAAGTCTGATCCTCCTACTGGTTTGTCTTTGGACGTTAACTGCTTGTGGGCCAGACAGGAATGCTTCAAAGCGATCTGGCCAGGTTCATGACCCGGTGGCTTACGACCTCCCCCAGATTATCGACAAGGGTGTCCTCAGGGTGATAACAACCTACTCCCCTACAGGATATTTTATATACAAGGGGAAAACCATGGGATTTGAATATGAATTGTTCAAACGTCTGGCGGATCATCTTAAAGTGAGGCTGGAAGTAGTACTGGCCAGAAATGTGGATTCTGTTATCCCGATGTTGAATCGTGGCGAAGGTGACATCATCGCGCTTGGCTATACCATAACCTCGGATAGAAAGGAATTGGTCGACTTCACGGATCCTTACCTGATCACCCACCAGGCCCTGATCCAAAAGAAACCTGACAATTGGAGAAAAATGACGCTGGATCAGATTGACAAAACCCTGATCAAAGATGTCACGGAACTCATTGGTGATACAATCAGTGTGAGAAAGAATTCCTCCTATTACAGAAGGGTCACGCAGTTGAGCGATGAAATCGGGGGAAAGGTTCATATCAATATCCTGCCCGGATCCTTGAGCGATGAAGAAATCATTCAGAAAGTGGCCATGGGCGAGATTCGCTATTCAGTGATCGATTATAATAAAGCTGCCATTCACAAGAGTTATTTTCCAGTTATTGACGTGAGTACGCCGGTGAGTCTGTCCCAACGCATCGGTTGGGCCGTTCGAAAAACTTCTCCTGAACTTTTGAAAACCATCAACGAAGGATTGGCAGAGCTCAAGTCCAAGCCGGACTACAATGTGATTTACAGAAGATACTTCGAGAACAGGAAATACTTCAACAGACGTCTGGACAGCGAGTATTACACTGGGGTCACCGGGAAGTTCAGCAAATACGATGAAATGGTCAAAAAGTACTCCAAGGATTTGGGTTGGGACTGGATTCTTGTCAAGTCACTGATTTACCAGGAGTCGATGTTCCGAAACAATCGCACCAGCTGGTCTGGGGCCCAGGGACTGATGCAATTGATGCCTGGCACGGCCGAAGAATTGGGCGTCAATGACCTGAATGACCCGGAGCAGAATATCAAGGCCGGGAGTCTGTATTTGAAGAAGATGCACAGCTATTGGGAGCAGATTCCGGATTCAATTCAACGCATCAAGTTTGCCATGGCTTCCTACAACTGCGGATTGGGACATATCAAAGATGCCCAACGTCTTGCCGAGAAATACGGCAGGGACTCACTGAGGTGGGACAACGGGGTTGACTTTTTTGTGAAGAACCTGTCCAACCCAAAATACTTCAACGATCCAATCGTCAAGCACGGGTATGCAAGGGGCTCGGAACCCTATGAGTATGTTCAAGATATTTTTGAACGATACAGAAATTACAAGACGATCGTGACCAGTCTCTGAAAACCCTTCTCTAACCTTCATGCAATGACAATATTCAATCTTTGGGACCTGGCAGGAACCGCTGCCTTTGCAATTTCAGGGGCGCTGTTTGCGATCAACAAAAAAATGGACGGCTTCGGCATTTTTGTTATCGCCTTTGTGACGGCTGTGGGTGGAGGGACCTTGCGCGATGTGCTGATCAATACCTACCCCATCACCTGGATGTCTGATCTCAATTATATCTACACCATATTCATCTCAGTTGTTCTGGCCATTTTGCTCAGAAAAAAAATCGGATATCTCAGTCGCTCTCTTTTCTTGTTTGACGCCATCGGATTGGGAATCTTCACTATCATAGGAACAGAGATTGGCATTCAACACGGCTTTCACCCTGTTATCTGCGTTTCACTGGGAATGATCACGGCTACTTTCGGTGGAGTGATTCGCGACACCCTCAGTAACGAGAGTCCGCTTATATTTCACAGGGAAATCTATGCTACAGCTTGCATCATCGGCGCTACAACCTATATTGCTCTGAATTATCTTCAGGTTGAAGTATGGGTGAATCAACTGCTCACCACGCTAATGGTGATCATTGTGCGTTTGATCGCCGTGCGTTTCAAGTGGCAACTTCCTACTTTCTATCAGTAGTCTCCCAGGGTTTCAGGGTTTTGTGCAAGGGCAATTTCCAATTGCTCATCATTCGGCGCTTTTCCATGCCAGGCGTGGGTGCCCATCATGAAGTCCACTCCGTTGCCCATCTCCGTGTGCATCAGCACGCAAACGGGTTTTCCCTGCCCTGTTTCTTCTTTGGCCAGGCGCATGCCTTCCAGCACCTGCTCCATGTCATTTCCATTCTCAATTTCCAGGACGATCCAACCGAAAGCCTCAAATTTGGCTCGAAGATCCCCCAGTGGCATGACATCATCAGTTGCTCCGTCAATTTGTTTGAGGTTGTAGTCCACGGTCGAGATGAGGTTGTCCACTTTCTTACCGGCGGCAAACATAGCAGCTTCCCAGATCTGACCTTCCTGAAGCTCCCCGTCACCGTGGAGTGAATAGACCAGGTGATCATCACTATTCAATTTTTTCGCAAGGGCCGCACCTATGGCCACGCTCAATCCCTGACCTAGAGAACCGGCTGACATACGAACTCCCGGCAAACCCTCATGAGTTGTTGGATGACCTTGCAAGCGTGTATTGATCTTTCTGAAGGTCGACAGCTCCTTCACAGGAAAAAATCCACTTCGGGCCAGAACACTGTAAAGCACAGGAGAAATATGCCCATTGGACAAGAAGAAAAGGTCCTCCCCTTTTCCGTCCATGTCAAAATCAGTAGAGTAGTCGAGAATCTCCTGGTACATGGCTGTCATGAATTCGGTGCATCCCAAAGAACCACCGGGATGGCCTGAATTTACGGCGTTAACCATTCGTACTATGTCTCGTCTGACCTGGGTTGCAAAATCCTTTAACTCACTTACTGTAGGCATATTGAAGCACTTTTAAGGCAGCAAAATTAGTAAACTCGAAGGGATATGTCGACTTTTTCGCGAAAATTATTTTCGGATGCGAAAATGACTTCATTCCTACCATTTCAGATCCGACGGAAACCGTTGGGAACAGGCTAAAGGAGGACATCATTTATTTTTAGTTTAACAAATGTGACACTTTTTATTTGATGGAATACCCTAAATTTGCAGCAATCAAAAAAATAAAGAAAAATGAAGAAATTATTGATCCTGCTGATCAGCCTTGGGATGCTCTCATGTGCCAATGAAACACCCAAGAACTACGTTATGCTGAAGGGAAAAGTGGATAACTCCAAGAGCAGCACGCTGACCGTAATGGGAAAGAATTATAAAAAAGAAATTGCCATTGATGAAAATGGAAGTTTTCAGGACACCTTGAAGGTGAGCAATGGCTTTCACGGATTCAACGATGGAACCTTGCAGTCTTTTCTCTACTTGAAGAACGGATACGACATGTCGCTGAATTTTGATGCAAACGATTTTCCTGCTTCAATTCGCTTTGAAGGGAACGGAGCCGTGACAAACAACTACCTCAGCGAGAAACTCCAATTCATAAAAAGAGAAGAACTCGACAATTACCGGGCCTACTTCGAATTGGATAAAGAGGATTTCGATGCCAAGATCATGGATGTGAAATATAAAATGGAGACGATGCTCAATGAGGCGGAGGGACTCGATCCGGAAGTGATAGAACTGGAAAGAAAAGCCAATAACGACCTGATTACTTTTTATGTGTCAAACTATCCCTCGGAGCACTACAATGTCACCAGCCTGAAAAAAGGACAGCCATCACCCAAGTTCAACTATCCGGACATCAACGGAAAAAATATTTCCCTGGAAGACTTCAAGGGTAAATTTGTCTACGTTGATGTATGGGCGACCTGGTGCGGTCCCTGCAAGAGAGAAATACCCTTCTTAAAGGAGTTGGATGAGCAGTACGACGGTAAGGACCTCGCTATTGTCAGCCTGTCCATCGACAAAATGGAGAACAAGGATAAATGGCTGCAGATGGTTAAGAATGAGAACCTCCAGGGCATTCAGATCTTGGCGGACAAGGACTGGAACTCCGATTTCGTGACCTCTTACAACATCACCGGGATTCCGAGGTTCATTCTCATCGATCCGGAAGGCAACATTTACGATGCCAATGCACCGAGACCCTCAGATCCGAGACTCAAGGAGCTTTTGAGCAGTCTGAATATTTAAAATTCAAATTTCGAAACTCATGCCAAACCCGTGCTCTTTCACGGGTTTTTTTTATGCCTTTAGTCTCTAGTCCGTCAAAAAGTCACATAACCGGCTTAATGTCAGACATTTTGTCTGCGTTTGTTCTAAATGTCGCAATGGAACACTATTTGCCATTGATACATTGAAAAAAAAAGAGAACAGATGAACTTTAACAATTATACAATAAAATCACAAGAGGCCGTGCAACAGGCGCAACAGATAGCCCAGGGCTATGGCCACCAACAAATCGAAAATGCCCATATTCTCAAAGGGATTTTCGAGATTGACGAGAACGTGACTCCCTTTATACTGAACAAATTGGGGGTGAACGTGGATCTCTTCCAAAACACGCTGGACAGCATTCTCAAAAGTTTTCCCAAGGTGGAAGGAGGAGATGTTATGCTCTCAAGAGAGTGCAACAAGACTTTGATTGAGGCCGGGAACATTGCCAAGAAAATGAAGGACGAATACGTATCACTTGAACATCTCATTCTGGCCATTTTTAAATCAAAAAGCGAAACTTCCCGGTTGATGAAGGACAATGGAATCAATGAGAAAGATTTGCTCAATGCCATTGAAGAACTCAGAAAGGGCAACAAAGTCACTTCCCAAAGTGCAGAGGAAACCTACAACGCGCTCAGCAAATACGCAAAGAACCTGAATCAATTGGCGAATGACGGAAAGCTGGACCCCGTAATCGGACGGGATGAGGAGATTCGAAGAATTCTGCAAATCCTTTCCAGAAGAACCAAAAACAATCCTATCCTTATCGGTGAACCCGGTACAGGTAAGACGGCAATTGCCGAAGGATTGGCCCACAGGATCGTAAAAGGCGATGTGCCTGAAAACCTTCAGAACAAGGTGATCTATTCCCTTGACATGGGAGCCCTTATTGCAGGTGCCAAATACAAAGGTGAATTCGAGGAAAGATTGAAATCAGTAGTCAAGGAAGTGATTTCTTCAGATGGAGAAATCGTTTTATTCATCGATGAGATTCACACCCTAGTAGGAGCCGGTGGAGGTCAGGGTGCGATGGATGCTGCCAATATTCTGAAACCTGCTCTTGCGCGTGGAGAACTGCGTGCCATTGGGGCAACTACACTGGATGAGTATCAGAAGCATTTTGAAAAGGACAAGGCACTTGAGCGAAGGTTTCAAAAAGTGGTTGTCAACGAGCCCGACACCGAGAGTGCAATATCCATTCTCAGGGGAATCAAAGACAAGTACGAGAATCACCACAAGGTGCAGATCAAAGACAGCGCAATCATTGCTGCCGTGGAGTTGTCGCAACGATATATTTCGGATCGTTTCCTTCCCGACAAGGCGATCGATCTCATGGACGAGGCCGCTGCCAAACTTCGAATGGAGATCAATTCAAAACCCGAGGAGCTCGATGTTTTGGACCGAAAAATCATGCAGCTTGAAATTGAGCTCGAGGCCATCAAAAGAGAGAATGACAAAAAGAAGATGAAGCTGCTGCAGGAAGAACTCGCCAATTTGAAGGAAATGCGCAACGAGGTCAATGCCAAATGGACCAGTGAAAAGGAGATCGTCGACAAGGTGCAGGGAACAAAAGAAAAGATCGAAACCTACAAATTGGAAGCAGAACGAGCGGAGCGAGAAGGAAACTATGGACTTGTCGCTGAGATTCGATATGGAAAAATCAAAGAGGAAGAGGAAAGACTGGCGGCACTGCAGGAAGAAATGGACAAGAGCCAGGAGAATTCTCTGATCAAAGAAGAGGTGACCAGCGAGGACATCGCAGAAGTCGTAGCCAAATGGACCGGGATTCCCGTTCAGAAGATGCTTCAAAGTGATCGTGAAAAGTTGCTGCACCTCGAAGAGGAACTGCACAAGCGGGTCATTGGTCAGGATGAGGCCATCGAAGCGGTTTCGGATGCGGTACGTCGTTCGCGTGCAGGTTTGCAGGACAGCAAAAAGCCAATCGGAAGCTTCCTATTTCTGGGTACGACCGGCGTGGGAAAAACAGAGCTTGCAAAAGCATTGGCGGATTACCTGTTCGATGATGAGAGTGCCATGACGCGTATTGACATGAGCGAATACCAGGAGCGTCATGCCGTAAGCCGTTTGATCGGCGCGCCTCCGGGCTATGTTGGGTATGATGAAGGAGGGCAGTTGACCGAAGCGGTTAGGCGAAAGCCTTACTCGGTAATCCTTCTCGACGAGATCGAAAAGGCCCATCCCGATACATTCAATATCCTGTTGCAGGTTCTGGACGAGGGACGTCTGACTGACAACAAAGGTCGTGTGGCCAATTTTAGAAATACGATCATTATCATGACATCGAACATGGGGGCTCATATCATACAGGAGAACTTTGAGAATATGAACATGGAAGCTCGCGACGTGGTTCTTGAAACTACAAAACTTGAGGTCCTGGGCCTTTTGAAAAAGACCATTAGACCCGAGTTTTTGAACCGAATCGATGAGATCATAATGTTCACTCCTTTGAACAAGGAAGAAGTGAGAAGCATAGTTGAACTTCAGTTGCATGGCTTGTCACGAATGCTCAAGGAGAAGAACATCGAATTGACCTGGACCGATGATGCCCTGGACAGTCTGTCTGTGAAAGGATTCAATCCTCAATTTGGAGCTCGTCCGATCAAACGTGTGATTCAAAAGGAAGTGCTCAACAACCTGTCGAAAGAACTTCTCAAGGGAAATATAACGGCAACGAGCAAAATCCTGTTGGATGCTTTTGATGACCAACTCGTATTCAGAAACAAGGAATAACAAAAGGTTTTCTAAATGCTATGGCCGACTGATTGAACAGTCGGCCATTTTTTTTGATATCGCACATGAATTCAAATCTTGTCAAATCTCAAACACTTGAGATGATTTCATGCTAATCTTGTTAAATTTGTCGAACCAAAACATCAGCATGAACGCACAACCGAAATCGAAAAGGTTCAATCAGAACGTACTTACCAAATACCAGATCTTTAACAGCATCTTCATAACCCTGCCCTTTGACAACATCAGCAACACCGGGGTAATGATGCCCTTGTTGAACAATGAGTGCAGAAAGGGTTTTGAGAAGGGGCGCACCCCTGTGGAGATTTTGGATCGCTTTTTCGAAAAATTCCAGGAAGGCGCAACGGAGCAGGACAAAATCGACCTCATGTTCAAGTTCATTCAATACATAGAGAGGCAAGTGGTCCTCTTTGATGCCATTGAGGATGCCGCGTTTCCGATCATGAACAACCTCGATGGAAAAGGCACCCTGCGTAATGTAAAGGAGGAGGCCTTTGCACAGAACAAGAAAGAGGCTCTGCAGAATTTTTTGGATGAATTCAAAGTTCGCGTGGTTCTTACCGCCCACCCCACGCAGTTCTATCCGGGTTCTGTTCTGGGAATCATTACGGATTTAACCACGGCCATTGAAGAGAATGACATTACCCGAATAAAAAAACTATTGGCTCAATTGGGCATCACGCCCTTCCTGAAAACCGAAAAGCCCACGCCATACGATGAGGCTATCAGTCTCATTTGGTACCTGGAAAACATCTTTTACCATTCAGCCAGCAGTATTTACAATTACATCGAAAGCAACATCTACGAAGACAGAGATGTACACAATGAATTTGTCAACCTCGGGTTCTGGCCGGGAGGAGATCGGGATGGAAATCCTTTTGTTACTACAGAGATCACCCTTAAAGTAGCGGATCGTCTGCGACAGGCGATTTTGAGAAACTACTATCGCGACCTCAGGAAGTTGCGGAGAAAGCTCACCTTCAGGAAGGTCTCTGAGATTGTTCTGGATCTGGAGAAAAAACTCTATCAAAGTTTTATTGAACCCGGAAAGATCATTATCGATCTCGATGAATTCATGGAAGGACTGTTAAGCATTAAGAAGCTTTTGAACGAGGAATATCAATCGCTCTATCTCACTGAGCTGAAAGACCTGATTCACAAGGTTCGAATTTTTGGGTTTCACTTTGCCTCACTTGACATTCGCCAGGACAGCCGGGTTCATCATGGGGTTTTTGAAAAGATCGTCGATCATATTCTAAAGAAAGATCCATATGCGCTTCCGGGTGATTACGACGAGCTCAGCGAGAAAGACCGGGTTAAGATCCTCGGCGGACTGTCGGTCTCTGTAGACAAGTCGTCTTTCAAAGATGAGATGGTTCGGAAAACTCTGGGATCGATGCAGGCCATCAAGGAAATCCAGTATAAAAACGGTGAAAAAGGGGCAAATCGATACATCATCAGCAACAATCAAAGTGCCGTCAATGTCATGGAAGTCTTTGCCATGCTGAAGATGTCCGGTTTTCATGATCAGCTGCCGGTTGACATAATTCCCCTATTTGAAACGGTAGATGATTTGAAAAGAGCCTCAAACGTGATGGAAACCCTTTACAGGGATGAAGTTTACAGGGGGCACGTTCGCAAAAGAGGAAACCAGCAAACGATTATGCTGGGCTTTTCCGACGGAACGAAGGACGGAGGCTACCTGATGGCGAACTGGTCGATTTTCAAGGCCAAGGAAGAACTCAGCAGAATATCGAGAAAGCACAATATAAAAGTCATTTTCTTTGATGGTCGAGGTGGCCCACCCGCCCGGGGCGGAGGCAAAACTCATCAATTCTATGCCTCTTTAGGACCGACGATTGAGAACCGGGAAATACAACTAACCATCCAGGGTCAAACCATCAGCTCCAACTTTGGCACCATTGACTCCTCCCAGTACAACCTGGAGCAATTGATGAGCTCTGGAGTCAGCAATGAGATTTTTGACGCCGGGAGCAATCGGCTTAATGACGATGAAGTGGCTTTGATGAACGATCTTGCGACGTACAGCTATAAGGCCTACAGTGATTTTAAGAGTCATCCCAAGTTTTTGGCCTACCTGGAGAATATGAGCACCTTGAAATACTATGCAAAGACCAACATAGGCAGTCGTCCTTCGAAACGCAAGAGTTCCGACACGTTGGATTTCAGCGACCTCAGGGCTATTCCTTTTGTAGGCTCATGGAGTCAGCTCAAACAAAATGTCCCGGGATTCTTTGGCGTGGGGTCAGCCCTGCAGAAGTTTGAAGATGAAGGGCGCTTCGAAGAAGTGGTTCGTTTCTACAACAACTCCAAATTCTTCAAAAGCCTTATTGACAACAGCATGATGTCCATGAAAAAATCCTTTTTCGACCTGACGCGTTACATGGAAAACGATCCCGAGTTCGGAGAGTTTTGGCGTTTGATTTACGCCGAGTTCCTCAATTCGAAGCGATTGGTGTTGAAGTTGGCCAACCAAACCGAGCTCATGCAGGACTATCCGGAGAGCAAGGCCTCAATTGAAGTTCGAGAGGAAATTGTGCTTCCCCTCCTGACCATTCAACAGTACGCGCTCAAAAAAGTCAAGGACCTCCAGAGCGAGTCTGAGGCGGATCAGTCAAAAATAGCGGTTTATGAAAAGATCATAACAAGATCACTCTTCGGCAACATCAACGCCAGCAGAAACTCGGCATAAGACCCAATTTGCCACTTGCACCGGCTACAGAGGGTTGGAGCAAATGAAAGCATCAACTCAAATGCAATAAACACCTGTCTGCAAGCGTTATAGGTTTAATCATTAACAATAACCTCTAACGTGGATGCTATGAAGAAGATTGTTGCGATGGGTGTTCTCTGTTGCTATGCCCTTTTGTTTATTTCCTGCTCGACGAATGACGTCAAAGAAATTTCGGGGACCCTGCTTTTCAATGATTTCGGGGACCATGAATTTCACATCAATGCCGAAAACATCCAAGCTACTGTGACCATAGTCGGTCCGAACAACGGTGAAGTCCAAGTTTTTGAAAATGTAAAACTGGACAGAACCTCAAACTACCATGCGAAAATTGGTGTGGAGACCGTTGGAACCACACGATCCGAACTGCGAAACAACCTGGTTCTCATGTTTGAGGCCGATTCGGGGAGTGAAGCCAACTCAGGATTGAATTCGCTCGGCGACCCGGGTTACATCAAAATAGACTGGAAAGGTTTAAACTAAGCGGGTGCACAAGAAAGTTTTATTAGCTTTGCCCCATGCAAAAACCGATAAACATCCAGAACAAAAAGGCGCGTCACGAGTATGAGATTCTGGATACCTACATTGCTGGCATCAAACTTACCGGGACCGAGATCAAATCGATCCGGGAGAGCAAAGCTCGAATAACCGAGAGCTTTTGTGAATTCAATGACAAAGGGGAGCTCTTCGTCGTCAACATGTTCATCGAAGAATACAGCCACGGAAGCTTTTACAATCACGCTTCCAAGGGAGCCAGAAAGCTCCTTCTGAATAAGAACGAACTAAAAAAATTGAAAAAGGAAGTCCAGAATGTCGGTCTGACCATCATTCCTCTGAAACTTTTTATCACGGACAAGGGATGGGCCAAATTGAAGATCGCCCTCTGTAAAGGGAAGAAACTCTATGACAAGAGACAGGTCCTCAAAGACAGGGAACAGAAAAGGTCCCTGGACAGGTTAAAGAAAAACTATAAATGACCCCTAAAGATTATTTCAATTTCATTCGATGGAAGAATGTCGTTATGATCGGTGTTCTCCTGTTCCTGATCAAGTACGTGTTGTTTGAGCGCTTCGAACTGAACGTCGCACTGGATCACTTTCACTACGCTCTATTGGTTCTGTCAACCATCTGCATAGCGATTGCGGGGTATATCATCAACGACATCAATGATGTAGAAGCCGACCGAATCAATAAACCCAAACGCCTTTATGTGGGCAGTAAAATCTCCAGGACGAACGCGTACAACCTTTTTATTGGTTTCAACTCCTTTGGACTCCTGGCAGGGATGTACCTCTCGTATCACGTACGACACACTTCGTATTTTATAATTTACGTGCTAACCTCACTCCTCCTCTACCAATATGCAAAGTACCTCAAGAAGAAGTTATTGATCGGGAACTTATTGGTTGCATTTTTAGTGTTTTTAAGTATCGTTCTGCCCTTGGTGTTCGATTTGCTTCCGGTGACAAATCCGTTGAATGAATCAAGGCAAGTGGTGGTTTTCAAGCTAATCGGTGTCCTGGCTCTTTTTGGTTTTTTTCTAACCATCATTCGCGAATTTGTAAAAGACATCGAGGATGTCAAAGGTGACGAGAAGATTGGCGCCCGGTCCCTTCCTATTGCGATTGGCGTTCAAAAAACGAAAGGCATTGTGCTGCTGACAACACTCATCCTGTGTTCCGCCCTTGCTTTTTTTGCGGTCATGTTGGTGAGTTTCGACAGAATCGCAACGGTTTATTTGAGTATTTTTGTCCTGGCTCCACTGCTCTATTTCATGTTCTATCTATGGAAGGCGAAGAGTCAAAACGAATTGCATCGCAGCAGCGGCATTCTGAAAATAGTCATGCTGCTGGGCATCTTAACCTTACTGTTGATCAAAAGTGCTTAAAAGCAGTCTCAAAGGAAAAAACCTGATACTTGCCTCGGCATCTCCCAGAAGAAAGTTCTTTTTGGAAGAGCTGGGTCTTGACTTTGAAGTCAGGCTAAAACCCATAGAAGAGAACTTTCCTGCCCAATTGAAAGGACATCAGATCAGTGATTACCTGGCTGTTTCAAAGGCTCAGCCTTTTCTAAATGAGCTGGGCTCCAGAGATGTGTTGATTACGGCAGACACAATCGTATGGTGTGACAATAAGCCACTGAACAAGCCTGAAAATAAGGATCATGCCAAGGAAATGCTGACCCAATTGTCAGGTGTTGAGCATGAAGTCATAAGCTCCGTTGCCATTACTACCACTCGTGCGCAGGAGATTGTAAACGAGACAACCCGAGTGAAATTCAAGGAACTTCAACCTGAGGAAATTGACTTTTATATAGAGAACTACAAGCCCTTTGACAAGGCGGGAAGCTATGGGATTCAAGAATGGATCGGGTATATCGGCATAGAATGGATCCACGGAAGTTATTTCAACGTCATGGGATTTCCTGTTCAGAAGTTTTACGAGAGTATCCGAAAATTTTGAGTTTAATTGCTATTTTTGCCGTGCCCATTTGAAACGAACCATAAGGGCAATTTGTTAATACGGGAAGATGAAAAAATACACCTTTACAGAGAAAAAAGATACGCGTTCCGGATTTGGTGCGGGATTGACAGAGCTGGGGAGAACCAATGACAAAGTTGTGGCGCTATGCGCCGACCTGGTGGGGTCACTCAAAATGGACCAGTTCATCAAGGAGAATCCCGAAAGGTTCTTTCAAGTGGGAATTGCCGAGGCAAACATGATGGGAATCGCTGCCGGTCTCACAATTGGTGGTAAAATTCCGTTCACGGGAACCTTCGCGAATTTTTCGACTTCACGGGTCTATGACCAGGTTCGTCAGTCCATTGCCTATTCAGGGAAAAACGTGAAAATTTGTGCCTCACACGCGGGTTTGACGCTTGGTGAAGATGGGGCCACACATCAAACTTTGGAAGATATCGGAATGATGAAAATGCTGCCGGGCATGGTGGTTATCAATCCCTGTGATTACAATCAGACGAAAGCAGCCACTTTGGCTATTGCCGAGCATGAAGGCCCGGTCTATCTTCGTTTCGGTCGACCTGCTGTTCCGGTATTCACTCCGGAGGACCAGGAATTTGAAATTGGCAAAGCCATTCGTTTCACTGAAGGATCTGATGTAACGATACTTGCCACAGGACATTTGGTTTGGGAATCCCTGCAGGCGGCAGAGAAGTTGCACGATGAGGGCATAAGCGCGGAAGTCATAAACATTCATACAATCAAGCCGCTGGATGAAGCAGCTATATTGGAATCCGTCAGAAAAACGGGATGTGTTGTGACGGCAGAAGAGCACAATGTACTTGGTGGACTTGGCGAAAGTGTTGCCAGAACCCTGGCCAAAAATCATCCGGCCCCGCAGGAATTCGTTGCCGTTGACGACAAGTTTGGTGAATCAGGCACTCCGGCTCAACTCATGGAGAAATACAAACTCAATCATCAGGCTGTTCAAGCGGCCGCGAAAAACGTGCTTCTACGGAAATAATCGCTATTTTTGTTTGAAAAGCACTTTTCAATGAAAAATTTCTTCCTTTTATTAGCTCTTTTCGGGGCCCTTCATTTTGGACATGCCCAGTTTTTGAATTGGGGTGTCAAAGGAGGGATCAACTACAATTCAAACGGTGACCTTCGGGCCACAGACTTTTCAGACCTTACGAGAATAGGATCGGGTGAAGAAACGGGATACCACCTGGGCTTGTTGGCCGAGATCAAGCTCCCTCTTTTTCTGTACATCCGCCCGGAATTGATCTACACGCACACCGAAAGCAGTTATTCCAGTGGCGGAGAGCGAACAAGACTTAAAATGGATAAGATTGAGGCTCCCGTCTTACTTGGATTCAGGGTTTTGAAGATCGGTCGCTTCTTTTTTGGCCCCTCTTTTCAATACATTGTCAATACAGATCTGTCTCCGACAGAAACGCTGGATAAGATCAGGAATATAGATTCAGATGATTTTACAGTTTCGGGACAAGTAGGAATTGGTTTGAACTTTGGCCGTTTTGGAGCTGATGTTCGCTGGGAGTCAGGTTTTACGGAAAGTGAAGCTGACTTCATCGGGGACTCTTTTGATGGAGACAATCCTGTAGCGCTGAATGTGGATACCTCGCATCAACAATTCATTCTGAGCTTCTATTGGAAATTCGGCAGAGGGAAATAGCAGTTTTTAATGTATTGCATCATCAACGAAGAGATTCTAAGCACAGACAAAAAATAAATTACAGATAATCAATTACACTCTATGAAACGTTTTTTCTTTTCCCTGATTGCTTTGGCCATGTTGGCGAGTTGCGATCAACAAAACAATCACAAGGCCAATGTCGCCCTGATTGAACAGTATGTCAAAGCCGTAGAGGAATTGGATTACGAGTCCATAGAGAATGTCCTCGATGCGAGCTACCTTGGATTGGGACCATCAATCGGTGATTCGATTCGAAAGCCCGAAGTGATTGAAACGATGAAGATCAATTTTGAACATCTGTATGAGAATATCGACTACGACAGATCCAGAAGCATCGCAGTAACTATTCCTGACGGACCTGAAAAAGGAGAATGGGTTTCTACCTGGGCAGAACTGACAATAACTTATAAGGAAGATCAAAATCGCGTCCGTTTGTGGACAAACTCCATATACCAAATTGAAAATGGTAAAATCATCAAGAGTTACACGTTTTACAATGAGGCCGATGCGATGGAACAGCTGGGTTATGTCTTTATAAACCCCGACGATCTCTAGAACTAAATCACAAACATCATTCAAATGAAAAAAAATATTAAAATCCTCATTCTTTCTTTTGTTCTTTCCAGTTTGGGAATTTATAGCATACAGGCTCAAAATTCGAGCATTTCACGAAGTTTGGGCCTCTACGTTTTCCCTGCAGAGGGCCAGGATGCGGGTCAACAAGATGCAGATGAGACGGAATGCTTCAAGTGGGCCAAGCAGCAATCCGGATACGATCCAATGAATCCTACGGTGGCTGTGGCTAAAGACGTGGATCGATCCGCAGATGGAAGCGCTATTGGAGGGGCGGCAGTGGGTGCCGCTGGAGGAGCTGCAATTGGTGCCATAGCCGGTGATGCCGGAAAAGGCGCAGCTATTGGTGCCATCGTCGGAGGAGTTCGCGGAAGAAGATCGAAAGTAGTAGGCGATGAAAGGCAGCAGCAGGCAAACAACCAGGCTGCAGCAGCTGAAACAGAACGCCTGGCACAAGACTACAATAAGGCGTTTACCGCATGCATGGAGGGCAAGGGATACAAAGTCCAATAAGGTTACCTATTTACTGGGTTCAAGTAGTGATAAAATATTATGAAATTGAAAAAGAACATTCTTGCCATTATTTTCGTTTTCATTGGGTTTACGATGCAATCTCAAGTGCTAATTGCACTTCTTTTGGGAGACAAGCTCAACACCGGAAAGATTGAATTCGGCCTCGACGGGGGGTTGAATTTTGCCACAATTGATGGCATGGAATCCAATTCCTGGACCCGAAACTTCAACATTGGCTTCTATTTTGACATTCGCATGAAAGAGCAGTGGTTCCTCAATACCGGAGTATTGGTAAAATCCAACTTCGGTTTGGACGATCTTTCGGATGCCGACCTGGAGTTTCTCAATGCCACGACCTATGACACCGAAGGAGAATACCGCCAAAGAATCAGTTACTTCATGGTTCCCGCCCTGGCTAAATATAAATTCGACAATAACATGTATGTGGAAATCGGGCCTCAATTCGGCCTCATGCATGATGCTTATATTGAGTTCAACTCCGAAATCGATGGCAATTCGGCGAGGATCCGTGAGAAGAACAAAGATGCCATCAATCGTTTTGACATGGGACTCTCAGCGGGAGTAGGATATAGATTGCTAAAAGGCATGGGGTGGACCCTGGGT
>Ga0272441_10006752_pt1 | contig 19033 bp, 19 predicted proteins | sample SSMProp6N_FD_193582 | JGI IMG/M metagenome (GOLD analysis project Ga0272441, IMG submission 193582) | Marine sediment archaeal communities from Little Sippewissett salt marsh, Falmouth, MA, United States - SSM-Prop-6N | ecosystem: Environmental > Aquatic > Marine > Wetlands > Sediment ... | reverse complement strand
AGGCGATCAATCCTGACATTATTGTTAAGCCGATACAGGAGTCTGTACATGCGGCAAATATCGGAAGTATTGTAGATGGCTATGATTTCGTGATCGAAGGGACTGATAATTTCCCGACCAAGTTTCTCATCAACGATGTCTGCGTGATGAAAGGCATACCGTTCTCTCACGGGGGTATACTGGGTTTCAGCGGACAGACTATGACGGTACTGCCCAAAAAGAGCGCCTGTTACCGGTGCGTATTTCACAAAATTCCACCGAAAAATATGATCCCTTCCTGCTCCGAAGCAGGCGTGCTTGGTGTTGTAGCGGGTATGCTTGGTACGATGCAGGCAGCCGAGGCATTGAAGTGTATTACAGGAGCCGGAGAACTTCTTGCTGACCAGCTTTTAACTTTCGATGTCTTGACCATGCATTTCAGAAAGGTAAGGCTTCGGAAAAATCCGAAATGCGCAGTCTGTTCGGAGTATCCCTCGATTACAGAACTGCGGGATGAAGAAATGCCCGCCTGCGACCACCAGGCAGGTACCGGTCGGAACTGACAAGCGGATGGCGTTGCATAGCGATTCTGAGCGGTGTTTGTAATGAAAAAACGGGATGATTTCATGTTGCATTTCCTCGACATTACTACAGAGCATTGCCCCATGACCCTGGTAAGAGTAAAGCTGAAGCTTTCTCAAATTGAAGATGGAGATCTTCTTGATGTACTGCTCATGGCAGGCGAACCATTTGACAGTGTCCTGCGGCTTGTTCGGCAAAAAGGGTATTGTGTGGAAGAAATACGGAAAGAACGGGAATACTACCATGTATGTATTCGAAGACAGGGCGCTGTTTCTTCCGGTACAGATAGCTGAATGACATGAGAAACCGGATTTTATGGACACCTCTATGTATTAATTCCGCGATTTCAATCGCTTCGTTGAGCGGTACTCGAAATCCTCATGTGCTCTCTCTACGCTCCTGTCTCTGCGCTCTGTTCCCCTTGCGCTATGGTTGCTCATGACACTTTTTAGAGGTATCCAATACATCGAGGTGTCTTTATGATGCTTCTCCTTGATTGTTTCGACCTCGCATTATTCATAAGTACGTTTTTATTGTAAAAATGCAGGTTGTTTTGTGTGTTAATGACTCTTTGCTATATTAACAATTGTTGATATGTGATGAATCATGATTTGTGTCGTTGAACTATCCCCCCATGAATGAGTTGTAGTAGTAGGCAATGTTGTCAGGAAAGAGTGCGTAGCTCTCTTTTTATCTGGCTTGATTTTCTTGAAGAACTATTACCATAGTGCTGTCAGCATATTCGTTACACTTTAAATTGTGTATGGTTTGAAGTTTTCTGAAGCGGTAAGCCTAAGCTGACGCGCTTATTTCATTACAGTTTGTATAAGGGATGCACATCGTTGCCATGATGTGCCTTACAGTTTTTTCAAACTATGAGGGGGGAATGATCATGAGAAAAATCCAGATAGCTTTTTTTGCGGCTTGTATTGCATTGCCGTGTTTTTTCTGGAGCAACGAGAGTGACGCGATGCCGGTATTTGCACGTAAGTACGGGACTTCCTGTTCTACCTGTCACATCGGCTATCCGGCAAGAAATGCATTCGGTGAGGCGTTCAGAAATAACGGGTACCGTTGGCCGGGCGGTCAGGATGAAGACAAGGTTAAGATTGAGCAATCACCTCTTGGCTCGGAAGCATGGAAGGGCGTCTTGCCGAGTGCAATTTTTCCGGCAGATATTCCAGGGGTTTTTCCGGCAGCAGTTTTCATGAAAGGAACACTGCTTGAGTATCGCGCTGATGATAAAAAGTACCGATGGGGTCTTGACGGCGATATTGAGATCTTATTTGCTGCGACCGTAGGGGATCATATCTCGATTATCGGTGACTGGGCAGTAAACAGCGGAGACGCTCCGGCTTTTCAGTTGCTCTACGCACTTGACGAGGGAGTTATTCTTGGTTTTGGCGATGTAGGCATCACGAAACTTTTTACGATCATATCGGCCTCTTCAAACGGCAACGGGAACTCTTATGCTGTTAAACTGCCCAGTCCCGGTAAAGCCCTTGAATTGAGAATAGCCGGAGGGGAGAAAAAAGGTGGCTACTCGTTGATCGCGGGGGTCGGTCAGGGCGAAACAGAGTGGTCTACCGAGCCATTTGACAGCAGGTATGTCAGAGCGACCTACAAGATTTGCGGTGCGGGACTGCTGAGCGGTGCAGGGTGCGAAATGGGCAATGACATGATCGGCATGGATAACGCGATCACTATCGGAGCTAATTACTTCAATTCGCATGAAGGGGTTGATGGTGTTGAGAACGCCTACGGTGGAGATATAACGGCGACATATGGTTCGTTTCGCGCTATCGGACAGATAGGTAGATTGATTGAAGCGGATGTGACTCAGTATTCTGGAGAGCTGGATTACTTCTTCTATCCATGGCTTGTGGGTGTTGTTCGTTACGAAAACTGGGACGTAACCAGCGATGAAAGAACCTACACGAGCGCACTCATTCCTGGATTTGCCGCTTTTCTCAGGGCGAATGCAAAGCTTGGCAGCGAGTTTGTTATCGGCAATGGCGAGGACGACAATACGCTGAAAGTATTTGCTCAGCTTGCCTTTTAAATCATTTTTAAACCGCTTTTTCCGACTATAGTTCTGCGCAGGGTCAAGGGGGAAGAGGTTTCATTTTCCGGTAGCAAAAATGTTACGGGGTAGCTATAGTCGGGCCAATCGACGGATTGGCACATCAGGAAAAGTTGAAAGAAAAAAACCGTGAGGCAATTATCAAACGACCATAGTCAATTGAGCGTATGAGTGAAAATGAGCTTGAAAATGAGCTGACAAGCGTTCAACCCGAGGTTTATGAGTTGGAGGACAAAGCCAGCAAACGCAGGAATTTCCTGAAAATGATCGGCTGGGGCAGCATAGCCGGGTTTATAACAATAAACCTTGCGGCGTTCGTCCGGTTCTTGTTTCCGAGAGTGCTGTTTGAGCCGCCGACGGCCTTCAAGGTCGGCAGTCCTGCAGATTTTCCTCCGGGCCAGGTGAACTCGCAGTTCATCAGCAAGTTCGGAACGTGGATCGTGCGCCAGAGTGACGGATCATTTTTTGCGATGCAGGCCAAGTGTACGCATCTGGGCTGCACGCCGAACTGGCTCGAAGCGCAACAGAAGTTCAAATGTCCCTGCCATGGCAGTGGATACTATATAACCGGTTTTAATTTTGAAGGACCGGCGCCCCGTCCGATGGATCGCTTCAAGATCGGTGTGGCCGAAGACGGTCAACTGTTAGTGGATAAAAGTATCAAATTCAAGGGCATGCCGGGTCAGGACTCCAATGAGCTCTACCCGCAAAGCTTGTTGAAAGTATAACGGAAAGAAGGTCATGGTTGAAGCTTTAGAGAAAGCAAAGAAAGCAGGCAAAAGGCCGGTTGCCTCGGTCAGGCCTGAGCAGTGTACCGGCTGCGGTATCTGCAGGTCGGTCTGTCCGGCCGAATGTATTGAAATTATTGATAGCGGCTTGAGTTTCACCGGTACAGCTTCGGTAATTGAGAGCTTGTGCACAGGGTGTAACTTCTGTGCGATTGACTGTCCGTGGGATGCGATATCGATGATCAATCCTGACGGGTCTGAGAAACTGTTGGACAGGTATGGCAAACAGGTCATAAAGATGCGTGGGTATGCGTGACCTGTTCGGGAGAGAAGAATAATGAAAAAGGGGCTTGTCTATGAAAATGCTTGATACTATAAAGCGTTCGGTAATCTGGAAATCTGTTTTCAGGAGAGAGTACAAGGATACACCGAGAAACCGTGCGCTTGCCATTTTCGGCAACATATTCATGCATCTCCACCCTGTCAAGATACGGGACGGAGCGGTTAAGTTGAGATATACGTGGGGTATGGGAGGTATATCACTGTTTTCTTTTATCATCCTGACGATAACAGGTTTTCTCTTAATGTTCTACTACCATCCTTCGGTTGAAAAAGCTTTCTGGGATGTCAAGGACCTTGAGTTTCAGGTGCCGTATGGGATTTTTCTGAGAAACATGCACCGGTGGGCGGGTCATTTCATGGTTATCGTTGTCTGGTTACACATGTTCCGTGTATTCATGACCGGCTCCTACAAGTCTCCGAGACAGTTTAACTGGTCGATCGGCGTGGTACTGCTTGTATTGACTATGCTGTTGAGCTTCACCGGATACCTGCTTCCCTGGGATCAGCTCGGGTTGTGGGCTATCGTGGTAGGTACCAACATGGCGGCGGGAACCCCTCTGCTGGGATTTGAAGGGCCGTTCAGTGAATACCTGGGAATAACTCCTTACAATGACGTCAGGTTCGCGATTCTTGGCGGATCAACAGTCGGGGGCAACGCGCTTTTGCGATCCTATGTGTGGCACTGTGTAGCGATACCCTTAGTAGCCGTCGTGTTGATGGCCGTGCATTTCTGGCGAGTAAGAAAAGACGGGGGCATATCAGGCCCGCGTTCTTGACATGGAAAAGCGGGTGAGACGTAATCAACTAAAATTTTCCGGATAGTAGCATAATGGGTCCATTTATCGAGATTATTTCAAAGCCGGACAATATCGCCATTGTGCTGATGATGTTCATGGTTCTGTTTTTTACCTTCTGGGCGTTTCAGCAGGCGATTAAAAACGACGCCTTGCGTCTGCGCGGGGAGCCGATCGAAGGGGAGCACGATGAGAGGGTTGATACCTGGAAGCCTCTCGTCAGGATCGAGTTTATAATCGCACTGATAGTCTTTATCGGTCTAACCTTCTGGTCGCTTGTTGTCGATGCGCCGCTTGAAGAGCTGGCGAATCCGACATTGACCCCCAATCCGGCAAAAGCGCCGTGGTACTTTCTGGGTCTCCAGGAGATGCTTGTCTACTTTGATCCCTGGATCGCAGGCGTTGTGCTGCCAACGCTGATAATTATCGGTCTGATAGCAATTCCCTATGTGGACAACAACCCCAAAGGCAACGGATACTATACGTTTTCAGAGAGAAAATGGGCAATACTGATTTTCTGTTTCGGTTTTATAGTGCTCTGGATTCTTTTGATCGTAATCGGAGTCTTTTTCCGTGGTCCCGGTTGGCTATGGTTCTGGCCATGGGAGGCATGGGATCATCACAGGGTTGTCTATGAAGGGACAACGGATCTGACAAACCTTGTCGGTATCGATTCACGCTCCGCACTGGGCTTTATTATCGGTGGTGGTCTTGTGACGATCTACTACGCGCTTGGAATGGGGTTGCCGTATCTCTACTGGAAAAAGCACAAAGCGGAGTTTCTCGCTTCGCTGGGTATGATTCAGTATATAACCGTGTCATTTTTATTCTGGACGATGCTCGCCCTACCGGTAAAAATGTTTTTACGTCTTGTGCTGATGGTGAAATATGTCTGGGTGACGCCGTGGTTCAATATATAGCATTCGTCTTTTTTGGGTTTGTCAACTGTAACTGTAGTTAAAAAAACAATATGAAAGACAGGTCGTCGTTTACGCCATATCTGTTTGCTTTTCTCGGCCTGCTTCTTCTGGGGCTCACTGCCTGGGTGGTATGGAAGGATGAGATCCAGCTCAGACCATGGAAAGAGTATCAGCAGGAGTATAAGGCGTTAAAGGCCTCCAGGCTTCAGGCTGAGTACGATGAGGCAAAGAAGGAATTTGAGAGCAGCGGAGATGCCCTGAAGCTTGAAGAACTGCAGTTCAGGCTTGCAGAAGCTGAGAAGATATTCCAGGGCAAGGAAGTTCAGGAGAAGTATACCGGGCTTGCAGGTCAACTTGATATTATCAAGACTTCTCTGGGCGATAACCAGAAAAAACTTCAGGAAGCTCGGGGCAAATTTCTCGAGGTTGAATACATATTCATTCGTGATCAGCGTGAGGAAGATAAAAAAACTATGGAGTCGCTTCAGTTGGCGATAGATGGTCTTACTGAGAACAGGGATGTGCTGCTTGAACGCAAGCAAGCCATAGATTCGGATATCGGCGACATTACCAAAGAACAGGAAACCCTTCGGGCCGAGATTACTTCACTGCAGAAAAGCCTTGACGACAAGCTTGCGGCAATCGCAAGTAATGCTCGCACCTCTGATGGCATTAAACAGGTCCATATCAGCGATGCGGAAAAAGCCGACAGGTGTATTACCTGCCATGCTGGCATTGAAAGTTCATACCATTTGACTGACAGTCAACCTCTGACGCCGCATCCGGCCCGTTTTATCTATCTCGAAAACCATCCGGTCAGTGAGTTCGGCTGCACCTTCTGTCACCGTGGGCAGGGTCGGGCAACCACATCTCCCGATAAAGCCCATGGATGGGTGCACCATTGGACAGAGCCGATGCTTCAGGGAAGTATGACTCAGGCTTCGTGTATCTCCTGTCATGGAGAAGCGGATTATCTGCGCGGTGCGGAGTTTCTCGCCGAGGGATCGGATCTGATAAAAAAATACGGCTGTTACGGTTGCCACATGATTCCTGGTTATGAAGGACTACGGGAAATAGGTCCTGTTCTTGCCGAGGTAGGCACGAAGGTCAATTACAGCTGGGCGGTAAACTGGTTGCAGGACCCGAAGAATTATTATGAAGAAGCGAGGATGCCTAAATTTTATTTTTCAAAGGAAGAAGCCGAGTCAATTGCCGATTATCTGTTCAGCATGACGGGAACCTCCCGCCATGATGCTTTCTACTCGGATGAGGATATTGACTGGGATCTTGCCGATAAAGGCAAGGCAATCTGGGGCCAGTCGAGGTGCAATATATGTCACGCGACAAACGGTCAGGGCGGCGCTCACGTCGGGGTTCACGCGCCGGATCTGGGCAAAGTCGGGAGCAAGATTAATAGAGAGTGGCTGTTTAAATGGATAAAGGATCCCAAAAAGTATTTCCCGGAAACAAAGATGCCACGTTACAGGTTTACCGACGAGGAGATATCTGCGCTTGTCGAGTACATTGTCGGAGAGTATCAGGACTTTGATTTTGAGCCTGAGTATGAGGAAGCGGTTCCCATAAAGGCGGAATCTATTGACAATGGAAAGGCACTGGTTGAGAAATACGGCTGCTTCGGTTGCCATAAGCTCAAAGGGATGGAGGACATGCAGAATATCGCTCCTCAATTGCTCGGATCCGTAGCGACAGTTGCGGGCGGTGAGTCATCTGAAAAGATCGGAGCTGAACTTTCCTCTATTGGAAGCAAGCCGTTGGAGCTGCTTGATTTTGGAAAGATGAAAGGAAAGATTCCGCACAGCAGGGAAAGCTATGTCCAGCAGAAGCTGCGTGCGCCAAGAAGTTACAGGGACGATTTGAGAATGCCTGATTTCCGGTTTACGGAGGAAGAACTCAAACCGCTTTCTGCGGTGCTGCTCGGCTTTACCGATGCAACGCTTCCGCTTCGTTTTGTGGTACCCGGTCACACGCAACTTGACAAGACTCTTGGATCGCATCCATTGGCCAGTGAATTTTCCAGCCTTGCCGGAGATGTCAAGTGCCTTAACTGCCATAAGATTAAAGGGCAGGGTTATGATTTCGCTCCAGACCTTACAATTGCGGGCAGCAAGCTGCAGGAAGGATGGGTTCGGGGATTCCTTGATCAGCCGGACGTCATCCGACCGATGTTGAAACAGATGCCCAGATTCAATCTTGGCCAGCAATTGGGGATGATGCAGGGAAACCTGAAGGCGGTGGAAATAGAGACGGTGGTTAATTATTTCAAAACAGAGCTTGTCAATGAAGAGATTCCTCTTACGTTGCCTGAACTGGAGGAATCACCAACGGCTGATCCGGTAGAACTGGGCCGGAAACTCTATGACGAAAAAGGTTGTGTAGCTTGTCACCAGATTGGCAGTGAGGGCGGTACGGTAGGCCCCAACATTACAAACGTTGGAAACCGTCTTACGGCCGGATTTATTTTCAAGTACCTTGAAAACCCCCGTCAGTTCAGTTCTGATAATGTTGAACCAGCATATGGGTTTACCGAGCGTGAGCGTATCTATCTTACCCGGTATCTGATGTCATTGAAACAGGGGACAGCAGTAGCTGACACCAGTGAGACGAGGAGTGATCAATAATGGAAGTACAAGAGCAAAAAAATAAAAGCATGGTATTTACAGGGATCTGGGGAATTCTGCTTTCCTTGTTCCTTTTCGGTTGCGGCGCCGAAAAGAAGCATGCGGTTTCAACCGGAGAGGAGGTTCCGTATTCCCTGAAGGAAGGGAAGCGTTTGTTTATGCACTACTGCGCGATCTGTCACGGTGAAAACGGTGATGGCTCAGGTCGATATTACGGATCAGGGCTCGAACCGATGCCGACTGATTTCACGCAGGAAGCCTTTTTCAGCGAAAGAAACGATAGCCGGTTGTATACAGCCATAAGCGAAGGCTCCGCATCGGTCGGCAGGTCGAATCTCTGTCCCCCCTGGGGGCTTACGCTGGAAAAAGAAGAGGTCGAGTTTCTGATCGGTTACATCAAGACCTTTGTTCAGGAGGAACCGGAAGAGGCGCCGGAAGAGGAACATGAAGAATAATAATAGAATTATTAACGATTGTTATCGGTTTATTTGAGTGTTGTGGTATTTAATATAACGTGGCAGTTAAAAAAACTAATGGAGGATAAGGTATGAAAAGGAAGTTATTCAAAGCGGTATTTATGATGGTTATGCTTGGTATGGCAGTACTTGGTCAGAAGGAGGCATATGCTGCAGGGAAAATTACCGGTTCTGTTGAAGCGCAGCGAGCACGATTCAAGAAGGATGTGGTAGTCTATTTGAAAGGTGTTCCGGGAACCTTTGCCCCGCCAGCTAAGCACTATAGTGTTGATCAGGAGAATCTTATATTTAAACCGCATGTGCTTCCGATACTGGTCGGTTCAAAGGTAGACTTCAAGAACAGCGATAATGTCAACCATAACGTTTTTGCGCCGACAAAGTGCAAGCCTTTCAATCTCGGAACTTACGGTAAAGGGGTTGTCAAGACAGAGACGTTTGATAAAGTCTGTGTTGTAGATCTGCTCTGTAACGTGCATTCTGAAATGTCCGCTTTTGTGGTAGTTCTCGATAACCCCTACTTTGCAAAAACAGGAGCTGACGGTAGTTTTAGTATCGAAAATGTACCTCCGGGAACCTATCAGCTTGCGGTATGGAGCGAAAAACTCAAGGCTGCACCCCAGAGCGTAACAGTTGCCGACGGCGGCGTTGCTAATGTTTCGATCAATCTGGCAAGATAGCACTATGAATGAAGTAAGCAGAATGTCATTGTACAGAAGAGTAAGGAGCGGTTTGTCAGCTGCAGTAGTAGGATGTCTTATAGTATTAAGTGTCCAGGACTGTTTTGCATATGACGCATCGCTTCTTCAAAGGCTCCGCCAAGGTGTTTCAGCATGGAACCAGTTTCGTAAGGATAATCCGAGTTATGTGATTGATCTCAGCATGGCGGATTTGCAAGACACTCGTCTCAAGGGGATCAATTTAAGCAAGGCTAAGCTTAAAAAGGTAAATTTTGCTGATGCGAACCTTGTAGAAGCAGATCTTAGCGGAGCCTTTCTGGAAGGTGCGAATTTTAAGGGAGCGAATCTGAGCAGAGGCAAGGTGAGCGACGCAGAGCTGACAGAGGCGGATCTCAGCCGCGGGTTTTTTATTGAAACCGACTTCAGCAGGTCATCTCTGACAAGAACGACAATGCAGCAGTCGGTGTTTGTCAATGCTACATTCACTGGCGCCAACATGAGTTGGTCGGACATGGGCAACACAGGAATTGATTTCGCTGAAATAGCAGGGGCGAAGCTTGTTGGCGTCAATCTCAAGAAAGCCAGTCTTCGCTCAGTAAATTTTGCGGGTGCTGATCTCCGGGATGCAAATCTCGTGGAAGTGGATTTGCGCAATGCAGATCTCAGCAAGGCTGATCTGAGGGGGGCAAGTTTGAGTTTCAGTGATAATATGGCGGCGGCTACTTTGAAAAATGCGGATCTCACATTTGCCAATCTTGTTAACACAGACCTTAAGGGTGCTGAAATTGAAAATGCGAATTTTTTCGGTGCAAGCATTTCGGGCAAAACCATTTTGCCCAATGGCTCGAGGGGAAACGCGGAATGGGCTCAAGCACGAGAAGCGCAGTTTGTGGAGTAGGTGCCCGGTTTTATCGTGACGGGCTACGTTTTCCTGTAGTGAAGAGTAAACGGTTTCAGATAGTGCATGGATACAGCTCATAGTTTTCTTGCAATCTGAATCATGGGCACTATTTTTGTGCCGAATAAGGGAAGTACAGCATAATTTATGGTTCAGAAGCAGAGAAAACTTTTTGAGGCACCATTCGGCTACAGGGAAGGAGGGGTGACAGTATTTTTTCTGGTTATTTTCGGATTTCTTATTGAATTGTTCAGTGGTCCCGGTGCAGTGGCAGTGCCCGGCTGGCCATGGAACGTTCTGATTATAGCATTTCTTGCTCTGTTTGTATTATTTGTTGGTATTGGCTTGAGACGGCATGCCATTGTTGCATGGTTTGGAGGTATCCCTCTTGGACTTTCTCTGATTACTGCTCTGGCGTTACTTTCAATGATCGGCGGTATTATTCCCCAGAACCCCGAAACCGATACGGCATCCGCTCTTGATTTTGGGGTCAATCGTATCTTTTCTTCATGGCCTTTCGCTCTTGTATGTCTACTTTTTATAGCCAACCTCGGACTTAGTTTTGTTTTCAGGCTTATCCCGTTCAAAGCTTCCAATCTTCAGTTCATACTGTTTCACGGCGGCTTCCTGATAGCTCTGACTGCAGGTTTGCTCGGTTCTTCAGATGTGCAGCAATTCTCAATTCCTCTTTACGAGGGCAAGGAAACTACTGAGGGATATAACAGAAAAGCCGATGCGATGCAGGTGTTGCCTTTTTCTATGTATCTGTATGATTTTGAAATTGAGGAGTATGCGCCAATGCTGGGACTTTATGATCCCGTCAAGGAGAAATTTGTACAGAATGCTTCACGCAGCATGCTGGAGATCAGACAGGGCATGGTTGTTTCATGGGAGGATATCAAGGTCGACGTCGTTGAAACAGTTTCCTTCGGTGTTATCAGCAGCGGTCTGGAGCCTGTGCCTGCTGATTCGCTTTCAGGAGTCCCTTTTGCAAAAGTCAGGGTAGTGCATGCCGGTTCGGAACAAACAGGATGGATCAATCCCGCAGGGCCTGGAATCGACTCCAATTATCTCGCTGTCGGCCAGTACGCGCTTGTTCTGCTTCCCGGATCACCGAAAACATTCACCTCTCAGGTTATGTTCATAAACAAAAACGGAGAAAAGCAGATAACCGGGCTTGAAGTAAACAAGCCGTTCAATTTTTCCGGATGGAAAATCTATCAGGCCGGTTATGATGAAAAACAAGGGAGATGGTCGACCCTCAGTGTCGCTGAAGCGGTGAAGGATCCCTGGTTGCCTGTTGTTTATTTTGGCTTCTATCTCATTATGGCAGGTAATCTGCTGTTTTTCTGGCAAGGAATGAAAAAATCCGCAAAGCAATGACATGGGCTGAATTTCCAGTGGTCGCAGGTAGTGCAGTTGCCTGCTGGACAGGCGGCAGTCTTTTGAGCCTGCTTTCCGGAAAACAGAAAAAATTCCGTGTGCCGGGATATCTGCTTATGGGGGCAGGGAGCGCGATTATGGTTATTTTTCTGGCGCTTTTCTGGCAGACTCTCGAAAGGCCTCCCCTGAGAACTCTTGGTGAAACCCGCCTCTGGTATGCGACGCTGATTCCCGTTGTCGGTTTTATCGTCGAGTATCGCTGGAAAATTTCATGGCTGAAGTTTTATTGTATGTTTCTGGCGGCTTTTTTCATGGGTATCAATCTCACCCATCCTGACATACTCGATAAAACGCTCATGCCCGCGTTGCAAAGTGTTTGGTTTGTCCCTCATGTAGTGGTGTATATGATAGGCTATGTGCTGCTCGCTGCGGCTTCGGCCGCCGCATGGCACAACATCTATCTCGGTTATCGTTCACGGCCAAATGATCGAAGTGAGGCTGTAGGGCATTATCTGGCAATACTGGGATTTGTTTTTCTGACATTCGGACTTCTTTTCGGTGCTTTCTGGGCAAAGGAAGCCTGGGGACACTACTGGACCTGGGATCCAAAAGAGACCTGGGCGTTTATCGCATGGCTTGTCTATCTGGCTTACCTGCATCTCAATGCCGAAAAGGTCGAGAAGCACCGCCTGCAATGGTACCTCGGGCTCTCTTTTGTCGTACTTCTGGTGAGCTGGTTCGGGGTAAACTATCTGCCTTCGGCGCAAAGCAGTGTTCACAGCTATCAGGTTAACTGAGTTTTTTACATCGTACAGGCCATTTCGAGCATGAATAAATGTATGACCATCATTTTGTGTGTACTTTGTCTTATGCTGGCATTGAGACCGGTATTCCCTTTTTTGGAATATGCCCTGAATTATGACTATATCTCAGAAAACCTCTGTATCAACAGAGATAAACCTGAAAGCCATTGCAAAGGCAAATGCCATTTGAAAAAGCGGTTGCAGGAAGTCAACGGGGGCAAGACATCTTCCGGCCACACATCCGCGCCCGCCTATAGTGTAAAAGAGTATTCTCCAGGAATTGTTGAAATAATCGATCTGCAGTTTTTTCGGAGAAACAACCAAAAAAATCATTTCTTTTTCTATTCATACAGCTCGAAAGAATTTTTTTCTTCTCTTCTCACGCCTCCCCCCAAAGCCTTTTTGCCCTGTTGAATGTCACTTTTGCGCATTCGTATCGCAGCAATTAACACAAAAAGGCGTCTATCATGCTAAAACATATACTATTGTCTCTCATTGCAGGGTTGCTACTGCTCTGTCCATTGAACGGCATGGCCGAGGGCAGAAAAGCGGCCATTCAGTTACTCGATGCATCAAAAAAAGTCCCGATCAACGGTACTGCATATCGATACAAGACGCAATCAGGTTTTTCAGATTCCCAGGGGAGAATTATGCTTGAATACACTGAAAGCGACACGCTTTATTTATCGCATGTGTGGTATGGCGAGTGGTATTTAACAGAACGTGAGCTGGAAGATGCTCTCAGGAGCGGTATCAGCTTCAAAGAGCAACGGGAAATCAGTCTCCAGCCGGTAACGGTTATTGCTCTGCGACCGAAACCTGGAGGTGTCGAAAAGATCGGGCTGGATGTTCAGGACAAACTGTCCCACGATGCAGGTGCCGTTCTGAACCAGACACCGGCGATAAGCAGTATCCGGAAAAGCGGAAGCTACGGTTTTGATCCGGTTCTGCGGGGATATAAATACGATCAGCTCAATGTGGTGATTGACGGTTCGATCTGCTCGATAGCAGGCTGTCCCAATCGTATGGATCCTCCTACCAGTCAGATTCCTCCCAACATGATGGAGCAGGTAGAGATTTATAAAGGGCCACATTCTTTCCGGTATGGAACCAGCTTCGGAGGAACCATCAACTTTGAATCCACTCCGGTGAGATTTACAGAAGAACAGGATTTCTACGGGAGATTGTCAGGAAGTGCCGAGAGCAATGGAGGGCTCTACCGTTCTGAAGGGGTTTTTGGAATCAGAGACCAAAAGTATGATCTGGGTCTTTTTGGTTCATTCTCCAGGGGAGATGATTACAGTGATGGAGATGGCCTCATTGTTCCGTCTTCCTTTCAGCGTGCAAGTCTCGGTGGCAGATTGGGGTTGAGTCTTGCTGATAATCAGACGCTTTCCTTCAGCGCGACACATAACAATGCTCAGGATACGGAATTTCCTGCACTGCCGATGGACCTGCGGTCAGACAAAACCTGGCTGTTGAACGCAAAGTATGAACACTCCTTTGATAGAGAACACCTGAAAGCCTGGGAGACAAGTGTCTATACAGCGTTGGTGGATCATACGATGGATAATCTGGAAAAGAATCTCAACCCCAGAATGCTCAATGCAATAACCAAAGCCAACACCATAAGCTACGGCGGAAGGAGCGAAGGAGTCTGGTCGTATGATAAAGGTAGGCTGTATGCAGGTTTCGATGTCAGGGTCCAGCGCGCTGATGGTGAAAGGACGAGAGCGTTTCTGATGGGGCCCATGGCAGGCAAGACGGTTTTTGATAATGTCTGGAATGGCGGGCAAATTGCAAAACCGGCCATCTTCGGAGAGTATCACCGTTCATTATCTGAATTTGATCTTATTGTTTCCGGGAGGCTGGAATATAACAATGCAAGGGCAACGGATCTTAACAAGACATTTGCTTCAAAAAATCCGGAAAACAGTGCCCGGCAAATAAACCCGAATATCAGTGTTGGCGGTATACGAGGGCTGTCTGATGAGTGGTCCCTTGGATTATGGCTCGGGAGGGCACAACGAAGCGGCAGCATTGCTGAACGGTATATCAATTCATTACCTGTAGGCAGGGATCCCTATGAAATGTTGGGGAATCCGGCTTTGAACCCTGAAATCAATAATCAGCTTGATCTGATGGTAGGGTATCAGACAGATGACGCTTCTTTGGATATTTCAGCATTCACGTCATTTATTCAGGATTATATCTCGTCCCGTATCGATCCATTGCTCAAACCGGCAATGCCGTCCAGTCCCGGGGTGAGGCGCTATGTGAACATAGATGAGGCTTTTATGACAGGCTTCGAGATAACCTGGAAGCAGAGGCTGTTCGCAGGACTCAAGCATAATCTGAGTCTTGCTTATACCTATGGTCAGGATAAGGTGAGAAACGAGCCATTGCCAGAGATCGCCCCGCTGGATTTTCGCTATACTCTCTGGGGGAGCTATCTTAATAACCGGTTGATGCCGGTGGTGACGTTGAGACATGTTATGCAGCAGGACCGGATCTCATCTGCATTCGGTGAACAGTCAACCCCGTCATTTACTCTGATTGACCTGGGGGTTACCTACCAGATTAACAACGACCTGGGCGTTACCGCAGGAGTAAAGAATCTGTTTGATGTTGCCTATTATGAACATTTAAACAGATCAGTAATAGGTGATTCAAGAGCTTTTTATGCTCCGGGCAGAAATATCTACGCGTCTTTGTATCTCGATATGATGTAGCGCGATCTGATGCGCTCATGGCAGGCTGTGGTTTTTCAGCGTGACAAACGTGTGCAGAGGCGAGTATGACCGGTCAGGTGAGATCCCTGATCAAATCCTTGTGCTGCGGGAATTTTCTTGTCAGGGAGTTCCTGTCGGCCAGGGTGAAATCACCGAAATCAAATCCGGGTGACACAACACAGCCTGAGAGTGAGAATGCGTCCGGAGCAGGGTTTTTCATTCGTGCACCGAACCATGTGTTTGCCGGAACGATGCCCTGCAGGGTTCCGGTACTGGAGTCAAGGGTAAACGATGACATAAAACCTACATCGTGAAACAGATACACGGTAAGAGGGCTGCCGGCATGGTAAAACCAGAGTTCATCGGATTTGATCCTGTGCAGCATTGAGCGATCATTTCCCCCCAGGAGGTAGTAGATAGCTGTTGCATACGGCCGTTTTCCTGAGAAAACAGGACTTTTGGCAAAGTTATAGGTTGTTTTGCTGCGATAGGTTTCACGGTAATACCCCCCTTCAGGGTGTTGTGAAAGCTCCAGCTTGTCAATCCAGTACTCAGCTGTTGGCATGGAGTTTTTCCTGTACTTTCCTGTTTTTCAGGCGGGAAGCTTCGACAAGTTTCTCACGGAACTCTTCCAGAGAACGCATGATTGACGGATCGGTTAACGCAAGGATATGAACAGCCATGAGTGCCCCGTTTCTGGCATTGTCGATTCCGACTGTCGCGACCGGAATTCCTGGAGGCATCTGGACGATCGAATACAGCGAATCCTGTCCGTTGAGTTTTTTGCTGAAAATCGGTACGCCGATTACAGGCAGTACGGTAAACGCTGCCGTAACGCCCGGCAGGTGTGCTGCGGCTCCCGCGCCGGCGATAATGATCTTGAGTCCGTTGCTCTTTGCTTTGGTGGCGTATGCTTCCAGATCTTTCGGTGTGCGGTGTGCTGAAATGACTGACATTTCATAAGGAATACTGAACTCGTCGAGGACCGCCGCGGCCTCTTTCATGATATCGAAATCGGAGTCAGAGCCCATAAGGATGCCGACCAGTGGGGACGCGTTTTTTGATAGAGTTGTCATACGTATAAATGATCGGGCATTACTGAGGTCAGGTGCCCTTTTTTTTATGAATTTGCCGAGTTTTGTGTATTTTCACGGGTACAGGAATATAGAAAAGTAACATTTGTAGAGGAAGATTACAATGGCAACAAATCTTGCAGACAAATACAGCAACCCGGGACCTCGTTATACAAGTTATCCGACGATTCCTTCATGGAGCACGGATGGTGTAACACAGGAGCAGTGGAAAGAAGCTATGATCAAGGGCTTCAACGATAGTAATGATACAACCGGTGTGAGTATGTACATTCATATTCCATACTGTGAGAACCATTGCTATTTCTGTGGATGTAATGCATATAGAACGCAGGATCATGTCTATGAGGAAGCTTACCTTGACGCTCTTCTTAAAGAGTGGCAGATGTATCTTGATGTGTTCCCCGGTACGCTCAATGTCAAAGAGATGCATATTGGAGGAGGCACTCCGACATTTTTCAGCCCTGATAATCTCGTTAAGCTCATCAATGGCCTTTACGAGCATGTCAACCGTATGGATGGCTACATGTTCAGTTTTGAGACAAATCCCCGCTCTACAACAACGGAGCATCTTGAGGCACTCTACAGTGTCGGATTCCGCCGGATGAGTTTCGGCATTCAGGACTTTGATCCTGTCGTGCAGAAGGAGATAAACAGACTGCAGCCCTTTGAGTTGGTCAAGGAAAAAGTAGACATTGCAAGAGAGATTGGTTTTACGTCGATCAATTTCGACCTTGTTTACGGTTTGCCAAAACAAACGCTGGCGACTGTTACCGATACGATCAGCAAAGTCATGGAGCTCAAACCGGATCGCATAGCCTTCTATGCTTACGGGCATAACCCACACATGTACGAAGGGCAGCGTAAGTTCAAGGAAGCGGACCTGCCGGTCGGGGCAGTCAAGCAGGAGTTGTACGACAAGGGGCTTGAAATGCTTGAATCGATCGGATACCATGAGATAGGTATGGACCATTTTGCCCTTGAGGGTGACGCTCTTTATGTGGCGGCTAAAAGCGGCACGCTTCACAGGAACTTTATGGGATATACAGAAAATACAACCCAGATGATGCTCGCTCTCGGTTCATCATCGATAAGCGACACGTGGTATGCTTTTGCCCAGAATGAACGTTTTCACGAGGACTACATTCGTGAGGTCAACAAGGGACGTTTCCCTTTGCATCGAGGGCATCTTCTGACTGACGAAGACCTTGTTCTTCGCCGTCATATTCTCAATCTGATGTGCAAACAGGAGACATCATGGGCTGATCCGAAGCTTTACTGTGATGAGCTCGACGTTGCCAGGTATCGTCTGGAAGACATGCAGAATGATGGTATCGTTGAACTGAGTGAAAACGGGGTTCGGGTTACCGAAGCAGGGATTCCTTTTCTCAGAAATATCTGTATGGCGTTTGATGCTCTGCTCTGGAGATCAGACAGCCTTTCAAAAGCCTATAACGTATCGAGGGATATTCAGGCTCAATACATTGAGAAAGCCCGAATAGCCAAAGAAGCTGAGAATGTGGAGTGATGCGTAGATCGTTCCTTTCCTATAGACAGAAAGAGGTGGCTTCTGCCACCTTTTTTTATGTGACGACAAAAGAACCTGTTCGGGGAGTCTGGTCGTTTAGAGGAGGAAAACAGGTTATTCTTCATTGAAATCCGGTATTAAATCGCTTATTTTCTCATTATGATAAGGGTGTTCATTCACTACCGGGATTTCAGAACACAGAAGTATATGAATTATGTTAGGTGATGTTCTACTGATCAATGATCAGCATAAGTCTGCGGCAAGAACCATTCTGCAGAGGGTGATCGCAGATCTGAAGGTTATGGGACAACAAGATCCTGCACATAAGTTTGTGGTTGCAATTTCAGGTGAATCAGGTGCCGGGAAATCGGAGCTGGCTCATTCACTCGCTCTTCTGCTTAAAGAACGGTCTATTCGCGTCAAGGTTCTCCATACAGACAATTACTATCTGATTCCTCCTCTTGAGCGACGTGAGCACAGGATCAGCAACGGTTATACCTGCGTTGGCTTTGAGGAATATGACTGGGAACTATTACACAATAATATTGACGATTTTCGGAATAACCGGCAGGTATTGATTCCCTGTATCGATATTATTGCAGAGGAAATCGACCAGCTGTTTACGGATTTCAGCAAAGTACAGTTGTTGGTTATCGACGGGTTGTACGCGATACGTACCGAAGATATCGATCTGAGGGTGTTTATCGATCTTACCTACCGTGAAACCAAAGTCAATCAGGTGATTCGCTGCAAGGAACCTACAGACGGTTATCGTTGGGAGGTGCTTGAGCGTGAACATCGTCATGTCCGTTCTCTGAAATCGCTCGCTGATATGCATGTGAACAGCAACTATGATGTTATCGATGCCTGCATGTCACTTGCTGAAGGTAAAAAACACAAGGAAAATTATGACAACCCAAACAATTCAGACAATACTCAACCGTAGAAGTATACGTTCCTATAAACCCGATAGACTTGATTCGGAATCACTTGATCTGATTGTAAAGGCAGGAACGTATGCACCGAGCGCAATGAACCAGCAGTCGTGGCACATTACCATCATTCAGAACCGCTCGCTGCTCGACAGACTTGAAGCCTCCTGTAAATCTGTTTTTCTGGAATCTGATGTCGAGGCGTTGCGTGAAGTCGCCGCTCGTGAAGATTTCAGTGTTTTCTATCATGCTCCGGCACTTGTCATCGTTACCGGAGACACCAATGCCCTTGCTCCGCAATATGACTGCACTCTGGCAATGCAGAACATGCTGCTTGCAGCCGCTTCGCTTGATATAGGCTCATGCTGGACGCACTCTGTCATGATGTTTCATGCTACTGAGAAAGGAAATGCTCTTTTCAATGAACTTGGTATTGTTTTTTCGGA
>Ga0272441_10006750_pt1 | contig 19035 bp, 14 predicted proteins | sample SSMProp6N_FD_193582 | JGI IMG/M metagenome (GOLD analysis project Ga0272441, IMG submission 193582) | Marine sediment archaeal communities from Little Sippewissett salt marsh, Falmouth, MA, United States - SSM-Prop-6N | ecosystem: Environmental > Aquatic > Marine > Wetlands > Sediment ... | reverse complement strand
GCTGTGACAGGGCTCTCTCTGAAAGCAGGGGGGTCAAGCTGAAGAGAAGAGCCCTGTGTCGAACAGCAAGTGACCGAGGTATCCGGCGGACGACAGCTATGCAGGCTGAACGCAGGTCGTCCATTAAGCGGCCTGGCGTTTCTCCGCGTGTCCGGAGGAGTGATAATGCGGAATCGTGCGGCCGTTTTGCAGTGTATACAGGCGGTCAATATGCATGGGATGATCCTGCATGGCCGGAACGACGGCGAGTATTGCTGTACCGCATGCTGCGACAGTATCGAGGGCATGTGATACTTCGGACCAGAGGTGCGAATGCCCCGTCATGGGCCATGTGTCAAGCAGAAACAATGTCGGATCTGCCATGAGGGTCTGACCGATGGAGACCAGATATTGCTCATCGCTCGTAAGATTGATGAATTGGGTCTGTCTGATCCGGGTGAGGCTGGGCAGGAGTGTAAAGACCCTGCCGAGCATCTCGGCAATGCGTTCGGAGGTTCTCGTAGTAAGTCCGCCTGCCTCGAGGATTTCCAGCGTTGTCATGAGGGGACACAGACGTGTGGGTTCGGGAACGCGTCGTATTCCGAGGTCGATTCGTGTTTCGGGTGAGAAAAGTTTGATCGGTCGTGTCTTAAAGTAGATTGTTACCGCATTGCGTGCACGTCCCCCGGCGATGCATTCAAGGAGTGCCGCTCCTGCTGAATGCTCGGAACAGATAACCCCCACCGTCTCACCTGCGCGCACTGTCAGGGAAACGTTCTCAAGGGTGTTGTGATTCGGGTGTCGATACATCAGATTGAGTACGTTGAGTAGTTTCATGGTGTCCCTCCATATATAGTTAAGTGTTAATCATTGCCGGCGGTGCCGGCGCATCGTTTGTATTTTCGGGCACCGATATTTCTTCGTGGTGATCCGTCTCGAGAAATATCGATGCCATCGAGCAATGAAATTATGATGTTGCATTGTGATTAAGCAAGCTGTGTGCCAGCATGGTATGTGGGGGTTAATGGTAAGAATAACGGTATGATATGGTCTTCAGGTCATGAAAATGCGAGGTGCGGTGATGCATATACGGTTCACGCCGGTTACGTAATGGAGCAAAACCGCGACGTTGCAGTTCGATGCATATACGGTTCATGCATGAAGCCCACCATATAGTCATTATTACGCACAGTTACCCGTGTCTGTGAGTTATTATTGCATCGTATCCGGCGTGAGGTGGTGTTTTTTCATCTTGCGCACAACCGATGACTGGCTGATACCAAGATAGTGTGCCATTTCCCTGGTTGACCGACACTTCTTGAGCGCCGCTTTTAAAAGCTCCTCTTCCTGCTCAAATAGATAGTCGTTCAGATTCATGGCACTCGCATCCTTGCGTCCCGCCTTAATCGTTTTTCCTTTCCCATAGCGGAAACTTTCCCTGATGAAATCGTCCAGTATCTCGTCTTCGCTCATAACAACGGCCTGCTTTAACAGATTTTCAAGTTCTCGTATGTTTCCGGGGAAATGATAGTTATTCAGGATTTTTAAGGTACGGGAGGTGATTCGCTTGTTCTGCTCGTATGCCGCGTTGAATTTTGCCAGGAAGTGCCGGGTCAATTCAAAAATATCTTCGGGACGGTTCCTGAGGGGAGGGATATTGAGGACAAACGTGTTGAGGCGGAAAAAGAGGTCTTCCCGGAAGTGTTTTGCTGCTGCAAGGGCCTCCAGGTCACGGTTCGTTGCCGCGATAATGGAGCAGTCGATCCTGCGTGGTTTGGTCCCGCCCAGCCTGATGATCTCGTTATCGTCAAGGTATTTCAATAGCTTTGCCTGAAGGGGAAGCGGCAGGTCGCCGATCTCGTCCAGAAAAAGAGTCCCTCCGTGGGCAAGTTCAAAAAGCCCGACTTTCCCCTGTTCGCGGGCACCCGTAAATGCGCCTTTCTCGTAACCGAAAAGCTCCGCTTCCAGGAGATTTTCCGGGAGGGCTGCGCAATTGATTTGGATGAATTGTTTGGTACTCCGGTTACTGCTTTTGTGTATCAAGCGGGACAGGAGCCCCTTGCCCGTTCCCGATTCTCCCAGGATGAGGATATTGGACGCGTTCAGGTGTGCCAGTTTCATTGCAATACGCATTGTATGTTTCATGGGGGTGCTCTCGACGATGATGTCCTGACCCGCCAGCTCCTGCATTCTCAGTTCAGTCAGTTGGTCTTTATATTTTTCCGTGACCATCAGGGTCTGTTCAAGTTTGTCACTGATTGCGTTTAACTGGGTCATGTCGCGTTCGGTGACGATGACAAGGGACACATTGCCCTTATCGTCGAGTATCGGTGTCCCGCTTACCATGAGGCGTCGTTTTTTCTTTTTCACGTGTTGAGCGATTGTCACTGGCTGTTTTGAATTGATGGCCTCTATGGTCACGGAGCGATCGAAGAGGCCGAGTTCGGCTGCGTAGGTGCTTTGTTTTCCGATAAAGTCTTTTGCACTGATACCGTTAAACTCTTCCGAGGCCTTGTTGATCGCGAGAATGGTGCCGTTTCCGTCACATACCCAAATCCCGTCGGTGGAGCTGTTGAGAATTGCATTCAGCTGCCTGTTGTTATTAGTGGACAATTGCTGATTATGCAGTGCCTCTTTGAATTCTTTTTTGTCCAGGATTGTAATCAAATGACCCGTGATGTGCGGGGCAGTACCCACGGCGGCGATATGTACGACCACGCGGGCATCTTTGGTGATGATGTGTTCGCCCTTTTCGTGCGTTCCCCGTGCGATATACTCCTGTATGACGGGATAGACGTCGGGCAGGACATCCGCGAGAAATTTTCCGATGATGGGACCTGTGCTGTGACCCAGTAATGTTTCGGCACGCACGTTAAGGGCCACAATCCGTTGGGACGTGTCGGCAACGATGAACCCGAGGGTGCAGTCATTGAATATCTGTGCGTACGTGAGGGTACTGGATTGTATCGTATTCACATTATTCTCCTGTGCTCTGCGCCGCTGGTTGCGACGCAAAAAACGGCGGTTTCACGTGATGCTACCGCCGCCGTTTCACTGCAATGTCCTGAAGAAAAGTACTGCAGCCCTGTCAGAGAGTTTGGCAATAGGACAATCGCCTGATTGCCTCGTCTTTCCCCAGTATGTCGATGATAATGGGGATATCGGGACCATGGCAGCTTCCAAAAAGCGCGAGCCTCAGAGGAAAATAAAAGTGTTTGCCTTTGAGGGCCAGTTCTTTCATTGACTCTTTCAGCAGGGATGTAAGGTCATCTTTTGTCCAGCCCGTCCGTGTCGCGAGGGCCTCAATCCAGTGGGCATAAATGCGCTGTGCCGCCTCCAGGCGGATGAAGTCCCGGTCTTCATCCGAAAATGACAAGTCATCGTAAAACATGCGTGCATGTTCGACGATCTGGGAGAGGCAGGAGACATGGTCTCTGGCAACGTCGATGACTTTCAGGTACTTCACCTGATCGCTGATATCGATGCCGGCATCAAGGAAATATTGCCGCGATCTGTTGGCGATGTCGCTTACCTCGCGCTTCCGTATGTAGATCCCGTCCATCCAGTTCAGCTTTTCGATATCGAAAATTGCGCCAGCCTTGTTGATCCGTTCGAGGGAAAACGCCTGTTCAAGTTCTGAGAGTGTGTAGAGCTCCCTGTCATCTGCCGCGTGCCATCCCAAAAGGGCAATGAAGTTGACGAGGGCTTCGGGCAAATATCCCTTGTCGAGATAACTTTCAACGGCAACGTCTCCCTGGCGCTTGCTCAGTTTGCTCCTGTCCGAATTAAGCAAAAGGGGCAGATGGACGAATTGAGGTGCCTGCCATCCCAGTGCCTCATACAGAAAAATGTGTTTGGGAACGCTTGACAGCCATTCCTCGCCGCGGATCACATGGGTAATGTTCATGAGGTGATCGTCGATGACGCTGGCCAGGTGATAGGTCGGAAACCCGTCCGATTTGATCAGGACCTGGTCGTCAATCTGCGCGTTGTCCACCGCAACCTTTTCACGGACCACATCATCAAAGACCGTTCTTCCGTCCCGCGGGTATTTCAACCGGATGACATAGGGTATTTCCCTGGCCAGGTTGTCTTCGATTTCGCGTTGGGAAAGGTTGCGACATTTTCCGTCGTACATTGATGGCTGCTTCAGGCGCCGCTGCATGTCGCGCAGTGTGTCCAGACGCTCCTCTGTGCAGAAGCAGTAATACGCATTGCCGGAATCGATAAGTTCATCGGTAAACTGTTTATAGAGTTCCGTGCGTTCGGACTGTATATAGGGACCATAGTCACCTCCGATGTCCGGCCCTTCGTCATAGTCCAGGCCCACCGCTTTGAGGGTCGACATCAGATTTTCCAGGGCACCGGGGACATATCGTTTCTGGTCGGTGTCTTCGATGCGCAGAATAAACGTGCCGCCGCTCTTACGGGCGAAAAGATAATTATACAGCGCCGTCCGCAGGCCGCCCACGTGAAGATAGCCGGTGGGGCTTGGAGCAAACCTTACTCTCACTTCGTTATTTCCGTTATGTGTCATGTGGGTACCTCGTGTTCTTTGTCTGGCAGATTGTCCATATGGGATTATCGTACATGCAATGCGGCATGTCCGTCACGGCAGGCATGCCACGTGCTCTGGTTTCGGTGTAATTAAGGTGTTAAATTTCATTTGTCAAGTCGGCGGCGGTTTTATCTGCATGCCGTTTCAAAATCCCACATCTTATAATAACTGCATATTATAACATAAAAACACTTTATAGTGTATCAGTATTCTTGCACGGTAACTCTCGGCTTGACACTGCGATATCTTTAAGGCATAGTCACTTGTTTTATAAAGAAAAAATATGGTTCACCGATATTGAGAAATGTGTGTCGGGGAGTAACAGGCGGTCGAGGTATGCGTGAAGGCGGATATACGTTGGGTGGGAAATTATATGCGAATTTTAATCTGTTTTACGAACTCATGGCGCGCAAGGTGCGGGAAATCCTCCTGGTATCAAGTCCGTATGATGCATTCATTATAGAAGAGGACGGCACGCTGGCGTCAAGAATAATTAATGAATACAGTGGCTTGAATCTCAGCCAGCCACCCCGGGTGACACGTACGTCCTCTGCCTATGAGGCACTCGCGTTCTTGGATGAAAAAGAATTCGACATGGTACTGACCATGCCCCATTTGAGCGAAATGGATCCCTTTTCATTTGGTATGGCGGTAAAAAACAAAAAACCGGGCCTGCCAGTACATCTTCTGGCCCATACCAGCCGGGGGATCTATCCATTGGCGGATAACGTTACTGCCGAGGGGATCGATAAAATCTTCATCTGGTCGGGAAATTCCGATCTGCTCCTCGCGCTGATAAAAAATGCGGAAGATCTGCTCAATGTCGATGCCGATACCCGCACGGCCATGGTGCGGGTCCTCATCCTGGTCGAAGATTCACCGGTCTACTATTCTTCCTTCCTCCCGTTCATCTATAAGGAAATTGTCCGGCAGACGCAGGCCGTCCTCGAAGCGGGCCTCAACGAAGAGCACCGACTGCTCACCATGCGTGCCCGGCCCAAGATATTGCTTGCGCGCTCATATAATGAAGCGCTCGGGCTGTACCGTAAATATCGATCGTATCTGTTGGGAATAATCTCCGATACCCGGCTTCCCATGGATGGTGTGCCCGAAGGCGAGGCGGGTGTGCAGCTCCTTTCCCACATACGAAGAGAAAACCCGTATCTGCCCCTGTTGCTTCTCAGCTCCGATCCGGGCAACGGCAAAAAGGCCGAAGATATTCCGGCAGTGTTTCTCGACAAGAACTCGCAGGATCTTTTTACGGATATCAATGCGTTTTTTCTCAATCACCTGGGATTCGGTGATTTCATCTTTCGCAGTCCGGACGGACATGAGATCGATCGGGCCTCGAATCTTCATGAGCTGGAGCAGAAATTGATGATCATACCGGACGACGTTCTGTTGTATCACGCAAAGCAGAACCATTTTTCCAACTGGATTATGGCACGTTCGGAAATAGTTCTTGCGTCGATGTTCCGTGAGGTAGTGACAGACAATTTTACCACTGCCGACAAAATCAGAGAGTACCTGATTTCCAATATCAATACATCCCGCAAGTGGCGGCAGAAAGGCGTTGTTGCACAGTTCAAAGGTGATGATTTCGATGCGGAGATAATGGATTTTGTGAAAATCGGCAAGGGATCGCTGGGGGGCAAGGCCCGCGGCCTGGCATTTATGACCGAGCTTCTTCATCAGCATCGTGTTCTCAGGGGAAAATATCCCGGTATCAATATTGAAATTCCGAAAACCCTCGTGATCTGTACCGACGGCTTCGAATCGTTCGTGTCCGAAAATAATCTGAGGCGGTTCGCCGGTGACGGTTTCACCGATCAGGAGATAGCCGACGCATTTCTGAAGGCCGACATGCCCGCATGGATCGCAAAAGACCTGGAGATGTATCTGACGCAGGTCACGTACTCCTTGTCGGTTCGCTCGTCGAGTCTGCTGGAGGATGCCCAGTTTCAACCCTATGCCGGTTTGTATCAGACCTATATGGTTTCCAACAACCATTCCGAACAGTCGATGAGATTCCGGCAGGTTATAGATGCGGTGAAGCTTGTATTTGCATCAACCTATTACGAGGGCCCCAAGGCCTTTGCCAGAAATACGTCGAATAAAGCGCAGGAAGAAGCCATGGCGGTCATTATACAGGAACTGGTGGGGCGCCGGTACGGTGATTATTTCTATCCGGCCATTTCGGGCGTTGCCCAGTCGCATAATTATTATCCTGTGTCGCGCATGAAAGCGGAAGAGGGAATTGCACACATCGCCCTCGGCTTCGGTAAAACAGTTGTTGATGGGGAGCGGGCGCTCCGGTTTTCGCCCCGATACCCGACCCTCATCCCCCAGTTTTCTGCCATTGATGATATCCTGACCAATTCGCAGCGATTCTTTTATGCCCTGAAAATGGACGAATGTGTGGCAGACGGATCACTGTTCGCACATTCAAACCTCGAAAGAAGAGAGATATACGCCGCCGCAGACGAACTTCCCGTCAAGGCTCTGGCAAGCACTTTCATCCCCGTGGAGGGCAGGATCCGGGATACGGGTCATATTGCGGGACCCAAGGTCATCACCTTTGCCGAAATCCTGAAGCACGACACGTTTCCACTTCCTGAAATTTTGTCCGATCTCATTGCAATGGGGCGCGACAGCATGGGAAGTCCCGTTGAGATCGAATTTGCCGTCAATCTGAATTCGGAAGATATTCGGAAAAGCGATTTTTACTTTCTTCAGATACGTCCCATGGTTGCCGATGAAGATCGCTTCAAGGTGACCATCACCAATGAAGATATTGACCATGCCGTCTGTTTTTCGACGCAGGCACTCGGAAACGGTATCAGTGAGGCGATAGCGGATATAATGTATGTCAAGCCCGATGATTTCGATCCCGCCGCGACCCTGAAGATTGTGGAAGAGATCGGTACGTTGAATGCTGCGCTGCATGCCCAACAACGATCCTATCTCCTGATCGGCCCCGGACGATGGGGTTCTTCCGACCGGTGGCTCGGTATCCCCGTACAATGGCAGCATATTTCGGGTGTCGGGGCAATTATCGAATTAAGAAACTCACAGCTGAGTGCAGACCCTTCGCAGGGGTCTCATTTTTTCCAGAATATTACCTCTTTGGGGATTCATTACATCACCGTTACCGAAGGGACGGATCATTTTGTTAACTGGGATTGGCTCCACGCCCTGCCCGCCGTCCGGGAGACCGCCTATCTGCGTCATGTCCGGCTGAAAAGACCGGTCACGATTAAAATAGACGGGCGCAAGTCAATGGGTGTGGTCACTCCGGCGTGAGGCGAAGGCACCGGATGCGAACGCGAACCGGATGGCGGTCCTGATAAGTAGATTCTTCCCTGCGGTATCACCCTGCAGATAGCCCGAATTTACGCTGTGATGCATTGATGCATTAATGTGCATTCTTGGGATCTATTTTGCTTATCATGCTGATTTTACAACTTGTTTGATCGTGTTCATGTCATGATACAGGGGGGTGTTGCGGTATTGCATTTTTTGTGTCGCGCAATTTTTACTGTAATCATTATAAAGACTTGAGGTTGGTGGGGCGTATTTATGATGCAGATCAGCATTATTTTAGGGCCCGTTCAGGGGGGACTTTCATGTCTCTTGCGATGATAGTAATCCAGCTTCTATTTAAGTATGCGCTTTTATTATACTTTAATTTTTTTTCAAGGTAATTTTTTTGTCTGGCATCAAAAATGCTAAATGCAATTTCAACTGAGTAATAATCATCACGGTGCCTGAAACATTAAACGTTCAAGACGCGGGTGATAAAAATATACATTCACAATTATTTTTTAAATTTCTAGGAGGATACGCAAATGGCATTAATGAATGCGGCCCAATACGAGGAGAGTTTACGGAAGCTGAACCTACAGGTCTACATGTTCGGCAAGAAGGTAGAGAGTCCGGTAGACGATCCTATCATCCGACCTTCCATGAACGCGGTAGCGATGACATACGAGATGGCACATCGGCCGGAGTACGAAGATTTGATGACAGCGACGTCCCACCTGACAGGGAAGAAGGTCAACCGCTTCTGCAACATCCACCAGGGTGTGGATGATCTGGTAAAGAAGAGCAAGATGGGCCGCCTGCTGGGATTCAAGACAGGCTGCTGCTTCCAGCGCTGTGTCGGTATGGATGCGCTGAACGCCTTATCGATCGTGACGTACAATATCGATGCGAAGCACGGCACGGAGTACAACAAGCGATTTTTAAAATATCTGGAATACGTCCAGGAGAAGGACCTGACGTGTGACGGTGCGATGACGGACCCGAAGGGTGACCGCAGCCTGGCACCGCACCAGCAGCCGGACCCGGACGCATTCATGCACGTCGTGGAAGAGCGTGCCGACGGGATCGTGGTAAGCGGCGCGAAGGCGCACCAGACGGGTGCGGTGAACTCACACGAGATCATCATCATGCCGACGATCACGATGCGTGAAGCGGATGCGGACTGGGCGATTTCCTTTGCGTTGCCGTCGGATGCGGAAGGCATCACGTACATCATCGGTCGCCAGTCGTGCGATACACGCAAGGCGGAAGGGCTGACCATCGATCGCGGCAACATGCATTACGGCGGTCATGAGGCCCTGGTGGTATTCGACAAGGTGTTCGTGCCGTGGGAGCGCGTGTTCATGTACAAGGAAGTGGAGTTTTCAACGCAGCTGGTGGAATACTTTGCGGCCTACCATCGCCAGAGCTACGCCTGTAAGGTTGGTGTCGGCGACGTACTGATCGGCGCATCGCAGGTCGTTGCGGAGTACAACGGTGCGGAACGGGCCTCGCACGTGAAAGACAAGATCGTCGAGATGAACCACCTGAACGAGACGCTGTACTGTGGATGTATCGCGTGTGCCTCGGAAGGTCACAAGGAGCCGAGCGGCACATACATGGTGGATGTCCTCTTAGCGAATATTCACAAACACAACGTCACGCGTTTCCCGTATCAGATCAGTCGTCTGGCGCAGGATATTGCAGGCGGTCTGATGGTGACGCTGCCGTCTGCGGCTGATCTGGCAGGTTCGGAGACGGGCAAATGGGTAGAGAAGTACTACAAGACGAAGCTGGAAGTACCGACGGAGCATCGTATGCGCGTCCTGCGTCTGATCGAGAACCTGACGCTGGGGACGGCGGCGGTCGGTTACCTGACGGAATCGATGCACGGTGCAGGCTCACCGCAGGCACAGCGGATCATGATTACCCGCATGATCAACATGGAAGAGAAGAAACAGATAGCGAAGGAACTATGCGGCATCGAGAAGGGCGATCATCTCAGTTAAGGATCGGCCTGAAGTACTGCGGGGGCTGCCGTGCGGACTACAACCGTGTGAAGCTGGTACAGGAGATAGCGGCACGGTTGGGCGAGCGGGTGCTGTTCGTGTCACATGAGGAACGGGACGTGGACGGGTACCTGATCGTGGCAGGATGTGCCACGGCATGTGTTGATCGTGCGCCGTTTGCAGATAAGCGGATCTGGACGATCACCGCCCCCGGGGATGCCGAGCGGTTCATAGCGGAAATAAAGGAACGAGTGGAGGATAGAGATGCACTGGAAGGACCAGTACAAGAGTAAACTAACGACCCCCGAGGAAGCGGTGACGCACATCAAGTCGGGTGACCGAGTGGTAGTGGGCCATGCATCGGGTTCACCGGAGCTGCTGTTGAAGGCCCTGGTAGACAACAAAGAGGCCTACCGCGATGTGGAGATCGTGCACATGGTGGCCATGGGTGCCTCGGAGTATTGTCTGCCGGAGAATTCGGCGCACTTCGTGCACAACTCGCTGTTTGCCGGCGCGACGACGCGTTCGGCGATCAACGAGGGGCGGGGTGCCTTTACGGCATGTCATTTCAGCCAGATTCCGCGTCTGTTTACGGACGGGATTCTGCCGGTGGACGTAACGATGTGCATGGTGTCGCCGCCGGATGAGCACGGCTACTGTTCGTACGGGATCTCGGTGGACTACACGAAGCCGGCGGCGGAGAGTTCCAAGCTGGTAATCGCAGAAGTCACGCCGCACATGCCGCGGACGCTGGGGAATTCGTTTGTTCACATATCGGATATAGACTGCATTATTGAATGCGAATCAAAGCCGGTGATCCTGCGGCCGCCGAGGATTACGCCGCTGGACGAGTCGATCGGCGGGTACTGTGCGGAACTGGTACGTGACGGCGACTGTCTACAGCTGGGTATCGGCGGTGTGCCGGACTCGATGCTGGGCTTTTTGAAAGAGAAGAAGGATCTGGGCATTCACACGGAGATGTTCTCCGACGGTGTGGTGGACCTGGTGGAATCGGGTGTGATTACGTGTGCCCGCAAGAACTTCCACCCGGGGAAGATGGTGGCGACGTTCTTTATGGGGACGGAGAAGCTGTACAACTTCGTGCACAACAATCCGATGGTGGAGATGCACACGGTGGATTACACGAACAATCCGGCGGTGGTTGCGCAGAATGACAACGTGGTATCGATCAATTCGTCGCTGCAGGTTGACCTGGTGGGTCAGGCTGCATCGGATACGATCGGATATAAGCAGTTCAGTGGGACGGGCGGCCAGGCGGACTTTGTACGCGGGGCGTCCTGGTCGAAGGGAGGCCGATCGATTCTGGCGTTCCATTCGACGGCCGCGGGCGGTAAGATCTCCCGGATTGTGCCGCACCTGGACGAGGGCGCCTCGGTGACGACGACGCGCACGGACGTGCACTACATCGTGACGGAGTACGGGATTGCCGATTTATGGGGCAAGACGGTACCGGAGCGCGCGAAGGCCCTGATCAACATCGCCCATCCCGATTTTCGTGAGGATTTGAAGAATGAGTTTGTGAAGCTATACAACCCCAATGCTCGCACGGCCCATCAGGTTCCGAAGGAGTTCAGCGCATAGGGGTACACAACACGAACACGAAAAGCCGGAAGGTGAAGTACATTAAACAATTATCAGATTCATTAGGAGGCTCAATAAGATGGCAAGTGTGTTTACGACTACCCCGAAAATCATAATGGGTGCCGGTTCCATAAAGGAAATCGGAGCGGAAGCAGCCAAACGTGGTGCCAAAAAGGTCCTGATTGTGACGGATAAAGGCGTCATCGGTGCCGGACTGAACGTGCCGGTCGAAGAATCACTGAAAGCGGCCGGAATCGAGTATGCAATATTTGACGGTGTCGAGCCGGATCCCCGTTACGAGATCGTAGCGGACTGCGTCGACGTAATTAAAAAGGAAGACGCAAAACTTCTCATCGGTCTGGGAGGGGGCAGCTCTCTCGACATGACGAAGACATCGGCGATCATGGCAACCAACGAAGGGCCGATCGGAGAATATTTCGGTATCGATCTGATTCCCGCACCGGGCCTGCCGACGATTCTTGTACCGACAACGGCTGGGACGGGAAGCGAAGTCACCCCCATTGCAATTCTTTCCGACGAAGGTGAAAAGCTGAAAAAGGGCATCGTCAGTCCTTATCTGTACCCCGCCTGCGGCATCCTGGATCCCGAACTGACCGTGGGGCTCCCGCCGCACGTGACCGCCGCCACCGGTATGGATGCCCTGATCCACGCCGTCGAGGCCTTGACGTCGATTAACGCCACCGGCCTGACCGACATGTATAATGTCCGGGCCATCGAACTTATTTACAACAACATCCGGACTGCCTACGCCAAGGGTGACAACATCCAGGCACGGGCCGCCATGATGGAGGGTGCCCTCCTGGCCGGTATCGGATTCGCGAATGCCGGTGTGACGGCTGTACATGCATTTGCATACCCCATCGGTGCGGAGTTCCATATACCGCACGGGATCGCCAATACCCTTATGCTGCCCCATGTCATTCGCTTCAATGTGCTGGGTAATCTGCCCAAGTTTGCAGGGCTTGCGAAACCGTTCGGCATTCCCACCGAAGGCCTGGATGCATTGCAGGTTGTGGATAAGGTAATCGCGGCGATTGACCGGCTGGCCGATGATCTCAGAGTGCCGCGCCACCTGGCCGATTACGGTGTGGAAGAGAAAGATGTTCCCATGCTGGCCGAGGGCGTCTTGAAGGTCACACGGCTTTTGGCAAACAATCCGCGCACACTCCATTATGACGATGCGGAAGCGATTTACCGCGCGGCCTTGTAATTCCGGTTCTCTTTGAAGTTGCATACTGAGAACACCAAATGAAAATGTGTTAACACGCCGCTCAGATGCAGTGGCGCGATGAAGCTGTAATCGATTGAATTGAAAGCGAGGTAGGAGAACGAATGAGTAACCAAACTTTAGACGAACTGCGAGGCAAGGTACTGGCAAAGAGTTTCATCAATGCCAAACCTGCATTTGTTGCATCGGGCAAGGGTGCCATGCTTACCGATGTCGATGGACGCGAGATTATCGATTTCGCCGGCGGTATCGGTGTCATGAATGTCGGTCATTCCGCACCGCGGGTGGTGGAAGCGATCAAGGATCAGGCAGAGAAAGTTACCCATACCTGTTTTATGGTTCTGCCGTATGAACCGGCCGTCACATTGGGAGACCGACTGTGTGCGATCACGCCGGGCTCATTCCCGAAAAAGGCCTTTTTCGCCAACAGTGGTGCCGAGGCCGTGGAAAACGTGGTCAAAATCGCACGTTATTATACGAAGAAACCCGGTATCGTGGTCTTTGAGCATGCCTTCCATGGCAGGTCACTGCTCACCATGACCATGACCAGCAAGAGCAAACCCTACAAGTGGGGGTTTGGCCCCATGGCCTCTGAAGTTTACCGTATGCCCTACGCATACTGTTATCGGTGCCCCTTCGGCCTCAAGTACCCTGAATGTAATGTTGCGTGTGCGGACTATCTGAATGAACTGTTCATCCAGACACCGCCGGAGAATACGGCCGCCGTGGTCGCGGAACCGGTCATGGGTGAGGGCGGATTCATAGCGCCGCCGCCCGAATATTTCCCCAAGCTTGCCAAGATCTGTAAGGACAATGATGTGCTGTTCGTGTCCGACGAGATCCAGGCCGGTATGGGCAGGACCGGAAAGATGTTTGCCATCGAACACTGGGGGGTCGAGCCGGATCTGATGTCGGTTGCCAAGAGTCTGGCCGCCGGTATGCCGCTGAGTGCCGTGGTCGGTAGGGAAGAGATTATGGATAGCGTCCATCCCGGTGGTATCGGCGGTACCTACGGCGGAAACCCCGTGGCCTGCGCGGCTGCCAATGCCGTCCTGGATATGTTTGACCACGATGGCCTGCTCGAGACATCCGCTGCACTGGGTGAGAAACTGTGGAAGGCCTTTGGCGAACTGCAGAAGAAGTACGAAATTATTGGCGATGTCCGCGGCAAAGGTCCCATGATCGCGATGGAGCTGGTCAAAGACCGCGAAACCAAAGAACCGGCCAAGGACGAGACTGCGGCGATTACCAAATATGCGTTTGACAACGGCCTGCTCCTCCTGTCGTGCGGCCCGTATTACAATGTAATCCGCTGCCTCATGCCGCTCGTGATTACCGATGAGCAGCTGGACAAGGCCCTTGCCATTATGGATGATGCATTTGCATCGCTCACGAAATAGGAAGATTCGATGTGACGACTCATATCGTCTCTAAAATATAAATGGAACTGGGCTGCGCCGCTGCGTGCGGCTGTGCGAGGCGGTGCGGCCCTCCCATGTAACCGGGAATATATCCCGGTCGGTATTTCAAATTAACGCGAAGGAGAAAATCTAATGAGAGGGAAGATGCGCAGTGTAGTAACAGGTATCGCAATCGCTTTTTTTGTGTGCTCGCTCGTACTGGTCGGAACACCCGCGATTGCCGCAAAAGTAGTCAAGATCGGTAATATCCTGCCGCTGTCAGGACCTTCAGCATCGGTCGGTGTCCAAGGTATGAATGCTCGTGAACTTGCAACCGAAATGATCAATAAGGCCGGCGGAATTAAATCCCTGGGTGGCGCCAAACTGAAAAACATCTATGTCGACAGCAAAAGTGACCCCACCGTTGGTGTGACCGCTGCGGAAAGACTGATCAACAGTGACAGAGTCCACGTCCTCTCCGGCTGCTGGAACTCTGCCGTCACCTACCCGGCAACACAGGTTGCCGAGCGATACGGTGTACCCTTTATCGTGCCCGTGTCCGTCCGCAATACCATCACCGAACGTGGTTTCAAATACACCTTCAGAATTGCCGCCAAGGATGCCTGGTGGACCCGTGACCAGTTCAAGTTTCTCGAAGACATGAAAAAAGCAACCGGCACGGAATTAAAGACCATGGCGTTCCTGTACGAGAACGGCGACTGGGGCGTCGGCATGGCCGAACAGTGGGTCAAACTTGCCGAGCAGTACGGCTACAAAGTCGTCCTGAACGAACCCTATCCGAGTACGGCCAGTGACCTTACTCCCGTTGTCATGAAGGTCAAGAAAGCCAACCCCGATGTCATCCTGCTGACCTCCAATGCGGCCGATGCGATCCTTCTGACCAACACCATGGCCGAAATGAAGGTCTCGGTCAAGGCAGTCATCGGAACCGGTGGCGGCCATGCAGATCCCATGTTCAGAAAGAACACCGGTAAGAACTGTCAATATATGTTCGACGTTGTCGAGTGGGAATCCGACCTCAGTAAACCCGGCATCCCCGAGATCAATGCCGAATTCAAAAAACGCCATGGGTATCCCTTGGCCGGTGAGTCCGTCGATGCCTTCGCATCCGTCTTTGTGATCGCCGATGCCCTCGAAAGAGCCGGTTCGACAAAACCTGCAAAGATCAGAGACGCCCTGACGAAGACCAACCTGACTTCCGGACCCGGTATGATCGTTTCCTACGATGCGGTCCAGTTTGACGAGTCGGGCCAGAATATCAATGCCGGTATCGTCATGGTGCAGTTCAGAGATGTCAACGGCACGATGGAACGTGTGACCGTATGGCCGGTGAATGCCGCCAGAGCCGGTTACAAGGCCGTATTTCCCATGCCCGCAGCGAAGTAGAGCGACACAGGGTTGAGAATGATACGTAATGCTTAATGTGAATACACGGGCCGGGAGCGGGAGATGCGCGAGCGTTCTCACGCCCCCGGGCCGACAATTCAAAATCCATGCGAGGTTATTATGGACGTAATTATCCAATCAATCATCAACGGGACGCTGACGGGTTCGATCTACGGTCTCGCCGCGCTGGGCCTCACCCTGATTTTCGGAGTCATCAAGGTCATCAACTTTGCCCACGGTTCACTGCTGATGGTTGGAATGTATGCCGCTTACTGGCTTGTCACATTGACCGGTGTCAATCCGTACGTGGCGCTCATAGTTGTGGTACCGCTTTTGTTCTTTTTCGGATACTTTATGCAGGCCATCGTTATCAAGCCCATACTGGTACAGCAGGCCGATGTGCGGGAACCGAGCGAAGTTATAATCGTCACCTCGGGTGTCTGGTACATCCTGGATAATCTTACCCTGATGGTATTCGGTGCCGAATATCGGGTTGTCAACACGACAGTGTCGGGCACTTCATTTTCTCTCGGAGACTTGATTATTTCCGCTCCCAAATTTTACGGGTTTGTTATAACGATTATCACCGCCGTGGCACTGGTGTGGTTCCTAAAATACACAAAACTGGGCAAGGCCATCAGGGCCGCCAGTCTGGACCGTGTGGCGGCGAGCCTCATGGGAATCAACCAGTACCGCGTGTACAATATTGCCTTCGGTATTGGAACGGCAATTGCCGGTATCGTCGGTTGTGTCTTGATCCCCTTTTACTATGTGTTTCCGACTGTCGGTGTCATCTTTGACGTCAAATGCTTCATCATCGTCGTACTGGGAGGACTGGGAAGTATTCCCGGTGCCCTCATCGGTGGTGTAATTGTCGGTCTCATCGAGTCGATCGGCGCTCAATTCATGGCGTCAACATGGACAGAACTTATCGTTTACGTTGTGTTCCTTGCGGTGCTTTTTGTAAGACCGGCAGGGTTGTTCGGCGAAAAGCGGGACTGGTAAGAAAGGAGACGGAAAGACATGACACGAGAAAACCTGGACAAACTACTCAAAATCATTCTCATAGTCGGAGTATTTACTCTGCCTGTGTGGATGAGGAGTCCTACATATCTGCAGATTCTGATACTGCTGTTCTTCTATGCCTATCTGACCACCGCCTGGAATCTGGTGGGTGGGTTTGCCGGTGTGCTGCCCCTGGGGCATTCTGCCTATGTGGGGATCGGCGCATATACGTCAACGGTGCTCTTTATGGCCTTCGGGTTGAGCCCCTGGATCGGCATGTTTGTCGGCGGTATTGTCTCTGCGATCGTAGGTACCATCATTGGTATTCCCACCCTGAAACTGCGGGGTGCCTACTTTGCGCTGGCGACCATGGCCTTCGGTGAAGGGGTGAGGGTGCTGGTTGAAAATACCGACAAAATAGGTCCCCTCCTGGTCAATGGACCGCGGGGGATCTGTATACCGCTGCACAACTCGTTTGCGCAGTTTCAGTTCATGAGCAAGGTGCCCTACTATTACATCATTCTGATCATGCTCTGCATTGTGCTCTTTGTGACTTGGTATATATCGAAAATCAGGATCGGCTACTACCTGGCAGGCGGCGGCGAAGAGCCTGAAGCGGCCCAAGCCCTCGGTGTGAATGTGGCCAAATATAAAGTAATCGCCATGGCCCTCAGCTGCTTTCTGACGGGACTGGCGGGCACCTTTTACGCCCAGCTTATGCTCTATTTCTATCCCAAGCAGATTCTCGGGCTCGATTTTTCCTTCGAGATTGCCTTTATCGCACTCATCGGAGGTCGCGGTACCATTGCTGGACCGGTCATCGGGGCATTGTTGTTGCGGCCGGTGAGTGATTTCTCGAGAATATATCTCAGTGACATCGCACCGGGTCTGCACCTGGTCATCTACGGTCTCATCCTGATCCTGGTCATGCTCTATATGCCGCGGGGATTGGTAGACCCGTTGAGCAGAGGATACAACTGGGTCTTGGATAAATTTAGCGGTAAGACTGAAGTAGAGGGGGTGAAAGCGTAATGGCGTACCTTGAAATTAAAAACGTATCAAAACATTTCGGCGGTCTGAAGGCCGTCGACCAGGTCGATCTGTCGATCGAACAGGGCCAGATATTCGGGCTCATCGGACCGAACGGTGCCGGCAAATCAACCCTCTTCAATTGTGTTGCCGGCGTGTATCCACCGACGTACGGAAATGTCATTTTCAAAGGTGACGACATTACCGGAATGAAGCCGTGGGATATCTGTAAGCAAAGGATAGCCAGGACGTTCCAGGTGGTGAAGCCCTTTACATCGAAGACGGTGCTCTACAATGTCATGGTGGGGGCGTACATCCGCTCGACCTCACCGGCGGAAGTGAAAGATATGGCCCTGGAGGTGTTGGAGCGGCTGAAACTCGCCGATAAAAAGGACATCCTGGCGAAGAATCTGACGATTGCCGATCGCAAACGCCTGGAGCTTGCACGGGCACTGGCAACAAACCCCGAGATGCTGCTTCTGGATGAGTGCATGGCCGGTCTGCGGCCGCGGGAGGTCGACGAAATCATCGACATAATCCGCAGTATACGGGATGGTGGCGTGACCATCTTCGTCATCGAACATATCATGCGGGCCATTATGGCGCTCTCGGACCGGATTTCCGTCATTAACTTCGGCGCGAAGATTGCCGAAGGGACACCGGAAGAGGTATCCAAAGATCCAAACGTAATAAAAGCGTATCTGGGGGAAAATTATGTCGCTGCTTGAAGTTAAAAATCTCAATGTCTTCTACGGGGACGTTCAGGTTATCTGGGACGCGTCGTTTCATGTTGAGGAAGGTGAAATTATCAGCATGATCGGCGCGAACGGGGCCGGAAAGTCAACAATGCTCAAGACTATTTCTGGTATTATGGAGGCCGCATCGGGAGAGATTATCTTCGATGGTGAGCCGATCCAGGAGCTGCCTCCCGAGAAGGTTGTCGATAAAGGTGTGATTCAGGTACCCGAGGGCAGGAAACTGTTTCCATTGATGACGATCAAGGAAAACCTCGAAATGGGGGCATACAATGCCCGGGGTACCGAGAATTATGCACAGAATCTTGAATTAGTCCATCAGCTCCTGCCGCGGTTGAAAGAACGTGAGCAGCAGCAGGCCATCACCTTGAGTGGTGGCGAACAGCAGATGGTGGCCGTCGGCCGCGGCATTATGGCCTCGCCGAAACTTCTCATGCTTGACGAACCGTCGCTGGGACTTGCGCCGGTTCTGATTCAGGAAATATTCGAGACGATCAAAAAAATTGCCGATCAGGGCATGACCGTTCTCTTGGTCGAACAGGACGTCCAGAATTCGCTCGGTATGAGCGATCGCGGATACGTCATGGAACACGGCCGGATGATCATGGAAGGCAAGGCCGACGAACTTCTGAACAATCCTCAAATACGCGAGGCGTATCTGGGTATCTAACTGCTAGAAGGGCATGGCACTATCTTTTCAATTCCCCCCCCTCGGGGGACGTGGGAAGATGGATGCACT
>Ga0272441_10006749_pt1 | contig 19037 bp, 18 predicted proteins | sample SSMProp6N_FD_193582 | JGI IMG/M metagenome (GOLD analysis project Ga0272441, IMG submission 193582) | Marine sediment archaeal communities from Little Sippewissett salt marsh, Falmouth, MA, United States - SSM-Prop-6N | ecosystem: Environmental > Aquatic > Marine > Wetlands > Sediment ... | reverse complement strand
AGCGCGAACCTCAACCTCGCGCTCGCGGGCGAGGGGGACTTCCGCTGGTTCCTCGTCGTGAACCCGGACATGCGCCTGGCGCCCGGGAACCTGCGCGCGATGGTGGATTTCATGGCCACGCATCCGGCGTGCGGCCTCGCTGCGTGCAGACTCGTCTCGCTCGGAGGGGAAAAACTCCAGCGCAACTGCCGCCGCTGGCAGACTCTCGACATCGTTCTCGCGCGGCGCGTGCCGTTCTGGCCGGGGCGCGCGCGGACGATCCGCCGCTACCTCATGCTCGACGAGGCCTACGACCGCGAGGCGCGGCCCGACTGGGTCTCGGGCTGCTACATGTTGCTGGACCGCGCGCTCCTTGAGAATTTGGGCGGCTTCGACGCGGGCTTCAGGCTTTACTTTGAAGACTGCGACATCGCGCGGCGGGTGCAGGACGCGGGCCGAGAGGTCCTCTTCACACCCGCCGCGACTGCCGAGCACCGCGAACACCGGGCGAGCCTCTCGCCCCTCTCCTGGTCCGGGCGGGTCCACCTCGCGAGCTGGCTTCGCTTCACCTGGAAACGTCTCTTCGTCTACGGCCGCGCGCGCAGGGACTCTCCCGCGACGGGGGCTTGACGCCCCCCGCGTCCTGTCCTAGCATTCGCGCGTTCGGTCGGGGGAGTCCTTCATGGACATCGCGGTCATCGGCGCGGGGGGAGACATCGGCCGCCAGATCGCCACGCGCCTCGTGGCCGATCGGCTCCTCGCCGCCACGGACCGGCTGCAATTGGTCGAAGCCCCGGAGAGCCGCGGCGAGAGGCTCGTTCGCGGCCTTCGCAGCGACCTGGCCGATGCCTTCGGCGAGACCCTGCCGCAGATCGACGTGGCCGTGAGCCCCGAGGATCTCGCGGCGGATCTCGTCATCATGGCCGCCGGCCTCACCGTTCCATGCGACCCGCGCGACCTCCGCTCCCGCGCTGAGTTGGCCGAGGCCAACGCGCCCCTCTTCCGGGCGTACGCCGAGGCACTGGGCAGGCACGGGTTGGGGACGGAGATCGTCATCATCGTCTCCAATCCGGTCGAGCTCGGCGTCGAGATCTTCGCCCGGCACGTGGACCGCCAAAGCGTCATCGGCATGGGCGCGTTCCTCGACACCATCCGCTTTCGTAACGAGATCGCGCATGATCTCTCCGTCCGGCGGCAGAAGGTCCGTGGGCTCGTCGTCGGCGAGCACGGGCCGAACATGGTGCCGTTGTGGAGCACGGTCTCGGTCCAGGGCGTGGACCGGGGGACGGCGCGCGCGCGCATCGACGCGCTCGCTGCGGCGCCTCCGGCGGACGTGGGCGCGGAGCTCAGGGAGCTGGCCGAGCGCGTCGCCGCGGGCGGGATCGAGGCCGCCTACGAACACGTCGATGGCCTGCCGATTCCCGCGCGGCTCGTGCTGCGCCCGTACATCACGCAGTTCACGGGGGCGAAGACGCCGCTGGGCACGGGCGAGATCGTGATCCGCCTCGTTCGCACCGTTCTCTCGGGCAGCGACACCCTCACCGCGTGCCAGATGCGCCTGGAGGGCGATTTCCTGGGCCTGACGGGCACGATCGGCGTCCCGGTGGTCATGTCGAACGCCGGGGTCCGGCCCTTCGCCGAGGCCTCCCTCACGGCCGCGGAGGAGGCCCGGCTCCGCGAGTCCTTCGCGGCCACGCAGGCGTTCCTCTCGGGGTACGTGACGTCATGAGATGGATCCTGCAGATGAGCGTCCGGAACCGCTCGGGCATCCTGAACCAGCTGACCGCGGTCTTCGCCGAACGGGGCATCAATCTCGATGGGGTGCTCTGCACGGCCGAACACACCGAGCCGACCGCCGTCCTCGCCTTCACCGCGCCCGTGCGCGTCAAGGATCACATCCAGCGCGTCCTGCGCCGTCTGCCCGACGTGCGCAGCATCCTCGAGTTCGACGCGGACGCCCCCACGGTCCGCACCTTCGCGCTCGTGGCGATCCGGCGAGAGGGACTCGACCGGACGCTTCTGGAGGGCCTCCACGTCGTCGCCGAGGACGCCGGGCGCATCATCGCCGACTGCGTGGACGCACCGGGAACCGTGGACGCGCGCCTGGCCGCGCTTGAACGCGCGGGGGTCCTCGAGAAGGTCATCTCCATGTCGGTGGCCGTGTAGGGCATTCGCACGATGAACGCCACAATATGGAGGAAAAGGTTGGAGGGAAGCGGACATGCCGATCCATGAGAGCGTGACCGATCTGGTGGGCGGGACGCCGCTGGTACGGCTCGGCCGCGTGGCGGCGGGCCTGGGGGGCGATGTCGTCGGAAAGATCGAGAGCCGGAACCCGACGTGGAGCGTGAAGGACCGGATCGCGCTGGCCATGGTCGAGGCGGCCGAGCACGACGGGAAGCTCGCGCCGGGCGGGCTCATCGTCGAGCCCACAAGCGGGAACACGGGCGTGGGCCTGGCCATGGTGGCCGCCGCGCGCGGATACCGGTGCCTCCTCGCGATGCCCGACACCATGTCGCTTGAGCGGCGAAAGCTCGTGTCCGCACTGGGCGCGGAGCTCGTGCTCACGCCCGGCGCCGAGGGCATGCCGGGCGCGATCCGGAAGGCCGAGGAGATCGTCGCCTCGACGCCGGGCGCGTTCCTGCCGCAGCAGTTCGAGAACCCGGCGAACCCGGAGGCCCACCGCCGCACGACGGCGGAGGAGATCTGGCGCGACACGGACGGCGCGGTCGACGCGCTCGTGGCGGGCGTGGGCACGGGCGGCACGATTACGGGCGTCGGCGCGGGGCTCAAGGAGCGCAAGGGATCGGTGAGGGTCATCGCCGTGGAGCCGGCGGACAGCCCGGTGCTCTCCGGCGGCGGGCCGGGTCCGCACAAGATCCAGGGCATCGGCGCCGGGTTCGTCCCGGAGGTGCTTGACCGCGACCTCATCGACGAGGTCCTCACCGCCTCGAACGAGGACGCGTTCATCGCCTCGCGGCGGCTGGCCCGGGAGGAGGGCATCCTCGCGGGGATCAGCTCGGGCGCGGCGCTGGCCTGCGCGCTGCGCGTGGCGGCGCGCGCGGAGATGAAAGGGAAGCTCATCGTCGTGATCCTGCCCGACACGGGCGAGCGGTACCTTTCGACGCCGCTCTTCGAGGCGGGGGCGGGGGCGGGCGCGTGAGGCCCGCGCTTGCGCGCCGCGCCTCCGCGCGGTAGCCTGTAGCTCCTATGGCCGACGAAGCGAAGCCCAAGCCCCCCGACCGCTCCCGCCGCGCGGCCATCCTCGCGACCGTGGGGATTGTGGTCATTATGGGGCTGGCGGTCTTCGTCGTGGTGTGGGTGGTGCCATTCCTGCAGACACGGGCCGTGGTGCAAGAGTTCCAGAGCAGTTGTCTTTATCCTGACGCCAAGCCCTGGATTCGGAAATTGGGAGGCCCAGAAGAGGCTTCCCGCAGGCTGAGAGCGTACTTGCGACTCCCCAAGGCAGTCGCACCTCATCGCATTGCCGCTCTAACCATGTACTGGCAGTGTGGTGCACGAACAGCCCGGGAGTTTGAGCGATTGCTCGGCGACGATGACCGGTACGTTCGCCAGCTGGCCGCCGCCGCCCTGAAGAAGATCCGCGGGGAGGGGGATTGAGCGAAACCAACGCAGCCTTGCGGCGTCTAAGAGGAGAAGCAGTGGCCGAGACGATTGGGGCAGGCTATTAAGAGGATTCTGATGATGAGAGGAAGAGCGATTCTCCTCGCTACGGTCATCCTGCTCGCTGGGGCCGTGGTTATTGTCGTTGTCAGCAGGGGTCGCAGAGGCGAAGCTGAAGCGCTGTGCGGGTGGACCCTAGAAACCGCCAGGCAGGCCAAGGGTGCGCACCCGGCGGGCAAGCCCTCTTATGATTGGTGGACCACTAGCACCAAAGGCTTGTGCTTCCTCAAGAATGGAAAGCTGAATGGGCCAGCCCTATCGTGGTACGAAGACAGCGGCAGGAAAAGATGCCAGGGGCAGCACAAAGGAGGTGTCAAGGTCGGCGTGTGGCTTCACTGGGACACTGAAGGCAAACTGATTGCCGAGGGGACATATCGGGACGGCAAGCCATGGGAAGGGACGTTCATTGAACTCCACCGATGGGCGCCAACCCCAACCACCTACGTCAAGGGGGTGTGCCAACCTCCGGCGATCAGATGACACCTGAAGAATATCCGCGGCTCGGCTCCCGAAACTCCTAAGCTCGCCCCGGCTGCTCGGCCTTGACGAAGCGCGGCTCTACGTGCCTGCCAGGCGCCGGACGAGCAGGTCCTCGAACGCGGGAAGGTCCTTCCATTCGATGGCGACGCGAAGGGCGTCGCCGTCGGGGGATTCGACGATGCGCCCGTCGTCCGTGACGGCGAGGCGCATCGGCTCCACGCGAAGCAGCGCCTCGCTGAATGAAAGATAGACGGCGACCGTGTCGAAGAGCACGGTGCTCGCGTCCCCGGCGCCCTGGCCGCCCGCCTCTCTCCAAATGCGGTAGTTCTCGACGACCGCGCGCGCGAGCGGGTCGGGCGATTCGGATATCGCGCGGTACCTCTCTCCGGTGAGCCGCACGCGCCCGCACGTGTCGAGCGGGGTGATCGTCTTCTCCCACGGCGCGGCGAAGGCGCGCCGGCACGCAGCCACGTCCGTCTTGACGTTGTACTCGCCAATCGCGCCGTGCCCGGCGTGGTGGCTCCACTTGAGACTGCCGTGCATGCCCACGAAGCGCGCGCGCTTCGCGATGCGCGGCTCGCGTTCGAGCGCGGCGGCGACGTTCGTCAGGGGCCCGATCGCGACGAGCGTCACCGGCTCGGCCGAGGCCATGATGATGTCAATCATCGCGGCCACGCCGTCCTCGTGAACCGCGCCGGGGTAGTCCGAGAGTCTGTAGTCTCCGATCCACGCGGCCTGCCCGATGGCGATCTCCCCGCCGGGCACGCCCACGCCGACCGGCACGTCCGTGCGTCCGGCAACCTCGAGCGTCCGGCAGGCGAGGCGCGCGCGCGTTTCGGTGTCCCCGGTCGCAGACGTGACGAGCTTGAGGTCCAGCTCCGGCGAGCGCAGGAGCATCGCGAGCGCCCAGGCGTCGTCGATGTCGGTGCCGATATCCGTGTCGAGGACGACGGGGATGGAGGCCGCGGCCTTCGCGCTCACGCGATCTTCTCTCCGTCGCCCGCGTCGCGCTCAGGACACAGCTCCGGGGCGTCCGGGGCCGAGCCGCACCCCCCGCTGTCCGCAGAGTGCCGCCTTGCGATTGCCCCACGTATCCCGCGCACCGCGAGCCTGCCCAGTCCGTAGAGCGTGAGCGGGAAGAAATACAGTACCACGAGGTACACGGAGAGGATCGCGACCACCGGGCCGGCAACGATATAAAGACCAACCATCCCGCACGGTAGGGCAACGGTCCGCAGCAGCCCCCAGAGCAGCTGCCGGCTCAGGCGCGGAGCCTGAGGCGTTTCCATCGAGAGGACTTCTTCGTATTTCTGAAGAATCTCAAGAGCCCTTGCACGCCCGCGGCGGTGGATGAGCCAGGAAACCAGGGCGAGCAGAGACCAGATGAGACCGAGGGCGATCGTCTTGATGAAGACGCGAGGGAGGTGGAATCCGCCGTGCCCCATGAATCCGGGAGACGAGTGCACCGTCAGCGGCAGACCGAGTTTTTTCCAAGCCCTCTCAAGCACGGGTGGGGGCGGGGGGGGGAGGCCTTGTGCCCGATAAAAGACGTGCCTGCTGCTATATGTCTTCGGGACGGCCGAGGAACAACCGATCATCCCGGCCAGGACGATGAGAAGGGGGATGCCGATCCACCAGCGGTGCATCCGCCACCACAGGACGTCGAAGGTGACGCGAAGGCGATTCATCGGCCCGACCCCGCCCCGGCTACTCCGCCTTCAGGAACCGCGCCATAGCCTGGACGCCGTTGTCGGTCACGGCCTCGTAGACGAGCAGGATCTTCCCGCCGCCGGAGGCGAGGCACGGGAAGCCCTCGTTGCGCTCGCCCGCGGAGATCTCCACGCCGCCCTGCTCGGGCACGCGCCAGGGGTCGGTCGAGACGCGCGAGCCGTAGAGGTCCGCGTCGTGGAGCATCCACCGGTTGCGGATCTTGCGGCGGACCCAGACCGAGACGAAGCCGTCGCCGTGCGGCGCGATCGCGCTGAAGTAGTGCGGCCACTGGTCGTTCTCCGTGCCGCCGAACCCGCCGACCTGCCCGGCCGGCCACGCGCCGCCCTTGCGCTTCCAGCGCGAGCTGTCGAGGATGTTCGGACGCGAGCGCGCGCTGAGCCCCTTGTGGTAGTAGTCGTAGCTCACGCCCGCGTCCGGCGCGCCGCCGGCGAAGGTCACGCGCGCGCCCACGACGCCGGCCGGTCCGCCCCAGCCCCACGGGCTCGGGTAGGGCCGGCTCGTGGCGACCACGACGAAGCCCTTCGTCCCCGCGGCCACCGACGGCGCGAGCGTGCAGATCTTCATCACGGGAAACGCCGCGCCCGCGGCCCCTCCGGGCGGGATGAGCGAGCCCTGCACCGTCGTCGTGCGCGCGGCCGGGTCGGTCGTCCAGACGACGAGGTACTTGCCTTCTCCGAATGCGGCCGCGGGCGTGCCGCCCGTGCCGAGCGCGAGCGGCTTCGCGTCCTTCACCGCGCCGTCGGCCCCGACGCGCACCGCGCGGACCCCGTACGCGCCCTCGCCGGCGATGCCCTGCCACGCGACGATAAAGCCCTCGCCGTCGGAGGCAACCGTCGGATTGCACTGCGTGCCTGCGCCGGTCGCGATGGCGATGCCCTCCGCGTCGAGCACTTTCCCCTCGGCCGAGACGCGCGCGGCGTAGATGTCCGCGTCCTTCCCGCCGCGCCAGTCCTGCCAGGCGACGAGAAAGGCGTCCTTCGAGGCCGCGAGCGCGGGCCGCTCCTGGACGAACGCGTCGCCCGTGACGGCGAAGCTCTTCGCGGGCGCGCCGCCGGCGAGAAACGCGCCGCGGATGTCGCTCTTCCCCCCGTCCCCGTTCCACCCGTCCTGCCAGACGACGAGGAACTTCCCGCTCCCGAAGGCGGCGTGCGGGAAGCGCTGGAGAGCGTCCTTCGCCGGTGCGAGTTCGACCGCGTCCGCCGGCGCGAGTCCTGCGGCGCGGACGCCGGCGGCGAGCGTAAGGCACGCGGCGGCGATGGCGAGCGCGCGCATGGTTACTCCTCCTTCTTTCCGGTGAAGGTCGCCTTGCGGATGATGCCCTTGTGCTGGCCGTCGCGGAAGTAGAGGTCGCCCTTCGGGTCGATGCCGATGGTCGCCGGCCAGAACATCTTGATGGTGTTCGCTCTCCCCGTGAGCGCGCCACCGCCGCCGATGAGGGTCTTGACCCATCCGTCCTTGAAACGGCGGACCTTCTTCTCGTCCACGCCGTTGGTGTAGTAGCACTTTCGCACCGGGTCGTAGAGGATGTACCCGGGCGAGTCGCCGAAGCTCGCGACCGCGGCCGGGCCGTCCCAGCCGCCGAGCCCCGCCTGGTGGGGCGCGCTCACCACGGTCGTCACCTCGTCCTTCGCCGGGTCGATGCGGCGGATGCAGTGGTTCCAACGGTCGGCGAGGTAGATGACGTCGTGCTCGTCCATGCAGGCGCTCGCGCCCGGCGAGATCGAGAAGCGCGCCGTCTCGATGGGGCCGTCCTGGTGGCCCTTGCCGCCCTTGTGGTTCAGCGTCTCGACCTTTCCGCCCGCGATGCGGCGCAGGGAATCGCCGTCGAAGGTGTAGAGGACGCCCTTCGAGTCGGCGACCATGCTCCACGGGTTGCGGAACTCTGCCTCGAGCGCGGGGCCGTCCTTCCGGCCCTGCCGCCCCGGCACGCCCGCGACGGTCCGGACGTGCCAGCGGCCGCCCTCATCCCTGTAGAGCTGCCGGAAGCAGAGGCCGTCCTTGTCGAAGACGTAGTAGCCGCCCTTCGCGTCCGAGGCCATGGAGGAGACGCCCGTGAAGAGCGCGCTCGAGGCCGGGCCGTCGCGGTGCCCGGTCACGCCGGGGACGCCCGCGAAGAGGAGCTGCCGGCCGTCCCGGATCACGCCGATGACGCTCCCGGCCAGGACGAAGTGCGTGCCATCGGGCGCGAAGTAGTACTGCGTTCTCTTCGGCGCGTTGACCTCGAGGAGCGGGCCCTGCTGGAAGTAGGGCCCGACCGACGGGTTCCCCGCGTAGACCGTGACCTGCCACTGCGGCGCGTCCTCGCACCAGACGTTTTTCGGATTGTTCGGCCGGATCGCCTTCGGCCGCGGCTTGGGGACGCCGCTCGCGACGCCGAGCGCGTTCTGCGCCTCCGTCCCCTTCACGACGACGACGTACGTGTTCCCGTCCGTGCGCCCTCCGTCGCGGTTGCCGCCGAAGACGTGGCGACCCGGCTCGAGCTCGCACCGGTGGAAGGGCACCTTGAAGTCCGGGCTCCGGTTGAGCCCCGTCACCGTGACGGAGAGCTCCGTCTCCTCGAAGCCGAGATCGAGCGCCCAGGCCGGCGCCTTCCCGCCGGGGCAGCCGAGGTAGACCTCGGCCTTCGCCGCGAGCGTGAAGGCGAGCATCTCGGTCGTGCGCGTGCGCGCGCCCTGGAGCGTGGGGATGTAGACCGCGCCGGCGAGCGCCTCGGGCACGTCCTTGAGCGAGAAGCCGCGGTCCGCGTAGGTGCGGCACTTGTCCTCGAACGCGAACCCGTGAAACTCGAGGCCGCGGTGGTAGCCGACGTCCGAGACGAGGGGATCGGCCGCCGCGTCCGGCGCGGCCTTTTCCCTCACGGCCACGCCGTACATGCACCCGCCGCCCTGGCCGTGCGTGTCGTTGTTCGGCCCGAGCGTGACCGTGCCGGCGGGGTAGTCCTTCTCGAAGACGAAGAACGGATACTCCGCGGCCGCGCCCACGGTCATCTTCATCGCGGTCCGCTTGAAGCCCATCCCCTCGATCCACGCGGGGAAGGCCTCGGCGCGGCCGTCGTAGCAGAGGCAGACGGTCGCCGGCCGCGCGAGCTTGAAGGTCGCCCCGCCCGCGCGCGCCTTCTTGAAGTCGTTCGGGAAGCGGAGGTAGGTCGCGCCGGCCATCGCCTCGGGCACGTCGTCCATCTGGAAGTTGCGGTCGGTGTAGACCGCGATTCCATTTCGAAGCGGCTGGCCGCGGTAGTCGCGCGAGCGGATATCGACGACGTCCTTGACCAGCGGCTCGCCGCCGGGCTCGCCCTCCGCCGCGGCCTCGCCTGCGCGCGCGCCGTTCGCGAGCACGAGGAGCGCGATTCCCGGAATCGCCATCGCCAGGTGAATTCGCCGCATGACGCCTCCTCCCGTGCCGCCGCCCGCCGCTCCGGGCGGGGCGTCTATTCTGGGCATATCATAGGTGCACCGCGCCCCGCCTTCAAGTTGTCTTGACCCGGGGCGGAACGGCCGGACATGTGGTAGAATAGGTGTGGAGGTATCTATGACCGAGCACGAGGACAACGGCTCCGAGAAGGTGGTCCTGGAGGTCGAGTCGCGGAGCGACCGGGAATGGTTCGTGATCCGCGCTGGTCTCGTGTTCTTGTTCGTGATTGTCGTCACGGCCGTGGCGATTCCCAACCTGTTGGCCAAGAGACGCGGGGCAAACCAATCCAACCCTGTCGCCGCCGTCATGGAGGTCGGCTCCGCGCAGAACATGTACTACCGCACCGACTGGGACGGCGACGGCGTGCTGGAGTACGCGACGAGCTTTCCGGTGCTCTACTCCCAGAAGGATGCCGCTGGTAATCTCCTCAGGCTCATCTCCGAGGCGCTGGCACTGGCCACCGAGCCCGCCCTGGCCCTCCACGGTTACTACTTCGTGGACATCACGGCGCATGAGACAGACGGACCGTACGTGGACGCCAGCAGCAACCAGCGCGACGACTACGGCATCTGCGCCGTGCCCGGACGCTATCCCCGCTCCGGTCGCGCGACCTACATCATGGACTCGGTCGGCACAGTTTACGCGAAGGACACCCGCGGGAAGCCGGTCACAATCTTCCCGGCGAGCCCGCGCGAGGACGGCTGGGAGGTGGCGGAGTAAGCCGCGCTACACGTACGCCGAGATCTGCGGCGTGGAGTGGCCGCTACTTTTCCGCCATCTTCCGCCCCAGCGCGGCGGCGAGCTTCGGGAGCTTGGCCATCAATTCACCAAACGCGTCCGGCGCCAGCGACTGCGGCCCGTCCGAGAGCGCCGCGTCCGGGTCCGGGTGGACCTCGACGAGCAAGCCGTCCGCGCCCGCGGCGAGCGCGGCGAGGGCGAGCGGCTCGACCTTCTCGCGCCGGCCCGTGCCGTGGCTCGGGTCCACGAGGATGGGGAGGTGGCTGAGGCGCTTCACCGCCGGCACGATCGCGAGGTCGAGCGTGTTGCGCGTGTGGTCGGCGAAGGTGCGCACCCCGCGCTCGCACAGCACCACGTCGTAGTTCCCCTCGCTCAGGACGTACTCCGCGGCCATGAGGAGCTCCTCGAGCGTGGCGCTCATGCCGCGCTTGAGGAGGACCGGCCTGCCGCAACCGCCCGCGAGGCGCAGGAGCGAGTAGTTCTGCATGTTCCGCGCGCCGATCTGGACCATGTCGGCGACCGCCGCGACCTTCTCCATGCTCGGCGGGTCCACCGCCTCGGTCACGATGCCGAGGCCGGTCTCGGCGCGGACTTCCTTGAGAATTTCGAGCCCCTCCTCGCCGAGGCCCTGGAACGCGTACGGGCTCGTGCGCGGCTTGTACGCGCCGCCGCGGAAGAGCACCGCGCCCGCCGCCTTCACCGCGCGCGCCGCGGCGAGCGCCTGCTCGCGCGACTCGATCGCGCAGGGCCCGGCGATCACCGAAAAAGCGCCGCCGCCGAGGCGGGCCTTCTCCGGTCCCACGCGCACAACCGAGTCGTCGGGCTTGATCTCGCGCCCGACGAGCTTGTAGGGCTTGGTGACGGGAATGGCCTGGAGCACGCCGGGCATCGACTCGAAGGCGAGCGGGTCCAGCGGCCCGGGGTTCCCGGTGATGCCGATGGCGGTCCGGCCCTCGCCGGGCATGGGATGGGGCGTGAGCCCCATCCTGCGGATCTTCTCGCAGACGGCCCGGGCCTCGGCCTCCGAGGCGCGGGCGTTCATCACGACGAGCATGGGTCCTTCTTCCGGTTACGCGTCCGACTTGCCCTCGCGGGCGAGGATGAGCGAGAGGAGCTCGCTGTGCCAGCGCGTGTCGGTCCAGAGCCTGAGAAAGTTGCGGATGTCGCCGGTGTGCTCGGCCGAGGGCGCGTAGTTGTAGGTCCCCCCGCCGGCCTCGCGCAGGACGCCGGTCGCGGTGAGGTCGGCGAGCACGGGCGCGACGGCCGAGGCGCTCTCGCCCGTGAGGTCGGCGAGGCTCTTGACGCTGATGATGTCGAGGCGCTTGCCGTCGAAGATCTCGAGCAGGCGCACGTGGAGCCGGGACTTCGCCACCTCGCGCACGAACCGCTCGCCGAAGCGGCGCTGCGCGCGGTCGCCCGAGTCCGGCGGCACCGAGCCCGGCTTCTGCCCGATGACCATGTCCGCCCCGCCGCCGAGGGCCGCGACCGCGTGCGCGAAGGACTCGTGAATCTCGAAGAACGGGCGCAGGTTCGTCACGTCCAGGATGTAGCTCACGCGCGGCTTGATGCCGGTGAGCACCACCCGTCCGCCGTGCTCCTTGACCGCGTCGTTCACGTTCACGAGGATCGCGATGTCCGTGCTCGCCAGGTGCGCCAGGCCCGTGATGTCGAAGATGAACTTCTTCTTGCCCCCGCGGCAGAAATTGGTCACGCGCTTGATGAGCGTGCGGAGGTCCTCCTCCCTGGGCTGGCTCTGCACCCGGAAGATCGTGATATCGTCTCGATGGCTGATTTGAAGGTCCATGCGCCGTTCCCGGTTCCCGTCCCCGTCGCGGCCCTTCTACCACGACGGCCGATTCGCGTCAAGCGAAGGTCCCGCACGTTCTAGACTTTTCGGCCGGAAGGCCCTCAGTAGCCCTCGCGTTGCGAGGACGCCTGCCGCTTCTCCCTCCACCAGGTGGCCCAGAGTTCCGGCTCGTTTGGGAGCCGCTTGCCCGTGAGCGTCCGGAGGGCGCGAAAGACGCGGAAGCGCTCGGCCCCGAGGCGCGGCGCTCCCAGCAGGCGGATCATCTCCTCGGCGCTGGAGCGGTCCTTCAGCGCGGCGAGCGTCTCGGCCGCCTCGGCCGCGACGGCGGCCCGATCCGACCGGAGCGCCCGGCGCAGCCCGGGCAGGGTGTCCGAGACCGGCTTCAGGAGCGCCGGATGGGTCCTCCGCGTCGCGGCGAGCGCCTCGCCGAGCCGGGCGGTGCTCCGGAGGGCCGCGACGGCCACGGGCGTCTCGGGGTCCCCGGCGAGGGCGGCCACGAGCGGCAGCAGGCGCGTGGCGCCGCCGTCGCGGACCTCCATGACGGCGAGGAGGCGCGCGTGCGCGTCGCGCGAGGCGAGCCCTTCGCGCAGGACGGGCTCCGCGCCGACGGGCAGGTGCGGTTCCCGATCGGTCCGGACGGGGGCCGTAAGGGCCAGGCGTTCGAGGAGGGGGCGGGGCGCGGCGGCGGGCCGCAGGCGATCGGCGACGCTTCGCAGGGCCTCGTAGACGTGCGCGCGTTCGAGCCGGTCGCCGTACTGGGTCGCGTCCGCGAGCGCGGGGAGGGACGCGGCCGTGCCGAGTCGGCCGAGCGCGGCCACGGCCTCCCATCGCACGAGGGGGTCGCCCTCGGCCGGCGCGAGCCGCGCGCGGGGGGCCTCGCCCCGGGGCGCGAGCCGCGCGAGGAGGGCGGGCTCGGTGTCCCCGGGCCGGACGGAGGCGAGGTAGCGCACGGCGGCGCGCCGCTCGCGCACGCTCGCCGAGGCGAGACTTCCCGCGAGATCCGCCGCGCTCAGGCCCGCGCCCTTCAGTCGCGTCAACGAGTTGAGCGCGACCGCGCGCAGGAGCGAGGCCTCGCGCCTCTCCGCCGCGGGGAGACCGAGGGAGTCGCGCACGGTGCGCCGGAGCGCGCCGACCGCCTCCCCGCCCCCGATGCGGCCGAGCGCATTGGCGGCCACCACGCGCACGTCCTTCGACGGGTGGCGCAGCCGCCGGGCGATGGGCTCCAGGGCGGCCTCGGAGCGGAGCAGGGCCAGCATCTGGATCAGCGTGATCCGGAAGGCCGCGTCCTCGCGCTCGCGGCCGGCGGGACGGAACGGCGGGGGGCCGCCGCAGGCCCGCGTCCGGGCCCGCCAGAGCTCGGGCCATGTCGGCGCGGCCGGGTCGGGTTCCTCGTCGGGACGGCGCTCGCGGTACCGGACGGAGGTGATGCCCGTGAGGCGCTCAAGCTCGCGCTGCGCGCGCAGGCGCCGCTCCGGGTGCTCCTCGTCCTCGTCGGTCGCCTCCCGCAGGAACCGCTCGACCGGGTCGAGCGCGACGAGGAGCATCCGCTCGGCGCGCGCGCGGATGGGCAGCGCCCGCGCCGCGGCGGAGATCTTTCCCGCGAAGTCCGGCTGACGGGCAAGGAGCAGATCGATCGTCGCCTCGTCCCCGAAGCCGACGAGCAGGCGCGCGAACATCCGGCGCATGTTGTAGTCCACGTCGTGGAGGAGGCCGTCCTCGAAGGCATCGAGCGCTTCGGTGCGGCCGGCGCGCGCCAGGGCCTCGGCGGCGACCAGGTGCGTCGCCAGGAACCGCGAGCCCAGCCCGCGCTCGACGACGAAGCGCGCCGCAGGCGCCCCGTGCTCGGCGATCTTTGCCTTGAGGATCCGAACTCCGGGCTGGTACTGCGTAATGTCCTCGGCGACCAGGAGTGTCTGCATGATCTTCTTGCGGTCTTCCAGGGAGAGGGGCACCTCCCCGCCGGGCCCCTCGGCGGCGCGCGCGCCAGCGCCGACCAGGGCGAGCGCGGCGAGGAGCGCAGCCGGGCCCCGCAGCGGCGCATGCATCGCGTTCTCAGTCTTCCGAGTAGGCCGGGGTCGGCGCGCGCTCGCCGCGCGCGTAGGCGAGCGCCACGTGCGCGGACGCGGCCGTCGCGGCCGCGAAGAGATCGCTCTTGGGGAAGGCCGGCCGCTGCAGGTAGGACGCATCCAGGCACTCCTGTGGGCGGAAGCCCTGCAGGATGTACCGCCGCGCGCCGGGGATCGCGCGCGCGATGGCCGCGGCGTCCTCGGGCCGGTGCAGGCCAGGCACGAGCGTGGTGCGGAACTCGTAGTCCGGCGCGCGCGCGGTCACGAGCGCAATCGAGCGCCGGAGCTCCTCGATGTCCACGCGCACGCCGCAGGCCCGCGCGTAGGCCTCCGGCTCCAGCGGCGCCTTGAGGTCCATCGCCACGTAGTCGACCAAGCCCTCCTCGAGGAGGTACGCGAGCGCGTCCGGGTTCGTGCCGTTGGTGTCGATCTTGACCGCGAAGCCGAGCGCGCGGATCTCGCGCGCGAGGTCCGGGAGCTCGGCGTGAATCGTCGGCTCCCCGCCGGAGATCACGACCCCGTCGATCCAGCTCCGCCGGCCGTCGAGGACGGCCGCGACGGTGTCGAAGGGGATGTCGTCGGCCGGATCGCCGCGCACGGTGAGGCCCGACGAGTGGCAGAAGGGGCAACGCAGGTTGCAGCCGGCCAGGCAGACCACGGCTGCGATGCACCCCTCCCACTCGAGGATGGTGCTCTCGAGAAAGATGCGGATCGGCGGCAGCGGCCTCACGGAGTCCTCCCGCGCCTAGCCCGCGGCGGTCTCGACCACGGGCGCGTCGGCCGGCACGCCGTACCGCCCGCCGTGCCGGTCGGCGAGCTCCCCGAGCTTGGACCGGTTCCAGTTCTGCACGCGGCTGTAGTAGCCGACGATGCGCGTGATGCCGTAGACGTCGGCCGAGCCGCACGACTCGCAGGCTTCGCGCAGCCCGCGCGTCACCTGGGCGCAGTTGTTGCAGATCGTGAACTCGGGGCTGATCGTGAGCTGCGCGGCGCTCGTGTTCTCGAAGGTCTTGCGCACGAGCGCGAGGATGCTCGCCGCCGGGGGGCGCTCCTCGCCGACGAAGGCGTGGATGATCGCGCCCGACTCGATGAGCTGGTGAAACTTGGCCTGCTTCTCGATGCGCGTCAGGAGGTCCACCGGCGCGTCCGGCCGCAGGTGGACGCTGTTGGTGTAGTAAATCTCGTCGCGCTCGATGTTCCCGCGCACGAACTCGGCCGACTCGGGGAAGGTCGCGAGGTCTATCTTCGCCAGGCGCCGCGCCGCGCTCTCGGCCGGGCTCTCCTCGAGCGAGACCCTGAGCCCGTGCTTCTTGCCGAGCTCCTTGGCCTTGAAGTGCATGTACGTAACGATCTTATGGCCGAGGCGAAAGGCCTCCTCGTCCTCGTGGAGCTCCTTCCCGTGCAGGAAGTGGACGGCGTCGTTGAGGCCGATGAGCCCCACGATGTAGGTCGCCTCGTCGAGGTCGACGTAACGCCGGCCGTCGGCCGCGACCCGGCCAATCTGCCAGAGCGGCATCGCCGGACCGCTCATGAGCCGCGCGGTGAAGGCCTTCTTCTGGAGGTGCGCCTTCATCACGAGCTCCATCATGCGGTCGATCTCTTCGTAGATACCGCTCACGTTGCCGCGGCCGACGCGGTAGGCTGCCTGCGGAAGGTTGATCGTCACGTTCTGGAAGCCGCAGAAGCGCATCGACTCGGGGTGCTTGATCATGTAGTCGTCGGTGATCTTGGTGCGCAGGCGGCAGCAGGCCGAGAGCGTGATTGCGTCACGGTCGAAGATGAAGTAGGGCGTGCCATTCTCGCTGGCGATCTGGCAGGCGTACTCGATGATCTCGAGCTGCTCGGGGTCCTCGAAGGTCTCGGCGTTGATGTGGAGGTCGCACTTTGGGAAGGCGAAGATGTGGCCGTCCTTGTCGCCCGCGCGCCAGACGTCGAGCATCGCGCGCGTGAAACGCAGGGCGGTCTCGCGGTATTCACCGTAGGTCCGGCCGGTGTACTTGCCGCCCGGGCCGATGGCCGGCACGTCGCGGAGGTTCTCGGGCACGCCGGTGTGGATGTTGAAGTCGAGGAAGAGCGTCTGCCCGCCGCGGCTGAACGCGTTCTGCGAGCTCGAGAAGATGAGGTGCTGAGCCTCCTGCCGCATCTGCTTGTCCGAGAGGTTTTCCACGTACGGCGCGTACATGATGTTGATGTACGCCACCCCGAGCGCGCCGGCGTAGTAGGCCTGCATCGAGGCGAGGAAGGTGTTGAGGTGCCCCGTGAGCGTCCGCGCGTGCTTGGCCGGTGCGCTGCGCGTGTCGAGGTTGTTGAGCATCAGGCCGTACTTCTTGAGGTACTCGAGCGAGTGCGACGAGCAGTAGACGCGCGTGGGGTAGCCCAGGTCGTGCAGGTGCACCGCGCCGCGGCGGTGCGCGTCGGCGATGTCCGCGCTGAAGATCTCGCTCAGCGCGAACTGCTTGAGCGTGTTCTCGGCGACGGTGAGGTTGATGGCCTCGGGGTTGTTCGCGGCGATGTTGCTGTTCTCGTTGCTCTTCGAGAGGATGAGTTGCTCCAGGTCGAATCGCGGCATGCCGACGACGGCCTGCTGTTCGAGCTTCCGCTCGAGCCCGCGCTCGAAGAGCTCGTTGTCGACGAGCGCGCGGATGAGCGCGGTCCCCACGCGGCGGAGGCCGGAGTTCAGGATGCGCTTCTCCACGGACGCCGCGATCTCGCCGGCGGCCTCGCGCGGGATGTCCGCCTCCTTGACGAGCGCCCCGGCGATGCGCGCGCGGTCCCAGGGGAAGTGCTGGTCCTGCGTGCCCGAGTCGACCATGAGGGCGATGTCGGTGCTCTCGGCGGCGCCGCCGGGCGCGCGCTTGCGCACGCGGAGCGACTCGCGGATCTTCGTCCGCCGGTCGCGGTAGAGGATGTAGGCCTTGGCCGTGCGCGCGTGGCCGGTCTCGATGAGGACCTTCTCGACCATGTCCTGGACGTCCTCGATGCCGGGGACCGAGCCGCCGTAGCCCTTCTCGAGGAAGAGGGTCACGACGCCGGCGAGCTCCTCGGCGAGGGCGCGGTCTTCGCCGCCGACGGCCTGCGCGGCGCTGAAGATGGCGTCGGCGATCTTCCGCTCGTCGAACGGGAGGACGCGCCCGTCCCGCTTACGGACTGACTCGATCCGCTGCACCCCTGCCTCCCTTCATGAACTCGTCGAGGACGTGCCGGAACTCGTTCACGTCCTTGAACGCGCGATACACCGACGCGAAGCGGACGTACGCCACGTCATCGAGTCCGCGCAGCTCCTCCATGACGCGCTCGCCGATGAAGTTCGAGGGCACCTCGCGCTCGTACTTCTCGATGATCTCGGCCTCGATGGCGTCGACGATGCGGAGGATCTCGTCGGCGCTCACCGGCCGCTTCTCGCAGGCCTTCTCGATGCCCGCGCGCAGCTTCGCCCGGTCGAAGCCGACGCGCGTGCCGTCCTTCTTCTTGACGCGCAGCGGCGTCTCCTCGACGCGCTCGTAGCTGGTGTAGCGGCGCTTGCATTCGAGGCACTCGCGGCGGCGGCGCGTGACGCGGCCGTTCTCGCCCGCGCGGCTGTCGACCACGCGGTCGTTGTCCTTCCTGCAAAATGGGCACTGCATGGGAGTTACAGTCTCCTGAAGCGGGAAAAACCGCAACATCTTGTCGCTCCATCCAGCTTAGCCCCCTAGATACTGTGTGTCAACTACTTTTCGGATTTTTTAAGTCTCGGGCTTGAGCCTAGTTGCGAGATTTTCGCGAGCCGTTTCCGGGCTGCTCTTTCTGCTCGAATTGCACGATCGAAACGCCGGCCATTTCAAAGATTTCCTTGGCCAGATCATCCGGATACGGTTCCATGACGACGACGCGCTTCACGCCAACGTTGACGAGCATCTTGGCGCAGAGGGAGCACGGGTAATTGGTCGAGTAGCAGGTCGCGCCCTCGACGCTCACGCCGTGGATCGCGGCCTGGAGGATGGCGTTCATCTCGGCGTGGAGCCCGCGACAGAGCTCGTGCCGCTCGCCGCTGGGGACGTTCATCTTCTCGCGGAGGCACCCCACGTCCGCGCAGTGCGGGATGTTGCGCGGCGCGCCATTGTATCCGGTCGAGAGGATCCGCTTATCGCGCACGAGGATCGCGCCCACGCGCCTGCGCAGGCAGGTCGCGCGCTCGGCCACGGTGGTGGCGATCTTGGCGAAGTACTCGTCCCAGGAGGGCCGCGGCGCGTCCTTGGACATTTCGTCGCCTCCCCCGCGGGCCTCGTCGTGGAACCACCCCTGGGCATCGACCCAGGACCCCCTGCTTTACGAAAGCACTGCTCTGTCGCTGAGCTAGGGTGGCTCCGGGGGGAGAGAATATCACGCATGGGCGGCGGGTTCAAGCGCAATCTTGCGGGAAAGCCGGCGCTCGGTCCTTCATCCTCTCTTGGTGCGTACGCTGATCTTCTCGAATTCCAACAGGAGCGTGCTCCCTGAGCTAAACAGGATCTCATGCCTCAGTCGCCCCTTCCCGGCGGACGACAATTCGTCATAGCCGCAATCGCCTAGCCCGTCTTCCTCGCAAAAAAAGAGCTCATCCTTCCCGGAGAATGAGAATTCGATTCGGGTGACCCGCGAGTAGATAAGAAAGTATCGCTTGTGCTCATAAGAGCTCACTAGTTCTATCTCTGCCGAAGTCGGAGGCGTGGTTCCTCTCCTCCGTCGCCCAGCGAGGTAATATTCTCCGCGCTTGTCGCGCACCGTGAAGGAAATCAAGGGGCAATCGTGAATGAGCCCCTGCGAGAAGAAGCGAAACGTTCGCGAGCCAACTCTTCCACTCAACCTCTTGAGTTGCCGGTGGTAGGCTGCGTAGCGCTCGTCCCACAGTTTGAATGCCTGCTGGCCGACCTTGCCCTCTCGCTGAAGGTCATCCCACATTTTCGCGGTGAAGTATTTCATCCAGGCATTTCCCTTATCATGGCCGCTCTCAACCAGCGCGGCTGCTGCCGATACGATCATTCTCTCCTATGCAAGCCCTCTGGGCAAGGCCGATTCTGACTGTCGGGTGGCCCGTCCCGTCGGGACGGGTGCCGAAGGCACAGGAAGGCTGGGAAGCTCCAGATCTTCGCCCACGGGGACGCCCCAGACACGGCTAGTGGACC
>Ga0272441_10006748_pt1 | contig 19037 bp, 19 predicted proteins | sample SSMProp6N_FD_193582 | JGI IMG/M metagenome (GOLD analysis project Ga0272441, IMG submission 193582) | Marine sediment archaeal communities from Little Sippewissett salt marsh, Falmouth, MA, United States - SSM-Prop-6N | ecosystem: Environmental > Aquatic > Marine > Wetlands > Sediment ... | reverse complement strand
CCGTGCGGATTCGCGTCATGACGGATCTCGGTCTGACCCAGTTTGAACTGGAGACGATCATCAAGGAACTGGAAGCGCGGATCCGAAGTCTCCGCCAGGGACGCGGCGGCAGCGGCGGTCGCGGCGCCGGTGGGCCCGGCGGGCCCGGCGGAGGCTGAGTTCCCGGCGCCGGCTCGAAGCGGCTTGACGACCGAAGAACTCCTCAACGAGCGAACATCACATCCACGCGAGGATCACCATGAAACGTCTGCTGTGCAACATCATCGCGGTGTGTCTGATCCTGGCCCTCGGCGACGGCGCCCTGGCCGGTTCCCCCGTCGAGATACGACTCAAGGACGGCTCCAAATGGCGAGGTGAGGTCTCCGACACGGTCCAGGTCACCTTCCTGGAACAGAGCATTGAGGTCAAGCTCACCGGCCATCTGGCGAAGGTCGCCGATCTGTACATCATCCTCGAGGCGAACATCGCCGGCGATCTGAAGCGCAAGACGATCTTCCGCGGCGACATCGTCTCCATGCGCACGCTGGGCGACGAGGACAGCGAGGCGGGCGATGCGCTCAAAGGCGCCCGGCCGCCCGTTGCGACGACGACCGAACCCGTCGTCGGCAAAGAGGTTCCCCGCAGCGCCGACGGCCGGTCGCTCGGCGTGTTCTTTCTCCCCCTGGAGGGAACGGTCGGGGAGGAGTTCCGTCACGAGGAGATCGAGGCGATCGGCAAGGAGGCCGACAAATACGGCCGCGGGCAGATCATCGTCCTGCTCATCGACTCCAACGGCGGTCTGGTCATCGAGTCGGAGAAGATCACCGACACGATCTGGGATCTGAAACAGCGTCACCGCGTCGTCGCGTGGGTCAAGAAGGCGATCTCCGCCGGGTGTTCCACCGCCATGGTCTGCGATGAGATCTACTTCATGACCGAAGGGACGGCCGGGTCCGTGACCACGCTGGTCGGCAGCGCCTCCGCCTCCGAGGAACAGGCGCGGCTGGGCATCGAGTTTCTCGCCGAGATCGCCCGGCGCGCCGGCTACAGCGAGCATATCGCCCGATCCATGAAGCTCACCAAGTACATGTGCTCCTATGACAAGGATCCGGAGACGGGAGAGGTGACCTGGTATGGAGACCTGTCCGGCGAGTTCGACCTGTCCGACGACAGCCACAACCTGACGTTCACTTCCTCCAATGCCCTGCACTGCGGCTTCTCCAAGGGCACCGCGGACACCGAGGAAGAACTGGCCAAGCTGCTGGATCTGCCCAAGTGGCACGAGATGAGCACCTATGGGCGCGAGATCGCCAAGGAATGGCAGGATCTCGTCAAGCAGTGCAAAGAACAGGTTCCCAGGCTGCTCCGCGAGCGTGCTCTCGCCGGGAACGCGGCCTCCGAGAGGGAGCGGATCGGAAAGCTGATCCAGATTGACAAGAAGCTGATTCGATGGATCGAACGCTGCCCGTGGCCCTGCCGGCTCATGGGTCTGCCCGAGAAGGAAGTCTTCGAACGTGAGATCGAGGAGCTTCGGCGGCAACTGGCCCGGTTGAGGGATCGCTGATCCCCTCGGCGCCGCTGTCATAATCCGATCACATCCGCCGCCCGGTTACGAACCGGGCGGCGTTCTGTAGCGGGCGTTGGCATCTTTGCAGGGGCGAGGTTCCGGCCGCGGCGCAGAGGCGAAACGTTGCGTCGGCCGACACGACGCTTGTGGCGCCGCGATCGCCGCCCCGATTATCGGTCATGTCTGCGCGGAATGTGGGGAGGATGGGAAGGCGGCAGAATCAGATGCCGCCCTCAAAGAACTTCAGCACGGCCGGGCCAACGGCGACCTCCATCCCATCCTCGACCGTCACCGCGTTGACGCGGCTGCCGGCCACAAAGGTCCCGCCGCTGGAGCCGAGGTCACGGAGGACAATCTTCTCGCCCTGTTGCTCGATGGCGCAGTGCTCGCGCGAGACGCTCTTGGCCATGATGCGGATGTCGCAGGTCTCGTCCCGCCCGACGATGACCTCGGGGTTGTCTCCCAGCGCGTAGGCCCTCAGAAGCGCGCCGTTCTTGTTGCACACGTGCAGTTCCATCATGGTGGGGGCCTCCCCGCCGGTAGCCGTCGATCGGTGCCGGGGCGTTTCTGAGCGGAAAACCGGGCGATATGGACAATTGTGCCCGCGGAAACCGCCCCTGACAAGAAGGATAGGTCGATTTCGAGGGGGGAAAGTGGCCTCCGCAAGCCTCGGCCGGCCGGGCGGCGCCGCAGCGGATCACCCCTCGCCGCGGAGGGCCCTCATCCGGCCCGCTTGGCCGCCGGGCCGGTCCCCTCGGCCGGGCCGAGCTTCCGGACCGGCCGGGCTGCCGGCTCCGTCTCGCAGGCTCCTGGAGCCTCCTCCGCCTCGTCCTGGCCGAGGAACGCCGACACGTGCAGGGCGGCGGCCTCCTCCTCGGCCCGTCCCGAGCCCAGGTTCGAGCCGTCCAGACGCATCAGGTGCGATCCGATGCGGATGAGCATATGGTCCTCCAGCCGCCGCCGGCGGGTCGGGCGGCCTTCCACCCGGGTGCCGGCCGCGGAATCGGCATCGGCCACGCACCAGCGCTGCCCCTCCAGGTACAGCACGCAGTGCAGGCGCGAGATCTCCGGGTCCGCCAGCGTGAGATCGCAGCGGCGCGAGCGGCCCACCGTCAGCTTCTCGCGGCCGCGCAAAGACACGCGGTGGACCGGCTTGCCCGTGAGATCCGTCACGGTCAGCACGGCCCCGACGGCCTCCTGGGCCTCCTGTGGCTCTTCCCTGGCCAGCCCGTGCAGGAGGGGATCCTCCTCGGTCAGGGGCAGCAGGGAGTCAGGCGAAAGCAGCTCTTCCAGCGGTCTTTCGGCCTCCCTTGCGGCCCCTTCATCCTCGCCGGACCCATCGAGCCAGAAATAGGCCGGCCCGACCCTGGCCCACGCGTCCTTGGTGAGTTGGAGGCAGCGGGCCTGCTCTTCGCCGGCGAACGTGCCGGTCAGGGAGCCGGTATCGATGAGCATCCAGTGCCCGCGGTGCCGGATCAGGATCGCATGACGCCGGCTGACCGATGGCACGTCGAGGGTGATCTCGCAGCGGGGCGATCGCCCCACGGTCAGCTTCGTCCGGCCGGTCAGATCGACGGAAAGAAGGAGTTCGCCGTCTTTTCGCGAGATCAGCAGTTCGACCATGGCGGCACCTCATCCCAATACTGTCTCAACCACAGGATACGTCGAATCTTCCCTTTCTTTGCGCCAGAATCTTCGCCGGATGGTCTGCCAGGGGCCGGTAATGTGCCGGTGCGATCGCCTCCGCGGCGGATCCGGCTCAAAAGAAACGGGCCGATGGGTACACTTTCCGGCCATGGGGTGGATCGCCGATTTCCTCTACCTGCTCCTCGTGCTGCTCACGTCGCCCCTGTGGCTGACGCGCATGATCCGCACGGGCAAGATCAGGACCGACTGGGCGGGGCGTCTGGGGGCGGCGCGCGACCCGGGCCCAGACGGGGGCCGCCGGCGCCTGCTCATCCATGCCGTTTCCGTCGGCGAGGTCAATGCCGTGCGGCTGCTCGTGGATGAACTGGCCCATCGTCCGGGCGCGCCGCAGATCGTCATCGCCACGACCACCGACACCGGCTACGCGAGGGCGGTGAGCCTCTTTGGCGACCGGCACCCGATCGTGCGCTATCCGTTTGATTTCTCCTTTGCCGTGGCGCGTTTCCTGAAGCGGGTCCGGCCGGATGTGGTGGCGCTGGTGGAACTGGAGGTCTGGCCGAACTTCACCCGGGCCTGCGCCCGGCGCGGAATTGCCGTATGCGTCATCAACGGGCGCCTCACCGCGCGCAGCGCCGGCCGTTACCGGCGCGTTCTTCCGCTCGTGAGGCGCAGCTTCCGGCGTCTGGCCTTCGCCGCCGTGCAGAACGAGGTTTACGCCCGGCGGTTCCGGGAAGTCGGCGTGGAGCCGGACCGGATCCGGATCACCGGCACCATGAAGTGGGATACCGCGCAAATCGCCGACAGCGTGCCAGGCGCCGATGATCTTGTCGCGGCGCTCGGCATCGATCCGACCAGGCCGCTCGTGGTGGCCGGCTCCACCGCGCCCGATGAGCATGCGCTGCTGCGTGACGCCGTGGGCGACGGCGTGCAACTGCTCTGCGCGCCGCGCAAGCCGGAGTGGTTCGAGCACGCCGCGGCCGATTTGCCCGGATGCGCGCGCCGCTCCCGCGGCGACTGCGGCAGCAAGACCGGCCGCTTTCTTCTGGACACGATCGGCGAGCTCCGCATGGCCTACGCCCTCGCGGACGTCGTGGTGATCGGGCGCAGCTTCGGCCACTTGCACGGCTCGGACATGATGGAGCCGGTGGCGCTGGGCAAACCCACCATCGTCGGGCCGGCGGTGAGCGATTTTCAGGCGACGGTCGATGCCCTCCTTGCCGGTGACGGCCTGGTGCAGACGGATCGCGCGAGCCTGGCCGGCGCTATCGCCTCGCTTCTGAACGATCGCCGGCGCTGCGCGCAACTGGCGGCGAACGGTCGGGCGGTGATCCGCAGCCACCAGGGGACCACCGCACGCCACGCCGATCTTCTCCTGCAACTGCTGACTGCCTCTGCGGAGCACGCGTCATGACCGAGCCACACATCGTCGTCGGCGACATCACCCGGCTTGAAGTGGATGCGATCGTCAACGCGGCCAACGCCCGCCTGGCGCCCGGCGGCGGCGTGTGCGGTGCCATCCACCGCGCCGCCGGGGAGAAGCTTGCCGAGGAATGTGTGCGCGTCGGGCCGTGCCCGACCGGCGAGGCGCGCATCACCGGCGGCTATGACCTGCCCGCGGCGCACGTTATCCATACCGTCGGCCCCGTCTATCATGGCGGCCGTTCAGGCGAAGCGGACCAGCTCGCCTCCTGCTATCGCCGAAGCCTGGAATTGGCCGAAGCGCGCGGCCTGCATTCCATCGCCTTCCCCTGCATCAGCACCGGCGTGTTCGGCTATCCCCTGGAGGAGGCGACGCGCATCGCGCTGGAGACGATCCGCCGGTGGCTGGCTGAGGACCACCGGGTTCGGGAGGTTATCTGCTGCTGTTTCAGTGAATCGGACGCAGAGGTCTACCGAGCCGTGCTGTCTTCGATGATCGGATGACGAATTGCGGCCTCTCGCGCAATGCTCCCCCGGCCGGCGGCGGGGCGGGGCATCATTCGCCGCGCGCGGCAGGCTCTCCGGCGCGCTCCTACCTACCCGGGCTCCAGACGAAACTCGCCGTCCCAGCGAGAAGCCGAGACGGCGAAGGAGGAGAAAGAAGAAAGGAGGAAAGAACTGAGGAGCAAGGAACAATGCGAATGGATTCCGGTTCGCTCTCAGGTACTGACCTATTCACCGCGGAAGATATCTCAAGCGAGTCCAGACGAAGGCCAGCGCACAAATAAACGCCAGGTTCTCCACTATTTTTACGTTTGCTGGCTGAGAGATGTTCGGTCGTACGTCGCAGGCAACCTGGGCACAGCCGCTCAGTGCTGCCCCCACATTTCCAGGTTCGGGACGCCCTCCAGCGCCAGTCCGCCGCCCCATTCCCGGTATCAAGTCGACACTCTATACCAAGTATCGGGTCGGCGCCAATTCCGCCTTGAATATCGACAGATCTGCCCCCGGCCGGTCCGCCGGCGAGCCGGAAGGCGGGCCGGCAAAGCAGGGCGATTCGCTGTAAGACCTTATTCCAGTTGATGTTACATCTCTGGATGGCCGGCCGGCTCCGCCAGGAGCTCCTCCGGCTCCCGATCGGGGTCGAGGAACAGGGGGTGCAGTTCCTGGAAAAGCGCATGCCGGCGGGCATCCTGCAGACCCCCATCAAAATGCCCGTACGACGTCACAAACGGCCACTTTCGGCCGCTGCGGACTGCGTTGAACACGGCCGCGGCAGCGGGGGCCGGCACCACATCGTCCCGCGCTGCGAGCTTGCAGAGCGTCGGGCATTCCACGGCCCGGGCATGATACGCCGCGTCAAAAAAGAGCATCGTCTCCAGAAAACGGGCCGACTCCTCGCGCACCGCCACCAGCATCTCGTTGACCTGTCCGCCCAGACCGCGGCAATAGTGATCGGTCCGCCAGCGCCACGCGCCCAGATCAGGATGCGCCAGCGCCAGGCGGTGGGGACCATCGCCCATCGCGTGCAACTGAGCCGCCGCGATCACCGCCAGGCCCGCCCCGAGCGAATCCCCGTGCAGGCCGATGGGCATATCCGGCCCGAAATGCCGCCTGGCGCACCGATAGGTCTGAACCACGTCCGCGACTGCGCCGCGCACGATCCAGGAATCCGCCACGCCCAGCTTGTCGAGGATCCACCCCTCGGGCAAATCCACGTTCTCGGTCGCCGAGGGGCCGCACCCGCGCACGTACAGGCGCAGCGTCGCCAGCCCCAACGGCAGCCATGGTTCCGGTGCCTCCGGGAATGCTCCGGGGATTGCCCTCAGAAGCGCCTCTTCGCGCGCTTCATGGGGAATGGGCGGCGGGCCGACAACCGTGATCACCACGCCGCGCGGCCGGGGGCCTGCGCCCGACCCCGGCCGGTCTCCAGCCCGGGCGCCGGGCATCGTCAGGCGGGCGACGACCCGTACCGCCCTCGATGAGTCGATCAGCACCTGGCCGATCGGGCCGTCGATCGTGCCCCGCCAGCGCGAGGGCAGCGTCGCCACCTCCTCCCGCAACAGGGCCCAGAAGGAATCGAACTCCGGCGGCGGATCGTCCGTGACCTGCTGCGCCAGCGTCTGCTGCTCCGTCAGGCCGTAATCCTCAGGCGATGACAGGAGCACGCAGGCGTTCCTTCCTGAAGGGGTCCGGATCGAAGAGCCACGGTGGCGGACAGCCGCTTCCATGCGCCTCCGAGCGAGGGCGTAAGTCTACCGGCCCGCCTGTTCGCCGTCTCAGCGTACACTGTTGCGCCATGCGCGAGTTCGAGCTGCTTCGCCACATCTACGATGCAAACGCCGGCCTGGGCGATGACATCACCATCCCGCCGGGCGATGACATGGCGATGATCCGCCTGGCCGGTCGCGAGCTGCTCGCCGCGATCGACCAGGTCATCGACGGCCGGCACGTGAGACTTGCGACGACGCCGCTGGCGATTGTCGGTCGCAAGGCCATCACGCGGTCGCTGAGCGATATCGCCGCGATGGCCGCCCGGCCCGTGGGCGCGCTGGTCGCCGTCGTCCTCCCGCCGGATTTCGGAGCCGAGCGCGCCGAGGCGCTGTTCGATGCGATGCGCGCCACCGCGGCCGAATATGACTGCCCGCTCATCGGAGGCGATATCGCTTTCCACGCCGACGCCACACATCCCTTGACCTGCTCGGTCACCGTTCTTGCCGAGCCGGTGAACGGCCGGGCCATCACCCGCGCGGGCGCCGAAGCTGATGATGTCGTGTACGTCACCGGCGCGCTGGGCGGCGCGGTGCTCGAAGATGGCCTGGGCAAACATCTGACCTTCGAGCCGCGCATCCCCGAGGCGATCGAACTCGCCGGCGCCCTCGGTCCGCGCCTGCACGCGATGATCGATCTCAGCGATGGCCTGGGGCGCGATGCCTCTCACATCGCAGACTGCTCCGGCGTGCGGATCGAGATCGATGCGGCTCGGATTCCGTGCACGGCCGGCGTCGATTGGCGCGCTGCCGTCGGGGGGGGCGAGGATTATGAGCTGCTCTTTACGGCGGGCGGCGATGTGCCGGCGCAGCTCGCCGGCGGGCTCGCGGTGACCGCGATCGGCCGCGTTTCGCCGCGCCGCGGCGAAGGCGGGCCGCTGGTGATCATCCGCGACGGTAATGAGATCATCACCGGCGATGAGCTCGGCTGGCAGCATGAATCGTGATCGAACCTTGTCTCCCGAGCGCGACATGATCGAGATGATCAGCCATTCCGAAGCGCAGACGCGACGCCTGGCAATGATGCTCGCTTCGCGGCTGCGCGCCGGCGATGTGATCGCCCTCACCGGCCCCCTCGGGGCTGGCAAGACCTGCTTCGTGCGCGGACTCGCCGAGGGGCTCGGCCTCGATCCGGCCGAGGTCTCCAGCCCGACGTTCATCATGTGCCAGGAGTACGAGCCGCGCGATGGAAAGGCAGGCGCGATCCTCGTACACGTCGATGGATACCGCCTGAGAGGTGACGATGAGCTTCAAACGATCGGCTGGGATGAGTACCTGGAAGCGTGCGATGCCATCATCGCCGTCGAGTGGGCCGACCGCCTGGGCGATGCGCTTCCCGAGGAGCGCATCAGCATCGAGATGGCGCACGTTGATGAGCATTCAAGGCGGCTGCGCATCAGCGCACCGGATTCGCTGGCGGATCGCCTGACAGCGCTGGCGGGCGCGTATGAAGCGCCGAGCGCGCCCTGCCCGATCTGCGGCAAGACGGTGGAAGAGGAATCGCCGACGTTCCCGTTCTGCTCGCCGCGCTGCCGCCTCGTCGATCTTGGCCGCTGGTTCACCGGTCGTTACGGCACCACCCGCCCGCTCAGCGAAGAGGATGATCTATAGGATGGAACGGGTGGTGCGGCCGGCGAGCACCTCCGGGGGCGGAGTCGGCCGTGCCGCGCGGCGACGAAACCATCTCAACGGCCTCCTCTCAACGCTTCTCAGCGAGCCCGAAGGCGATACCGTCACAGACGCGGGAATCGTCATGGCAGACGTAAACTGCATGAGCAAGGGGTGAGCGCACGGCACTCGACCCAAGATGGAGTCGTTGACGATCATGAAGACAACGCGCACGGTAATCGAGATCGCCATCCTTCTGTTGCTCGTCTTCGCGGCGGTTCAGTGCTTCCAAAGCTTGAAACTCCCGCCTGAGACACTGACGCGAGCGGCCGTCGACACAACGATGGTCCGAATCCACCCGTACATGGTGGAGCATCGCGACTACCCCCCGGACTTGACTGTGCTGCCGGAGCGCAAGGGGTATTACAATAAGATAACCGACGCGTGGGGACGGCGACTGCTGTACTCCGTCGATGAGGATGGCATCATCACCGTCTCCAGTCTTGGGCGCGATGGGAAGCCGGGTGGTGAGGGTCGTGATGCCGACATCGTGCTCCGCCATCGCACACGCAACGAGGACGGCTCACTGAATATCGACGATGAGTTCTGGATCTTGGACTCCGAGGTTTTATCTGGCGATTCCTGACGGCGGCGCGCATGCTTCACCGCTGCGCGGGTGAAGCATGCCACCCGCATACAAGCGAGCCGCGGCGTCCTCGCGAGCGGGTCGCGCTTGATTTTCATATGCGTCCGTGCTCCGCATTTGAAAGACCGACGGACGGAGTCCATGGGCTTTGCGGCATGTGTATACGCAATCGTTGCGGCGTGGGTGTGGGTGATCCGTGTGGCACGGCCGGCGCTAATCCGCGCTACTCGTCTTCCTCGCCCTCATCCGCCTGCGCGCGTCCCTCGGGGCTGATGGCGTAGATCTGGAAGCGGTGGCCCACCGGAGCCCAGCCGTGCTTCTGGCAGATGCGGTTGCGCAGGGTGATGAGCTCATCATCGGTGAACTCAATGCTCCGGCCCGTCTTCATGCACACGATGTAATCGCGCGGCGCCTGGCCGTAAATGAGCTGATAATGCGCCTGGCGGGAATCGAAGAGGGCCTGGGTGATGATGCCCGCATCCTGGAGGAGCTTGATCGTGCGATAGACGGTCGCCTTGGACACGCGGTCGCCGCGCTTGCGCATGCCGGCCAGCAACTCCTCGACCTCGAAGACGGAATCTCGCTCGATGATGGCGTTGAGAATGTCCGCCCGCTCGGGCGTGTATTTGAGTTTCAGCGACTTGAGGTAGCGGCGAAAGACCGAGCAGAGGGGAACCATCGCCGCGGCCTCGCTGCTGCCCGGCCGGGGGAGGGCTGACGATTCGGGATGGCGATCAGGTTCGCAAGCCATGGCTTGCCCAGTGTACCGCACCACGCCCGGCCGGTCACCGGCGGGCGGAAGCCGGCTCTCGTCGGTCGAGGCTGAGCTGCATCGCGGCACATCTCGCTGTGCCGGCGGATCACGGCTACGCTGGCGGCCATGAGCACTGCCCGGCGTCTGCGGATCCTCGCCTTCGAGCCGTATGATGGCGGCTCCCACCGCGCGGTGCGCGAGTCGATATCGCGTCATTCCCGCCACGAGTGGACGTGGCTGACGCGGCCGGCCCGGGCGTGGAAGTGGCGCATGCGCATCGGGGCGCTGGAGATGCTGGCGGAGGCGGAAGCAGCGGGGGAGCTCAATCGGCCGATCGATGCGATCTTCGCCACCTCGCTGCTGAGCCTGGCCGATCTCATCGCAGGTTTTCCGCCATCGCTTCGCGGAATGCCGACGATCCTGTACATGCACGAGAACCAGGTCGCCTACCCGCGCGGCTACGAGCTGGGGGAGAGCGGGGGAGGGGAGGTTTCGGCAGGGGAGTCCAGGGCGATCGACGCGGCGGGCGATCGAGCCGGGGATCGCGATGCTGCGGATGAGAGCCCCGGGTCGTTGATTCCAGGGGGCGGGGATTCCGGGCGTCGGGATTCCGGGGCCTCGGGGGTCGGAGATTCCGAGGGTCGGGATTCCGGGGGCGGGGGTAGGGATGTGCATTTTGCGCTGACGAATCTGACGAGCATCCTGTCGGCCGATCGGGTCATCTTCAACAGCGAATGGAATCGCCGTTCGTTCATCGAGGGGATCGGGCATCTGTTGGCGCATGCGCCGGATGGCCGATTGGGCGATGTGGCCGCTCGCATCGCGCGTCGCAGCGAAGTGATCTGGCCCCCCGTCGAGCCGCCGCCCCCGGAAGGGGGGGGCCGTGAGAGGATCGCCGGCCGGCACCTGCTGGCTGACCGCCGCGACGAGCGGAGTGCGGCGAAACGGGGCGGAGTTTTACATAAGCCGATCCGCGTCGTCTGGCCCCATCGATGGGAGCATGACAAGGGGCCCGAGGAGCTGCTCGACATCGCCGATCGCTGCACCGATGCGCTCGATATCCGCTGGACCATCCTGGGTCAGCGCTTCCGGGGCCATCCGCCTGCCTTCGCCGAGTTTCGGCGACGCTGGGCCGATCGCATCGATCACATCGGCTTCGAGCCCGATCGAAACGCCTACTGGGCGCATCTCAGGCGGTGCGACTGGGTGCTCTCCACGGCCCGGCACGAGTTCTTCGGGATCGCGGTGGTGGAAGCGCTGCTGGCCGGATGCCTGCCGTGGCTGCCGCAGCGCCTGAGCTATGCCGAGCTCTTGCCGGAAGAGGCGCGGGGACTGAGCCCGTCGGCGCCTCCGGCGCCCCCGGCGGACCCGGAGAAGCTGCGCCGGACCGTGCAAGCTCATCTGGAGCCGGCCCTGGCCCCGAATGCGGTCGCCCGCCTGGATGAGGCGATCGCGTCGGTGGTGGCGGCGCGGTGAGACCGTCTTCGCGGCGGCATGGCGGCGAGACGAGAAAAAGCGTGCGGCGTGTCCGAATATAAGCCGAACGGGGGCGGTTAACCCGGCACCGTGCCCGCGGCCGGCCGGTATGCTGTGGACCCTGGCGGCCGATGCTACAGGTCGCCTTTACTTTTGCCCGTGAGGATTTCGCCGGATGAACCGTAGGCAACTGTCTCGACTCGTCATTGTCAGCCTGATTGGAAGCGTGGGCATCGCCTGGGCGATGCAGGAGCAGGGAGGCGGGCCGCCGGCTTCGCCGCTGCAGGCGCAAGCGCCGATGCAAAGGCCGCCTGAACGGCGCATCGATCCGAAGGCCGAGGAGATCCTGCGGGACTTCGGGGCGTTCTATCAGCAATTCCAGCAGGGGACGGTCAAGGCTCGAACCGCCATGTCGGTGAGCCAGGGCGGGCAGGAGATGACGCTCGACGTCGACTTCGACTTCGCGTCCCGGCGGCCGAATCAGTTTGCCATGCGCGCCAGGAAGGCCAGGTTCAACGGGGCCGATGCGCCTGTCGCCGACTACAACGGCGATGCCGTGTGCGATGGCGAGCACCTCTACCTGCACGCCCCGATGTTGAACACTTATATCGAGAAGGATGCGCCGAAGTCGTTCGAGGATCTCATCGAAGGCGATGCCGACATGGCTTTCCTCAGCGCCTCGGGCGGGACCGAACTGCAGATTCTCATCGGTCTGCTCAGCGATGATCCCTACGAACAGTTGACGGAGACCGCCACGGAGGTGCGCTACGTCGGCGAAGAGACGGTCAACGAATGGAAATCGCATCACATCTGCGTGACGAGCGAGCAGATGGACGTGCATCTGTGGATGCACGCGGGCGAGGAGCCGTGGCTGTACAGGGTGAAACCGGACCTCGAGAAGTTCTTCAAGCAGATGGCCGCAGAGGCCGGCGAGGAGCTGAAGGAGAAGGCGCCGGCGCTTTCCTTCGAATACCGGGACTGGTCGAAGGAGTCGCCAGCGGAAGATGCCTTCGCGTTCACGGCGCCGGCAGCCGCGGAGAAGACCGACACGTTCTTCCAGGCGATGCAGGCGCCGGCTCAGGATGCCGCCCTCGCGCTCGTGGGCAGGACAGCGCCGACCTTCGAGCTGCAGATGCTCAATGGCGGCACGTTCAATACGGCCGACTCTCTTGGCAAAGACATCCTGATCCTCGATTTCTGGGCCACGTGGTGCGGTCCCTGCCGCAAGGCTCTTCCGGTGCTCGCCCAGGTCGCCGATGCGTACAAGGACAAGGGAGTTCTCTTCTGCGCTGTCGATGTGGCCGAACCGGAAGACCGCGTCCGGCCGTTCGTTGAGAAGCTCGGTTACACGTTCAACATCGCGCTCGATCGTGAGGCCAGGGTCGCGGAACTGTTCCGCGTGAACGGCATTCCTCAGACGGTCATTGTCGACAAGAACGGCGTCATCCAGGCCGTCCATATCGGCCTGCTGCCGAATCTGCAACAGCGCCTGACGACGGAACTCGACACGCTCCTGCGCGGCGAGAATCTCTTTGGAGGGTTCGCGGACGAGGACGCGAAGACGGTCGACGACGGGAATGACCCGGCGGGTCGGTAGGTCTGATCGGTATGACATGGCGAGCCAGCCGATGCGGAGTGCGCGCCCGGGCGCGGTGCGCCCGCGCATGGACGGCGTGCCGGGGGCGGGACGGTGTGTCTTTGGCCGTGCGGCCGGAAGTGTCTCAGGTCTCCGAGTGCGTGGAGGACTCCCGGGTGATCGAGAGCCGGAACCTGGATGTCAATTGCATGGCGCGGGGCGGTGAGCAGGTCGTCCGGGGGTGGTGGGGATGCTTGGCGGTTGGCGAAGGAGCGGCGGGGCTTCGGGGGTCTGTACGAAGCGAGCGAGGGAGGGAGGACGTCAGTTGTCGTCCTGATGCGAGCGGAGCGCGTTGGGTCCGTCGAGCTACGGGTGGGGCCGGACGAGGGTGAGGACGAGCTCGGCGGCCAAGGATCGGAGGGCGTGGATTTATTCGGGGAGGGGTGGTAGGCTGTGCCCGGAGGTACGTGGGCATGCATGAGTTGATGGAGGATTTGCGAGCGGCCGGTTGGGTTGTGTGTGGAGTGCGCTTCGGAGGCGGGGCGGTGGTGGCGCGGGTCTGCGGGGCGCTTGTCGCCGAGGTCCGCGAGCGAAGGCTGCGCCGCCGGATCGGCCGGGTGCGGCGTTGGGGGAAGGGGTGAGGCTATGGTGGGTGTTGGAATAGTGACGCTGGGTGTGACGGTGGTGATTTTGGGGGTGGAGTTATGGAGTGTATGGAGGCGCTGGCGGGTGGGGATTGTGTGGCGGACGCTGGATGAGTGCATGCGTGTGGGGTACGAGGTGAAGGACAGGCCCGGTGGGCCGGAAGCTGAGGACGCGTGGGAGTGGCACGACCGCGTGGCGCAGTTCAGCGAGGCGGCGCTCGGGTATCACGCGATGAGAAAGATACGGGAGGGTTGGCCCCCTGTTGGTGAGGTGGGGGTTCACGGTGAACGATTCATTCAGCACACGCTGACACAGATCCATGAGCACATTGCCGGGAAGGTGGTTGATGAGCGGCTGCGGCCTGGTTTGAGGGTGAGGCGCTGGAAGGGATGGACGCCGGAGCGGGAGTTGCCGGCGGTGGAGGAGGGTGTAGAGGTGTGGGGTCGGTTTCGGTGGTGGTACCGAATGGGATTGATTTGAGGTGTGCGAGGGAGGGTGGACGTCAGTGGTCGCGGTGATGCGCGCGGACCGCATTGGAGCCGTCGGCGGTACGGGTCGGGGAAACGGTCGGGGGCGCGTGGCGTGGTGCGGCGCAGAGGGCAAGTCCCCTGCTGCGTGGTCCCATAATGCATGTTACGTAAAATTCACCTGCCCCGGTCCATGTTCCCGTGAGACGGGGCTGTGGGCCGCACGGGCCCTCTCGGCCGACAGGCGGCGATCAGGCGAGGATCGCATCGTTCTCGCGGCTGCGGAGCGCGGCCGCGCCTCCCGAACATAGTCGCCATGCGCCAGGGAGCGTTTCTGAGCGGGTGCCAGCGGCCAACGAAAAACGGGCCTCCGTTGCGGGAGGCCCGTCACGATCAGGAACCTGGTTGCCGTCGGCGCTCTATGGTCGCGCCCTCAACGTCGTCGGGTGCGGGCGAGCCCCGCCAGGCCGAGCAGCGCCAGCGCGCCCGGAGCCGGGATGGCCCAGGTCCGGAAGGTGTAGTCGTACTGCGGGAACGGCTGGAAGCCGGCGTTGGCGAAAACGTGCCCGTAGGGGTACGGGTTGTTCGTGTCGCCAGCGATGCCCATTCCCGTGTTCTCGTCGGTGAAGACGAGATAGTACGTGACGCCCGAGCTCACGCTGACCGGATCCCAGTAGACATCAAACCAACTGTTAGGCGTGCCGACGTCGGTGCCCGAGGCCAGTTGGGTGCCGCCCTGGTTGGGCAGCGCGTCCCAGAGGGAGATGGTGACATTGCCGGGATTACCGTAGAGGTAGAGGTAGATGCCGGCGCCGGCAATGTTGTCGGCCGACTGCTGGAACGACTGGGCCAGGTCGGTCTGGGCGAACGCGGCCATGTAGGTGTAGGCGTTGGGCTGATTCTGATCGAGGATATAGTCGCCAGCCGACGCCGGGGCAGCCATGCTCATGATGACCGCCCCACTCAAGGCAATTGCAGCGATTTTCATGCTTTCCTCCTTTTAATCCTGAATCGCGCGCGATACATCTCAGGCATACACACCTGAGTTGAAGGATCTGGCTGGTCCAAAACTGCAATCCGTCAGGCGCTCCTTGCCTGCCGCTGTCCGCCGGCGGCGAGCGCCCTCTCATCTTCGAAGTCGTCTCTCTCTTCGAAGGCGCAGCCAAACGGCTACGGCACGTGAGAACACGTGCACGTGTCTATTGTGATCGCCGGCCTGCGCTTGTCAATGCTCGCGATGACGATTTCCCGGAGAATTGTCGCTCGCGTTCCACGGCATCAGGGCTCTCCTGTGGCGGGAATGGGAGGATGAGGGCCCCTGCTACAGGCGTGAGGGCTGAAGAGGGGCATTGCAGGCAGAGAGGGCGGACCTGTGCCCCCTACCGGCGGGGTGCGGCGGGCCTGTGGCCGTTGCTGGCGGGAGTATGGCGGCGGACGCTCCCTGTCGGGAGGAGTCTGAGGGGTCTGCGCCACCTGCCACCGGGAATACGGCGGGCCCACGCCCCCTGCTGGAGGAGATGAGCGGAGCCGACGGATTATGTTAAACTCGCTTGCCCCGCACGCCGCGCTCAATCTGCCCTTCCGAGCCCGGCGGTTGATCCTGTCGCCCTGAAACGCTGCCAGGCGGCGGGTCGACGGCGACAGGTCCGCGGGCGGTGGCCCTGGCATCGGCGCTGACGATCGCTCCGGCACGAGTCCCGAGGCGGGATGCGATGCCCGCGCCCCTCGTCCCCGCCGCGATCTGACAGTTCATGCGGCGCAGTCGCGAGCTGGAAACGCCGGCGACCGCGGCGCGGCGCCGCGGCATGATGAGCCTCTTGATGGCTGCCGGCTCAGCTCGACAACCAGCATCGCCGTGGCGGGCACCGACGCCGCTGATTGCCCGGGCCGGATGCAAATGAGCGGCGCGAACGTGCCGTGTCGGATGATGTGGTTTCGGCCCCCCTGCCGTTACGGCCGGCGCCGATTACAGCGCCTTCACCTCGGTCAGTCGCGGCGACAGCGCCGGCTCTTCGCGTGGCGATTCCCGCGGCGATTCCTGCGGACGGCGGCCGAGTTCGAACGCATCATGGACGACTCTCAGGGCGAGCCGCCCCTGCTCCCTCGGCACGATGCACGAAATCTTGATTTCCGAAGTCGTGATGTTGGCGATGTTGATGCCCGCATCGCCCAGCGCTTTGAACATGGCCGCGGCGACGTTGGTGTGCGTGCGCATCCCGACGCCCACGGCGGAGACCTTCGCCAGAGCGACTTCGATGGACATCTCGCCCCGGCCGATTATGAGAAGCGCTTTCTGCACGGCGACCTTGATGTCGGCGAGGTTGGGCGCTTCGACGGTGAAGGAGAGATCGGCGGTGATGCCGGCTTCGATCTGAATGATGTCATCGACGAGAATGCCCGCCTCGGCGATGCGCTTGAAGATGATGGACTGAACGCCGGGCGTATTGGGCACGCCGCGGATGGTGATGCGGCCCAGATCGGGCGTCAGAGCGCAGCCGACGACGCAGACCCGTTCCATTTCGGGCGTCTCTTTGACGATCATGGTTCCCTCTTCGTCGTGAGTGCTGTGCCGGACGTGAATGGGGACCTGGTAGCGCTGGCCGAACATGACGGCTCGGCTGTGGAGCACGCCGGCGCCGAGTGCGGCCAGCTCGACCATCTCCTCGTAACTGATGCGATCGAGCTTTCGCGCCTGCGGCACGTGACGAGGATCGGCGGTGTAAACGCCGTCCACATCGGTGTAGATCTCGCACACGCCCGTCCCCTGCTTGACGCCGAGGGCGGCGGCGATGGCCACGGCGGTGGTGTCCGATCCCCCGCGACCGAGCGTGGTGACCTGCCCCTGCCCCGTGATGCCCTGGAAACCCGTGGCCACCACGATACGCGCGGCGTTGAGTTGCCGGCGCAGACGATCGACTTCGATGCGGTGAATCCTGGCGTTGCAGTGCTCCGGATCGGTGATGAGGCCCAGGCCGTGAGCGGGAAGGCTCACCGCCTCGACGCCCAGCTCGTGAATCGCCATGGCCATAAGGGCCGCGCTGACCTGTTCGCCCGTGACCAGCAGCAGGTCCAGCTCCCGTCGCGGCGGCGCGCTGGCGATGCGCCCGGCCAGGGCCAGCAGATCGTCGGTTGTGCGGCCCATCGCGGATGTGACCACGACGACCTGATGACCGTCCAGATGCGCCGCGACGGCGCGGGCGGCACAACGCCGGATGCCGTCGGCATCGGCCAGCGAAGTGCCTCCAGACTTCTGCACGAGGAGTGCCATGACTTGCCGGTTGATATCGACCGGAGGGTCGCCGGCAGGCCAATCCTGCGGCGGCCGGCGCCGGACGACGGTCGAGCCTGCCCATCGCGCCGGCGAGCCGCCGGCCTCTGGAGCCGGGGCTCAAGCGGGATGCGTCGTGTCGGTGTGGGTTTCGGAGCGCCTTTCGGCCACATTCTCGGTCGAAGGTCTCAACCGGTCGGCCGACGTGCCCGATAACAGGGCTGCCGGGCTCGCCCGGGCCGGCAGAGTCAGCACCTCTGTCCGGCAGGCACCTCCGTGGCTCGCGCGCGATGGCCGACGGGTACTCCGAACACCCATCGGCTCAAGTCGAAGGGTCGGACCGGACACTCCCCTCCCCGGTCCGGCCCTTTCTCTTCCCTTTCCTCCGACGGCCTGGCCGTCTGGGATCGGGATGAGGATGGGTGGGCCGAGCGGCCCACCATCCTCCGCCCAGGCCTTCGGTCGGCTGGTTTTTCTTGCGACTGGCCCCGGCCGGCGGGTCGCCCTGTGAAGGGAGTCGGGTTGTGCGGTTTCGCTGGCTTGTGCCGCAAGCTCTTGTTGCTTATCGGTTTATGGATTATCGGGTCGTGCTCCGGCGCCGCGCGTTCGCGGTGCACCTGAACCGGCCGCCCGGAGGCGGCGCGCCGGGAATGTGGCTTTGACCGATGACCAGGCACCGGCGGGTCCTACCGCCCTCCGGCCGATTCGGGCCGGGTGAGGGTGATCTGCGCCTCCAGGCGCATCTCCTTCTCGGTGGGGCGATAGAGCTGCCAGCGACAGCGATCGATGCCGCCGGCCAGTTCCGAGAGGAGCAGCAGGGTCTCCCGGAACTCGGCGACGGCCTTCTCATCGGCTTCCGCCAGGAGAGGGGCCTGGTCGCTGTAGCTGCGAAGATGCCGGCCGATGCGCGGGCCGTTCAGGGTGCCGCAACTGGTCCACTTGCCGACACGCCCCGCCCCTTCTCGCTGGCCCTCCAGCGCCTTGACGGTCTGCTGGAGCTGATCGGGGTGCGTGGCGATCACGGCGTAGCTGCCCGAGAGCGCGCCGGCCACGGCCCAGTCGAGCGTGACCGACTGGAGGATCGGATGCCGCTCGCTGAACGGCTCCATCACAGGACCGAGATCGATATGGCGTGCCTCGCCGGGCCGGAAGCTGTCGATGGGGGGAATCGCCGCCTGCGCCGCGCCCTCCGACAGACGGTTGACGGCCTCGGCAAACCGAGAGGCCTGCTCGTCGAGCTCCAACTCGGCTCGCTGAGGATCTTTCACCTCCATGACAATCGAGAGCGTCGGCAGCAGCAGGTCGGTCTTGTGCGGCTCCTGGCGTCCCTCCACTTCGCCGACCACAAACATGCGGCGACAGCCGATGTTGCGTCGCATCTCCGCGCTGAGGAGAGGCACGTCCAGCACGGCCTCGATGAATATCTCCACCGGTCCCCCGCCGATGTCAGTCGGCTCGATGAAGGCCAGCATCGCTTCGTCTTCGAAGGCCTCCAGCGGTGCCGGGTCCCACTCCATCCTGGTCACCGGGCGTTGAAAGGGCGGGCTGTCAAAGAGACCGGCGTGGTGGAGCATGATGCGCTCCCCATCCAGATCGGCGACGATCACGGAAAAGCCCCCCAGGGGCGGATCGTGGCGCGTGAAGATGCCCACCTCGCCACCGCCGAGCGCACGGGCCTTCTCCATGGCGGGATGCTCGACCAGGCTCGCCACCGG
>Ga0272441_10006747_pt1 | contig 19038 bp, 12 predicted proteins | sample SSMProp6N_FD_193582 | JGI IMG/M metagenome (GOLD analysis project Ga0272441, IMG submission 193582) | Marine sediment archaeal communities from Little Sippewissett salt marsh, Falmouth, MA, United States - SSM-Prop-6N | ecosystem: Environmental > Aquatic > Marine > Wetlands > Sediment ... | reverse complement strand
TCGCGCAACGCCCGCTGCGCACGGCCGATCGTAGCAAAAGGCTTCGCCGCCGTGCCGGCGTTGGCGTCGTCACCGTCGGGCGCGACGTGGACCTCGACGGCCATGACCGGTCCTCCCGTGAGAAGAAGCGCGGCTGTCAGTGACGCGATCATCTGTGTCATGTTCGTCTTCCTCCTGCCAGGAGCGCGGCGAGTAAACTCGCCGGCGAACGAGGGTGAGGCGGAAGCGCTGGAGCGTCACGTATCTTCGCAGCGTCGATCCGCCCGTTCTTCACCCTCGTTCGCCGCCGGGCTTGCCCGGCGCGCTCCGGAACGCTCGGCGAGCAGATCGGTACAGTCTATGTCGCACCGCCGCCGCCGAACTCGCCGAAGGCGTAGTCGTATCCGGCGCAGAGACGGCGCAGCCGGGCCTGCATGTCCTTGACGGTCTCGGCGTGGGCGGCGTCGGTGAAGAGGTTCTTCGTCTCGCCGGGATCGGCTTTCAGGTCGAACAGCAGGTCCTGCTCGCCGCCGTAGGCGCTGAGTTGTTTCTCGAACTTGCGCCACATCCCGCCGACCGGCCGGAAGGCGATGTACTTCCAGCGGTTGGTGCGGACGGCGCGGCCGGCCTCAACCTCGAAGAAGGCCTCCTCGCGCCAATCAGCCTTCGCGCCGGTCATGAGCGGCAGGACACTGCGGCCGTCCGGTTTCGCGTCGGTCGGCGGTTTTACGCCGCAGATGTCGAGGATGGTGGGCAGGAAGTCGATGTTCTGGACCACCCGGTCCACCACCAGGCCCTTCTTCACGTGCCCCGGCCACGACACGACCTGCGGCACCCAGCCGTCGTAGAGCGTGCCCTTGTTGCGGGCGCCGGGCTGGTGGGTCGATCGCCGCATGCCGGCGGCGGGTGTGTTGTCGCCCGTGTAGAAGACGGCCGTCCGATCGCGCAGACCCAGTTCGTCCAGCGTGCCGACCACCCGGCCCACGAGGTCGTCCAGCCAGCGATACATCGCCCCGCCAACCTTGTTGCGCGGGCCTTTCATCATGTCGAGGTACTTCTGCGGCGCCTCGTGGGGGCCGTGGGTGAGTGTGGTGAAGAGGAACAGCGCGAAAGGCTGGTCCTTGTTCGCCTTGATAAACTCGATGGCCGCCTTGAAGTCGTCCTCCTGGTATTTCAGGTGGTCGCCCGCCTTGAACCGCGTGTAGTGGGCGCTCGGCACGGACGTGAACCCGATCTCGCCCATCCGCCGCGCGAGGTCTTTCGTCGGTATGCCGCGCAGGCCGTCGAGCCGGAAGTGCACCTTGCCGACGAACCCGGTCCGGTACCCGGCGGCCTTGAGCGCGTCGGCCACGGTGGGCTGGCTCGCCGGAAAATGCGCCCCGGTGTTCAGCACGTAGGGCATGAAGCGCCCCGCGTAGCGGCCCGTCACGCAGGCGATCCGCGAGGGCCCGCACACGGGGGACGTGACACAGGCCCGCGTGAACCGGACGCCGTCAGCCGCCAGGCGGTCCACGGTGGGCGTCAGGCCGGCCCCGCCGCCGTAGCAGCCGAACGCGCCCCGCTCCTGGTCGTCGGTAAGGATGAAGACGATGTTCGGTCGATCCCGCGGCTCTGTCACCACCGGCAACGTGGTCGGCAGCAGCATCGCCGCGCCGCCGAGCACCGCCGAGTCCTTCAGGAACGCGCGTCGCGTGATGCCGGAATCGCTCATGGTTCTTCTCCTTCAGGGGGCCTCTCTCTTGAACCGTGGGGCCGCGCTGGTGACTTGAACAATGCGGGCATACTCCGGTGAACCGCGGCGAGTAAACTCGCCGGCGAACGAGGGAGACGCGAAAGCGCTGGAGCGTTGCATGTCTTCGTAGCGCCGATGATCCCCCTCGTCACCATCGTTCGCCGCCGGGCTCGCCCGGCGCGCTCCGGGACGCGCGGCGAGTAAACTCGCCGGCGAACGAGGGTGATGCGGAAGCGTCGGAGCGTTGCCTGTCTTCGTAGCGCCGATGATCCCCCTCGTCACCCTCGTTCGCCGCCGGGCTTGCCCGGCGTGTTCCGGAACGCCGCGCCGGGACCCGCGTGGAAGTTCGCGACTGCTTCGCTGGTGCGCAAGTATCGGCCGTAGATGCGGAGGCGTTCGACGACGCCGTTCATAGAGGGGGCGACGCGCGCCTCGGCGGCGCCGTTGGCCTCTTTGAGGTCCGGGTGGAAGCGGCCCCAGCCATACTGCCGCGTCGGGCCGCCGTCGCAGAGGACGCCGTCAACGAGGACGGTGATGATCTTCGGCCCGCCATCGACGATGAAGACGACGTGATGCCGGCGGCCGGCTTCGAGCAGGCCGGGATCGCAGTCCCAGGTTGACCAGGTGAGGCCGCCCGACCAGCGCGAGCCGGGCTCGACACAGGTTCGGCCATAGAGGCTGAGGCTCAGCGTGCCGCGGTCGGTTACCTGTGCCAGGATCCCGCGGCCCTCCTCGTCGCGCGAATCGAAGACGATCTGCCAGGGGGCCAGGTCGCGGAAGGTCAGCCAGAGGTCGAGGGCGAACCCACCGCGTCGGGCGGTCGGCTCGGCCCCGCCGACCGGCGCCTGGCCGGTGGCGGGGTCCACGGGGCCGCGCCCGCGGGCGTGGAGCCGGGGCAACTCGGGCATGACGAGGGTCCCGCCGCCGGTGTGCTCGACAAGCAGCCCGTCGCCGACCACCTCGCGATCCTCGCCCTGCCGCCACATCCCTTCCAGGAGCGTCGGGTCGATCTCGTGGACCCGGGCGATCTCCTTCTGTGTTTCGGTGATGAAGGTGCGCCCGTCCTGCTCAATAAAGTCCGGGTAACTGAACCGCACGCCGAGGTCGTCGTCAAAGAGGATGATTTCCGGCTGGGACCAGTGGATTCGGCCGTCGCGTTCGACCCCGCCCAGGAGCCACGCCGGGTTGCGGTGGCTGTAGCCGACGCCAGGGTCCTGTACGCCCGCCCGGGCGAGCGGTTCGCCGCCGTGGAACTCGAACCAGTAGACGTAGTTTCCGTTCGAGCAGCGCCAGGCGAAGTTGGCCGCCCGCGGGTTCTTCACTTTCCGGCCGCCAGGCGTGAAGCGCATCCAGTCGCGCTCCCACGTGCGGCCGCCGTCGCGGCTGTAGGCATGGCAGGCGTAGCCGTCGATGGTGCGATACGTGGCGTAGAGGGCGCCGTCGTTCATGGGCAAGGCTTTGAGTTCGCCGGCGATGGGCCCGCCGCCGTCGGGCGTGCGGATGCCGATGTCGCCCTCGGGCAGCGTCTCCCACTCGTGGTTCGACGGATCGTGTTCGGTCAGCAGGTTCGGGCTGCGGAACAGGACGCCCTCGTTCTCGACGAAGAACCCCGGGCCGAACCCACCCACCTTGGACGCGCAGAGGTAGGCCGCGCCGTCGTGGATGAACGGCTTGCCCACGCCCCAGAAGAACAGCACCTCGCCGCCGTACGCGTTGCGGCGGTCGATCTCGAAGGGCCGCATGGGAATCTCGTAGCGCCGGTCGGACCACGTTCGGCCGCGGTCGTCGGAGAACCGGTACGCGAAGGCGCCGAACGAATCGACGCGGGCGATGGTGCTGCCATCGACGCACTGCACCTCGCGCCGGTTGGCCGCGTTGTAGGTGTAGAAGACGTAGATGCGGCCGGTCTCGGGCACGCGCAGCGGCAGGGCCCAGGAGGCCTCGGGGCCGTCGGCGGGCTCGATGTCGAAGGGGCCCTCCCACGATCGGCCGAGATCGGCGCTGATGAGTGAGACGACGTGCTGGCCCGGCTGGCCCTCGCGGCCTCGGCCGGTCGTCACCACGCACGTCCAGGAGCCGTCCTCGTTGGTCACCACGTACGGCTGATCGGCGTAGTGGCCCGCCGGGATCGGCAGGCGCAAGCCGGCGGCCAGGTGTCGCGCATCGATCGGGGTGCTCACCACGCGTCTCCTATCTCGGCCCGGTCGCGCTCCACGTCCTCGAACCAGTTCTCCAGGTCGCGGAGGAGTCGGCGAACGACGTCAGAATGTTGTTCCGCCAGGTCCCGCTGTTCGAGGGGGTCGGCGGCGATGTTGTAGAGTTCCGGCGGCGGCGGGTCGGGCACGGTGCGCGGCGGTTCGGGATCGCGGACGAGGCCGTTCTCGATGAGCCGTTCGGGCTCGTACATCGAGATCCTGAGCCATGGGTTGCAGCACGGCGCGTCCATGGCCTCGCGGATGGCGGGCCGGACGAGTTTCCACTCGCCGTCGCGGGCGGCGGCGTTGCAGGTGACGAGCGGCGTGTACCGGTTCCATTGCCAGAACCGCCTGGTGCACACCTCGCCCTTCTCGCCCCGGACAACCGGCCAGACGTTCACGCCGTCGAGGCTCACGTCGCGGGGCGGCTCTGCACCGACCATGGCCAGGATCGTGGGGAACCAGTCGCTGAAGTGGACCATGTCGGCCACGTCGCGGTCACCATCCAGGCCGTCGGGCCAGCGCAGAAGCATGGGCACGCGGATGCCGCCTTCGTACACCGACCCCTTGGCGCCGTGCAGGTGGCAGTTGAACCGGTCCAGGCGGTTCTCGCCCGTGCCGCCGAACTGCGGTCCGTTGTCGCTCGTGAACATCACGACCGTGTTCCCCGCCACGCCGCACGATTCCAGCGTCTCCAGGATTCGGGCCACGCCGACGTCCATCCGGCGGAGCATCCCGTACAGCGTGCTCACGCCCCGGTTGAATTGCCCCGTTTCGAGGAACGGCCGGACGTCGTCGTCCGGCGCCTGGAGCGGCGTGTGCGGCGCGTTGTAGGTCACGTGCAGGAAGAAGGGCCGGGCCCGGTGGCGCCTGACAAACTGCACGGCCTCCTCGGTCCAGACGTCGGTGAGATAGCGGCCATCGGCCCGGACCACCGTGTCCTGGCACTCCAGGCGCCAGCGGTAGTAGTCGTGCATCCCGCCGCGGAAACAGACGGTCTCGTCGAACCCGCGATTGAGCGGATGGTAGCGTTTGTCGAAGGCGCCCAGGTGCCACTTGCCGATCAGGCCGGTGGTGTAGCCGGCGCCTTGGAGGACCTCGGCCAGCGTGGTCTCGCGCAGGGCCAGCCGCTCCAGCCCGCGCCATTCCAGCGTGTCGATCGACCCCGTGCGGTGGGGGTAGCGCCCGGTCATCAGGCACGCCCGCGAGGGATTGCACACGGGCGACGCCGTGTACTGCTGCGTGAACCGCACGCTCTCCTGCATCAGGTGGTCGAGGGCCGGCGTCCGCGACAGGCCGCCGTTGATTGCGCTGAAGTCGCCATACCCCATGTCGTCGGCGAGGATGAAGACGATATTCGGTTGGCTCATTCCGTCAGCCCTCTCCGGTTCAGCGAATCATTTGAACTGCATGGCGTAGAGGTCGGCGTCACTGAGGACGAACCGCAGGCGGACCGGTCGGCCGGCGAGGTCGGCGACGTCCGGGCCGCCCTTCCAGGCAACGACGCGGTCGATCTCGTCGCCGAAGAGGGCGGGGCAGTCGGCGAGGGCGAAGCCGGGGATCGGCGTGCCGCTCGCGTCCTGCAGTTCCACGCGCACGCTACCCGCGGCCGAGGTGGACACGTTCAGGTGAAGCCGGCCGCCGGCGAAGGTGATCGGCTTCGTCAGGATCTCGCCGCCGCTCAGCGGCGCGTTGACGGAGACGAAGCCGTCGAGGCGGTAGGTGTAGCGCCTGACCTTGCCGCCTTTGCCTTTGTAGTAGCGTTCGTTCGAGTAGAGGCTGAGTTCCGTGCCGCCGCCCGGGAGGTCGGATTTCGTCTCGAGCAGGCCGAGCCATATGTAGTTGCTGCGGTTGTGCCATCGGTCGGGGTTGAGGCCCGGTCGGATGATCGCCTCGCCCCAGCGGTGGAAGGTGACGCCGTCGCGACTGGTCATGAACAGGCCCTCGACCAGCGAGTCGCGGTCGGGCAGATACCGCGCCGGGAACCCGACGAACAGGTGCGGCGCCCGTTCATAGGGCTGCACCTGGTTCTCGTAGAGGTGCTCGACCTTCACGCCCGGGTACGCCAGCCAGGCCGGCTCGGCCCACGTGAGGAAGTCTCTTGAGGTCGTGGTCCTGATGTCGCGGTATCCTCGCCGCCAGGCCCGGAAGTAGGCCCGATATTCGCCCCGCACGGAGTCCCAGAACGGGATGTTCTGCGAGTCGAAGGCGAAGGCCTCGGAGGTGATGACCGGCTCGTCGGCCATCAGCGACCAGCGGATGCCGTCGGCCGACTGGAACGCGAAGAGGCCCCCTTCCTCGTGGAGGCCGCCGAGAGCCTTGTACCTCTGCTCGGGCTTGCACGCCGGGCTCCTGTCCGGAAACGGCACGAAGTTGTGGGTCCCCTTGCCCATCCAGACGATGTTGTTTGCCTTCGACCCCTTGAACTCGAAGAGGCCGAGGTCCGGGCGTTTCCAGTGGATGCCGTCCTTGCTCTCGGCGTAGCAGGTTACCGGCGAGTGGGCCTCTTTCTCGCCCTCGTGATGCCAGCCGCGATAGTACATGCGGTAGACCTCGCCGTCCTTGAAGAACGTGTGGTAGCCGGACGTGTTGCCCTCCCACGGCTTATCGTGCTCCATGACCACCTCGCGCATGGTCGGCCGATGGAGGATAAGCCGCGCCCCGCCGCCGAATCGCTCGATCAGGTACTCGTCAACGAACAGTTCGCGCCTTCCGCCGATCTCGATCACAGCCGGCTCCTTCTCTACCGGCGTCTGCGCACCGGCGAGCACCAGTGCGAGAAACGTACTCAGGGCACCGCACATCTGCAACCTCCTGGCTTGCGCCGAGATCCGCGCGTCGTGTCTTGTCTCCCCCTCCCTCAATGGGAGGCAGGCGTGAGGGGGTGACGCGGGTTCCCTTCTCCCTGACACCCCCCGCGCGCGGGGGGACATGGCCTACTCAGGTCTCGCCGGACCGCTGAACTGCATGGCATAGAGGTCCGCGTCCTTCATCACGAAGCGTAGGCGGATAGTCTTGCCGGCCAGTCCGCTCACGTCCCCGACGCCGCGCCAGGAGACCTCCCGATCGATCTCGTTGCCGATCAGTTCACGCGCGTGCCTCAGCGAGTGTCCCGGGATGGGCCGTCCCTTGGCGTCCTGGATCTCGACGCGAATGCCTCCGGCCGCAGAGGTGGCGAAGTTGAGCAGCAGGCGGCTGCCCTTGAACACAAGCGGCTTGGTGAGCAGTTCGCCGCCAGCGTACGGCGCGTGCACCGAGGCGAAGCCATCCAGGCGCAGCGAGTACCTGCGCAGGTGCGCTGTGGGCTGGGCGTAATCCTGGCTTACGTAGATCGACATCTCCGTCGGCGAGGTCTGCACCACGTTCAGCGCCGGATGGTTGGCCCGAGAGACCCAGTTCTGAAGGCCGATGCCCGGCCTGACGAACGACTCCATGAAGGTGCGGTCGTACAGATCGCCTCCGCGAGACGTCATCAGCACCCCGTCCGAGCAATCCCTGTAGTACTTGGGGTCCACCCCGAGCCGTCGGGCCTCAGCATCGCTGACGACCTGTCGCCCGGGCATGAAACGCGCCGCGAGCGCCACGTAGATGTGCGGGGCGCGGAAGTAGGGATGGGTCTGGTTGGTGTAGATGTGCTCGGGGCGACCACTGCTGAAGCGCATGGGTTGCGGATCGGCCCACGTGATGAAGTCGTCCGACGTGGCCCGGCTGACCGTGCGGAACCCCGATCCTGGTCGGCTGCCGGTCCAGGTACGGAAATAGCAGATGTACTTCTGCTCGCCGGCTGACCAGAACGCCACGTTTTGCGAATCGAAAGCCCCCTTGGTCAGCACGGCCCGTTGTTTTGGTTTCCAGTGGATGCCGTCCGCCGAGACGAATGCCGCCAAGCCGTCAGCCTTCACCCCTTTCCCGACGCGCCCGTGCTTCTTGCCAGCGAGCGCCTTGTAGCGTTCCGACTCAGCCACGCCCGGCCGGGTGTCGAGAAAGGGGCTGAAGTTGTGGCTGAAGGGAGGCTGCCCGGCCAGCACCACGTTGTTCTTCCTGGTGCCGGCCACCTCAAAGAGGCCCACGTCCGGCTTCACCCACTTGATGCCATCTCTTGACTCGGCGTAGCAGGTGACCTCCAGATTGGAGCCGTCGCCTCCTGCCTTGGGCAGCCCCCGGTAGTAGAGGCGGTAGGTATCGCCATCTTTGATGACCGTGCAGACACCGGCGAACAGCCCCTCCCAAGGCTTGTCAAACCTGAGCACCGGACCCTCGTCCTTCGGCCGATTCAGGACCAAGCGGGTTCTTGTGAGTTTTTCGACCAGAAGACGATCCACAAACAGTTGGCGCCTCTTGCCGATCTCGATCACAGCCGGCTCCTCCGTTTTCGGAACCTCCGCGCCGGTGAGGCCCACCAGGGCAACCAGGACACATGCGTGCACCACGTCTGCGCTCCTCATTCGCCGGCCTTCGACCCGCCCGGCGGCTGGAGCAACCGGGCCCGACTGCGCCGGGTGTCACGGTCGGGCAGTTGGTCGATCAACGCTTCGTATTGCCGGCGCTCGTAGACGACGGCCGCCTCCTGCAACAGGGGCAGGAGCCGCGACCGGTTGAGGTCGGTAATCTGCTTGTGGGGCCACGCCTTCCGGGCGTCGGCGTACGGCGCGACGTAGTCGAGGGCCGACTCAATGGCGATGCGGCCCTTCGCCTTGAAGTGCCACAGATCGACATCGACGTGTTCCGCCAGCCGGGCCAGCGCGAACATGGCCTGGAGATTGAACAGGCTGTAATCGAATGACCTGGTCCGCGCCAGTTCCCGCGACTGTCGCCCGTCCGGCGTGATATGCCCGGCGATGCGTTTCTTGCCCGCCGCCGAGAGCACCTCCTTCGCCGTCTTCCCATCGCCCACAAAGAGCGCGAAACAGGCCACCTGCGCGTCGTACCACGTGCCGTGGTTGTTGTCGGCGCGGCCTTCATCCTTGCCGTGCGTGCTGGTCCGCAACCAGTCGAGATACGCCTTGAACCACTGCCTGAGCGCCCCGTGGTCGGCGTCGGTCCAGGACGGGGAGGGTCCGAGCAGGAGGGCCGCGTCCGGGATGCGCATGAGGCGGACGGTGTCGATGATGCCGACGCCCCGGCCCGTCACGCGCCCGGGGACTCCCTGGGCGTACTTGAGATGCGGGTTCATCCGCGTCTCGGGCAGCAGAAACCAGGTCCGGAGCAACACCGCGGCGCGCCGGGCGTACGCCTCTTTCCCCGTGAAGAAATACGCCAGGGCCAGGGTCTCCACGGCCCCGACCAGGCGGCCGAGGCGGGGCGAATCGAAGGCGTCGTTCCGGCTCTCCGGGTTTCGCTCGCCGTCCCGTCTGATGTAGGGTCGGCCGTCCTTCTTCTTCGGATCGGGCCACCAGTAAATGCCGAGGCTCATGTAGTCGTGTTTGTCGCCGCTTGGGGGCGTGGTGGTCTTGTTGGTCACGCTGAACGGCCCGGCATCGAGGGCCTCCTCGGCTTTCTCAAGCAAGGCGGCAAGCGCCGGCCGCAGCGTGTCGTCGCCTGAGGCCAGCCGCGTCCTCGATTCGGCCAGCCCTTCCTTCCTCATCAGGATCACTTCCGGTGCACGTTTCATCCTCGCCTCCATCCCACCGCCAAACGCCGGCGCCAGCAGCACCAGAAAAAAGGGGACATTCATCTTTTTTTGGCTCCAAACAGGCTTATAAGTGCATCAAAATGCATCTAAAAAAGATGAATGTCCCCTTTTCCTCTCCTCAGGCGCCCTTCTCGATGACGCAGATGGCGCCTTCGTCGCAGCCGATGTCGGTGGCGATGACCGGACACTTGGCCTTCACGAGGAAAAACACCGCCTTGCCGGCGTCGCTGAGGGTTTCGTAGTTGCCCTGGCCCTTCGCGATGACGAGGTCAGCCGCGTCGAAGGCGGCGCGGAAGGCGTCGGAACAGTGCGCCAGGATCGTGCCGGGCGAACGGTCGCCGTTGTCGATGACCGGGACGATCCCGGTCAGGCCGACGGCCTCGGCGTCGTCGCGGGTGACGTCGTTGATGATCGGCCCGCCGCGGACGGCCGCCGTGACGCGGTCGGTCGGCAGGCGTTCGATGAGCAGCCGATCGAAGACGATCTCGCCCGCGTTATCGAGCAGGTAGAGGATCGAGCCGGCGGATTCGACGGCGGCCCGCAGGCGGTCGATGTGGTCCACGGCGAGCGGCACGTGGAACGCCTCGTCGAGGGCGGTGTTGACGTCGGCCTCGTCGAGGTGCTGGACGCGGCCGAAATCGATGATGTTGCCCGCGACGGCCAGGCGCACCGCCGCGGCGAAGGGGTCGGCCGACGCCTCGATCCGCTCGCGGCACGCCGGCACGAGCCCCAGCGCGAAGCCGTTGAAGCGGCGTTTTACCTCGGCGTAGGGGTCGTCGGCGCCGCTCTCCTCGCGGATGGCGCGGTGAATCTCGCGGCCCACCTCGGGCGGCGACCGATCGAAAGGGACCTCGCTCGCCACGCGCAGCGCCCGGCGGACCACCCGCTCGTGCACGCCCTCGTCGTCGGTCACCATCCGCGCCGCGCCGAGCGCCTGCTCGACGAAGCACGGCACGCAGTCCAGGTAGATGTGCATACGCCCTCCGGTCGGCGGGTACGATCATACCCCCACAGCATAGCAGGCCGCGCGCGGAGGGCAATCGCCAGGCCGATCTCCCTTGCCCCATTGCGCGCCGGACTGAACAATCCGGCAAGGAACGGCGGCGTGTGCCGGGCCTCGGCCGGGCGGATTCCACTAAACCTCCCCGGCCCGGGGCGGGTCGATACTGGTGAACAAGTCGGCGGGAGCGCATGGGTCCTGACGCGAACGACAGCCTGGCCGCCCTGGTGGCGACCGATCCGGCGGCGGCGGTGGCGGCCCTGGCCGACCGATATGCCCCGGACTGCTACCGCCTCGCGTATCGCCTCGTGCAGGACCACCACACGGCGCAGGACTGCGTACAGAACGCCTTCGTTCGCGTTGCGTCGCGGATCGACACGTGGCGCGGCGCCGGAAGCCTGAGGGCCTGGCTGATGCGGATCACCACGAACGAGGCCTGTCGGCTGGCGGTCAGCGGCCGACGGGTGCTGCCGACGGCGCCCGACCCGGCCCTCGCGGCCGAGGAGGCGCCCGATCCCGTGGAGGGGCGCGAGCGGGCCGACGCCGTCCGGCGCGCGCTGCTCGCCCTGCCGCCCGGTCAGCGCGACGTCCTCACGCTCCGACACTACGCCCAACTCCCCCTGGCCGATATCGCCGCCGAACGGGGCTGCGCCGTCGGGACGGTGAAGGCCACGCTCTTCCAGGCCTATGCCGCCCTGCGTCGGCTGTTGCCCGACGGGCTTCAACCGGAGGACTGATCGATGGACTGCCGCCGCTACGAGGTCGAGTTGGCCGCCCTCGCGTACGACGAGTTGGACCCGGAGACCGCGGCGTCGGTGCGGGCGCACCTGGCGGCGTGCCCATCGTGCCGCGACACCTGGGACCGGATGACGCGGACGCGGGCGGCGCTCGACGGTCTGCCGGGGCCGGATTCGGTGCCGGCCGACCTGGCCGCCACGGTGACTCGTGCAGCGCGGTTGGCGGCGCGGCGCCGTGGCGGGCGGCGGTTCGGGCCCGTGTGGCGCGCGGCGGCGGCGGTGCTGCTCCTGGTGGCCGGCGGCCTCGTCGGCGCGGCCCTTACCGGCCGGGGCCGACCTGCGTCGGCGAGGCCGTCCGACGCGGATGCCCGGCAGGCGGCCCGACTGCTGACCGCCGTCCAACTGATGCGTTACGAGCGCGAGGGCGCGTCAGCCGACGATCCTTTCGACGCCCTCGAAGCGCGGCTGCTCGAGGCGGCGCCGGCGCGGATCGGCCGGGCGATGGCGGCCATCCGGCGCGCCGGGCGCGAGCGGCGCCTCGGGAACTTCGAGCGGTCGCGATCCCTGCTGGCCGAGGCGGCCCAGCAGGCCGCCGGCACCGACCTCGAGCGCCTGGCGTCCCTCGAGACGGCCCGGGCCCTGATCGACGGCCTCGGTCGGCCGGAGGACGCCCTCGCTCTGCTCGACGGGCTCCGGGACCACAGCGCGCTGGCCGACGCGGCGGCCTTCGAGACCACCCGCGCCCTGATCCGGACGGGCCGATGCCGGGCCGCGCTGACTGAACTGGACGCCCTGACGCAGCGCGCGCCGGGCGGGCGCCTGGGCCGCAGGGCCGCCGAACTGGCGGCCCGGACCTGCTACGATCGCCTGGACGACTACGATGGCGCCCTGCGCCGGTACAGTCAACTGGCGCGCGCCGTGGAGCGGGGGGACGTCTGCGGCGACCGGGGCCGGGCCGTGCGCCGACGGTTGACGGTGCTTCGCGCCAGTGCCCCGGACGGGTTCGCGTCGATCGACCTGATGCAGCGGCTGGCGGGCTCGGACGGCGCCGTGGCCGTCGCGTTGGCGGCGGAGTTCATCGAGTCCTACCCCCACCATCCCCTGGCGGACGAGGCGGCGGATCGGTTGTGTGCGGCGGTCGTCGGCGACGCGGCCATGCCGCCGGCCGAGGCGACGCGGTGGCGGCGCCTGGACGCCGCGGAGGCGGAGCGGGTCTGGCGCCTCGGCCGGGCGGCGGCGGCCGTGCAAGGGGATGCGGCCTGGTATTTGCGGCTCCGACAGGCGACCTGCCTGGCCGGTCACCCGGCGACCCGGAACGAGGCGGCGGCGCTCCTGGAACGGATTGAATCGGGCCCCGCACCGGCGGACGTTCGCCGGGCGGCGGCGGCCGAGCGTGGGCGGCTCACCGCCCTGGCGAGTTTGTGACCGAAACGGAGACGTGATCGGCGAGTGAAAGGAGAGAGGCTGATGAAACGGATCAGCGTGAGTCTGGTGCTCTTGCTGGCGGCGTTCGGCGCGAGCGCGGCGGGCGCGTTGGACTCGGCGGCGAACCTGATCGAGATCGGCGACTGCGCGGGGGCGGTGGCGCGCCTCGAGGCGTGGATCAAGGACAAGCCGGCCGATCCGGCGGCGCGGCTGTTAATGGCGCGGGCCTTCGCCGCATGTCCCTACGACCTCCGCATGCCCGGCGCGGTGGACGTGGGCCGCAACAACCGCGAACGGGCGTTGTACCAGTTGGAGATTTTGCCGCGGCTGGGCAAGGCGGGCCGGGCAACGCTGCTGAAGGCAATCGCCGACGGCGATCAGACCCTGACGCCGTTGGCCGTGGCCGCCGCGGGCAACCGGAAGGTGACCGCCGCCGTCAAGCCGATCGCCAAGTGGATCGACGCTCATGCCTCGGACTGGGGCGTGAAGCAGGCGGGCGTGGTGGCGCTGTCGAAGATCGGCGGCGCCGAGGCCGCGGCGGCGGTCAAGCGCCTCTTCGACGCCGCGCCGGCGCCGAAGCGGTCGTGGCTGGCCGGCCAATATCTCGCCTGCCTCGATGAGTCGGCCCTGCTGGCCGTTGCGAAGACGGCCAAGGAACCGGAGATTCTCACGCGGCTCACGTCGCGCCGTCTGGGCGGCGCCGCGGCGCTGAAGGCCGTGGCCAAGCGGACGGACGTAGCCGAGCGAATCCGCACGTCCGCGCTGCGCGGCGTGGTCGCCGGGGCCGATGCGTCCGACACGCGGGCGACGACCACGTTCCTGCTTCCTTTCCTCGGCGACGCATCGGCGTCCGTGCGATGGGCGGCGCTCGACCACCTGGCCGGCCTCGACCCTGACCAGGCGGTGCCGCACCTCGTGGCGGCGCTCGATGACGAGGCGCTCCGGAACGACGCGATATCGCGGCTGCGGCGCCTCAAGCGGCCCGCCGCGGTGAAACCGCTCCTGGCCGTGCTGGGCGAGGCCTGCAAGAAGAAGCAACTGCGGTGGCGCGACCTGGTCTTCCGCACGATGGTGGAGTCCGGCGCGTCGGGCGACGACCTGGTGAAGGGCATCCGTCTCGTGCTCCAGTCGGAGCCGACTTCCACGGCCTACGGTCAGCCGTTGGCGCTGCCCCGGGCCGTGCCGGGCGACCAGATGCCGATGGTGGTGGACCGGCTCCTGGCGGACAAGGACCTCCGGATTCGCCTCGCGGGGATTCGCAGCCTGGATCGGCTCGAACCGGCCGTGGCCGTGAAACGCGCGGCCGCGCTTCTGGACGACAAGAGCGCATGGGTCCGGAAGTATGCGGCGAACGTGCTGCTGCGGCACGCGGGCACGGGCCTGGTGCCGGCAGGCGACCTGGCGCGCCTGCTCGCGTCCCCGGAGGAGCGGGAGTGGCGGTCGGCGGCGGCGACCCTGGCCCGGCGGCCGGCGCCGGAGGCGGCCGATGCCTTCGTGAGCCTCCTGAAGAACGAGACGCGGGCCCGGTCGGTCGCTCATGACGTCGTCCGGTTTTTCGCGGCCGCGCCCGACAAGCGCGCCGTGCCCGGCCTCGTCCGCCTGGCCGGCGACCCGAAGGCGAGCGCGTCGATGGCCGACCTGGCCAAGGCGCTGAAGGCCTGCGCGGCGGACCCGTCGGCCGCGGCGGCCGATCTCGCCAAGGGCCTGAAGAACAAGTCGAGTTACGTCCGGATGCGCGCGGCCGAGGTGCTCGGCGCCCTCGGCGACCGGTCGGTTCTGGCGGACCTGGTCGCCGCGGGACGGGCGGCCCAGTCGTCCCAGGAACGCCGCGTGATCGACGCCGCCATCCGCGCCCTCACGGCCAAGGAGTAGCCGCAGGTTTCGTCAACGACCGCGGCGCGGGGACGCCCGGGGTTTCCCGCGCCGCGTTCATGTCGTGGGAGGGCGCGGGGCGAAGGGACGTGCGGAAGCCGGGGGCGCATCGCGGGAACCCGGCAACACGTTGCCGGGCTTGGATGGGGATGAGCATGTTGTGGCGGAGGGACGCGCGGGGGTCCGGGGTCTTCATCCAAGCCCCGCAACGTGTTGCGGGGTTCCTGCGCTTGGATGGGGATGAGCATGTCGTGGCGAAGGGAGGCGCGGGGTCCGGGTCTTCATCCAAGCCCCGCAACGTGTTGCGGGGTTCCTGCGCAAGCCTATCCGCATCCAGACGCCGGCAACACGTTGCCGGGCTTGGATGGGGATGGGGGCGTGGGGGTGAAGGGAGGCGTCGGTGCGGGGATGCGGGGTTCCGGCGCGGGTCATGCCCCGCCGGCGACGTCCATGGCGATCTCGGCCCAGGCGGTGAGGCGCGCGGGGTCGTAGCGGACGGTGCTGATGTCCTTGAGGATGAACTCCAGGGGGCAGCCGTGGGCGTCGCAGATGCGGCGCGTGGCGGCGAGGTCGTCGCGGACCTGGTCGGCGTGGAACGCGTCGGTGGCGAGCAGGGCGGGGCTGGGTTTGCGGGAGAAGACGTAGTCCCCGGCGATCTCGGCGGCGCCGCGCTCCTGGTCCACCCAGGGGCTCATCGACACCTTGCGCACGTTCGGGATCATCCGCACCTCGGCCATCTTGCCGTCCAGCGGATCGCAGCAGCCGTAGTACACGAGGCCGAACCGCTCGCAGACGCGGCTGGCGTAGGTCACCTCGAACTCCCTGAACATGGCCGGCGAGACGGTCGAGAACATCTGGGCCAGGCCGAACATCCAGAGGTCCTTCGTGCGGGGCCGGGCGGGGTCGTAGCCGGGCGCGGGCAGGTCGTCGGTGTACGCGCCGGTGCAGTGGATCAGGCTCTGCGGCCCGCACAACAGGCCCTGCGCCTCCAACTGGTCGAGCATACTCAAATACCCGCGGGTCATCCGATCCAGCAGGTGATGCATGTAGTCAGGCGTGTCGATGAGGGCGAAGAGGGCGTTCTCAACGCCCATCCACGTGGCGATGGGGTCCCAGTGCGAGAGGTACGGATCGACGCCCTCGGGCCGGACGTCGAGGAGCCCGTCGAACAGGTCGTGGGCCACGGCCGTGCGGCGGTCCGTCTCGGCCGCGTCGTGGCTGATCCGCGGCTCACGGATCTTCTCCAGGTCGTCCTCCGTCCGGAACTGGTTCTCGTAGCGGTGGCCCACGACCCTGTTGGTGGGGTCGGTGACGGCTCGCTCCTCGTGCACGGCGATGCCGAAGCCGGTGTTGTGAACCGCCTTCGGCACGCGGATGAACGGCTCGACCACCATGTCCACGGGGAAGTGCTTCCACCGGTAGAGGATGCGTCGCAACCGCTGCTCGTAGCCGCGGCAGTCGGGGTCGGTGCACCGGAGCGCCAGTTCGCCGTCGCGGTCCATCTCGTTCCAGCAGACCTGGTCGATGGTGACCATGGGCCGGGCGGGATCGAGGCCGTTGAGCCGCCGCCAGAGCGCGCGCTTCTCCTCCTGCACGGGCAGCGCAGCGATCTCGGCCACGCGGGCGGCCAGGTTTCGGATGATCCCTGCATCCTCGCGGTTGCGCATGTCGGCTCGTCTCCGTCGGCTACCACATGACGCGCTCGATAGCGGCGTTGATCCGTGTGCGTTTCTCCTCGGGCCAGGTGACGCCGGGGGTCCAGGGCACGGCGCCGTGCTCGCAGGCGCCGATGTCGGGCGCCTTGCCGACGAACGGGCCGGTGAAGCCCTCGACGGGCGTGCCGGCGTCGATGAGCGGCGACCCGTCGCGGGGGCGGAAGTCGCCGGCCTTCGGATCGGCGAGCATGGGAGCGCGCCCCGTGTAGTTCGTGCCGGTCCTGCACTTGAGCGGCGGACCGCCCCAGAGCCCGCTCGTCATTCGTCGCCCCACGTTGTTGAAGGCCTCGCTGTTGGCGTTCTGGACCTTGAGCAGCGGCCACTGCTTCTTGCGCCAGGGCTTTCTCGGCTCGGGCCGGTCGCGCATGATGATGTCGGCTTTGCCGTTCCGGAAGCACGTGTTGTGATGGACGCGGTTGCGGTCGCCTTTGACGACGATGCCCACCCAGCCGCAGTCCCACACCACGTTGTGATGGACGGTGAGCCCGCGGGTCTGGTCGTCGCCGCGGATGCCGAGGGCGATGTGCGGCGCGCGGCAGCCGTGGACCCAGTTGTGATGGAACACGGTGCCCTCGATGAGCGGCAGTTGGGTGTAGAGGAGCGACACGTCCTTGCACGCCTTGCCGCCGTCGTGGATGTGGCAGTATGCAACCGTCATCTTCGGCATATGGCCGACGCTGACGAGGGTGTTGCCGCCATTGAAGACCGTGCATCGGCGGACGACCGACTGCCCCTCGGCCTCGCGGCCGGGCATCGGCCCTAAGCGGATGCCCACGTACTTGAGCGACCCGTTCCAGCACACGTCGCGGACGAGGCATTCCTCGACGAGGTTGTGCGATCCCAGGACCGTGAGCCCGTGCCCGCTCGCGAAGGCCAGGCTTGAGCCGCGAACGGAGTTGTGGTCGCCCGAGACGAACGTGGAGGGCGTGGGCTTCACCGGCGCGCCGAGGTCTGTCAGGTCGCGCGTGTACGTGGGGAACAGGAGGTGGCAATCGTCGATCACGCAGTGGTCGCATCCGCCGAACCGGAACGTGCAGCCGAAGAACCGGAAGCCGCTCAGTTCGACGTGTTTGACGCCCTCGGCCTCGAAGCCGTAGGTCCGGGCCTTGGCGGTCACGGCGTGTTTCGAGGGGTCGTCGCCGTCGAGGGTCCACAGGGAGAGCGTCTTCGTCTTCTCATCGAGGAACCACTCGCCGGGCTGATCGAGGGCCCCGGGCGAGCCGCTCAGGTAATACTGGTTCTGCTCCCAGGGCCGCGTATTGTTCGCGTAGTGGGTGATGACGGGCAGGTTCTTCGGGTAGGTGAACGTGTCCGCGCCGACGGCGTGTTTCGTGACCCGTCGGCTCCACGTGAAGAACTGGTGAGCCACGTTGAGCGTGGCCAGCGCGCCGGTCCAGTCGATGCCGGTCTTCGCGAGGCCCGGATCGACGATCGTGCCGTATCGGCTGCCCTTGCCGGTCTTGCGCCAGCCCTTGCGGGCGAAGATCTCGCGGAACCGGATGCTCGGCCACCGCGCCTCGATCATCATCCGGCCATCGACGAAGAGTTGCTCGAAGGCGCGGTCCACGGTGGTCCTGCAGATGGCGCCCTCGTGGACCTCCCACGCGCCCTGAATCGGTTCGGTGCCGTCGAGGATCACCTCCTCGCCCGCGGCCGCCGTGAACCGGATCGGCTTGCCCTCGGCGCCGCTCGTCTTGACGGTCACCGTCTCGCGGTACGTCCCGGCGTGGACGATGCACGTGTCGCCCGCCCGCATCAGGTCGGCGGCGTGTTGAATCGTCCGGAACGGCTTCGCCTCGCCGCCGGCGTTCGCGTCGATACCCGTCGTCGCCACGTGATACGTCCTCTCAGCGGCCATGGCGGACTCCATCAGGATCAGCGCGGCGATCGCCGCCGCCACTCGTGTCGTTCGGGCCATCATGTGTCTGCTCCTCGGCTCAACGCGCCTTGTCCTCAACCAGCCGCACGACGGCCTTCGCCCCGGACGCGAGCGGGAACCTCACGAGGCCGTACTGCTCGCGGTAACGGTCCATCTCGTGGCGATTGGGCGAGCCGTACTCCCAGAGTTTGCCGTCGGGGTGATATGGATTGTGGACGTCATACGGCCACGTGAACGTGGCTCTTGCCGGCAGCACGATGCGCATGCCGCGATGGCGGAGTTCGCCGCCGAGTTGGTCGGCGGTCCACGTCGTCGTCTTTCGGCCGCCGGGGTGTTTCAGGTGGTCGGTGGCGCCTGAGATCGGATCCGGCCAGCGGAGGTAGAGCGGCACGCCCCCGGTAGCGTCCTGCTTCGACCGGTTCTCGAATTCGATGGCGAGCGCGTCGTCGGTTGCCTCGATGATGCGGATCGACGCGAGGCGGTCCCGCGTGAAGGCGAGATGGACGGCCGGCTTCTCCTTCGACGGCCCGAGGCGTGCGCGCCGGGCGCAGTAGTCGTCCGTGCGTGTGCCGAATGAGACGTTCGCCCAGCGGGGATCGCCGGTGCTCTTCGTCCCGCCAACGATGAGGCCGGTCGTCGGGTGCCACACGCTCAGGTGGACACAGCGGTCGGTGAGCCAGCGGTTCTTCGACGGGCCGGTCAGCGCGGAGAGGCAGAGATTCCACGGTCCCAGCGTCGCGCGCCGGGCGGCCAGCCGCTGCGGGCGCCAGTCGGGGATCGGCTCGCCGAGCGGTTCGGCGGCGAGCGCCTTGTCAGCGTAGAGCAGCACGGCGCCGAGCGAAGCGAAGCCGTTGTGGCCCAGCCTGGTGAGC
>Ga0272441_10006746_pt1 | contig 19038 bp, 16 predicted proteins | sample SSMProp6N_FD_193582 | JGI IMG/M metagenome (GOLD analysis project Ga0272441, IMG submission 193582) | Marine sediment archaeal communities from Little Sippewissett salt marsh, Falmouth, MA, United States - SSM-Prop-6N | ecosystem: Environmental > Aquatic > Marine > Wetlands > Sediment ... | reverse complement strand
CCGTTCGCCATCAACGCCGCCGACGCCCAGACGGTGGCCGACGCCGCGCGGGCGAAGAAGGTCTTCTGCATGGAGGCGATGTGGACGCGGTTCCTGCCGCCGCTGACCCGCTTGCGCGAGATGCTGGCGGCCGGCGTCATCGGCGAGGTGCGAATGGTCCTCGGCGATTTCGGTTTCCGGACGGGGTTCGACCCGAAAAGCCGTCTGTTGGACCCGAACCTCGGCGGCGGGGGGCTGCTGGACGTGGGGGTGTACCCGATCTCGCTGGCGTCGATGATCCTCGGGGCGGCCGGCGAAGTAGCCGCCCTGGCCGAGATGGGCCAGACCGGCGTGGACGAACAGGCCGCCGCCGTGTTGAAGTATCCGGGCGGCAAACTCGCGGTGATCGCCACCGGCGTGCGGACCATGACGCCGATGGAGGCGACGATCCTGGGCACGGACGGGTACGTCCGGCTGCACCGGCCCTGGTGGCGCGGTTCGAAGATGACCGTCCACAAGGGCGACGAGGTTGTCGAGGAGATCGCCGCGGACATCGACGGCAACGGGTACAACTACGAAGCCGCCGAGGTCGCCCGGTGCCTCCGGGCCGGGAAGACCGAAAGCGACGTCATGCCGCTGGACGAGACGGTCTCGGTCATGCGGACGCTCGACGCCATCCGCGCCCAGTGGGGCCTGAAGTATCCGATGGAGTAACGGCGCCGCCGCGCCGCGGCCATCGCCAAGGAGTTGTCACGTGAGTCAATCGCAGGCCATGACCTACGGCCGCGTCGCCGGGCTGGACCAGCCGGTGTCGCGCCTCGTGCAGGGCTGCACGGGCATTTCCTCCGCCCGCGCCGAAGAAACGTTCGCGCTGCTGGACGGGGTGTACGCCCTGGGCTGTAACGCCTTTGACACGGCCCACGTCTACGGCGGGGGCGACAGCGAGCGGATCCTCGGCCGGTGGATCAACGAGCGCGGCCTGCGCGACAAGGTGGTCGTCATCGACAAGGGCGCCCACCACAGCGGCGACCGGAACCGCACCACGCCGTGCGACATCACGGTGGACCTGATGGACAATCTGGCGCGGCTGAAGACCGACTACGTGGACCTTTGGCTGCTGCACCGCGACGATCCGGGCGTGCCGGTTGGCCCGATCGTCGAGACGCTCAACGAGCACAAGGCCGCCGGGCGCATCCGCGCGTTCGGCGGCTCGAACTGGTCCGCCCGGCGGATCGCCGAGGCCAACGAATACGCCGACGCCCACGGGCTGACCGGCTTTGCCGCGTCCAGTCCGAACCTGTCCCTGGCCGTGGCGCTGGACGTGCCGTGGAACGGGTGCGTCTCCATCACCGGCGTCGCCGGGGCCGACGACCGCCGCTGGTACGCCGAAAGCCAACTGCCGGTCTTTTCCTGGTCGTCCCTGGCCGGCGGGTTCTGCACCGGGCGGTTCACGCGCGACAACGTCGCGGCGATGACCGAGGGATTCGACCAGCGCCTTTGCGAGTGCTACGCGAGCGAGGAAAACTTCGCCCGCCTGGACTGGGCGTCTCGCGTCGCCGCCGAGACCGGAATGGAGATCTCGCAGATCGCCTTGGCGTGGGTGTTCGGCCAGGGGCTGAACGTCTTCGCCCTGACGGCCTGCCAGACGCCGGAGGAAATGGCCCACAACATCCGCGCCCTGCACCTGGCCCTGCCCGACGACGCGCCCGGGTAGGCCCTCGCCCGCCGTGGCGCCGCCGTCATGACGGGCGGCTCGGTTATTCCGCCCCGGTGCCGAACAGGACGTCCCCCGCGTCGGCCATCTTTCCGCGCGTGTACTGCCGCATGCGGTGTCGGTGGTCGTCGTCGAGGTCCGGCACATTGTCGGCCGCGATCCGGCCGGCCCGCTCGTCGAGGTGCGCCGGCGTCCGCGCGTCGAACAGGGCCCATCGGGCCAAACGCTCCATCAGGGCGTCGGCGTCGGCCTGGTGCTCCGATCGCCGGAAGAGGTTGTCCATTTCCAGCGGGTCGCGGTCCAGATCGAACATCAGCGAATCGGCCGGGTCCGGGCACAGCAGCAATTTGCGGTCTTTCGTGCGGACCATGTAGTGGCGGTCGGCGTCGGCGAAGACGGCGTCGCGCCCTTTCGGGTGGGCGGCCAGGTCGATCCCCGTCATCTCCGACGGCACGTCGCACTTGGCCATGGACAGGATCGTCGGCGCCAGGTCCACGTTGCTGACCAGCGCGTCGCTGAGCGTCCCGCCGCCGGCGCGGCCGGGGCGCTTGACGATCAGCGGCACCTTCACCAGCGGGTCGTACATGTACCCGCCCTTCAGCAGCGTGTGGTGGTAGCCCATGTAGTCGCCGTGGTCCGACGTGTAAACGATCAGTGTGTCGTCGTAGAGCCCCGCGCGTTTCAGCAGGTCGATCAGCCGGCCGACCTGGTGGTCGATCTGCGAGATCGTCGCGTAATACATCGCCAGGGCGCGCCGCGCGCCGGCTTCGGTCAGGCCGTCGTAGCGGAAGAAGCCTCGTTTCATGGCGCCGTCCTGAGGCAGGATCGTCTCGGTCCAGCCGGGCAGGAGCGTCAGTTCATCGGCGTCGTACATGTCGGCCCACGCCGCCGGCGGGTCGAAGGGATGGTGGGGTTTGACGAAGCCGACCATCAGCAACGACGGGCGGTCGGCGGTCCATTGGTCCAGGACCTCGGCGGCGCGGTCGCCGATCCACGTCGTCGAGTGGTGGGCCTCCGGCAAGTCGGACGCCACCGCCCCAAACGATTCCCAGTATCCCGGCGGCGCGGCGTCGCGGAATTCCTGCACTTGGTCCATCTGGTCGATGCGGTCGATCAGCCCGGCATCGCGCAGGTCGCGGTGGTAGTCGTCGTCCCACCGTCCCGGGCCGTGTTGCTCGGCCAGGCGCATCCGCTCGAACCCGACGTCCAGGTACGTCGGCGTGAAGTGCATTTTGCCGACCGCGTCGGTGCGGTACCCGGCCGACCGGAGGGTTCGCGGGAACGTCGGCAAGCCGCTCGGCAGCGTGCTGTGGTTGCCCCAGCCGAGGTGTTGGTGGACGTACAGGCCCGTCAGCAGCGAGTAACGCGACGGGGTGCAGACCGGGTAGCAGCAGAAACTGTTCCGGTAGGCGGTCCCGTCGGCGGCGAGGGCGTCGATGTTGGGCGTGCGAATCTCACCGTTGCCGTAGGCGCCAAGGCAGTCCCAGCGGTGCTGGTCGGCGTGCAGGATCAGGACGTTGCAGCGGTGATCGGTCGGCATGTCGTTGGGCTCCCGCTCCGGGCGCCGCCGGGGCGACGGCGCGTCACTCATGGATTTCCACGATGTCCTTGTCGCGGAGGATTTCGCCCCGCTGGGCGCGCTGCCCATCAAACCGGCCCTGCCCCCAGATACGGGCGAATCTCATCTTCTCCGGCAGGTCGCGGTGGATTTCGTGGGCCAGGTCCGCCAGCGTCGCCTTGGATCGGAGGATGTACGGCTGGGCGCTGTCGGGCGGCTTGCCGGGCTGCTTGGTGTAGACCCGGACGACGTCCAGTAGTTGCCACAGGCGGCGGATGAGGCGATCGATGCCATCGCCTGTGGCGGCGCTGACCGGCAGGACGTCCAGCCGCGCGGCGTACAGTTCCTTCAGGGCCTCGACGTTGCCGGGCCGGGCGGCGTCGCTCTTGTTGGCGATCAGGACGGCGCTGCGCCGGTGGGGGCCTTCGGCGTCAATCTGTCCGCGCGGGACGCTGCGGAGTCCCACCCCGCGTTCGGTGAGGATGCCGAGGATCGCGTCGGCTTCTTCCATGCCATCGCCGGCGGCGTCGACCACGATGGCGATCACGTCGGCGCCTCGCACCGTGCCCATCAGGCCGGCGGGGACGTGCTCGGGCGTCATGGGCGGCGTGTCCACCAGTTGAATCTGCACGTCCTCGTAAGCGCACATGCCCGGGACCGGCAGGGCGGTGGTGTAGGGGTAGTCGGCCACCTTGACGGGGGCGTTGGTGGTCGTGGCGAGAAGGGCGCTCTTGCCGGTGTTGGGCGGGCCGGTCACGACGACCTGCCCGGCGCCGGTCTTGCGCACGTGGAACGGGTCCACGGTGCGGACGGGGCCTTTCTTGGCAGCGACCTTGCGCAACTGGCTGATCCGCCGCTTCAGGTCCGCCTGCATCTTGTCGGTTCCCTTGTGCTTGGGGATGACGCTGAGCATCTGGCGGAGGGCGGCGAGTTTCTCGTCGTCGCTGGTCGCCTCGCGGTATCGTCGCTCGGCCTTTTCGTATTCCGGTGTGAGGTTCGCCGGCATGGGGGCATTATAGCGTCCGGCGGGGCGGGCCTTAAGCGCCGACAGCGGGGAGGCGCCCTTTCCGCGCATGTCGGCGGCGGCGGGGCGTTGGCGCGGAGGGGCATCGAAATGGTTTGACCTGGGCTCGGCGGGCCGGTATGCGCTGTGGGTCGCCGGCCGATCCGCCGGCGCGGGTGCGTACCGATGAACCAAACCAACGACAACGCCGAGGAGAACACCAACGCTGATCTGGTCCTGGACCGGATCCTGTCGGCCGTGCCGCGCGTCCAAGACCCCATCCGCGTCGAACCGACCGGCGACGGCGCCACAGTTCATCTGCCGACGCGACGCCCGTCGTGGCTCGTGCCGCCGTTGAGTTGGGTCTTTCGGCCACGGCAGAGGCGGATCGCGTTGGATGCGCCCGGGGCCGCGGCGCTGGGGCTATGCGACGGGCGACGGACCGTCACGGAGATCATCGTCGAATTCGCCCGCACCCAGGACCTCGGCGACGCCGACCCCCAGGCGTCGATCCTGGCGTTTCTGGAGGCCCTCATCCGCCGGGGGGTCATCGTCCTCGCCGAGCCGCAGTAGGGGCCCGCACCACGCCGCCGGACACCTTCCGACGCGCGTGCGGGGGCGCTATTCGTGCCGCAGGGCGCGGATGGGATCGAGATCGGCGGCGCGCTTGGCCGGATACAGCCCGCTGACCAGGCCCACCACCACCGCCATGATGAAGGGAAGCACCACCGTCGGGGCGGAAATGATCGTCTTGAGTTTCAGCACCTTCTCGACGATCACCGGCACGAGCATCCCCACCGCGATGCCCATCAGCCCGCCGACGGTCGTCAGCGTGACGGCCTCGACGAGGAACTGGACGACGATGTCGCGCCGCTTGGCGCCCAGCGCCCGGCGGATGCCGATCTCGCGAATCCGCTCGTTGACCGACGCGAGCATGACGTTCATGATGCCGATCCCGCCGACGACCAGCGACACGGAGGCGATGAAGAAGAACACGATGTTCCACAGGCGCCGCTGCTTGCGGCGCTGCTCGATCAGTTCCAGGGGGACGGTGACCTCATAGTCGGTCTTGTCGTGGCGGCGTACCAGGAGGGACCGGGCGATCTTCGCGCCTTCGATGACGGCCTCTTCGCTGGCCATCTGGAGGATGACCTGGCTGACTTGGACCAGTTCCATCATGCTGCTGCTGCCGGTCCGCAGGATGGTGTACCTGCCGAAGCGCTCGACGTCCGTCTCGCGCGGGACGAAGACGAGGTTGTTGATCATCTCGGCGGTGATCCCGGCGAAGGATCGGGACGGCTCGGCGACGAGCCCGATCACGACGAAGGAATCTCCATCCAGTCGCAGGGTTTGGCCGATGGGGTCTTCGTAGGTGAACAGCCTCCGGCCGAGGGACTGGGTGATGACGCAGCAGTTGCGGGCTCGGATGCCGTCCGCGGGGGACAGGAAACGCCCGGCCGTCAGGCGCAGTCGGGCCATCTCCAGGTAGGTCGGCGACGTGCCGAGGACCTGCACGTGGATCGACCGGCGCCCGCGCTGAGCCGACTTTTCCGTCCGGTGAACCGTCACGTAGCGCAGGACCCCGGGGATATTGTCCGCCAGCGACCGCACGTCGTCGTGCGTCAGGCCGTAGGACATCGCCCCGCGCTCTCGGGCCGCGGACGACTCTTCCGGGGGGGGCTTGATCGACTCGGCGATCAGGTTGTCCGTGCCCATCTCGCGCAGGGCCTGTTGCGATTCGTAACTGGCGCCTTCGTTGATCGCCAGCATGGCGATGACGCTCCAGACGCCGAAGAGGATCCCCAGCGCCGTCAGGAACGAGCGGAACTTGTGCACGCTGATGGAGTGCAGGCCGAGCAGGAGGGTGTCGGTGACCTTGTAGATCGCCTTCATGTCAACGACTCCACCGTGCGGCCCGTGCGGACGTCGGAATCGATCTGCCCGTCCACGAGGTGGATGATCCGTTCGGTCCGTTCGGCGACGTGGTCTTCGTGGGTCACGGTGATAATCGTCCGGCCTCGGGCCCAGAGCGTGTCGAACAGGGCGAGGATCTCGCCGGTCGTGTGCGAGTCGAGGTTGCCGGTGGGCTCGTCGGCGAGGATCAGCAACGGGTCGTTCGCCATCGCCCGCGCCAGGGCGACGCGCTGCTGCTGGCCGCCGGACAGTTCCGTCGGGCGGTGCGTCACGCGGTCGCCCAGGCCCACCAGTTCCGCCAGTTCCTGGCTGTGCGCGTGGCGCTGACTGCGGGGCACCCCTTGGTAGAACAGGGGAATCTCAATGTTGGCCAGCACCGTCAACTGCCCGATGAGGTTGAACGACTGAAACACGAACCCGATGTGCCGGCCTCGGATGTCGCTCAACTGGGAGTCGTTGAGCCCCGAGACGTCCTGTCCGCCGATCAGGTAGGCCCCCTCGCTAGGCCGGTCCAGGCAGCCCAGCAGATTCAGCAGCGTGCTCTTGCCCGAGCCGCTGGCGCCCATGATGGCGACGTATTCACCCTCCCCGATGGTGAAACTGACACCATCGAGGGCATGGACGCTGGAATGCCCCATGCGATAGTACTTGTGGACGCGATCGAGGCGCACCAATTCATTCATGGGGCGTTCTACCTGGGGCGCCTTCCGCGGCCACGGGAGCCTCGGCCGGAACCGGCGCCGCCCGGTCGCGAGCGGGACGGCGTGGTGGTCGCGGGCTGGGTCTCGGGCTTGGGCTTGGGCTTGGCGGCCCCCCCGTTGCCGTTGTCCACCCCGGCCGGCAGCGTGGTCGGCTTGACGGGCTTCTTCCGCCTCAGGCTGACCTGAACGCCCGGCGGGGGCACCAGCAGGACCGTGTCGCCCTCGGCGAGACCCGAGAGGATCTGCGCCCGCGACTCGCTGGTCATTCCGATCTTGACCGAGACCCGCTGGGGTTGGCCCTTCTCGTCGAGGCGGAAGCAATGGGTGGCCTCGTCCTCGCTGAACACGGCCGCGATCGGCACGCTGAGCGCGTCGGCCAGTTCGGCCAGGACGATCTCGACGTCGCAGGTCATGCCCGGCTTGAGGTCCAATCCGGTCAGGGGTTCGTCGAACGTCACCGTCGTTGGGTACACCTTCACGCCCGGGCTCAGCCAGGGATTCTGACTGTCGGGCAGGGCGGCGACCTTGGAAACCTTGCCGCGCAGGACCTTCCCGGCGCGGGCGTCCAGGCGGACGGTGGCCGGCAGGCCTTCATCGACGCGCTCGCGCACGGCCTCGTAGACCTTCGTCCGCACCACCAGGCTGTCGGCGTCGGGAATGATGATCAACTGCTGCCACGGGTTGATGTTTTCTCCGACCGCCACGGTGATCGGGCGGTGCCACGGGCGCCGGCGCGTCTCGTACACCACCAGCCCCGATTCTTTGGCCTTGACGTCCAGTTTGGTCTTGCGGTCCTCGATGTATTCTGTCAGACGGTCCGCCTGGCGTTTGCGGTTGAAGGCGGCGTAGTCCTTCTGCGTCTGCGCCAGTTTCAACTGCTTGCTGCGTTCGGCTTCGGCGGAGGTCTGCTCGAGTTTGGCGTCCTCCACGGCGATGGTGAAGTCGCGCAACTGGCGCGGGTGCGTGTACTTGTGAAGGATGTCCTTCTCGGTCTGGGCCGACTTCAGCGCCAGTTGCAGCCGCTGGACCGCCAGTTTCTCCGCGTCGATCTCGTTGTCGCTGTATGGCTTGTTGAGGTCCTTGTCGGCGTTGATCTTGAGCTTCGACTGGAGCCGGTGCTCGGCCAGTTTCAGGTCGCGCTGAGCGAGTTGAATGGCGGCCTCGGCGTCGTCTCGCTCCTGGGGCCAGATCGCCTCGTTGTACTTCTTCAGGTCGGCCTCGGCGTCCTTGACGCCTTGTTTGGCCTTGCGGACCCGGGCGTCCAATTCCTTGATGTCGTAATTGGTCTGGGCGGCGGTGTCTTCGTTGTCCGCCGTCTGGGACTTCAGTTCCTGCTCCTCGGCGGCGTCGATCAGGTTGTCGCACTTGAACCGGATGACGCTCTTGCCCTTGGGAACCACCTTGCCCTCAGGCCAGACGTACTCGATCGTCACCGACCAGCGCAGGTCGTTCGTGATGACCTGCTGCCTCTCGGCCATGATCTCCCCGTCCTCGGTGATCGACACGACCATCGGCCCGCGCTCGACCTTGGCGCTAGGCAGGGACTGGGCGTCGCCGTCGCGGTAGTTGAACGCCAGAATCATGCCGCCACAGGCCACGGCGACCACGGCGCCTGCGATCAGCCAGAAACGCTTCTGGCTCAGCAGGCCGGCGCTAGGGAGCGTCGCCCCGGTAGCGGTCGAGATAGAACGGCTCGTTTCGCTCATTGAATCTGCCTTGCTCGTTCACGGAAATCATCCCCAGCGTGGCCAGGAACTGCAACCGGGTGTTCACATAGTCTACCAACGCGGTGGTCAGAGCGATCTTGCTCGATCGCAGGGCGTTCTCGGCTTCCAGCACGTCGCGGGTGCTGGCGAGGCCCTCTTTCTGCTCCAGGCGGGCGAGTTTCGTCCGGCGTTTGGCCAAGGCGACCGACGCCTTCTGGATGCCGTAGGTATTCTCGGATTGTATCAGCGACCTGTACGATCGTCGCACCTCCAATTGCACCTGATCGAGGAATCCTTCGAGATCGCGCTGGGCCCGGGCTTGGGCGATCACCGCCAGGCGATAGGCGTCGCGATTGTCGGTCTGGTCGAGTTGATAGTCGAATACCAGCGAGGCGGTCTTCGTCTCGCGGTGAAATTGCGTCTTGAAGGGCAGCCGGGGCGCCTTGCCGGCGACCGAGATGCCCGCCGCCACGTCGATCCTGGGGTTGAAGCCGTCCGCGGCGATTTCCACGTCCCGCCGAGCGTCGCGCAGACCGGCGTACTGCGTCAGGACGTCGGGGCGCGTCCGGAGGGCAACCCGGATGGCCTGCGGCTCGTCGAAGGGGATCTTCAGCGGCTTCAGCGCCGCCAAGTCGGCCCGGTCGGGCTCCACGGATGCGGCGATCGGGAGCCCCAACGTCAGTTTGAACGCGTCGAGTGCGTCGCGGTACGACTGGCGGCTCTGCTCGATGCGCGCCTTGGCGTTGAGCACGTCCTGTTCGGCCTGATCGGCCTGGACCCGAGAGATCATCCCCTCGTCGGCCTGGGCCTTGACGAACTTGGCGGTCTGCTCCACCCGGCCTAGGTTCTCCTCCTCATCGGCGAGTTGCTCCCGACGCTGGAGAACCCGATAGTAGTCCGCCGCGATCCCCACCGCGAACGTCTGCCTATACCGATCGTACTCGATCACGGACAGCGCCAGGTCGCGCTCGGCGCGGTAGAGGTCCTCGTAGGCGAACCCGCGCCAGGCGCCGCGCCACAGCGGCTGGGTGACGTTCGCGGACAGAAACGACCCGAACGTCGTGCTGCGGATGCCCAGAAAATCCGTCGCGAAGTCGAGGCCCGTCGCCAGCGTCGCCGCTCCCCCCGTGAGCAATTGCTGGGTGAAGGTCAGGCCGGCCGCGCCCGTGCCGGACCAGGTGTTGAAGTTGTCCCGGTCCCGGGTCAGTTTCTCTTCGGAAGTCACGGCCCCGCCCAGCAGCGACCAGTCGTGTCGGAGGTTGGCCAGGCTCAAGGCTTCGGAGTACAGGTCTTCTTTCTGTGTCTGGTATTCCCGGCTGTTGCGGACGGCAATCTGGAGGCAGTCCGCCAGATTCAGAACGCATGGCTTGAGGGGTCCGACAGGGATGGGCTTGCCGCGAACGACAATCACCTTCGCCGCCTCGTCGTCGCCGGTTCTGGCGAAGGGGGCGTAGGCGACGTCGAAGCGCGCCGGCTGGCCGAGGGCGAGTTGCTGTTTTTCCTTGACGAGGCGGTACACGGCCTTGTCGGCTTGTTGGGCGTACTGGTCGGGGCGGCACCCCGCCGACGCCAGCAGCGCGATACCCCCGGCCACGCCGGCCGCCCACGCCGCCACAACGCGCCCAGGCGCGCGACGGCTGGACGGTCTCAGACCGGTGGGCGAGCACAGTGCCGCATCCATCGTCTCTCCTCCAACGGGCGGCGTTCAGGCCGAACGCCGCAAGTGGCTTGCTTCCCACGCCGCAGGGAAACCTCTAATTCTCCATCTCCCCGCCGTCCCTGTCAAGTCTCTGCACACCGCTACGCCGCTGCCTGCAGTGTATTCGCGCCCGCTCGGGCGTGCCAGGGGCATTAGGTCCTTTGCCCGTCGCGGCATAGGCCTATAATGGCCGCGATCAGGCGGATCGCCTTGGCCGCGGCGCCGTCGGCGCCCAGTAAGGATAACGCAGTCATGGGCACACCGATGCGGATTATCGACGCTCACCAGCACGTGTTCTGGGCTGGGCGGGACGACGCCGGGCTCATTGCCGACATGGACGAGCGCGGCATCGACAAGGCCGTCGTCCTGACGTGGTGTCTGATGAATGCCGTGGACGAGATCGGCTACGCCCGGTCGCTGGACCCCACCCACGCCGTTGCCGGGCAGGTGCACCCGGGACTGCCTTTCTCTGACGTCATGCAGGCGGTGCGGCGCTACCCCGACCGCCTCGTGCCCGGCTATGCGCCGGACCCGACCGACCCCCGCGCGATCGACTGGCTGGCGGCGGCGATCCAGATCCACCACGTCCGCGTCTGTGGGGAGTGGAAGTTCCGCCTGCCCATGGACGACCCGCGGTGTCTGAACGTCTTTGCCTTCTGCGCCGAGGCGGACCTGCCGGTGCTGTTCCACCTGGAGGTGCCGTATGTGGCTGCCGCGGACGGCGCCGGCCGGCAGTACCACGCGGCCTGGTACGGCGGCTCGGCCGACAACCTCGAACGGGCGCTGCGGGCCTGCCCCGAGACGACGTTCATCGGGCACGGGCCGGGGTTCTGGCGATACATCAGCGGCGACGCCGACACGGACCCGGAACTGGGCTACCCGTCCGGGCCCGTCGTCGGTGGCGGGCGACTGCAGCAACTCCTGGACAACCAACCCAACCTTGTCGCCGAATTGTCGGCTGCGTCCGGAAGGAATGCCCTCACGCGCGACCCGCAACACGCCAAGGCCTTCCTCCAGCGCTATCACGACCGCATGATGTTCGGACGCGATTGCTACGACGGCACGCTAAACCAGGCCCTTCAGTCGCTGGACCTGCCCCAAGAGGCCACCGAGGACATCTATCACCGCAACGCCGAGCGCGTTTTCAGGATCGAGCCATGACGACGATCACGGAGTCCATCAATCAGCCCCTGGCCCTGACGGGCGGACCCAAAGCCGTGACGCGCGACCCTCAGGACATCCTCGACTGGCCGATCGTCACGCCCGAGGACGAGCAGGCGGTCCTGGACGTCCTCCGGGCCGGGTCAATGTCGGGCACGGACGTCACGCGCCGGTTTGAGGCCGAGTTTGCCGCTTGGGAGGGCACGGCCTTCGCCCTGGCGCACTGCAACGGGACGGCGGCGATCCAGGCGGCCATGTGGGCTGCCGGCGTCCGCCGCGGCGACGAGGTCATCTGCCCGTCCATGACCTACTGGGCGTCGGGCCTGCCGGCGCTGACGCTGGGCGCCACGGTTGTCTGGGCGGACATCCAACGGGATACCCTGTGCCTGGATCCGGCCAGCGCCGCCGAGCGCGTCACCGGCCGGACCAAGGCCATCGTCGTGGTCCACTACGCCGGCTACCCCGCCGACATGGACCCGATCATGGCATTGGCCGAGGCGCGGGGCATCAAGGTCATCGAGGACGTCTCGCACGCCCATGGCGGGCTGTACCATGGGCGGAAACTCGGCACCATCGGGCACGTCGGCGCGATGTCCATCATGTCGGGCAAGGCCCTGCCGGCCGGCGAGGGCGGGCTGCTGGTCACCGACGACCGCCAGATCTACGAGCGGGCGATCCTGTGGGGGCACTACGCCCGCCACGGGGACCTGACGATCACCGAACTCCTGGCCATGAGCGGGCTGGGGCGCCCGCAGGCGGCCAGCGGGGTGCCCATCGGAGGCGTCAAGGGCCGGATCAACCAACTCGCCTCGGCCATGGGGCGGGTGCAACTGAAGCACTACGACCGGCGCAACGCCGAGATCTGCAAGGCGATGAACTACTTCTGGGACCAACTGGACGGCACGCCCGGCGTGCGGGCCCACCGCCCGCCCCGCGACAGCGGCTCGGCCATGGGCGGGTGGTACACCGCCCGGGGCTTGTACGTGGCCGAGGAACTCGGTGGCTTGCCCTTGGCGCGGTTCTGCGAGGCGCTCACGGCGGAAGGGTGCCCGGCCGGGCCCGGGGCCAACATGCCGCTGCACCTCCAGGCCTTCAACGAGGTGGACATCTACGGGGACGGGCAGGCGACGGTCCTGGCCAACGCCACGCGGGATGTCCGCGCCCCGGCCGGTTCGCTGCCGGTCTCCGAGGCCATCAATGACTTCTGCTTCGGCGTCCCGTGGTTCAAACGCTACCGGCCTGAGATCATCGACGAGTACGTCGCCGCCATCAAGAAAGTCGCCGCCCACGCCGACGCCCTGAAGGCGTGACGGGGGCGATCCCACAGCCGCTTCAGCCTTTCAGCCAGCGGTCGAACCAGTCGAAGGCGTCTTGCTGCATGGGCGCGTCGAACTTGTGCGGGCCGGGATAGAGGTTGAAGGCGAGGCGGTCGGGGGCGTCGGCCTTGGCGAAGACGGTCTGGAGGATGTCGCGGCTTTGCTTGACGGCCGGCAGGCTGAACAGCGAGTCTTCGGTCGTGTTCTGAACCATCGTCGCCGCCGGCGCCCGCAGGCCGAGGATTTCGGGGAAGTCCAGGTCCAACGGAAGCAAAGGTACGTAGAGCATCCAGGTGTGGGTGTGGACCTTCTTGAGGCAGAAGTCCCGCCAGGTGGACATGAAGCCGACGGCGACGGCGCAGCGGATGCGCTCGTCGAGCCCGCCGAGCAGGCAGGTCCGCAGCCCGCCGCCGGACAGGCCCCCGCAGCCGAGGCGGGCCGGGTCCACGTCGCCGCGCGCGGCGAGGATGTCCAGGGCAATCCGGTCCTCGGACCAGAAGACCCCCGGCCAGGTGGTCCCGGCCGAGAAGAGGCTCTTGGCCATGATGTTCTCGTGTTCGCCGGCCCAGGCGTCGTAAGCGGCGATGGCCTGTTCGTCGGCGTCGTCGGGATCGATGGGCTGGCCTCGGACGGACTCGTCGCAATCGGCCTGTCGGACTTTTCGGCTGGCGAAGGCGTAGGCATCGTGGGCGAGGACGACGTACCCGCGCCGGGCCAGTTCATTGGCCCACGCCCGCCCGCCGTAGTACTGCTGGTGGTGTGCCACCACCGGCGGGGCGGGGTCGGCGACGCGGGCGACCTTCTTCCATCCCCAGCACTTCCGCCCGCCGTGGCAGTGCAGGGCCAGCACGCCGGGCAGCGGGCCGACAGCGCCGGCGGGCTTGAGCAGGACCGCCTCGGTCGCCGGGCCATAGGGCAGTTGCCATTGCAGGCGCTCGGCGTGCAGGCCGTCGTATTCGCCGGCTTCAAGGGTTTCGACGTGCGTCGGCGTCGCCGTGACCGGCGGGGCCATGCGCGCCAGAACGCGCCGCCGGGCGAGGGGCCGCCATGCCTCGACGTCGGCGAACGCTTCCCGGCGGAACGACATCGCCGGCAGGTCGCTCGCCGTCAGGTCCGCCGCCCACTGGCCATACGCGCCGATCTGTGTCGGTTCCATCAAGGGCTCCTTCCTTTACCGGCCGGAGGCGCCGGCGGAAAGTGATTGTCGCGGTATTCCCCCCGTCCGCAAGGGCATCCCCGTTGACGCACATCGGCGCCGGCGCGACAATGTCGCCCATATGGAGTCATGACTACGATGGGGCACAAACCGGTCATCGGGCTTCTAGGCGGCGTCGGGTCGGGCAAGTCCACGGCGGCGGCGGAATTCGTCCGCCTGGGCTGCGCGCTGATCGACGCGGACGCCATCGGCCATGAGGTGCTGCGCGACCCGGCCGCGCAGGCCGAAATCCGCGCCGCCTTCGGGGACGGCATCTTGGACCCGGGCGGGCGGATCGATCGGCAGGCGCTGGCCGAGGCCGCGTTCTCCGACCCGGCCGGGCTGGCCAGACTCAACGCCATCAGCCACCCGCGCATCCGCCGGCGCATGGAGGCGCAGATCCGCGCCCTTCAGGCCGACCCGGACGTGCCCGCCATCGTGCTCGATGCGGCGTTGCTCCGGGAGACCGACTGGCACGAACTGTGCACGACCTTCGTGTTTGTCGATGCCCCCGCGGACGTCCGCGCCCGGCGCGTCGCCCAGGCCAGGGGCTGGTCCGGCTCCGAATGGCGGCGGCGAGAAAAATCGCAAAAACCTCTGGACATCAAGGCAAGCAGCGCCGATCATGTGATACAGAACAGCTCCGGCCTGTCACACCTCCGCGAAGGGATCCGTGAGGTCTTCTGCCGTATCGTTCATTGAGCGGATTGCTTGGTGGGGCGGGCGTCCAAGGGCGCATCGGGACGCAGCGGCAGGCCGGTAACAGTGGCACTCCGCCGGGCTTCCGAAAAACCCCGCATGCAGCCGTGTGGTCCAGGGGCTCAAGTCCCGGCAGATACAATCCCCAGCGTTGAAGAACAAGGGAATCAGCAATGGCGAAGACAACAAGGAAAAATACCTCCGGTAAGAACGGCAGCAAGGCCAGGACGAAGGAGGCCAAGCCCGACCCCGCCGAGCAGGAGCCCGATGCCCCTGAGACGGAGGCCCCCGAGGGCGGCAACGAGGCCGCCGCCGCTCAGGCTGCCACGGCCGTGGAAGGCGCCCCGGATGCCGAGAGCGCTGAGGAATTCGATCAGGAGATGCACGCCAAGTACGAGGAGGTCAAACGCGGCGAGCTGCACATCACCGACCTCCAAAAGATGACTGTCGCGGAACTCCATAACATCGCCCGCCACGAGGGACTGACCGAGTACACCGGGCTGAAGAAGCAGGATCTGGTGTTCAAGATCCTCCGCGAGCGGATACAGAAGAACGGACTGATGTACGGCGAGGGCGTTCTGGAGATCCTCCCGGACGGGTTCGGGTTCCTCCGCAGCCCGGACTACAACTACCTGCCCAGTCCGGACGACATCTACGTCTCCCCCAGCCAGATCCGCCGGTTCGGTCTGCGGCAGGGCAGCATCATCGCCGGGCAGATCCGCCCGCCGAAGGAATCGGAGCGGTACTTCGCCCTCCTGCGGGTCGAGGCCATCAACTTCGAAGCCCCCGACCAACTGTCCGAGAAGATCAACTTCGAGGACCTCACCCCGTACCATCCCGAGAAGCGCATCTTCCTGGAAACCAGCACCGAGGAAATCAACATGCGCGTGGTGAACCTGATGACGCCCATCGGGTTCGGGCAACGCATGCTGATCGTCGCCCCGCCGCGGACGGGCAAGACGGTCCTGCTCCAGAAGATCGCCAACGCCGTCACCGCCAACCACACCGACGCCTACGTGATCATCCTGCTGATCGACGAGCGCCCCGAGGAAGTCACGGAGATGCAGCGGGCCACCAAGGCCGAGGTCGTCTCGAGCACCTTCGACGAGCCGGCGTCGCGCCACGTGCAGATCGCCGAGATGATCATCGAGAAGGCCAAGCGCATGGTCGAGTACGGGCGCGACGTCGTGATCCTGCTGGACTCCATCACCCGCCTGGCGCGGGCCTACAACACCGAGATGCCGCACTCCGGGCGGATCATGACCGGCGGCGTGGACGCCAACGCCCTCCAGAAGCCCAAGCGGTTCTTCGGCGCCGCCCGCAAGATCGAGGAGGGCGGGTCCCTGACCATCGTCGGCACCGCCCTGGTGGACACCGGCAGCCGCATGGACGAGGTCATCTTCGAGGAGTTCAAGGGCACCGGCAACAGCGAACTGCACCTGGACCGCCGCCTGGTGGACCGCCGCGTCTGGCCGGCGATCGACATCTCCCGCTCCGGCACGCGGAAAGAGGAACTCCTGCTGGACCCGCAGGAACTCAAACTCGTCTATCGCCTGCGGAAGGCCCTGTCCGACATGAACCCCGTCGAGGCGATGGAACTGCTCATCAGCCGCCTGGCGAAGTTCAAGACCAACGCCGAGTTCCTCATGTCGATGAGCATCGACTGACGCCCGCCGGCGGGGCACGGACGGCTTCGCCCTCACCCGGCAACGGCGCCGGCCTATAGTGCCTGCTTCCTGTCCACGGAGGAATCCGCCATGCGCCGTTCGGCTGTGCTGTTCGACCTGGATGGGACGCTGCTGGACACGATCGACGACCTGGCGGCGGCCATGAACAAGGCCTTGGCGGCCAACGGCCTGCCGGTCCAGCCCGACGTGGCCGAGCACAAGCGGTACGTCGGCGACGGGGTCGCGATGTACGTCCTTCGCGCCCTGCCGGAGGACCGCCGGGGAGACGGGCGGCTGATCGCGCAGGTCACGGCCGACTATCGGGCGGCGTACGCGGCGGGGTGGCAGAATCAGACCCGCCCCTACGACGGCATCGTCCAACTCCTGGACGACCTGGCGGCCCGCGGCGTCCGCACGGCGGTCCTGTCCAACAAGCCCGACGACACCACGCGGCTGTCGGTGGACGGCTACCTCGGCCTGGGGCGGTTCGAGATCGTACGCGGGGCGATCGAGGGCACGCCCCTGAAGCCCGACCCGGCCGGGGCCATCGCGATCGCCGAGGCGATGCGCCTGCCGCCTGACGCGTTCGCGTACGTCGGCGACACCGCCACCGACATGAAGACCGCCCGGGGCGCCGGCATGTTCGCCGTCGGGGCGCTGTGGGGGTTCCGCCAGGCCGATGAACTCGCCGACGCGGGGGCCGACGCCCTGATCGAACGGCCCGGGGAACTGTTGAAGTTTCTGTAGGGACGGCCGCGTGCCGCCGGCGCGTCACTTGATCGCGGCCCGGACGGCGCGGATGTGGGCCGGCGTGGTCCCGCAGCAGCCTCCGACGAAGTTGGCCCCGGCCTGGACAAGGGCGGGGGCGAATCCGGCAAATTCTTCCGGCCCCATGGGGAAGATGGTCTGTCCGTCGCGGAGGGCGGGCAGGCCGGCGTTGGGCTTGATCCAGACCGGCAGGTCCGTCGCCGCGCGCAGGGCCGCAGCCACCTTGACGAAGTGCTCCGGCCCGGCCCCGCAGTTACTGCCGACCCCCGCAGCCCCGGCCTGCGCCGCGGCGCTCGCCAGGTCCCGCGGGCTCTGGCCCATGACGGTCCGCATCGCGTCCGGGCCGGCCCCGAACGTCAGGCACGCGATCACCGGCAGGTCCGTCGCGGCGCGGACCGCCCGTACCGCCAAGAGCACCTCATCCAGGTCCGCGAAGGTCTCACAGACGATCGCGTCGGCGCCACCTCGGGCCAGGGCGCCGGCCTGGGCGGCAAAGGCATCGTGGACGGCCTCGGGCGGCGTCTCGCCGGTCATCAGCATCTTTCCTGTCGGGCCGATCGACCCGAACACCGCCGCGGCGTCGCCGGCGGTCCGTCGGCTGATGGCGGCGCCGGCCTCGGCGATCTCGCCCGCCCGGTCGCCGAGGCCATGGGAAGCCAGCGAAAAGACGTTCGAGCCGAAGGTGTTGGTCAGGATGATCTCGGATCCGGCCTGGACGTACCCGGCGGCCACCGCGGCGACGGCGGGGGGGTTGTCCAGATTCCAGGCGTCCGGGCAGGCCCCGGAAGCGAGCCCATGGGCCTGAAGCTCGGTTCCCCAGGCCCCGTCAGTCACAACCGCTTGGCCGATATAGTCCTGTAATGGCGCCTTCATGAGATATGCTCCTTGGCTGGTATTGTACGTCCGCCAGCGGCAGCGGGCCAGACCGCCATCCGCGAAGCGGTAGGAGGCAGCCTCAGAAGCGGGCCAAGGCGTCCATACATCGGGCAGGCAGACGCCTCACGGAGGCACATCGCGACGCCGGATCCCGATGGCCTTGGGCTGTCCGGGATGGCTTTGGCAAGCGGCCGCGCAACTCAGAAAGGCGGGTTCACTTTTTTGGTTTTTCTTCTGGGAAGGCGGTTGACAGGCCTTCCGGCTACTTATATATTTTGCAAATCGTAAAAAGGAATCTGGGCCGATGGCAGCAGCGCCGAGTGGAGACAGGTCGTACCGACATGACGGATCGCCCGGAGGGGCGGTGTCTCGGCCGCGGCGACCGATCCCGCCGAAACTGTACCGGATTGGCGAGATCGTGACCTACTGCGGCATGTCGCGCCAGACCATTCACAACTACACGACCATGGGGCTCATCACGGAAGCCAGAAGAACAGACGGCGGACACAGGCTTTACGCAGAATCTGTGTTCGGGCGCCTGGACCAGATTGATGCGATGAGACGGCAGAACAAGTCGATACGCGAGATTCGGCGCCACTTTGCGGGCCTGGATGACGTCGGGTAGGGCCCGGAAGTGGGTTGGCCCGGCACACGGACGTGCCAGGGCGCCCCGAGGTTGAAGCCGGCCGGGGCAACGAGGTCACGAGGACCGGAGATGTCGTCACGAACGGCAGTGGGTGCCAGGGCTGCTTGCGGATGGGAGATCCGGCCTCAGGGATGTCGCCAAGTGGCTCAGAGCGCGCTGAGGATGGGCCGGGAGGTCACCATCTTCCCTGGCAGGGCGCTCCCGGGGTGGAGATGGTCCAAAGGTCTTTTTCAAAAGGGTTTGAATGAGATACGCTTGGAGGGGTGGACGCCTGGGGCCCGTTTTAATAATGTGGGGGCCTTGGGGATTTTGGGGATTTATTGTCATTTCTTCATTGACGGATTTGTGAAGTTGGATGTAATAGGTGGTATAAGCAATCTAAAGAGAATAACTCGTTTTGCCGATAGCCCTAAAGTCCTGATGGCTACCGGCACGT
>Ga0272441_10006745_pt1 | contig 19038 bp, 23 predicted proteins | sample SSMProp6N_FD_193582 | JGI IMG/M metagenome (GOLD analysis project Ga0272441, IMG submission 193582) | Marine sediment archaeal communities from Little Sippewissett salt marsh, Falmouth, MA, United States - SSM-Prop-6N | ecosystem: Environmental > Aquatic > Marine > Wetlands > Sediment ... | reverse complement strand
CCATCTTCTCCAGGCCACTCACGGCAAAGTTGGTGTCGCTGCCGAACAAGCCGGTATCAATCAACGGGCGCTCTATACGAAAATGAAACGCTATGGTTTGAGCAAAGAAAAGTACCGATAAGGCACGGCGAAACTAACAACAAGGTTTTTCGGGAATCTGCCGTCGTTATTTTTCGTTCCCCGTTTTTGGGAATCAGAATCCGCGCAAGATCATACTCACTGTCAGACTCATCAAGGAATTAAAAGAATGGATCAGATTTAGTGGTTTTTTTGTCTGGCTTCAAAGGGTAGATGGTGTCTCGAAAGGGTCGTTGCAGCGATACGTTAGGACCTATCTGAATCTCCCGGATTCATGTTGCGGCTTTCGTTAGGCTCTTGTTCAGGTTCAGGGGGTAGTATATCTTCCAAACACGTATCCACTTCCAGATTATATGTGAAAGCAATCCGAGCGATGTGGATTCCGAATAGGGCTCGCACCTCACCCAGTGTGCAGAGGAGTTGAGCTTGGTACGGCTCCCCATAACCTGCGCTTGGGGATTGATTCTCATCCAAAAACTTGCGACAGGCAGCCTGCATGCCTTGCAAGATTTTTCTCAGAAGAGAATCCATAGAGAGAGCCTCGATGTCGCGGTTAAGTCGCTCACTGGTATCGAGGATGGACTGCACGATGAAGGTGCCGATCTCTCTGTTATATGGATAGTGGAGAGCCCGCTGACCTGCAAGATAGACTAATAGTCGCTGCGCCTTGTCCCGTTCGTCAGCCGGTGGCTTCCAACTGATTTTATCAGCAGGGTTTAAAATGCCTGTCAAACGAGTGGCCATTTCCAGTCCCTTTATTTTGTTCTTCTCACTCTTACTCATATTTGAGATCCTTCATTTGTCCTAACGATAAGGTCCTTTGAACCTAAATTCCTTATAGCATTCTTCACGTCCGGAACCAATGAGACAGCCACACTGAGAGACCGAAGCCCAGTTCCCAGCACATTGTGCATAATATCAATCCGGCCCGCAAGCTCCCCACAAAGGGAAACGGGGGTGTCACCGGATTCTTCAACCACAAATTTTATGAGCCGTAGGACAGTCGGATGGTCGTCGATGAAGTATTGAGTCACCATGGGATTCTCTCGTCCGGCCGCCATAGTGTATTGGGTGAGGTCATTGGAACCGATGCTGAAAAAATCCACGTGTTTCTTCAAAGAAGGGATCGACAATGCCGCTGCTGGTGTCTCGACCATCGCACCGATACGTGGCAATTCGCCGATGTCCATTTCATCGGCCAGTCTATGGAGCAGTTCTGCGACTTGAACCACATCGCTCTCCGTCGTCACCATCGGTATCAGAACCCCAATACGGAATTGCTGTGAAACTTCCAGTATAGCGCGCAACTGCGCATTAAGCAGGTCGGGATACTCAAGCAGTACACGCACGCCACGCCGTCCCAGGAAGGGATCGGGCTCCGGTGGCAGATGAAGGTAAATCGGATTCTTGTCGGCGCCAATGTCGAGAAGACGTACGTCGACATACTTTCCTTGTGCCGGACGAAGACTGTCAAGAAGAAAGTCCGCGAATTCTCTGTCTGAGGGAAAGTGCTTGGATGACATAAAAAAGGGCTCTGTTCGAAACAACCCGATCCCATCAGCGCCGAGTTCCATCGCAAGCTCCACATCTACACGACTGCGGACGTTGGCCATGACGGAAACTTCAATCCCGTCCAAGGTAACCGTGCTTTCGATACGGCGTTCTTGTGCCATCGATTCTTTGCGTTTTCGCACTTCGTTAAGAGCGTCCTCGTATCCTTGCAGGGCTCGAGAGTCCGGGTTGATCACCACGTTTCCCTCCGTCCCATCTACAAGCACAAAATCTCCCGTGTGTACCACTTCAAGTAGCTTAGGAACTCCACCCACACAGGGAATGCCGAGTTCGCGAGCAAGAAGGGCCGCATGAGCTGCGCGGCCAGCGAACTCCGCCACTACAGCAACGGTGGTTGACCGCGAGAGAAATACCGTGTCTGAAGGGAGCAACCGGCGTGCGATAAGCACGGTGTTCGCAGGCAGGTTTTCGAGGCTGTGGGCGTGAATTCCGGCCAACGCCAGCAATAACCTGCGTGATAAATCGTCTATGTCATCTCCGCGTTCCCGGAGAACTTCATCGTTTAATTGTCTGAACCTGCCGGCCAGAAGTCTGAACACCATTCTGACCGCTTGCTCGGCATTAATCCGCTCCGCTTCCATGGTCCTTTTGAGTTCCTCAACAACAGAGGGATCAAGCAGCATCGTCTCTTGAGCGAGGAAGATATCCGCCGGCTCCTTACCCAGTTTGCTCTCAATCTGCTTCGCATCGATAGCCAGGCTCTGCCGGACATCGTCGATCGCCTTGTCAATTCTGGCCTTCTCTTCATCCACTTGGCAGTGGTCTACCTTATAAAGTTCGGTGTCTCGCTTAAGCACATCGATGTAGACGAACGCCTTGCCTTTCGCCAGTCCCGATGATACTCCCTCTCCAACCAGCGTAAGCATAGCGCCTTTTCCGGACTCCGTCTTCATCATTCGAATCCCTTTAGCGACCTAATGCGGTGTTCAGCGGCGAGCCGTGTTTGCGCATCCTCCGGAACACATGATTAGGTGTTTCTGTATCAATCCTATTGGCGAACTCTATTTTAGATTTAGAAAATACTGTCTGACTTTTGCTGCAATTTGAGGATCGGTCATCTTGTCGGTGGTTTCAATACCGACGATACGTCCACCGAGCCCTTCGCGCTCAAGATGTTTTTTGAGTTCACCTTTTGCCTCACCAGGGCCAAATATCAGGATAGATTCTGCCTCACGAATACACGAAATGACCTCATCATAATATATGTCGAGATGACCCATAAATCGTTTATCCTGCAGGTCCTCTGACTTATAATCTCTTCCGGAATGTGCTGCCCAACCAGCAGAAGGCCGGGCATCTTTTTCCAGATGTGATGATATCCGTTTTATTTCTTCTGCTTCGTTTGAAAGAGTGACAATAATCGTCTTTCTATGATCAATCCACAAACCTATTTCTTTTTTCATGGGTTTATCCTTTAGCTTTTGGGTTCATCGAATATATATTATACCGTAAACGCTCGTTGTTGGCGGTCATCTGATGGAACTGTCTGTGATTCAAATGGACCACCCGAACGTGAACCAGTAGAATATCATGTCTGTTTTCAATATTAGGTTTCATAACCTTTATTTCTTCCTCTTGGCTTGATATAGGGCGCAATTCGCCGCTACTCCTGTCGCAGATCCGTTCCACGCGCAGGAGATCCTCCCAACCTGATCTTCTCCACCTCCAGAATCGCCTTGCCTCCCCTGAAAACCATGACGTTGCCTGTGGACTCGCTTACCGTCACAGCGGTGGCCCTGGTGACGGCAGTGATCCCTGCCGCAGCGTGATGTCGCGAGCCGAGGCCTCGGGGCAGTTCGAACGCTTCCTGTCCCGCTGTCTTCAGAAGCACGCCGCAGCTTTCGACTACACCGTCGCCCCTCACGACGAATGCCCCGTCGATGGTTGAGAGTTCCTTGATCGTCTCCTCGAAATCCCTGTCCATGATATTCCGTTTCTCTTCGGGGTGGCCTTGGAACGGGTTCAGGATCAACGGCCTCGACATTGAGAGTACACGGCTTGCATCCCCTACCACGAAGATCGCTCCCACAGGCTTTCTTTCACGGCCTTCGTTGCCCAAGGTTGTCGCCACCTCCAGAACTCGTTCGATCACCTCAGGCCCGGAGTCCACGGGTAGTTCCTCCTCAGGTTCCAAAGGCGCAAGCATCTCGAATTCACTGCCGACCTCGGTCACGACCAGAGTGTCCAGCGTGCCGCTTGCGGAGAAACCAGAGAGACACACAACGATATCCCCTCGGGACACCAGCCCCTTCGTCAAGGCCATAAAGACGGCGATCTTCACCTGTCCGAGACGGGACAGGGGGACGTCCGGTACGCGAATGAAGCGTGTTCCTTTCTCCTCCTGCTGTCTCTCCTGTCGCGGCGTCTTGGTGACGCAGAAAATCTTGCAACGGAACCCCTTAAGCAAAGAGAGTCCATCTTCCTCAAGTGCGTCAGCATAGACAAGAACCGCGCGGGCACCGCAGGAAGCGACGATCGAGCCCACTTGCGTCACCAGGCTTTTCGTTATGGTAGCCGCCGCCCTCGAGACAAGCGGAGTCCCCACACCCTCGACCTTCTGAATAGGTTCAGCGTTTTTTGCAGGTCTCTTTTTTTCCATGATACCGGCCAGCTTCCATAAAATGAAGCCGATATAAATTATGTAACATTATCTGCGTTTTGCCTATTATATCCGCTGCCCGATTGTTAGCCTATTAAATAAAATCCTGCTAAAATCAATCATGCCGGCGGCCCTGGCGGAGTTTGAAGTCGGCGTAGGCCTTGTCGTCGAGACGGATATTATTCCTGAACGACAGATTGGCGACTAGGCTGATCAGCGGTTTTCGGCGATGCCAGACGTTTTGGGCCACCCGGCCAAGAATCCGGGGCAGGGAGTAGAACGTCCGGTTACAGGATTTCATTTCGCGGAGGATGCCGTCCAGGGAGAAATTTTTGTACGAGGCCACCGGGAAGGTCAGGGTGTAGTAGTTCCAGTCTTCGGGGAACGCATTGAGGGTAATTCGGTCTTCCTTTTTCATCCGGTCCCACAGTTTTGTTCCGGGCAACGGGGTCAGAAAGAGCACGTTGAGGAAATCGACGCCGTAGCGGCCGGCTGTCTTGGCGATATGTTTGCCGACGCCCGGCTGGTCGATGTCCAAACCGATGATAAAGGATCCCATGACGACGATGCGATGCCGCTGGATTTGCTGCACGGAATTGCGAAAATTTCGGTTTTTAAGAAGGTTGAATTTTTTACCGATCTCCTGCAGTCCTTCGAGTGCGGGGGATTCAAAGCCGATGAAAACGCCGCTGCACCCGGCTTTGGCGGCCAGGGTGAGTAGTTCTTCATCATCAGCAAAATTAATGGTGGCCTGGGCAATCCATTGTTTTCGAAGGTTCGCCTTGGCCAGAGCACGGAACAGGTCCTTGGCGCGGGCGATGTGATCCGGGCGAGTGCCGATGAGATTGTCATCGACCACCAGAACAAGTTTTTCAGGGATCTGTTGAAATTCCTTAACTACGTCGGCGATGGGGCGTTGTCGGTAGCGGGCTCCGTTGAATGCCGTCACGCTGCAAAACGTGCAATTCAGCGGACAGCCTCGCGTTGTTTGAATAGCCCCGAAGGCATATCCGGAGGCCAATAAATCATGCCGTGCGGCTGGGACCTTATTGATCTGGGCAAGCCCTCCGTCATATCGGTGTCTCAGGCAGCCGGCGCGGGCGTCCTCCAGGACCTGCGGCCAGATGCCCTCCGCTTCTCCGGTAACGACCGAGTCCACAGACGCCATGGCCTCATCCAGGCACATGGTCGCGTGAATGCCGCCCATGACGACAGGGACGCCGAGTCGGCGGAAATAAGCGGCTACTTCATAGGCACGGTTCGCCTGCGAGGTGAACGCGGTAATGCCCACCAGGTCCGGCTGCGGCATGGCCGAATAGTCCTGCGGACCGAGGTTTTTATCCACAATCGTGATGTCCCACTGGGGAGGGGTCAGGCCCGCCAGTACCATAAGACTCAGCGGTTTCCACACGCGGTAACGGTTCCAGCGGCTCTCCTTGACTTTGACGATACTCACAAGCGGATTTGACGGATTGATGAGATATAGTCGCATAGCGGGTAATTACTCACTTCGTGGCAGCGATTTAGTTTTTCTCCTTTTGTTACTCACTACTACTCTTATGATCGAAGAGTTTTTACCTGTAAATAAAAAGATACTCACTTGGTGAATTATTCACAATGAAATATTTCTTCCATATTCATCCACCATTCGTCCGTGCCTCTGAATTCAATCGGCTGCTGACAGGGCATGCAGACATCCCACCATTTCTGTGTCGTTCGGTCCGCGGCCATCTTCTTCAAATCAGCATCAAAATCATCGCCGGTATATTCGAAATAGCTAAAAAGGTAAAATTTCCCGTCTTCAAGCTCCCCAAGATAGATTGAATAGTTGTGCATGTTCCATTCTCTAATCATCTTTAATCCGTCTGGCCCCATATCTGCTTGAAGTTTTTTATATTCTTCTATTTTCCCTTCCTTGACGCCGATTACCATTCCATAACGTTTCACCTGGCTCATATCCGTACAACCTCCAATTACAGTTATCCAAAACAACAGAATCATTAGAACCAAAGTAACTCTTTTAACTCCATCCAAGTAGGCATTATCTACCTCATCGTAAAATCGGTTCAGTTTGCATCACAAAGAAACCGTCAAGGCTGGACACAACTATTGAGCGGTTTTCTGTCTATGATTCATCTCCCGTTTCCGTTGACAAGGCCGCTGTCAGGCAAAATCGCATCGCCTCTTCGATACTCATATCAATCTGTTCGATTTGTGATTTGGGGACCATAACGGTAAAACCGCCCATTTGATAACTCATAGGTAAATATACCGCTATCGTTTCCTCCGTACCGATTCCTTCCGGTAACCGTTGAAAATCTTCCCTCGTAGCCAGCCCCAAAAGGCGAGCATTAGTATGGGCAAACGTAACCATGACAACTTTACTGAATTTTTTCTTTTTCGATGTGTCGAAAAATTCCATCAAGTCACGGATCGACTTGTAAAGAAACTTGACCAATGGCACTCTCTGAAGTAGAGATTCTCCCCAGCGAAAAAGACTTCGCACAAACCATGCTTGTAGAAGAACGCCAACGATCAGTATGACCAAAAAGCCAGCTATAACTCCCATACCAGTAACATAGAGTCCTTCCGGAAGAAAATGCTGAATCGGATTGCCCAGAACAGTTTCCGCAGCGCTGCCGAGCAAGTAGAGTATGTATATGGTTATTCCCAAAGGCAGGATGGCAACCAAGCCTCGCAAGAACAGTTTGATTATTATTTTCATAGCGGCCTACTTTTTGTTGGTATTTTGATATATCGCAAAATGGTAGTTAATTCTTTTTCTTACAGTTTTTGGCGTTTTGTTACATATTGGTCAGCATCGTAAATTATTGTAATGGTCCAATTCCCAGCGAGAAGTGCAAAATCTCTTATGTCAACACGGCTATCTATTAAGGGAGATTCCTATTTACTTCTGGATCTGGAACTAACAATTTGGGTTGCGAACTTCATAAGATTCATGCTTCTGGAAATTAGTGTATGTTGTTTGCTGAAAATTTGCATAGCAGAAATTATTATGTCTAATACGAAAGAACGCTTCATGAATTAGACGTGGCTAGGTAAAAGCACCTGTTCGTCGATCATGACTGCGACCTGAGGCAAGTAAGCGCCAGTTCTACTTGAGCATCCAGGAGCCTCTGCTTTGGAACCACACTTTTCACGATGTTTTCGATCTGCGTTTGGGAGTACTCGGCCTCCTTTGTGTTCGGGTGCGCGGCCATGACACCCTTGTAAAGCTTGAGAGCTTCAAGCAAGTCCTTCGTCGTGTAGTGCGCCGCATGCGCCTCCGCGTACTGCTTGCCTGCCTCTGTAAGTGCGGTCTCGTTTCTCATGTCTTTTTCTCCGATCTACCCGAGAGCGTTAGCGTAAGGGTGTTCATGCGTCAACTACATCAGAAGGCGGCGCTCTCCTCGGCGGTAACTGTTCAGGCTCTTAGAGGTCTGATTTTCCAGTTCGGCTGGTCAACACAACCAGCCACAAAAGAATAACTTAGAATCAGCATACCCATTCTCAGACTGTTGTCAAGGTTTCTTTAAACGGAGAACCATGAATTGGTCTAGCCTCCGGACTGTGCAGGAATTCCAGATTCTCGTAAGCATTAGAAATATTACGTGCAGTAGCCATAAGTTCATTCCTTCCATTGCCAAATGATGTATTTTATATTCGCTTATGGTAGAAATCTTCATTTAGTGATGCAATCTGGTTTGGAACGGTTCTTGTCAAGCCTTTTCTTTACCTAGGGGCGATTTAAAATACAGCTTACCGATGATCCATGGGAATTTTGTCGGCTCCGGTCCATAACTTTAACGGTGCGGGACCCGGGGCAGGTACAAGCGAGGCAAGAGCCTGTGGCCGTTGAGGGGCTAACCTATACTAGGCTTGATACCGCCTAACTGCTTGACTAATCCGGGCGATGTCTTATAATGTGGCAACGATTGTTTGAAGCAATGCTTAGCTAATTACGGAAAGATCGCGAAAGCAATATCCTCAGAAATCAATGAGAGCAAACATAAAGAACAAAACCAGTCCTTCGAACCTCGGTGCGGTCGTCTCGGTACGCGGCAGTGTCGTAGATATATGGTTCGATGTGCATTTGCCGCCCATCTACTCGTTGCTGCACGCTAAGGAGGGGAAAATTGCTATTGAGGTTTTAGCCCAACTCGACGCGCATCGCGTGCGTGGAATCGCCCTGACCCCTACCCAAGGCCTCGCCCGCGGTATCACGGTGGAAGATACGGGCGGGCCTTTGAAGGCACCGGTCGGCAAGGGAATTCTCTCGCGAATGTTCGACGTTTTCGGGAACGCCATCGACCGCCAAGGGGCGCCGACAGATGTCCAATGGCGCACAATCCATCGAGCCCCACCGGCATTAGCACAGCGTTCCGCCAAATCCGAAATCTTCGAGACGGGGATCAAAGTCATCGATGTGCTGGTGCCGCTCGAGCGCGGCGGCAAAGCAGGCCTGTTCGGCGGGGCAGGCGTGGGCAAGACGGTGTTGCTCACCGAAATGATCCACAATATGATCGGACACCAAGAGGGCGTAAGCATTTTTTGTGGTATCGGCGAACGTTGTCGCGAAGGCGAGGAGCTTTACCGTGAGATGAAGGAAGCCGGCGTACTGCCGAATATGGTGATGGTGTTTGGCCAAATGAATGAGTCGCCGGGCAGCCGTTTCCGCGTGGGCCACGCAGCGCTGACGATGGCCGAGTATTTCCGTGATGACGAGCATCGCGACGTGTTGCTGCTCATCGACAATATTTTCCGTTATATCCAAGCTGGCTCGGAAGTGTCCGGCCTAATGGGACAGATGCCGTCGCGTCTGGGCTATCAGCCCACGATGGGCACCGAGCTATCGGTGTTGGAGGAGCGTATCGCCAACACCGATACCGGCGCCATCACCTCAATCCAGGCGGTGTATGTGCCAGCGGACGATTTGACCGATCCGGCGGCGGTGCACACGTTTTCGCATCTCTCGGCGTCCATCGTGCTTTCGCGCAAGCGGGCGAGTGAAGGACTTTACCCGGCTGTCGATCTGCTGCAATCCAGCTCCAAAATGGCGACGCCCGGTATCGTCGGTGAACGACATTATCTTTTGGCGCAGGAAGTCAGGCGGACGCTTGCACAGTACGAAGATCTCAAGGACATCATCGCCATGCTCGGCTTGGAACAACTGTCGCCGGAAGACCGCAACGTCGTCGCCCGCGCCCGACGGCTGGAGCGATTCCTCACGCAGCCGTTTTTCGCCACCGAGCAATTTAGCGGCATCAAGGGGAAACTCGTCAGCCTCAAAGACTCAATCGAGGGTTGTGAACGAATTCTTCGTGATGAATTCAAAGATTACCCAGAGAGCGCTCTCTACATGATCGGGGCGATTGACGAAGCAAAGGAAAAAGCTAAAACCGGCATACGTGTAACCAAAGCTGAATCTGAGTCCAAAACCGAGGCCAAGGGTGATCTAAAGCCCGAGCTGAAACTTAAGCCGGAGGTCGAACATGCAGCAGCCGACACTCATGAGTCTTAAGGTTCTCCTACCGTTTGGAATCTTCGCCGATAAAACTGGCGTTTCGCGTATCGTTGCGGAGACCCCCGAGGGCTCGTTCGGACTCTTGCCACGGCGACTTGACTGCGTTGCGGCGATCGCGCCGGGGATTCTGATCTACGAAAACCAGGCAGAAGGCGAGGTTTATGTGGCCGTCGATGAAGGGGTGCTGGTCAAAACCGGCTTGGATGTACTCGTTTCCGTGCGTAACGCAATTGGCGGAACAGACCTCGGCCAACTGCGCGCGGCGGTGGAGCAAGAGTTTCTGAACCTGAACGAACGGGAGCAGAGCGTTCGCTCGGTGATGGCGAAAATAGAGAGCGGTTTCATCAGCCGTCTCGCGGAATTTCATCATGAGTGACGAACCCAAAAATAAACCTTTAAAACCGAAGCCGCCGCTCAGCCAGGAGGTCGGTGCCAAGGCGGCGCGCAAACTCCGCGCGCAACGCCATGTCACGCGAACCGTCTGGTTTGGCCTGGGCATGATGGGACTGATCGGCTGGTCGGTGGCGATTCCAACGCTGCTCGGCGCGGCGTTCGGTATCTGGCTGGACCATCGCTATCCGGGAGGTCATTCCTGGACGCTGGCCCTGCTGGTCATCGGCCTGGTCATCGGCTGTTTGAATGCCTGGCATTGGGTGAGTAAGGAAGACAAGGAAATGCGAGAGGAACAGGAGAATAATGATGAATGAAACGTTGACTCTGGTGTTGGTTTTGGTGACCGGCCTTTTGCTCGGTGCGATGTTCTTCGGCGGCCTTTGGTGGACGGTTCGCAAGGGCGTTTCGTCCAAACAGCCGGCATTTTGGTTCTTCGGCAGCCTGCTGCTACGAACGAGCATTGCTCTGACTGGTTTCTATTTTATCGCGCGCGGTCATTGGGAGAGGCTGCTGGTGTGCCTCCTTGGTTTTATCATGGCGCGCCTTATTGTGATGCGTTTCACTGGCCCGCCGGTCGAACACGACAACTCCCCAGCGCAGGAGGCCAGTCATGCGCCTTAGTCCCGATGAGATGATCTTCTGGCAACACGGATTTCTAAAACTCAATGCCACCATTGTGTTCACGTGGGGACTGATGCTCGTGCTGACCGTAGGTTCGAAGCTCATCACGCGAAAATTATCTATGGGTCTGAAACGTTCCCGCTGGCAGAACCTTCTGGAAATCGTCGTCACCGGCATCGAAAAACAAATTGAAGAGGTAGGCTTGAGTCAGCCGCAGAAATATCTCGGCTTTCTGGGCACGCTCTTCCTCTTTGTAGCCGCCGCCAGCCTTTTCACCGTTATTCCCGGCTACCAGCCGCCGACGGGCTCGCTCTCGACCACGGCCGCACTAGCGCTGTGCGTGTTTGTGGCCGTGCCGTTCTTTGGCATCGAGGAGCAAGGGGTGGGCAACTACCTCAAGTCCTATGTCCAGCCGACATTTGTCATGCTGCCGTTTAACATCATCAGCGAACTTTCGCGTACGCTGGCCCTGGCCGTTCGTTTGTTCGGCAATATGATGAGCGGGACGATGATTATCGGTATCCTACTCACTATTACGCCATTTATCTTCCCGATCATCATGACGGCGCTCGGCCTGCTCACCGGTATAGTGCAGGCCTACATCTTCAGCATCCTGGCAGCGGTTTACATCGCGGCCGCCACGCGAGTCCGTAAACCTAAAACTGAACCCGATACAGAACAATGAAGCAGGAACTACCACAACGAAAGGAAATACTATGGATAGCATGACTATTATCGCGGTGGCGTCAATTGTCACCGCCGGGATCACCACCGGTTTTGGCACCATGGCGCCGGCGCTGGGCGAAGGGAAGGCGGTCGCGACCGCGTTGAATTCGCTGGCCCAGCAGCCCGACGCTTCCGCCACCATCACCCGGACGCTGTTCGTGGGTCTGGCGATGATCGAGTCCACGGCCATATACTGCTTCGTGGTCTCGATGATTCTCATCTTTGCCAACCCGTTCTGGAACCACGTCATCGCGCAAGCCACAGGAAAGTAAACCTATGTTAATCGATTGGTTCACCATCGTTGCGCAGGTGCTCAACTTTATCATCCTGGTGTGGTTGTTGAAGCGATTTCTTTACAAACCTATCCTCCGCGCCATTGATGAGCGGGAGAAGCGGATCGCTGCAGAACTCGCGAGTGCCGACAAGAAAAAGGCCGACGCCCAAAAAGAGAGTGACGAGTTTACACACAAAAACGAGGAGTTTGACCAACAACGAGCAGCACTCTTGAGCAAAGCCACAGACGAGGTGCAGGCCGAACGTCAGCGGCTCCTCGATGAAGCGAGGAAAGCCGCCGCGGCTTTGAGTTCAAAACGGCAGGAAACGTTGAAAAACGAAGAACATAACTTACATCAAGCAATCAGCCGCCGGACACAGCAGGAAGTATTTGCCATCGCACGAAAGGCGCTGACAGATCTCGCCGGGACAAATTTGGAAGAACGTTTGGTTGACGTCTTTGTTCGCCGGTTGCGTGAGTTAAACGGAGAGGAAAAGGAACAGCTGGCCTCGACGCTCAAGGCGTCGCCCAGTCCTGTGATCGTTCGCACCACGTTCGACCTTCCTCCGGCACAGCGTGCCTCAACTGAAAGTGCGATCAAAGAGGCCCTTGGCACGGAGATTCAAGTCCAGTTTGTTACCGCGCCAGACCTGATCAGCGGCATTGAAATCACCACGAATGGGCAAAAAGTAGCGTGGAGCATCGCGGATTATCTGGCGTCGCTGGAAAAAGGCGTCGACGAACTTCTGAAAGAAAAGGACCGGCCTGAACCCAAAGCCGAGTCTAAACCTGAAGAACCTAATCCCGAAACAAAGAGCCAATGAACATGGAAACTGAGAGTCTCCAGAACGTTTTCGACAGGGCGTTTGCTGGTATAAGCCAAGTGCGAGAAGCATTCACGCCGCAACTGAGGCCGCAGGAGGTGGGCACGATCACCAGTGTCGCCACTGGCATCGCCAAGGTGTCGGGGCTCCCGGGCTTGGGCTTTGACGAATTGGTAATGTTTCCCGGTGATGTACTCGGCATTGCGTTCAATGTGGACGAGGATGAAATTGGCGTCGTTCTGCTCGGAGAATACTGGCATCTCCATGCGGGCGATGAAGTCTGTCGTACAGGCCGGGTCATGGACGTGGCCGTGGGCGATGGATTGTTGGGGCGCGTCATCGACCCGCTCGGTCGGCCGCTCGATGGCAAGGGGCCGGTGGCCTCCAGTAAGCGCCTGCCCGTCGAACGCCCCGCCGCGCCCATCATGGACCGCGCGCCCGTTACGGTGCCTCTACAGACCGGCCTCAAAGTCATCGATGCGCTCATTCCCATTGGGCGCGGCCAGCGTGAGTTGATTCTCGGCGACCGCCATACGGGCAAAACCGCCATTGCGATCGACACCATCCTAAACCAGCGCGACCACCAGGTGCTGTGCGTTTATTGTGCCATCGGTCAGCGGGCTTCCGCCGTCGCGAAAGCCGTGGCAACCTTGCGGGAAAAGGGAGCGATGGATTACACCGTCATCATTGTGACCGAGGGCAACGACCCGCCGGGTCTCGCTTACATCGCTCCGTACGCCGCAACCAGCATCGCGGAGTCGTTCATGGAAGCGGGCCGAGATGTACTGATCGTTTACGATGACCTCACCCATCACGCGCGCGCCTATCGGGAACTCTCTCTCTTGCTGCGCCGTCCGCCTGGCCGCGAAGCGTTTCCCGGCGACATCTTTTATATCCACTCGCGGCTGCTCGAACGTGCGACGCACTTGCGTAAAGAACTCGGCGGCGGCTCCCTCACCGCACTGCCCATTATCGAAACCGAGGCGCAGGACATTTCGGCCTATATTCCAACCAACTTGATTTCCATCACGGATGGACAGATCTACCTCTCGCCGTCACTCTTCGAATTGGGCGTGCTGCCAGCGGTCGATGTCGGAAAATCTGTTTCACGTGTTGGCGGTAAAGCGCAACGCGCGGCCTACCGCATAGTGGCGGGCGACCTAAAGCTCGCCTACGCGCAGTTTGAGGAATTTGAAACCTTTTCCCGATTCGGAGCCCGACTGAATGAAGATACCCGCAAGATCATTGAGCACGGACGACGAATTCGCGCCTGTCTAAAACAGCCGGAATTCACCCCGGTATCCGTGCCCGCGCAAATCGCCGTACTGCTGGCGTTGACCGCAGAACTCTTCGACCACGTGCCGCTTGACCAGATGATGGACGCCGAGCATGCCCTATGCGAGGCGGCGGCGGATATCCCGGCAGAGGTGCGTGAGCGATTCGACACCGCCAAAAAATTGAGCGATGAGGATCGTGAAACAATTATCGAAATCGCCCGCGAGGCGCTCGGGGAGTTCTCGCCCGAGCCAGGCTCCGAATCTGAGCCTGAGCAAAAGACCAAAGAGCAACCGAAATCTGAATCCAAAGCTGAACTAAAGTCCGGGCCCAAGCATAAAACCGAGTCTGACTGAATCACGAAGGAGAACACAATGCAGATCCAAATAAACACCGGTCACAACATCGAAGTTCACGAGGCGCTGGCCGCCGAGATCAGTGGCGTCGTGGAAAGTGCCCTGAGCCGATTCAGCGATCACATCACGCGAGTGGAGGTCCACCTGAGCGACGAGAACAGCGACAAGAAGGTCGGCCATGACGCGATGCGTTGTATTATGGAAGCCCGTCTCGAAGGCCGCCAACCCATCGCTGTCTCTCACCAAGCCGAGACCTTGGACCAAGCTGTCGACGGCGCTGCCGATAAGTTGACCAGATTGATCAAGCACACCCTCGGGCGGCTGTGCGATCAAAAGAGCCGCAGGACTGACCCGTCCCCCCCCGAACCTCAATCCGAGGAGAAGTCATGAGCGACACTACGACAAGTCTGCATCGAAAGATCGGAGGAGCCGGGGATCTCCAATCCGTCGTGCGCACGATGAAGGTCATGGCCGCATCGAGCATCGGACAATACGAGCAATCGGTGCGCGCGTTGGCAGATTACTATCGCACTGTGGAGTTGGGGTTGGGCGCGTGCTTGCGGAAAAACGGGCCGGCGCCCTTGATCGCAGAACGGAAAAGACAAACAGATACGGCTGCGATTGGCGCGGTCGTGTTCGGTTCAGACCAGGGACTGGTGGGCCAGTTTAACGATGTGGTGGCCGATTATGCGGTCAAGACGCTGGCGGCTCTGCCAGCCAAACCCGAGGTCTGGGCCGTCGGTGAGCGCGTTCATGCACGTCTGGCGGACGCGGGCTTGCCGCTGGTGGGACTCTTCACCGTGCCGAACTCCGTCAAGGCTATTACCCCGCTCGTCGGACAGATTCTCATGGATAGCGAGATGCGCCACAGCCAGGGTGAAGTCACCGAACTTTATCTCTTCTACAACCGCTCCATATCGGGGGCGGTTTATACGCCCGTCAGTCAGCGACTGCTCCCACTGGATAAAAACTGGCAAGGCAAGCTGGCCCAACTTCCCTGGCCGACGGGAAACTTGCCCGAGATCATGGGTGGCGGCATCGCGACTATGCGGGCGCTCATCCGCGAATATCTTTTCGTCTCGCTCTTCCGGGCGTGCGCCGAATCCCTCGCAAGCGAGAACGCCAGCCGCCTGGCGGCGATGCAACGCGCCGACAAAAACATCGACGAATTGCTGGAGTACCTCAACGGGACATTCCATCGTTTGCGTCAGAGCCGCATCGATGAGGAACTGTTCGACGTCATTTCCGGCTTCGAAGCATTGCGAGTAGAAGCCCTGCCAAGACATCCTCCACTTTCAGGATAGTTATCTGGTATACATGGTGCATACCTCCTTAATTCTTGCCTTGCTCATTTTGATAATGGTAAGATGGGTTTGCAGGTTTCATGGATCTATCGAAAATTGAAACAATCCTCCTTTATCGCAGGGTTCGATGTTTACTTGTCTGTTCAATAGAATAGCCGTTGAATTGGCGCTAAGATTTCACTGTAACCTAAAGAAATGAAAATGTAGGCTAATACAACCTAGAGGTTTAGCTTGAATGACTGTTGGATTGGTAAACCGTAGGTCGCAGGCGTGAAGCGACAACTGTAATAATAGATGAATATACACCAGCTGGATAAGGAGTGCCTTAAATATCCTCGCGCTTCTGTGACATTTCAGTAAATTTGATGATATCACTCATCATCTGTACGGCTTCAATCGGATGGTGGCCAACAGCGGTTTCGCCAGAAAGCATGATGTAGTCAGAACCATCTAGTATTGCATTTGCCACATCACTTACTTCTGCTCGTGTAGGTCTAAGATGATTGGTCATGCTCTCAAGCATCTGTGTAGCGGTAATTACAAACTTTTTACCTTTATTGCATTTCTTTATAATCATCTTTTGTATGATGGGTACTTCGTATATGGGCAAAGAAACCCCCATATCACCCCGGGCTATCATAATACCATCACAAACGTCCAGTATGCTATCGAGATTTTCAATCCCCTGACGATTTTCAATTTTGGCGATTATCTGGCATTTGTAATTATATTGCTTGATAAAAGTTATAACGTTGATAATGTCTTCTTTGTCTCTGACAAATGACTGGGCAATAAAATCAACCTTGTTTGCTATGCCGAACAGGAGGTCATTTTTGTCTTTTTCGGTTAAGCCCTCGAATTTCAAATTGATGTCCGGAATATTAATGCCTTTATGCTCCTTTAAAATGCCGGGAACGAGAACTTCAGCCCTCATGCCGTCGCTATCGCGGCTTTTGACTTTCAGGGCGATGTTGCCGTCATCTATGAAAATGTGACATCCTGTTTTTATATCGTACAGGGAACCACCGTAGTCAAACGGGATAAAATCTTTTTTGTTGGTTTCAGGTTTGTTATTCAGGGTTACTATACTGCCCTTTACAAGTTCCATCGTTTTTCTTGGGCCCTTGAACAGACCAACTCTTATCCTGTAGCCTTCAAGATCTTGTAGGATTTTTATTTTGTTTCTGTAGGTCTTATTTAACCGCCTGATAATATCTATACTTTGCTTATGGGTTTTGTGTGTGCCGTGAGAGAAATTAAGCCTTGCCACATCCATGCCGGACAGAGTCAGCTTCTTTAAGACAGCGGTTTTGCTGCTGGAAGGCCCCAATGTACAGATTATTTTTGTCTTGCCCATTCTTGCTCCTGCAAATTTTTTAAGTTGCTAAACAACTGTACCAGAATATGACTGTTTTGTCCAGTTTGTCCAAGGAAGATCATCGCTAGGAAACTTAAAAACCATAATGTTGCAGAACAACTCCAATACGACAAAAAACTTCTCAGAGAATTGGGGGTTTAACTGATATGTTGCTCGGTCGTGAGCTTTGACAAGAGGTGGCCACCGGTGTGCAGTGAGAATTCGAGATGGAATACACCAGTTACGAACATGTCGAATGGCTTTGGAACACAAAGAGCCAGACCGAATTCCGTTACTACATAAGTAATGAATAAGTACGACAGAAAGACAGACTATATGAACCATCCACTATTTCCATATAAATACGTCTAGCCAACATTTCCAATTCAAAACCTGATTAGAGACACTCCTCCTAAATATTCTATAAACATTACCATGGATTTGAAGGATTTATTTTCCAGAAATCAAATTTCGGAATTTGAGCTAATCCGAGCCATCCGACCTGCAACATATACCAGCAACAGTGCCATGCAAAAAGCCATTGGACTAAACCGCTGCGCGGTAAGTAATTAGGGGCTAGTCTGCTTCATCATATCTTCTCTTTTTCGTGATTTGACAGTCATCGTTTATTCTCTTTTCCACGCACTCCTATACGCGTACCATTCCTGTCGTAATCGCAGTTGTCCCAAATGTCATGGTGACGATACGGAAGCTTGGTTGGAAAACCGACGCAAGGAACTTTTGCCGGTCGAGTATTTTCATGTGGTCTTCACGCTACCGGAGGAACTGCGCGAACATGTGCGTAGTAACCAGAAGATATTGTATGGCATTGTTATGAAAGCTGCCGCCAAATCGCTGATCAAACTGGCCGCGGATCCTCATTATGTGGGAGGCCTTATCGGTGTTTTAGCCATTTTGCATACTTGGACACGAACTCTGCTTTATCATCCCCATGTTCATTGTCTGGTACCTGCCGGTGGTGTTTCCGACGAGCAGGAATGGTTGCCTGCTCGTAAGAATTATCTGGTTCCGGTCAAAGCGCTCTCGAAAATCTTTCGGGGAATGTTCAGAGAAATGGTTAGCGTAAAACTTCCGGATCTGATGATACCAGAGGCTGCCTGGAATAAGGAATGGGTTGTGTACTGTAAACCTGCTATCCAAGGGGCCGACAAAATTCTTGATTACTTTGGTCGTTATGTGCATCGCATTGCCATTGCCAACAGCCGTATCCTTTCGATTGATGATGGCACAGTAACTTTTCGCTATCAGAAATGTGGCGATTCGCAATGGAAAACAATGACACTCCCTGCAAACGAGTTTATTCGCCGATTCCTTCAGCATGTTTTGCCCAGGGGAACTCATAAGGTTCGTTATTATGGTTTGTGGAATCCCTCAAATCGCAGCCGTCTGCGTCAGGTTCAAATATTATTTGCTCGTGACACACCGGTCCAACCCCACGAAATAGATATCCTGGATGAAGAGGTATCAGCACAACCTATGGTAAATGGAAAAACCTGTCCTCATTGTGGCCAGGGAACTCTCATCCTGATAGATCATATTCCTTGTCAAAGGAGAGCACCGCCATGATAAACACCCACGTTTTTATAACAACTACAGATTTGATTTGGAACACCATATATGCTTCTTACGCCTGCATTACGCTACCGGTCTGTCTATCTTGGGTAAATATCCTTTGTTTTGCCCGTTCCTCGGCTCATTTTTGCCTCTCTTTACACTCGATCCTTGCGCCCATTATTCCATATCACTACTTTAAGACAGAACGAGACTTCAAATAATTCTTATCGCAGATCCTGACACAACCCAAAAACCCAAACGCTGTCGACCGCGGTTCAGTCCAAGAAAGTTTTGGCATCGGCTTCGCGACGCAAAAACTCTTAATTCATTTTGGCAGCTTATTAAATTTCATAAAACATCATAACCGTTTGTTCTAAATAGATTAACAGTTTTTCTTGAAATTGGCAAAATGATGCGCGCCGAATTGAAGATTCTAATTGTATACACTCCACCTTGCCCTATTCAGAGTGGTTAACTTTGATATGCCCGGTGACACCCTATGGCAAAAGGCTATTTGTTTGCTTGAACTTACCAAACCCTTACTGCTAAAAATTGCACGC
>Ga0272441_10006744_pt1 | contig 19038 bp, 16 predicted proteins | sample SSMProp6N_FD_193582 | JGI IMG/M metagenome (GOLD analysis project Ga0272441, IMG submission 193582) | Marine sediment archaeal communities from Little Sippewissett salt marsh, Falmouth, MA, United States - SSM-Prop-6N | ecosystem: Environmental > Aquatic > Marine > Wetlands > Sediment ... | reverse complement strand
GAAGTTCCAAGTCCCGGAGGGACATGTGCCGATACGGCCTGTACTATACCCCCGATCGTACGCCCACTCTCCCTGGCTTCATCAACAAGTTCTCTCATCTCCTGAACCTGCGAATCCGTTAACTCATGCCATTTGAGGAGAATCGAAGGATCGTCGCCTATATCGATTCGATTCGGAGGAAATCCAAGCTCGCGAGTTACTACAACTTCACCGAATTCAAGGACCCGGCTTCCGATATAAGTCCCGAACTCCTCCAGATACTGCCTGCAGATCGATCCTATTGCGACAGTCATCGCCGTGGATCGTCCGCTTGCGCGTTCGAGTACGTTCCTCGCGTCGTCAAGGTCCCACTTGAGCATGCCGGCCAGCCCTGCATGCCCCGGACGCGGGTAAGCCCTGCCTTCATTACTCTCCGACTGCTCTACCGACATGACATCCCGCCAGTTCTCATGATCGCGATTTTCTATCACAAGCGCGATCGGGCTTCCGATCGTAAGCCCGTGACGTAAACCGCTCAAGATCTTTACGGTGTCCGTTTCTATCTCCTGACGGGATGAGCGTCCCACGCCCTGCTGTCTTCTGGCGAGGTCCGAATTGATACGCTCAACCGATACAGAAAGTCCGGACGGAAGCCCGGAAATTATTCCCGCAAGCGCGGGACCGTGACTCTCTCCCGATGTCATCCATCTAAGCGTCACAGGTCCTCCCCGCTGTTTCCATCAAAATTATTACGGGCAAGCTTCGATGCCCACGTTGAATAAACCGCGACCATTGTCGCACGTTCCTCGTCCTCCCTGCCATCTCCGAACCAGATCGATCTCGACAGGACTGCCTGCTCGATAAGAAGACCGCCTCCCCCCACTGCCTGCAATCCCGCTTCCCGCGCGACTTCCATGAGACCCGTGATTGGCGGATTGTAATTCAGATCAAACACGAGGTCAGAACCATACAACAACCCATCCGGAATTTTAACACTGGGTCTTAATATAATTCCGTTTTTATCGGCCATCCCAAGAGGCGTTGCATTGATTATCATCGTACGCTTCGCGGGCTCCAGTTTCTCCCAGTCAAGCCAGTCGTGCTGTGTAAGTTTTATTCCCTTCTGATCGCACTCTTCCTGTATAGCAAGTAGCAGGCAGACACGCCTGTCCTCGCTCCTCGACATGATGTCCAGTTCGTCCGCAATCCCAAGATCGAGGACCGATCTCACCACCGCACGTGCGCCGCCGCCCGCTCCAAGTACAATAACCTTCCATCCATTCTCGGGATGGTCGCCTTCCTTCAGCGATGCGATTATCGACCTGGAGAATGCGGGTTTGTCGGTGTTGTAACCGAAAAGATGTTCGCCACGTACCGCGATCGTATTTACGGCACCCACCGCTTTCGCTTCCTCGTGGACCGCCTCTATGCGTCCGAACATCACTTCCTTGTACGGAATCGTCACGTTAAACCCGGCAACCTCGCCAAATTCAATCACCTGCTTCAGAAAGCCGTCGACGTTCTTCGGCGCAATATCAAACAGGTGATAATCTGTCATCCTTCCGGTGGTTTCTCCCGCTGCTTCATGAAGAAGCGGGCTGAGCGACTGCTGGATGCCCGACCCGAGGAGTCCGGTCACCGGTATAAGGGAAATATCCTGTTTTTCATTCTTCGGGATCATGGGTCTAGTATTATATATCATCGGGATGGCATATTTCATAAAAAAACCCGCCGAATGGCGGGCTGGTATTTCATCCCAAAATTCTATTGTGATCAGGGAGCAACTACTACCTGTCGATTCTTTACGTCCGGATTCGTGTAATCCGGCAGTATAACCGGTGCGTTGCGCTCAGTTTTAATTCCTAATTCTCCAAGCTCAGTGTGATATTTTACTACGTGATCGAGGTTAAGTCCCTTCGGGTCTTTTCTTCCAAGTGCATATTCGGTTGCCGAAATACCTGCTATTCGGCCGTACACCGTTACGTCCAGAAGACTGTTGCCCATGAGTCGATTCTCACCATGAACACCGCCCGTTACCTCGCCACCGGCGAAAAGACCTTCAAGCACGGTCGAACCATCCGATTTATACTCGACTCCACCGTTCTGATAGTGAAGCGTCGGGTATATGAGCATCGGTTCCTTCGAGATATCGATATCGTAACGCTTGAACAGGATGTACTTGCCCGGGAACTCCTTTTTCACATAGCCGGGACCATGGACAATATCGAGCATCGGGCTGTCGAGCCATGCCCCAACCTTGTTGTTGGGTGTCGGAACACCCATTCCCACATCGGTGGAACATTCACGTATTATACTCGCAGCCTCGACATCCCTCGGTTCACGCTCGTACACGAACTGATTTCCTTCCACGTTGACCACATGCGCACCGGCTCCGCGGAATTTTTCAGTGATCAGGATACCCTCGGCCTGCTCGGGGAACACTATTCCAGTCGGGTGGTACTGTACCGAGTGGAGGAACACAAGCGGCACCCCGGCATGATAGGCCATGATAAGCCCGTCACCTGTCGCGCCATAATGGTTCGTCGTCATGAACCCGCGAATGTGAAGACGTCCGGACCCGCCGGTCGCCATAACTATTGCCTTCGCCTTAACAACCACGTATTCCTCTGTATCCAGATTAAGAAGCACCGCACCGGCAGCTTTTCCCTCGTCATCGAGAAGAAGCTCAACCGCCGGTGAAAACTCCAGAACATCAATTTTTTCAGGGTGGTTCTTAACTTCATCGCGAAGGGTGCGCATGATTTCGGCACCCGTGATATCACCCGCGTAATGCATCCTCTTACGACTTGTCCCGCCACCATGCATCGTCCGGAGGATGCCATCACTGTCCTTCGTGAACATCGCGCCCATACCCTCAAGCCATGCGAGAACTTTCGGCGCTTCGTTAACCAGGGTCTTAACAAGTTCCGGTTCGTTTGTGAAATGTCCGCCGCCCATCACGTCGAGGTAGTGCCAGTACGGGCTGTCGGTCTCGACCTTGCTCGCGGCCTGGATTCCGCCCTCGGCCATCATCGTATTCGCATCACCCAGTCGAAGTTTGGTTGCGATAAGCACCTTCGCTCCTGCCCCGGCGGCCATAAGGGCAGCGCTTGCACCAGCCCCGCCACCACCTATAACCAGTACGTCCGTCTCGTGATCAACCTTGTCCACGTTGATCTTCTCCGGTGTCACACGACTCCTGGCTTCCAGGATCTCCACGATTTCAGGACTTATCGCGTACCCTTTTGATACACCAACCCTGATCTCGCGACGGGAATCTTCCTTGTAGTCGGGATGGTATTTTTTCAGGCGATCCTCGCGACCTTCCAGCGACAGTCCCTCAACCTCGATCCCCTTGCGCTTTTTCTCCACACGCTCGGGACGGGTTGCTTCGACCTTCTTGATAAGTTCCTTTAATTCTGGCGGATATGGCATCGTTATTCCTCGATATTTTCCTGGCTATACTTTCAGTATCATACAATTCAAAGATGGCTCTTGTCCTTCGGACGCCAGTCGGGATCGGGCATGTCCGGTTCCTTCTCACGGGCAACGTACATCTCCTTGAGAGCTTCAAGATCAGCGGCCATGAGTGTCTCAATACCCTCATCGAAACGACCGTCCTCGATCTGCTTCACTCTCTCGGCAAGATGCGCCGCACGTGGCGCGATGTGGCGACCGTAAAGCCTTCTCGCGAGAATCGCCACAAGTGGCTGGGCTTCCTCCGCCGGGCATCGCGCAGTGCACAGACCGCACATCACGCAGTCGAAGGACAGCTCCGCCACACGCGCAATGTCGCCACGTATCGCGGCGGCCATGTAGTCCATGACCTCGATGTCCTGCGGACAGCTTCGCGTGCATGTTCCACAGCCGATGCACTTGAAAATCTCCGGGTAAAGACCCGCAAGAGTGCCCTGCTCCGGCTCAAGCACCTCGACATCGTACTCGGCCTTGTTCTGCGGAAAGAACGGAAGCTGCGCGAGGAACATGTCGGGCTTGACGATCGTCTGGCATGCAAGGCCAACCTCGATACGGTAGCTGTCGGGCATACGGAATACTGTGGCGCATGCACCGCACACTCCACCACGACATCCGCAGCCCCGTGTAAGCTGGTAGCCCGCATACTCGAGTGCCGTCATTATCGTTAGATGATCAGGAACCATGTAGCGACGGCCCATAACGTTGATTGGGATAAGTGTCTCTTCCGTCGACTGACTGGTTTCGTCTGTGACATCAACCGGTATTGACTGAGTTGTCACAATATCGCTCCTTCTTATCGAATACTCTCTTTTTCATTTTTATTTCAGAACCGTGACCGGTTCTTCAGCATCCAGTTCTTCTTCCTTCGGTTTTTCACCATCCCCGGACATACCGAGGATCTTCCTTACCATCTCACCGGATCCGCCAAGCATCGCCTCAACAGCCGATATAATCTGAGCGTCCGTGAATCCGTCCTGACGTGTCGCGCCAGACGGGCATCCCGCCGCGCAGACCCCGCAACCCTCGCATAACACGGCATTAACTGATGCGACTCCCCGCTCCTCGACCCATTCACGCGCATTGTACGGACACATCTGGATACACAGGCGGCATCCGACACAAAGGTCCTCGTTCACAACCGCTACGATGGGCTCCTTCGTAATGTAATCATTACTGAGAAGGTTGACCACCTTGGCTGCCGCTCCGGATGCCTGCGCAACCGTCTCGGGAATATCCTTCGGACCCTGTGCTGCTCCCGCGATGAAATATCCCGGCGTTACCGCTTCAACCGGCCTGAGCTTCGGATGTACTTCTCTCACCCAACCATCTGCTGTGCAGCCTATCTTCAGCTTACCAACAAGTTCCTCGACACCATGCGAGGGTTCCATTGGTGTCGCGAGTACAACCATGTCCGCCCTTACCTCAACCGGACCGCCCGCGACCGTGTCGGCTCCGCGCACGACTATCTTGTCGCCTTCCTCGTAGACCCGACTCACCTTGCCGCGTACATATATAACGCCGTCCTCCATCGCACGACGATAAAATTCCTCGTAATCACGTCCACCGGTCCGCACATCAATGTAGAAGACATACGACTGCCCCTCAGGTACCGCGTGCTGGAACATCATCGCGTGTTTCGCGGTGTACATACAGCATATCTTGGAGCAGTAACCCTTGTGACGCTCGGGTTCACGGCTGCCCGCACACTGGATGAACACGATCTCCTTCGGGACCTTCCCGTCGGACGGACGCCTTATCACGCCACCGGTCGGGCCGGACGCGCTTAATAACCTCTCGAAGTAAAGCCCGTCTATTACATCGGCAACACGGTCGTAACCGTACTCACCGAGATTGCTCATATCGTAAAGATCGTATCCCGTCGCCACGACAACCGCTCCGACATGCTCCTCGACAATCTTCGGCTTCATGTCGTAGTTGATCGCGCCGATCTCGCATGCATCACGGCACTTCGCGCATGCCAGCGGGAATAGACCAAGGCAATGTTCAGTATCGAGCGTGTAAACCGCCGGGACCGCCTGCGGGAACGGTATGTAGATCGCCTTCCTCGACTGGAGGCCCATGTCGAACTCATTCGGCACTACAACCGGACATACTTCCGCACAATCGCCGCATGACGTGCAGACGTCAGGTTCCACGTAACGGGGCTTCTGCCGGATTTTGACGCTGAAGTCGCCCATCGACCCGGAGATCTCCTCGATCTCCGAGTACGTGTACAGTTTCACGTTCGGATGGCGGGATACCTCCACCATCTTCGGTGTAAGGATACACTGCGAACAGTCAAGCGTCGGGAACGTCTCCGAAAGTTGCGCCATGTGACCGCCGATCGACGGATTCTTCTCGACAAGAATTACCTCGATACCCGAGTTGGCTATATCCAGCGCTGCCTGTATTCCGGCAACTCCGGCACCGATAACAAGCGCGCGTTTCACAACAGGCGACTTGATCGGCTCAAGCGCCGCTGCATTGCGTACACGCGCCAGGGTTCCCCTGATAATCGCTTCCGCCTTGTCGGTGGCAGCTTCACGGTCCTCGTGTACCCATGCGCACTGCTCTCGAATATTGGCAATCTCGAGCATGTACTTGTTCAGTCCGCATTCCTGGGCGACGTTACGGAAGGTCGGCTCGTGAAGGGTCGGCGAGCAGCTTGCGATTACAACACCGTCGAGGCGGTTGTTCTTTATCGCCTCGGCTATCATGTTCTGGCCCGGGTCCGAGCACAGGTAGGCATAGTTCTCAACGACGGTAAGGTCTTTTTCGCCTTCGAATCGCTTCGTAAGGTCCTCTACATCAACCGTGCCGGCGATGTTCTTTCCGCAGTGACAGATGAAAAGCCCGTAACGACTCATGCCGGCACCTCCCTGGAAATATTGACTGAATATTTTTCAACGAGCGGCCTCGGGTCTATCTTATGAGATTCCAGTCCAAGCTTGTCGACAGGCGCATTCATCGCCAGGGCAAGAAGCTGGGTGAAGTAAAGAACCGGAATCGGACGGAACTCGGGATAGTGCTTCATCATTTCGGGCTGAAGGTCATCGAGGTTGAAGAAACATAACGGGCAGGTAACGACGATAGCATCTGCACCGATACGCTTTGCGGCATCGAGGATTTTATAACTTGCGCGCATCGCGGCTTCAGGTTTGGCTACGCTCAGGTAACTTCCGCAGCAGTCGATTCGGGGCGGGAAGTCGAGCACATCCGCTCCCGTCGCTTCCAGGAATTCCTCGAGTATTGTTGGGTTCTCGGGATCGCACATTGCGAGTTCCTCTGCCGGCCGTAAAAGCTGGCAACCGTAGAACGGAACCACTTTCATCCCCTTCAGCGGGTTGATGCAGGTCCTTTTGATCCTGTCGAAACCAACCGTGTCGCGGAACCATTCGAGCAGGTGAAGAACCCCTATGTCGCCTGTGTATTGCCTGTAAGGAGGTGGGGGCGTTTCATAATCACGCTGTCGTAAATCCTCTGCAAGATAGGTGTTGATCCTCTTCCGCTTCAACTCATCTTCCCGTATCGAGAGGTTGGCCCTTCTCAGCGTCGAAAAGCAGAATGGACATGTCGTGACAAGCGCTTCATAACCCGCGTCGCGTGTTTTGATCAGCAGACGTGTCTGGGCGATCAGGTTCGCGATTTTAGTCTCGGTCAGGGGTGTCGTCGCACCACAGCATGTCCAGTCGGGGATTTCGCGGAGTTCTTCGCCAAGAAGCTCAACCGCAAGTTGGGTGGTTTCATCAAGGGCAAGAGCCTTGCCCTTCAACGTACAGCCTGGATAGTATCCAACCTTCATATTTTTACACTTCTATCTTACGGCTGGCATAAGCCGTTTTTAATCTAATTCCGATTCTTCCCCGCCTAGCTTCCGAATTTTCTGTACAAACTCACAAGCGCCTGCTGGGGAGCGTTCGCACTCACGTCCTTCGGTACATCGTCGGGACCGAAATGATCGCCCTCACCAAGCTGGACAATGAGCCTGACAGCTTCCGCAATTGCGGCAATATCGATCGAAACCGGGCACCTGCTCTCGCATGTAAAACATGTCGCGCAGAACCATATGGCCTCGCTGTTCATCAATTCTTCCAGAAGCCCGAGCTGTGCCATCCTCACCATCTGGTGAGGATCCAGGTCCATCTCCTCTGAAAATGGACAACCTGCCGTGCACTTGCCGCACTGAAGGCAGATCATCACGTTCTGGTTCGATGATTCCATAAGGCGCTTAGTGGCCTCGCGCCTGTCGGCTGGTGACAGTATTCTTATCATTTTGCAGCCTCGCTTGCCATCGCGGTTTCTTCACCCGCGACGCTCTTCTGGCCATGTATAAATCCGCGATCAAACGCAAGATGGTTTAACTCGATAAAGTGTCCCGGTACGCTTGCCGCTATAGCCTTCTTCGCAGCTTCCGCATCAATTATGCCGCTCGTTCCCGACAGGAATCCCAGCATTATCATGTTCAGCACCATGCTGTTACCAAGTTCCTCGGCATACCTCGCGGCGGGAATTCCGAAATATTTAATACCTTCGCGCTCTTCACCGGGAACGACAAGCTCTTCTTCGTACAGTACCAGGCCGCCGGGCTGGAGATTCGGCTCATGTTTCTCGAAAGCCTCCTGGCTCATGACTATCAGGATATCCGGCTTCTGTACGTACGGGTACCTGATCGGATCACTGTCCACAACAACCTGGGCTGTGCATGCCCCGCCACGGGCTTCCGGTCCGAAGTTCTGGGTCATTGTGGCGAATCCATCAGAGAAGATACTGACAGTTTTGCCGAGTACGATCCCGGTCAGGATTACGCCCTGGCCACCGAATCCGGAGATGACTACGTCTGTATGACTCATGCTTTCCCCCCGGTCTGCGGATTGTTGTCCTTGCCCGTAACCGCCGGTGTATATTTCTTTCCAAGAATCTTTCCAAGATGATCCTGCATCGACATGGTGAAACTGGGCCGTTCCTCATCCCGGAATTTCCCGACCACGATCTTCGACTGGAATCCGATATCAAGGTCCTCTAGACCTGCTTCGTGATCGATAACCGAGTTCTCGTAGTAATACTTCATCAGGTCGAGGCCGGTTCCAAGCTTGTTTCTTCTCGCGTAAATTGTGGAACATGGCGCCAGGATCTCCACGAACCTGAAACCATCGCGATTCAGCGCTTCCGTTAACGAATCGGTCAGCCTTCGGATGTGAAGCGATGTCCATCGCGCCACGTAACTCGCCCCTGCACTCATCGCGAGTGCGGGAAGGTTGAACGGCCTCTCGAAACTTCCGTACGGGGCTGTCGTAGCCCTTGCGGTCAGTGGTGTTGTCGGGGCAAGCTGCCCGCCAGTCATCGCGTAAATGAAATTGTTCACGCAGATCACCAGCAGGTTCTGGTTACGCCTTGCGCCATGAATGAAATGGTTCCCGCCGATGCTTATCAGGTCTCCGTCACCGGAAAAAACCACATGTTTAAGGTCCGGACGCGCAAGCGACATGCCGACCGCGAACGGAATTGCGCGGCCATGAGTCGTGTGGAAGCTGTCCACCTTGACGTAACCTGCCACACGTCCGGTGCATCCGATTCCACTCGTTACGATTATGTCATCGGGACTGAGTCCGATTTTATCCATCGCTGCCGCAAAACATCCGACGGCTATGCCTATTCCGCACCTGGAACACCAGATGTGCGGCATCCTGTCCATTCTTAAAAGGAGGCTCTTGGGATGCTCTACGGGAGGTGTCGCCTCACGGGCTGGGCTTTCAACTACCATTACTTCGCCACCTCTTTAATCGCCTGGTATATCTTCTCCGGATCGTGTACCCATCCCCCGCCATGCGGAACGAGTTTGGTAACCGCCTTGCCACCGGCGCATCGTTCAACCTCATGCACCATCTGGCCGTAGTTAATTTCCGGCACGACGAATGCCTTCACCTGTCCGGCAAGCTCCCTGATGAGTTCCTCCGGGAACGGCCAGACTGTTACAAGTCGCAGTTCTCCAACCTTCAATCCTTCCCCGCGTGCCCTCTCTACCGCGGGTATCGCCACCCTGCTGGAAATACCGTAACTGACAACCACGATGTCGGCGTCATCAATATTTGTTTTCTCAAGATGGAATATCTTGTCTGCGTTTTGATTTATTTTTTCGATCAGCCTGTGGACACATACTTCCTGGCAGTCGGCGGTCATGACCGGATAGCCTCTTTCGTCATGGGTCAGTCCGGTCGTGTGGAACCTGTATCCCTCACCGACTGGGGCAATATCCGGGACAAGGTCTTCACCCGGAACATACGGCAGGTACTCCTCCGGAGGTTTGTCGGTGTATCTCCGTGTAACGATATCGATCTCCTCCGCGGGAGGTATGACAACCTTTTCCGTCATGTGACCGATGCACTCGTCCATCATGACGAACACCGGCACACGCCATCTCTCGCTGAGGTTGAACGCCTCGATTACAAGGTCGAAGCATTCCTGGGGGGAGTTCGGTGACAGCGCGATGATCTCGTAATCGCCGTGTGAACCCCATCGCGCCTGCATGATATCCGCCTGCCCAGGGAGAGTGGGAAGCCCGGTTGATGGTCCGCCTCGCTGGACGTCCACCACTACACAGGGCACTTCCATCATGACGCCCAGCCCGATGTTTTCCATCATCAGGCTGAATCCGGGTCCGGAGGTTACGGTCATCGACTTGAGTCCGCCCCATGCGGCACCAAGCACGGCGGCGATGCTGGCGAGCTCGTCCTCCATCTGGATGAACTGGCCGCCTATCATCGGAAACCTGAGCGCGACTCGTTCTGCTACTTCGGTTGAGGGTGTTATGGGGTATCCGGCGAAGAATCTGCATCCTGCAGCGCATGCCCCCTCTGCTGCTGCGTGATCGCCATCAAAATAGTGAGTTCCGGTCAGTACGCCTTTTGGATCAGCGTGCACAATATCAAGCCTCGGTTACGCCCTTAAATACAAATCAAGGGACGAGTTCGATTATCTCTTCCTGGTTAAGACAGTAAATCGCAAATTCAGGACATATCCTCTCGCATAGATCGCAATTTACGCACTTCTCAGGATGTACCACTTCGGGTGGGTGATAACCCTTCTTGTTGAACTCCGTCGATAGTACAAGAACACCTCTCGGGCAGAATTCAACACAGAAACCGCAGCCTTTGCAACGGTCCTTTATTATATAAACCGTTCCTTCTGATGGTTTGACCTTATCGGAGTCAAATGGCTTACGCCAGTAATGCGAGTCTGGCATTTTTGCCTCCTTCGGGGATAGTGAATATCCCCCAGTTCGCAACCACATGGCTGAAATCCGGTTTTTTTACGTCTGCATCCGACAAAGAATGTCCCTTAATAAAACAGGGCCGCGAGTTTTCTCGCATAGCCCTCCTCAAGCCCCGAATCTCAGCTTTCTGACGTCACTTACGCTCGTCTCAACATAAAACAAAGGCCCAGGAACTCTTACTGCCATGTCCTGGGAATCTGTGCAATGTGATCTTATCACCTGCACGCGGAAAATAGCATTATATTAATGCTATGTCAACCGCCTATCTGCATAAATGACAGTGATTATATTAATTTTTTACCATGGTAAACCTTTTTCCGCAAGTATATTTCTTTTTACTGGATTTTTCCGCCTCTTTTCACCTTTGTTGCAGGTTTGTAAGTATCCCGAAATATTGCCCCATAACATGGTAAAATTCCCCCCACACGGGAGGAACCACATGCATCGACCAGCCCTTCTTCTCATCTTTGCCGCATCGATTACGTTCACGATGATATGCCCGGTTACATCCGGTACTTTAAAGGCCGATCGGGAAATTCACCGCATCACCGATTCCGCGAAGGGCGGCGGGGACGAAGCGCTGCCCCCCGACTTTCCCATCGGGCCGGGCGAGGTTCTCGGTGACTGGGCTTACCTTAACGGCACGCACATTATGCAGACGAAGGATACCGCCATGGTCTGCCTGGACGGATGCCCGATGGACGGCGACCAGTGCTGGGATTCACCGCATTCCCCGGACACCCCGTTCGATGGCGGTCACCGTGACTACTACTGCTCGCGCGCATGTATCGCGATGATCGCACGGATTGGAGGATGCAGCCTCAGCCAGGACAGGATCAGTTACTACGTTATGGAGGAAGCTGGCGCCGCGTCCGAAAGCGCTCGACGTACGGGGCACATTGGCGATCCGTTCGGTGACCTCGGGCACGAGATGCCGTTTCTCGAAACGGATATCCTCATGGCACTCGACTGGCTCTACGATCAGCCAGCGGGTTCATCACGCACCGTTCGGTTTACGATGTCGGTGTTCGACGATGGCGATCCGTCCGACATGGATACCATAAAGGAATTCATAGATGACGGACGTCCGGTAATACGTGATGTCACGGCCACTCACACCGCGATTCATTCGACCGTTATTGACGGCTATGCCATTGTCACGGCAAGAGACGGTGAAGTCCTTAACTATGTCCATACGCTTGATCCCGCCGACCCTCTCGAACCGGTTGTTGACGAGGAAGGCTTTACCGATGCGCAGCCGGGATCACGATGGGAGGTCCTCATCCCCGGACAGACACTTCACATTGAATTCCCGCCCGCATCCGGCGCTCCCATGCGAACTGACGAACCCGGAATAAGCGCAGACACAGATGGCGATGGGCTCGTTGATTTCGATGAGGTGGAAAGGTTCGAAACCGATCCGAACTCTGCGGATACAGATGGTGACGGGCTCGACGATAAAACTGACATGCTTGGTTATTTGTTCGATCCCGATGGTTCGTACAATCTGAGGAACCGGGACATAGACCATGACGGCTCCCCGAAGGAACTCGACTCGGATAACGATGATCCCGAGAATGAAAGCGTTAACGACGGCTGCGAGGATGAGAATCAGAACGGTTTCTACGATCCCGGTGGTGCTTACGAAACGAACTGCTTCAGCCTGTCCGACGACTTCTCGGTCTACAATCCCCGATGTTTCCTTGGCACGATCAGAATTCATGGAACCGGCACACACTCCTCACCTTTCGCGACCGCGACCCCGACGGAGGAGATTGTCATCGAGGCCGGATTCCCGCTCGATTCGGAAGAGTTCCTTCACGAGCACACATGGTCGATAAGCGGACGCGCGCAGATGGAAGCGGGTATGCTGTTAATCGAGTCTGTCACGTCGGGAAGCGGTGAAGGCACGGCCCGCGTAACCATTGAACTTAACGAGGACCTGACTTACAGGATAACCACCGATGTCGATCCCCGTGAGGGCACATATACGATCAATACGAGCGGGCAGGTCAGCATCCATACGCTCTATTTCGCCTTCGCCGACCATCACTGGGATTACCTCGGCGAAAACACCCCTCCATGGATGGTGAGTCAACTTGAGGAATGGGGTCCTATGAACATTATGGAAGGCGAGGCCGAAGTCATGGAGGACGGAGTGCTCCGTCTTGCTGGTGAAGACACCTACACGATGCCGGGCATGGCAAATTTCTCGGCAGGCTCCGTCCGTGAGTGGGACATCAGGATACCTGCGAATTACTAAAATCCGTAAGCCCGGCGGGATGTTAGCGTCAGAATTGATAATGCGCTACAATACGGTTTCCGACTGACTGGAATAGCGCGATATGCCACGTAAACCAAGGTCACCACGGTTTCGTCTCGGAGATATAAACGAACTCAAGATGATCGGGCAGGAACGCGAGGGCACTGCCGAACTTGAGGACGTTCGACGCTGGGTCGGTATCGCCAAGAAAACCAAAACCCTTCGAACGCATTCACAGAAATGGGACGCGGTTCTCGATTACTTCGAGCAGCACGGTGTCGAAGAGGATGACATCCACCTGTGGCGAAGTTACCGAAGCCTCATAACCCAGCGAAACATGGGCGTCTACAATGCGCTTCTTGAGCTGACCGATATCATCGCGGAAGATTACTACCGCGAATTTTTCGGTAAGCCGCGTCTGAGCGGAATGCTGAAAAGATACCAGGCCGACGCACTTCCGCTTACTTTCATGGGTCGCAGCGAAGATTACTACTACACCTACACCCACGCCCATGAACATCCGATCGCGCTTGTATCAATTCCGCGCAAGGGTTCCACCTCAGTCTGGAACTGGCTCGCCCTTCCCCACGAGGTCGGTCACAACATTTTCGACAACGTGATCGGCTATGAGCGCGAGCTTGGAAGAAAAGTACGCAACGTACTTGCCGAACAGCGTTTCAGGATTCCCGGCGGAAGGCTTCCTTACAGGCTTCCGAAGACCGCCCTGATGGAGATTATCTGGAACTTCTGGCTCGATGAGGCCATGGCCGATATCATCGGAACCCTCTTTGCTGGACCCGCTTACGTGATGGCTCGTCAGGAGGACTCATGTGATATTGCAGGCGACCTTGGCGGCGCCCATATAACGCTCTGGGACGTCAAGGGCATGGAAATGATGAAGCATCCCGTCTGCCACTTCAGGGTGTGCATCTGCACGGAAGTACTCAGGAGAATCGGATTCGCCGGGGATGCTGCCGAACTCGATCTGAGATGGAAGGACCTGTATCCCGGTATTACCGAATATGTCTGGTTCGATCACACCGCTGGCTATAAGGAACTTTTCCGGATCTCACGATCGGAGCTTACGCGTGCGATGAACCTGCTACTCGATGTCGTTCTCGATCGCAACATGCGGGTCCTTAACAACAACGGGTTGCTCGACATCGTACGTTACAGTCCTGAAGAGCATGCGCTTGTCCTAGAAATCGAACATGAGCTGACACGGGAGCGTCCGCGCATCCCGGGTAATGCCCGACCTCGAATGATCCTTGCCGCAAGCCGGTTCGCATTCGAACGTGCACCCGACGCCGCGGACCTTATTCACGAAAACTCAGTTAAGGGTATTAAGAAACTCGCGAAGAATATCCGTCCGAAAAAACCCCGTAAGAAAAGTGGCAAAAAGAAAAAATAATCCTGCTCACGATGTATTCCTGCCACTACCAACCAGTTCGTTAATCAACTCACAGTATTCCGAAATCCGCGCATCCCACGTTTCATTCTCCACCCTCCGGCACCGTTCGTTTCTCTGAAGCGCCGAATCGTTCTCCACCGCCCACCTGACTGCCTCAAGATACTCGTCCGGATCGTTTGTAATTTCGCAGACATCCCGGTACGCATCCAGTTCCGGAAGCGGTGTCGCCACGACAGGTAATCCCGATGCGAGGTACTCGTAAAGTTTCACAGGATTGACATGCACGGTCAGCGGGGTCAGATCGAACGGGATGTGCGCGCAACTGAAATGAGAAAGGTACGCCGGTAATTCATCGTATGGCTTTTTACCGAGCCAGTGAAAATTCGGAAGCGATTCAAACTCGGCAAGGTTTCGCGACGCCGGGCCTATAAACACCCACTCAAACTCCTGCCCGTTTTCCACCACATGTTTAATAAGCGGCCAGTTCAGCCATTCCGCGAGAAAACCGATGTAACCGACTACCGGCTTCTGAAGGTTTTCAAGATCCGATGGAATCTTCCAGTCCTCGGTTATAGTGCTTCTGAAATGCCCGACATCGGCAGCGTTTCTAATTAGCTTCGAACGTTTCGCACCTTCGGATTTCTTCTCGAGAAGAGACTGCGCGGTGGTCACAACAGCATCCGCGCGGGAGATAAGTTCCCTCTCCTGCGCTAGAACCGCATCGCGTTTCAAACTGGCCTGACGGAACTCGCTGATCTCGTCAGCGCAGTCGTAGATTACGTAATCCTCGCCCAGACGTCCAAGCCACCCGAGGCCCAGCACATTGCATACAATGAGCAGTACGGGGCCGTCTGACGGCCTGTAGCGGCTTCCCAGGGCTATCCTGTAGAGAAGATGATTCCACTGGTTTATCGGACGCGAATGATATCCGAACGGAAGCTCCGCCGGCGGTATCCAGTGAGTTATACCCGATTCATCCATTCGGGGATTTCTCATCCACGACCATAAATTGCTGACGGGTTTCTCAGGGGAAATGAATACTGTAACGAGATTACCGGGGTCATCAATGTAATAAAGCCTTCCCCCGCTGGTGCCAAGTATTTTCGCAAACCTGTCGGAAAGTTGCTGTATCCTCTGGCGTATGCCCGCGAGCGGCGGTGCATCCGCGATCACTATCGTCATGTTGTCGGGAAGTTCAGGAGCTTTCACAGTACATCATAAGGGAGCCTGCAGGAAATATATGTGGCATACCTGTGACGCCATGCAGTACATCAGCCAGATAAAGAGCGACTGCACCGCAATAACACCAAGTACTCCAAATATTTCCCATCGCAGGTTCATTATCAGTCAAATAACATATCAGCGATACGCCAGGCCTCGCCAACCGCTTCGAGTCCCCCGGCCGTATCGATTTTACCATCTTTCGTTAGCGATGCGATATGCGCGGAGAAACTGAGCATTCCCTCCGCAACACCCGACTGGATAATGTTCGGTATCTGCTCGATCTTGTTCTCCCTGATCAGGTGACGTACCGCATCGTTGGGTATCAGTATCTCGCAGACCGGTATCCGCGTCAGGCCGTCCTTTGCTGGCATGAGAATCTGGCTCACAACTCCCATCAGCACCAGCGACAATTCCGTTCTGACAGTTGACCTCGCTTCGGGTTCAAACGCATCTATAATACGCGAAATACTCCCGGCCGCACCGGATGTGTGCAGCGTGCTGAAAACAAGGTGCCCGGTCTCCGCCGCCCTTAGCGCAAGCTCTATTGTATCCACGTCACGCATCTCGCCGACGAGAATAACATCCGGGTCCTCTCTCAGCGCTTCCCTTAATGCACCGGCAAATGACTGCGTGTGATGACCCACTTCCCTCTGCGCTATCAGGCAGTTGATCGAGTGATGGATGAACTCGATGGGTTCTTCCACCGTTATTATATGAGCCTTACGGCTCCGATTGATCATGTGGATAAGTGACGCGACCGTCGTGGATTTACCGCATCCGGTAGGTCCGCAGAAAATAACAAGTCCGCGTGGAAGATTCGCGAGCCTTTTTATTACCTGCGGCAGGTTCAGGCGGTCGAAATCGGGAGGAGTGGATGGAATGTACCTGAAGCTGATCGCCATTCCTCCCATGTGACGGAATGCGGCCATCCTGAGTCGCATGTCCGCGAGCTGCACTCCTGCGTCCACCGCGCCGTTCTTTTCGAAGTAATCCAGTCCCTCGCTGTCCAGGTATTCCTCCATGAGATAGTTTAGGATCGCACTGTCCACGACTCCAAGGTCCTTCTGCGGAGACAGGCCCGATACGATCCTGATCGCCGGTGGCTCCCCCTCCTGAAGGTGAAGATCGGACGCGTTGCTTTCCTTCAGACGCCTTGTAAGCTCACCCATGAAACGGGTGGCTACCCTTTCTGCCTCTAGTCTCGATGTCATTTTAACCCCGTGATGAAAATCCCCGGCTTGTCGCCGGGGTTATTTTTCAATCTTACCTGTTTCTGTCAGTCTTTCTTGAATTCCTCGTAATATCTCATCAGGCCGTTGTACGAGTGTGGCAGATCGTCATACATGGTATGTGGATCATCCACAACATCGTTATAAATCCTGAACTGGTGCCTGTAGTATACGTCGTGCCATCCATGACGATGAGGATTCAGCCAGTCAGGTCTGTCGTACCAGCCCATTCCATCATGCATTCCGTCGAACTCGTACCACATCTCGAAAGGCACCCACTCGGGGTGTGCGTAGACCAGGTCCATCCAGTTTGGAAGTACCCGTCCGGCCATCCCCCACGAAGTTCCAAGCTCTGCGTCGCGGAAAAGTTCGGCCTGTGATTCAAAAAGCGGCCACGGCGCATCGTCGCGATACTCCACGGTACTGTTCCAGATTAACTCTCCGGAATGCGCATCGTAGAGATAGTATGCAACCTCGATTGTGACTCTCTTGTCAGGATTTAAAAGACCAAGGAAAGGTGGCACTAACGTGCGCCAGTCCGCGTCGATATCCGTTGTAACAGCGTACTCAGTTACAAATCCGCGTATCACCGCGTCACTCTGGAAGAACTCACCCATAACCTGGATATCCTCGGGCATTACGCACCTGAACATGGTCATGTCATCGCCGTACTGCTCGGCAAGTCCGGGAACTGCTTCAAGTACGAAGTCCAGTGACCTTTCTGGAAGTGAATTAAAGAAATACTCGTTGTTCTGTTCGGCCTGCGTCTGCACATCACCATTTCCGGCCATGTATTCCATGAACATCGCTTCCGCATCCGAAGGTGGCACAACAAGATAACCCCGCGACATAAACGCATTCGCAAGGTTCTCGACGAGTCTCCTCGGACCACCGGCCTCATCCAGCTTGCTGTCACCTTCAAGCGTAGGTTCGGTAAGATCCATGAAAGGCAGAATCACGATCTTGTGAACACCGCACATAAAGTGGATGGCATCCATATCCATTGTGCCTTCATCCATGTGTCGCCAGAAATCCCACGGGCGGTCCATCCAGCACATCTCTCGCGGCTCCATGCACTGTTCCGCTTGCCGCATACCCATGCCCATGTCACGGTGCATCCCCGGACGCTCACCCATCATTTCCATGTCTTCATCAGCCACCGCAGATGGAATTAATACGGCGAACATGAGAGTGAAGATTGTCAGGATCATTGTGTATCGCATCGACTGGATTCTCCTCATGTCTTTGATTCACAGACCCGCCCGATTCCGCGGGTCCTTTTAAAAATCTTTCCTTGTTTATTCGAAATCAACTTTCAGATTCGCAATAAGATTAAAGCTGAATGTGTCCGACCGCCCATCGGCGTCCTCAAGTACGCCGGTATAATTCCAGACGTACCTGTTGTGGAGAATAATCCCGTTGGGTGTCGTCTCATACCAGTAAGGAAGGCTTGTCGGGAACCAGCCCGGTTCCCAGAATACGCTGAGCTCGGTAACTCCCTGGGGTGGATGACCACTTCCTGCTACATAGGTTCCCAGAACATGGTCTATGCGCGCTGTTTCAGTGATTAAAAGGCCTTCGACGGATGTATAGAATGCCCCGTTTACAAGGTCCAGTTCGGTAATGTCACCAATCACACGCTCCAGGATCAGCTTGTATGTGAATGCCTGCCCGGTATGATAAGTCCTTACATTCATCGTCAGGTACGTGTTGTAATCATCGGGAAGAATTAGTTCCTTCGGAAAATACGTCTTCTTGTCGAGCTTGAGAGTCACGTCGTAGGCATATTCAAGCTCCCAGTCTGTAATGACCGGCCATTTATCCTGTGGTTCTATGACGGACTCACATCCGATCAACCACGGAATCAGGATGAATACACTCAGGAAAAGAGCATATCTGGCTGTCTTATATTTCACTGTGACACCTCGATGTCTCTGTTTACCTTTATTAATAACTAGTACGTTCGCTCCTCGATCAGCTCGATCGGCACTATAAGATCGTCGTCTGTGTAAACCTCGGGCAGATGCCTGTCAGGATAAATGATGTTCGGCGTAACCACGAATATCAGCTCGCTCTTCGAGTGCTGTACTTCGCGGTTCCTGAACAGATGCCCGAGAAGCGGAAGCTCGCTCAGGAACGGGAAACGGTCGTAGTTGACCCTCTCCTCGTCCCTTATGAATCCGCC